>OMBG01000057.1_pt1 | contig 60961 bp, 56 predicted proteins | sample 1674251 | NCBI WGS metagenome assembly OMBG01 (sample SAMEA103958153, study PRJEB25191) | human gut metagenome | reverse complement strand
ATGCTGATGTCTTTCAGCTCGTTATAAGCGAAGAAGTTCCATAACACCATCGGGGATATTCCCTTTTCATTTAGGAAGTCGATGTTCTGCTTCGCACGCCTTAGATAATGCTTCCCTGCTACGACATATGTTGTGTAAAGATGGTTCGCCTTCATGTATTCGTAAGTATCAGGGCGGATAATTCGCGGGTTCTTTTGGTCATGGTCAAAGCTGGCGGAGAGCTGGAAGTCTACGCCCTTCTCTTTCATCCAGCCGATAATTTCTCTGCCCTTGCCGTTGAGAAGCTGACAGTTAGATACAATGATGTACCTTACGTCTCTTTTGTCTGTTTTCACCTGTTCGCAAAGGCGCACCGTGTCTTTGATGACCTCGGGGTGGAGAAGAGGTTCTCCGCCTTCAAGCTCTATAGAAAGAGTTCCTTCTTTGATGATGTGCGGCTGCTTCAATAGCGTATAGAGGGTTTCTATCTGCGTGCCGTTCCCACGATTCCTGTAGGCTATGTCTGTTTTCCTTTGCGAGCAATACTCGCACTGACAGTTGCAGTCGTATCCCGTTGTCACGCGGATGTTGTCGATGTGCGTGAGCTTGGTATTCATTCAGGGTCACTCCTGCGAAGAAGGTAATAGCCTAAGTTTCGCTCCATGTTGGAGCGGTATCTCTTTTGTTCTTGGGTAAGCTCCAGTTTGTCGCTGTAATTGCAAAGCTTTGTAAAGAGAAATGCCATGTTTTCGAGGAATACCATGAAATCATCCGCGTTGGCAATTCCTTCAAGTTCTTTCTTGTCCAGCTCTACGCCGTGTTGTTTTGTAATACTTATATTCATACTTCCTCCTCGTGACGGTCTCTGATGGTCTTTGCGATTTCACGGACGCGCTTTTCCTGAAAGCAGTAATCTTTGACGCCAACTACATCTCCACGCTTTTCCCACGCAGCAGAAACAGCTTCTTTTTCGTCATTCGTGAGTTTCCCTGTTATGTAGTCCATAAGCACAGAAATGGTATTCCGCATGTCCATGAGTTCATAGCGAAGCGGAATATAATCACTGATTGCTTCATTGATTCCCCATTGCATGCGGATAGCCGCTTTATCAAGAGGGCTATAGTAATAGCAAAGGGTTTCCCAGTTGGCGTGGAAGTCGTGAAAATGGTCAATTATCCAGTCCATCGTATACTCTTCACATCCGTCGGGCATGACCTTCATAAATTGAACCGGCTTTAAGTTTGCCTCATCAGGCCATGGGGCATTCCCTGTTGCTTTGAGGTATTCATTAAATCCCTCATGCGTGTAGAAGAAGTGCGCTCCGCCCTTCGGGTAGAAAACGCTATCCTTTCGTGTAAAGCCATCAAAGAAGTGTTCATCGTCCGTCTCATAGAAAAAATCAAAGATAGTCCCCGGAAGTTTTATCTGACCCTTCGCTTCCATCTCCAATGCCCATTTGGCGATAGCTGAAACATAAATCATAAGCTCATCTCCTTCATTCTTTCCATCCAGTAGTCGTAAATCCTATACTCCTGTTCCGCCATAATTTCCTCGTTGTTGTGATAATCAAAAGTACCGTCAATATCGTAGTTAGCAGAATAACAAAGTGGTAGCTTCGTGCTTCCTATCTGCTCGTTGATTCTGTCTTGCCCTTCTCTGAACCGCTTGAATTTCTCTTTGTCAAAGCCGTGCCATATATCACCAATGTCGTAACGGTGCCGCCCTGTTGCAAAACGGTGACAGGGATACAGTTTACCATCCATACCGAGCGTTACCATGTATACGCCGCTACCGCAATAGTTACTCTTCTCGTTATCTTCTTTGATGACACGTTGCCTGCCAATCGGCTTCAGTTTGAATTGGAGCTTGCGGTGGAAAATGAAGTCAACCACCTTGCGAAGCTGGCGGTAATACTCTTCGGCATCTTCCTTCGTCCACTTCTGTTCATAGATGGGGTTCGCCCATGGTTCAAACCCGAGCTGAATTTGGTTAATAAGCATATCTGCGAGCATAGGAAGCGTGTCATGGTTCATCGTGCCTTTAACCATCGGCTCGTGGTCACGGTGTTTCCACCATTCCATATTCTCCATAACCTTGTCGTATGACCCTTTTCCATTCAGGTAAACGCGGTTCATATCGTGTGCCTTTTTGCACCCGTCAAGGGAAACCCCAACCCTAAGACATTTCCACCTATTCAAAAAGTCCCGTATAGAAGGTTCGCCAAAGAGTGTGCCGTTCGTTGTGTTGAAGAACGTGAAGCGATGTTCCGTTACCCATGGATGATGAAGCTCTCGTCCTTTCTCTAAAAACCTTGTCATGGCATATTCCATCAGCGACCACTCAAGAAGTGCTTCGCCGCCGATAAAATCAAGGACGATGTACTTCCTCTTGCTATACTGCGGTTCTGTATAGAGAAGGTCTATAAATTTGTCGATATATTCCTTCTTGATTGTCTGATACTGCTTGTTTTCTTCGTAACAATACTTACAGGCGAGATTGCACTTGTCTGTAATGAAGATGGTAGCAGTAATGGAAATATTCTCGTTCATTTAATCACAAGCACCTTTACTTTCTTAATTTCACTATCAAGATTCTGTTCTAGGGCAATCCCGACCGCGCCACCTGTTCTTTCTTTTGACGCCTTGCCAATTCCGGGGGCGTCAGTTGGGATAATGAAATTACCAACACGAACCGCTCCTTTCACATAAACAGGAACTCTTCCCGCAAGAGAAACTGGAATAAATTTTTTTAGGTTGTAAGTTTCATAATTATCGTTATACTCGCCGCCGATGATATGAGCATAATTTCCAGTGCAGATTCCGACAATAACTTTACTTTTGTTCGTTGCCTTTACATATCTTTCTTGTGCTGATGTTTCGTCAAGCGCAATGATATGCCCCACTTCTGCGTCATCACCTCTTTCAAACCATTCGGCATAGTCGTTGTATACAGCGTTAAAAACCCTAGCCCCCGTTATGTCACCTGTCGCGGTAATATCCCCATTCACCGCAAGTTGCTTTACATTGGCAGTGTTACTCACAGTAATGTTTTTAGTATAAGTGCTTCCCCATTCTTGAGATGCGGTTCCTAGATTGTCTATAGCAGACGGTCTTGAACAAATATTTGCCATGTTTCCTCCTTACCCTCGTAATACAATATTTCCATTTGTATCAGTGGTGAAATAAGTGGCTTGTTTAATCAGGTCTTGAACGTCCCTAATTGTCGCTAGAGGAATGAACGCCACGTCTCCCGCGGCGTTCGTGACGACGATACCGCCATGGTTCGTATCTTCCTTGACTGATGTCACGGGGTTCGTTATAGCCGCATAACCTTTGGCCTTTTCCGCACTCTCCTGCGCGGAAGTCGCACTATTCGCTGCCGCCGTAGCGCTTGCCTTGGCGTTGGCCTGCGCAGCTTCTATACCATCTTTCGCGCCAATGGCCGCATCTCTTGCATCCGACGCCTGTGCGGCGCATGTGGTCGCGGTCGCTGCGTTGGCTGCGGCAATGGTAGCGCTTTCGCCGGCATGATCTGCCGACGCCTTCGCACTGCTTGCACTATGAGCGGCCGCAGTTTGACTATCCCCCGCCGCCGTTGCTTTCTTGGTTGCGGTTTCTGCATAGGTCTTGGCTGTATTGGCCGCGCTTTCCGCATCCTGTGCTCGGCTATCTGCGTTCTTTTCGCTTTCTCTTGCAGCATTTGCGCTAGCTTTGGCTGCGCTTGCACTCGCAGCCGCGCTGGTTTCGCTGGCACTGGCAGCTGCAGCACTACGTGCAGCGCTTTCGCTGGCGGCCTTCGGGTTTAGGCCCTCTACAAGCTTTGTCCCGGTCTCGTCCCAGTAAAAGCCCATGTTGGCTTTAGGCGATGGAAGCATGGGATCTATGCCGCTAGCCTCTGCAGAAATTTCTAAATGCCGCTTAGAGTCTGTATCTAAATCCTGCAAAATTCTAGTGATTTTATCCAGTGCATCTTCCGTCACATCAAAGGGCCATTTGTCCCCGAGGCTTGTCTGCTGGTCTATTTTCGTTTTTCTTTGGATGACAAGATACCATCCCGCCGGAAGCACGGGCGGCCGTTCGGCCTCAGCAGGTTCTTCTCCGGGCGCGTACCCCGGGTAGGTAATTTCTTTTTTGTCCATATCAATGAAGTAATCGCTCGTGAGAGTCTTTTTCTTGCTTTCCTTGTCTACAAGCGTCACGACAATATCCGCTTTCTTAAGAACCGTAAAGGTATACGGAAAACTTGTTGTAATCCCATCCCCCTTATAGACGATTCGATTTACTTCGGCACCTATCATTTCTTACTCTCCTTTTTCTCTTTCATAGGTTTATCCATAACCATTTCGCTGCGTCTGCCCATGGCTGGCAATCGATCAGCCGATAATAAAATCGTTCGATCATTTTTTCTTCTCCTTGAGTGTTTTGTCCCAAAGGGACTTTCTGAACCAATCCCACATGGTGAATTCCGTGTCAGTGCAGGTAAGCCGCATGAAGTTCCAGAAGGCATCTGTGATGGTATCCGGGACGGGTATGGATGTCCTTGTGATGGCTTTGGTGGCTCCTCGCCCCATCTCTATGAGATCACCTTTCTTGGTGGCTCTGAGGAATTTTTCCATGTGCTTTAAGGTATCGAAGAAGGGAGCGTCTGGGGCTGCGGATCCGAAGGATTTCCCGGTAAAGAAATCTACCGTCCACGGAACTGCTTCTCTTGCAAGAGGAACGCCGCCAATGGGGCCGCCGGATGCGATGACATGGAGGAATTTCTTCTTCCATTTATCTTCATCATCAGAGTCGTCCCCGATTTCTCGTAAGGTTGTTTCGACTAAAGCGCCTAAGATCCACCAATACCACGTGGCTGCGAGGAGCGGCTTTACGTCTCCCTTGTCGTATAAGATATACCCTGCGCGGATAAACTGGTTCGTGACAAGGCTGGTATAGCTATAGAAGGTGGTCATCTGTGCAAGAATTCCGTTCTTCCTGATAAAGCTGGTCTGGTCTTTGGTCTCATTGGATCCGAAAGTTTCTCTCACGGCTTTGTCGGCAAGTCTCACGGCTTCTGCGTCCATCTCGTCTCTATTGAGCTTGCCTTCGATTTCCATAGCGGCCATGGCTCTCTTGTAAGTGAATAACCATTCTGGCAAGGAAAACATTTCATCTGTCACCTGAATCAGCCAGTAGGCCTTGGAATTTAAAGTGTCGACGCCATACTTGCCGTGCTCGATCTTGGAGCGGAACTCGGACTCGTTCTTCCCTACCGGCAATCTGTCCTGCATGTACATATCCCTATCAATGGTGGCCCCTCGGTCTCTCATCATAGTGGACTTGGTTTGAATAAATCGCCGCTGCTCTACGATGTTCCCATGAAAATAGAAATCTCCGACGGCTTTTAGAGCATTGGCTGCTCCCATCCGTTCCATCATGCCGGTGATGTTCCCGATATTCAGTAAAGCTGTGGAGAATCGGAACCCCATCGTTGTAAAGTTGAAGCGCCGCCGGGCTCTGCCTAAGGTAGAGTCCCATTCGCTCATATCCTTGATCGAGGAGTGCCAGCAGTCCTTGGCCCATCCCTGCAGTAGGGAAAGGGTTTCCGGGCCTGCGGTGTTTTCGATAGCTGCCACGACTTCTTTCCGATTGAGGAGCTTGTAGACGTCTACGGTGGCTTCTCTCATGGCGATGTGCTGCATGGCTTCGTTCACGGCTTCTACGTACACATCGAGGTCGAGGCGGAGCTTCTGCCCGCCGGAAGCTCCCGCACGCTGCTTAGTGCTCCCCATGCCTAAAGAGAAGGAGGAGATGTTCTGCATGTCCATCTTGGCGATGTCTGTTGTTGAGAAGTTGCTTGTCTTCGTGCTGCTTAATGGATCGTACTTGATTCTATAGTACGCGCCATGGATGACACGTCCCGACTTCAGCGTGAAATCTTCGCCCTGGACTTTCCCTAGGGGTGTGCCATAGAGATCATTCTGGACTTTGTTCCTCTCGCCCCAGTAAGAATTAAGGTGCTCCCATACGTTTTCTACGAAGTCCCAGTCCTTGTCAGTGAGGTTCTTATCCAGCATGTCCAGTATGGTTTTCTCATCGGTGTTCAAAGTATCGCTCAACCATAAGGTCTCTATGAGGCGTGCCCTGTTGGACTTGGTGCCAAAGTTTAAGGCCATGGCGAGGAGCTGCTCCTTGGTGTAGGAAACTGGTTTACCGCGCTCGTCCAGCCCTACAGTGTAGAGCTTCTTACTTCGGATCGCCGTCCATTCTTTTCTGGAGTAGATTGCGAAGTTCTTCCGGAAGGTGACTCGTGCTGCACTCTTTAGCTCTCGCAGATGGGCAGCCGCTTTGTCCATGGGTTTATAGAAATACTCGGCAGCAGACTTTCCCAGTCGTTCGATCAGAATTTCAGGAAGTGTGATGTCCTTGATGAGGCTGTGGATTTTTGTCCCCAGCCTGTCCAAGCTAGTGGCGGTCTGGTTCTTGAGCCCCGGAGTGGCCACGCGGTGGGTCCAGTTGCCTAGGATTTCGTCATGGATCTTTTGCGACGCTTCATCGAAGGATGTGCCTAAGGTGTTCCCTTCATATTCTCTTCTCCCTAATTTGTAGACAGCCTTCATGACTTTGGCCATTTCTCGGAATTGGTTCATGGTGAGGTCTTTTAGCTTCAAAGGGCTTGAACCGTCGAAGGCGCTTCTCATCCATCCTGGAATGATGTCTTCGGCCATGTAGCGATCATTGTCCATGGCCTGCATCGGATTCATCTCTACGGCAAGCCAGCGCCAGTTGAAGGGTCTCTCCTGCCCGCTCTCGTCAATAGGCAAGATGCCGTCTTTCTTCGTGAGGCCTAAGACGTATGCCATGTGCTGCACGAAGTAGCGTGCGTCGTCCTTCATCATGACTGGTTTATCCGTCCGGGAGATGCGGTTCAGGATACCTAAAATGCCGTAGCGCTCCATGCCGTTTTCGTTAAGAAGAGGCGTGGTGACTTTCCCGCCGCCTCCGTGAAGGGTGCGACGGATTTCTTCTTCGTTTGCCCTGGCGAACTTGGCCATGGTAAGGCATTGTGCCTGCTCGCGTTTCCAATAAGCAGCGCCTTCCCAGTCGTTAGCTGCGGCCGCTTTCATGGCGCGGACTTCTGCGATTTGTGCTTTATTCTCCCACCATCGCCAGCTGGTGGCGTGAGAGAGTTTCTCACCGCCTAATGTATTTCTGGCATCCTCTTTGATTTCCCTCATGTCGAAGCGCATGGCGTCTCTGGACTCTTTGAGTCCGTCTACCATAGTCTGAAGCTGCACCGCAAGATCAGCAGCGGTGAGTTCTGCGTCTTTTGTGGTGCTGTCGGCCTTTGCTCTTTGGGCGCGTTCCTTCTCAAGCTCAGCCTCAAGGGCTCGCATGTTTCCTTCCAGGATAGTCTGTGATTCCTTTCTGGACTTGTTCTCGCCCTTGACTGCTGCAGCTTCTGCTTTCGCTTTTTCAAGCTGCTCTTTTAGCAGCTTCTTCTGCTTCTCCAGCTTTGCGATCTTATCTTCCGACTTGGCAATCACATCTGTCTGCTTGTCAATCTCTGTTGTTTCTTTTTCGGAAACAAGTCCCAATCGCTTGCGAATTTCTCTCGCGGTCTTTTTCTTGTCTTTGGACCGTTTGAGTTCCATCTGCATAGAATTGACGAGATGGATGTAAGCAGAAACTTTCTTTTCAAGCAGCATGGCTTCGATGCGAGACTTCTTGGCCATGCCTTCCGGGGATCGAAGAATTTCTTCGGCCATGCCCCTGATGGCTTCCGGGGTTAATGCTTCTTCCCGATAGTGCTGCACCATCTCTTCGATGTGCTTGTTCCACCGTTCTTCCGTAGTGCCGCCAGCAGCTCTCAGCTTCTCTTTCAGATCTTTTTCTGTGAACCCGGCCATTTGGAGAAATTCGTCACGGTCTTTCTTTGTAGGGAATGTGTCGGAGTTGTAAATGGTCTCGATCTGATAGATCTCATTCTCTTCTCCCAGAGACTCGATGAAGCTGGTTCTCTCTTCTTCAGAAGAAATGGAGGCTTTGAAGTTTTCGATGGCTTCTTCTCTCACCATATGAAGGTAGTAACTCATGGCTTTCTCCAGAGCTTTGTCCTTGACGCTCTCAGCCCATGCCTTGAGGTTGCCCAGTTCGGACTGGTTCACATTGACGGTCTTATCTATCGCTTCCAGTTTTCGCTGCGCGGCCCATGCGTTGATCTCGCTTTCTGTGGAAATCATACGATCGAAGATGTCTTTGATCTCGGGTGTGAGTTCTACGTTCCCCAGACTCTTTGCTGTCTTGTAGATGTCGGTCAGCCATTTCTTGAACCGTCGGAAGACCCCCTGCATTTCTTTGGTGGGTGCGCTGCCGTCCATGAGGTATTTCTCGAAGCCCCTGGCAAAGCGTTCCTGCATCCAGCGTTCCATGGCACCGGCCTTCCCTGCTCTGATGTCTTCGGCATACTTTGTGAATTCCTTCTCTAAAATAGTCCCCTTGTATTCAGAGAGGTGATCTTCGGAAAAGGCGGCCCATGAACGAATGGTAAAGAGATCACCCTGCATGCTCTTCAATGCAGCGCGTGCTTTCGCCGTATCCCCATTGAAGTAGGTGGCGACATTCTCTTCGCTCATCTGACTCATGTTCTCAAGCATAGAAAGGAACATATGAGCACCTTCGTGAATCACTGTAGATTCATTCGCACCGTCGAAAAGCTCAATGACGTTGGCGTTTCTGTCGTAGGAGCCCTGGTAATTGCTGCCTTCCTGAAAATATTGCTTTACTCTGTCTTGTGCGCTATTTGTGACTCGCTCGCGGTCGCCTTCTATTCTGGGATCATATAAACGGATGGTTACGCCTTGCGCCCTCAGATAATTTTTGATCTCTTTTGACGCATTTTTTGGCATGACAGCAGCAACCACTTCACTGAAACGAACCGCGCGCTGTGGCTTTGCCTCGAAATACTTAGCAGGAAGATCCTTTACTTCCTTTATAATTTCTTTGGCCTGTTTCTCTAACGCTGCGGAATATGTGAAGCCAAACTTTCTCGCAGATGCTTTGAACGTTTTCCCTGACATCATGGACATCAGAACTTGCGATGCATCAGAGCGGGATTCCCAGCTGTCTTCCCACTTGTAGGCTTCAGCCATTCGGCCCGTGAAATCTATAATTTCGTCTTTTACCTTTGTGTACTGTTCCGATTTATCCAGGCTCGTCTCGATGTTGGTAGATTCATCCATGTTCCTATCTGCTTCCCGGTGCATTTCTCCGAATGATTCTATCTTTTTGGCACTGCTGGCTATGACATTTCCTATGCCGAATCCGGCAAAACCTTTTTGAGCATTTTTTAGGTTTCCCAACATGGCATCAACGATGTTCTCCAAGTCTGCAGGTTTACCGCTATCCCGAATGACAGACTCTCCTAACATTTCATCTCGAAAAGATTCTTTCCAGGCATTGAATGTATTTTGATTAGCCTTTATTCGCTTGTCTAACTGCTGTTCAAAACTTTCCCCTTCAAAAACCTTCTTGTCTCTTTCCAAGTAGTCTGAAAGCAATGAATGAAGCGTTTCTCCATTTACCAGCCTGGCCTGCTGCCGTTCGTGTACCCTTTTGAGGAATGGTGATTCGTTTACTTCCTGCTTCTTTGATAATTCATCGACTATCAGATCATTGGCTTTCTTGAGATCCGTGCTTTCTTCCAGCATAGCAAAAGGGCCTTCGTACAACAGCTCTTTTAGCCCCTGCTCCCCGTACTTCTTTTCAAGCCCCTGACATGCCTGCAATATCTCGGGATGATCTATCAGTTCTTTGCTTAACCCCTTCTTTCTCCATTTTAGTTTTGGCTCCTTGTTTATTGTTTTCAGAAAGTAATATTTGTACCCTGCGGAGTTCAGTGAATCCTCTAACATCTTTTGCACGTCACCATTCTTATTATTGGCGTTGCGTAAGATATAGCTATTGTATATATCCCCGTAATCAGCAGCTTCTCTTGGAAGCTCCTTTTGTAACGGCTCTATGGCTTTTTCTACAAAAGACGTCAATCTCTTCATGTTGGCCAATCTAATAACTTTAGGGAACACGCCTGTCCATGCATCTCTTGAAAAAACTGGGGTTTTTGATGGGTCTACCGTATCCTTTTTCATAATCAAGGTAGCGTCCCCAAATCCGGTATATGGCGTCTGCTTTTTAGTGACAGCAATAGAAGGTACTGGGAGCCCTCCTAACTTGATAGCGGCTGCCAGATTTCCCAAATCTATGTTGTGCATGGCAACAAGGTCTTTGTCTGCAGCCGTCTGGTAGTAGGTTGGATTTTCGCTTTTCAGCTTGACAAGGTCTTCTTCATTTGCTACATTAGGAGCAGATAAAAGGTTATCGACTTTTTCTTCAGGCATGGGCCAATTAGGGCTTCTCTGGAGAATTTCGTTGATAGCCTTTTTTCTATTGACATAAAGCAAATTTCCTTCATCTAATTGACCGATAAACCACTCATATGATGGGATCTTCGACTTCTTTTTCGTCTTGCCATATGCGCTTGCAATCCGGTTGATTTCGTAATTTTTTCTCGTAGTCACTTTTAGCTCAAATGGGACGACGATGGTTGCCCCATTGCGATCTTTGAGATCTACCACCACCACACGGCGTTCCTCTCCGTTCGGTCCTGTATATGACTTAAAGATCATGATTGGATTTGTAAGCGCCCTCGGCAGCTGCTTCATGATCTCCGGTGTCATGTCTCCTGCATGCTTTCCGTTCAGGATTTTCTCAAGATCTGTCTTGGCGATTTCCACAGGAAGGACTTCAGCCCCGGTTAATTTCAGCACGAGAGGCGTTGTCATCACGCGAACCATGGCCGACTTTTCTTTACCAGCAATGAAACGATCTACGCTGTCCGCGAAAGATTTCTCATCTGCGTCCAGCTGCCGCTCGGCCATATCCTTCTTTGTCGACTTGCCCGATAGGGCGTTATGGGCATATTCACCGGCCATTTGGTGATAGGTGCTACTCTCTTCGAAGTCGTTTACGACGCTCGCTAGGACTTCTCCATTTCCCCCGATTTTATCGGTAGTTTCTTTGACTTTTACCAGCCATTCCTGTATACTATGAGTAAAAAGAACTCCCTCAGACTGTACCCCGTTTTTGGAATCGGGACCCCCAGTCTGGGCGGGGTTCTTTTTTATTTCCGTAATGTCTCCATCATAGAAATACTTTCTCCCATTGGCCTCTTCTCTTACTACGATTCTTGCAAAGCATTCTTTTCCATCGAGCTTAATTTTCATCCCATAGTATCTGTATGAAACAGTGCTCTGATTTAGCTTTTTGACTCTGTCTGGATCTTTTGCATCTTCATACAGGAATACAGACTTGGCGATTAGCTCTTTTAGATTCGGTATGAGCTGCAGTGTGCTATTTTCAGCCGAATGCCTCACTAATTCTTTGGCAGCGCTGACCGGCATTCTAATGTATTCCCCATCCCTGTTTCTAATAACAGCAGGCTCGTCCCGCTTGCCGCTTGCTCTTGAGACAGGGAATAGGGTTCTATACAATTCTTTCGCGGCTTTCCCGATTTCTTTGGCAGTTGCCCCTCTGAATGTTGTTCTATTGCACTCTGCAGGTTTGCTATGCATTAGTCTGTTGTATTTCTCTACCGTTCCCCAATCTCCAAACCATTTCTTGAAAGGTTCGCTATGGGCAATCAGCCACTGGTGCTCGGTCAGCTTTGTCGGTGTACCGTCTGGGGCTTTCATCCATTCATCAGTATTCCAGTATTTCTCTTTCACAAGCTGCAGTTCGTTCTCGATGGCGGACTGGTTCAGCTGATGCGCGGTCTCCGGACTGACTTCACCAGCGGCAATCATGGCCAATTTCAATGGCACGCCGTAGTTCCTATGGAAATTCTCTGCGAGCTTTGCCAGGATTAAAGCGGAGTCTCTCGCGGCTTTAGTGACAGCCCCGTTCCCTGCGGCCTGAATCTGCGCGAGGAGAGGCTTGTAGGCTTCTTCGTAGGTCTCTGGATCTAAGAGAGTCTGGGCGATGAGATCTTCTTTGTTTAAGGATTTCAGTGTCTCACTCACTCTCTCGATGGACTCGACTCTCTTTTTCGCTTCTTCGATCTCAGCGATGGCCACTTTGGATTCTTCATCGCCTTTATCATTCTCGGCAATGATTTTCTCTTGGGCGATATCGTAGAGTTCACGCTGGTTTGGTGCTCTTCCGTATGCACCATAAAAATCCTGATACCAATCTGGGTTCTTGGAAACTCTGAGGTGTACCCGATCTTTCCCTTCCCCGACGTCGAACATATCGACGCCTTTTTCATTGGATGTGTTGGCGTCCTGCGTCTTTCTCCGTTCCATGTAGTCCTGGAGCGCCTCGACGCCGGTCAGCTTTCCCCATGTGTCTTTGGCTTCCTGGAGGATGGTCTTGCATGTGTCTTCGATATGATCCAAGCCGCCGGAAAGAATTTCTCTTGCGGTGTCTCTGTCTTCTCTTCCAATATCGGTATCATCGGAGAAGTGGTCGTTCAGGATTTTTTCTGCAGCGGCCGCTTCTCTTTTTTCGCGTGTCATGGTGACAATGTCGATCATGTCTTTCATGCGCTGCCGCTCTTCTCGGATGGCATGGATCGTTTTTTCTCCTTTGTCCATGGTGGTGTAGTCGGAAAGGGCTTCATTGGTTTCAGGGGTGGCGGTCTGCATGTATTTCCCTGCCTCTACCTCTAAGGGCTTGCCGGTCTTGATGGCGTCATCTAATTCTTTAGCGGTGATCGTGCCATCTTCTACGAGCTTGTTTAAGGCATCGTGTGTCTTTTCATTTTCGGCCGCTGCGGAAGCGTCGATGTAAAGCGAGCCGGAGCCGGTATGATCGAGCTGGTTCTGCAGTGTCTTCCGGTAGGTTTCCGGTGCTTTTTTGTAAAGGGACGATTCGGAGCGGAGATCCATGAGTTTCTGCAGCATGGATCTTTCGTTCTCACGTTTGAATTCGATAACGGCTTCTTTCATTTCGGAGAGGCCGGCGATTCTCTTCATGGCTCTATGGGCCCCTGCGCCTGCTAAAGCAGCACCGCCGATCGACATACCAACAACAGAAGGGACGGCTTCGATCATGGCGTCCAAGGCATTCCTCATCATTTCTTTCACGGGAATGGGTTCTTTCCCAAAGAGGCTGGTGTCCATATCCGCGGAAAGAGACTGCAGGCCTTCTTCTGCAATCTCTGGCGCTGCCACTTTGACAAACTGTTTCGCACCGTATCCGATGGCTTTAGCTCCTACGGCAGCTCTCCCTGCGCCGATCAGTTTCTTCATGGCGGCTTCGTTCTTGATGACGGCTTTGGCTGCGTCACTCCCCCATACTTTGGTGATGCCCTTGAGTGCGAGCTCCCATGCACCGGTTTCAATGGCTGCATTGATCCTTCCGACTCTCTTGGCATGGCCAATGGCCTGCTCTCGGGTATAAACAGATTTCCCGTTTTTATCCTTTTTGGTGCGCCAATCCCAATACGCCTGTCCAGCTTCTGCTCTATAGGTTCCTGTAAAGACGGAAGCAGTGCCTAAGGCGATGAGCCCTGCCAGTGCGGCCGCTCCTGTGACGGCTGCTCCTGCCACAGCTCCCGTGGCTCCTACGGCGCTCGCTGCAGATGCAGCGCCTAAGGTGGCGATCTGCGGCAGGTTTGTTTTGGTGGCAGCTAAGATAGGCTGCGCCAATGGGGCGATCGAGGCGAGAATTTCTGCTGCGCCGCGCATGATCATATTCTTCTGCATGGAAAGCTGGGAGATGGTTTCCCCTACGATCTTGGCCACGTAGGAGTCCCCGATTTCTGCGTTATATGCTTTCTGCGCATTCATGAGTCCAGGGATGGCTTTCTCTACTTCTTCATCGGAGATTTCCCCAATAGAGGCTTTGTACATGAGTTCGCTCTGTGCGTCAATGGCCTGTCCGGCTTCATAGGCGGTGCCCGCAAAATGGGCACCGGTGTCGTAGAGGTAGCCAATGACGTTAGAAAGATCGGTGAGCTTGCTTTCCGGCATGGTATAAACCGCCGCGCCCTGCGCTGCTGCTTCGCGGTTCTTCAGGATGTTGGTATAGTCCTTCAGGGCAATGGTGGTGGCCACGGGGTCTTCCGTGTCGAGTTCCGGATAGAGTTCATTCAAGGTTTTAGCAGAAAATGGCTGGTTGTTCAGTGCGGCTGCGTTTCTCTGTCTCTCATAGGTGGTGACGGCTGCCTTGTACATATCCGGATCGGAGGCGATCAGCTGTGGGGCAATGCCTAGCGCACTTCCTAATTTCTCAGACTGTTCGAGGCGGTTATCATCCGGTGCGCTGTTTCCAAAAAGGTTCTTGTATACGTCGGTGGATTTCACAAGATCTTTTGCGGATTCCCACTGGGCTTCTACGGTATCGGTGAAGCCGCCTAAGGGCAGGATCTCTCCATCCTTGACGGATTCCATATTATCCTTCTTGGCCTGCTGCTCTTCAGTCAGCTGAATGCCGCCAAACTCCGGTGTCGGTCTCACCTGGATGGGTGTATAGTCCTTTGGCTTAATCCCATGCAGCACGCTTCCTAAAATTTCTTCATCCATTGTGATTCCTCTCAAATATCGAATACGCTTAATTCTCCACTGGAAATCTGTCTCATCTGTTCATCGGATACCCACTTGGTCTTAGTCTTTCCGTTTCCGTAGTCCACGTCAATGTAGAAACCATTCGGGTTTTCATCTTCGTCTACGTCCTGCGATGTTTCTCTGATGTCATCGTCGTAGGCCTGCGCTTTGCTCATGGTTGGAGCTTCGTAGTCATCCCCGAAAAGGTTTACACCGAAGATGTTAATCCCGCCGATTTTCGTTTTACCGGTGCTGTCGAGGCTCTCTTTCCCGATTACATCGTAGTAGATGGTACGGAGTTCGTCGTTGTCGGGATCTCTCCCCTGCTCGTTTTTGAAATCCATGATTTCTCTCTTAATGAGCATTTTCGCTGTCGAGGTGACGGCGGAGGTATTGGTATAGCACATGGCCGCAATGGCAGCGTCATCGTCCGGAATCTTGACGGCAAAGGTTCCCACGCCGTTTCCGCAGTCGATGACATCTTTCCGAATCTTGGCGTCCTGCTCGGCAGTGAGGTAGACGCCTTCTTCCTGCAGGTCTTTGATGGTGTTGTCTAGGTCTTCGATGGAATTGATCTTCGTTCCGATAAATCCTTCTAAGGCGTTGAACTGTTTCTCCTTCAGGCAGCCGCTGGTATCAAGGCCTCTCCCTACATTGGCAGCTCTGTTCTGTGAATTTTCGTAGGTTCTCTTCTGATTCATCAGACGACCTAAGAGCGTGACGCCCGCCGAAGAGTCCTTCAGCAAGGGATCGTTGTTCACGATATCGGCAGCGTACTCATAGGCCTGCCCTGGCGTGGAACCGTTCGTCTCCATTTCGAGGATACCTTTGGTGATGTTCCGCACCTGGCTCTGAATGTAGGTTACCTGGTTCGAGCGGATCTCGGCGTACTGCTGCTTTAAGGCAGCGTCGCTCTTGTCCTGCAGCTCGGCTCGTTCTTCGTCTGACATGTCGTCGGGGGCTTCGCCCTTGGCCTCTGCCACGGATCCATATCCGATCGGTTTGCCGAACCATTCATTCCACTCGTCCATGCTCCCGATGTGGATACCGCCGGAGGAGTTTCTGGCCATGTACTGGCCGTTCCCTAAATAAATGCCGACGTGCTTTTCCCCGTCAATGAAGTCTCCAGGCTGTGGTTCATAGCCGTCGCCCGCTTCGTGGTAGGCGTTCCCGAAGTCGGAACCGTGCGTGATTGTCCCGTCTGGGAAAAGGCCGGTCTTGGCGTAGACATCAGCGGTCCAGGAGTCGCACTGGATGGTGGGATCTTTGGTGACGCTTCCCATCCACTGATCGCCTTCGGTGTAGTTGTTTCTGGCAAATTCCGCGATCTGATTTCCCGTAACGCTGCCTTTCCCTTGAGGGACCGGCGTCGGGTGGTCTTTCCTCCATGCATCCCGGAACTGTTCCCATGTCATGGTAGTGAGGTTCAGTCCGTTTCCTTTGACATAGTCTTCGGCGCTGCTTTTAATTTCCCGCGTCATTTTCTTCTGAAGGAACTGGTCTTTGTAAGCCTTGAGTGTCGGTTCGTCTATTCCCTGTGATTTCATGTAGGCGATGGCATTTAACCCCGCGCTGTAGTCGCCAGTTGTGAGATAGGACTGCATGATCTCTTTGGCTTTATCGTTCTTCAGTGCTTTCATTTTGACGTCAATAGCTGCGCTATCCATGCTGAGGCCTGCCAGAATGGCAGTGGTATTCTTCTCCCAGCTTCCGAAGTTCGTGATGAGGGAGTCGGGGTCTTTGACGGACAGGTTCACCATGTTGCTGGTCATCAAGGAAATCTGATTTCCTGCGTAGTCTTCCATCTGCTTTCGCTGGTACTTGTCGATCATACGAAAGTTCGATGTCTGTGACTGTGCTCTCTGTTCCCCGAAAGCTCGGACGGCGTAATCAGAAGAGATACCATGATCCTGCAGGACCTGCTGATAAATCTTCTGTTCCTGGTCGGTGTAGTCTTTCTGCAGGTTCTCGGCAGCCTTGCCCTGATGGGTATTGAAAAGCCCGGTGTCCTCATCGTCCATAAGGGAATTGATACGCTGCTCGTAGTCGTTCTTGGCGTCAAAGATTTTATCGTTCTGGTCTTTCAGCCATTCTTTTTGATAAGCCCCTATACCGGCGCTCAGTGTGGCATTCAAGGCATTGGCCCCGGCTTGATTGGCTCCATAGGCATTCGGATGATCTACCGCCTGAATTTTCGCATTCATGGTATTTTTATTCACAGAGGGCGTGAATTGTGAAAGCTTCATAGATCCTCCTACCTAAGCCAGCTATAGGGGCTTTTCGTTCCTATAAATTTCTGCGGCTTGTACTTGGTGACGGCAAAGACTTGGTCTTCCATGGTTTCCGGCATGTCGGCTAGGGCGGATGGATGGTGAAGCTGTCCGGTGGTCTTGGAAGCTGTCCCTCCAAAGGTTTTGGAAACGCCATACATGCTAATCGCTGTATTCAGAAGCGAAGAAATCCTGGCTGCTTTCGCTTGTTGTCTGGTGTTGTAGGCCGCCGCGTCTGCTTGTTTGGCCTGGTTCAAATAGTTAACCTGATTGATATAGGCGTTTTTGGTATCGTTTCTCTGATTCCCTAACAGGTTCATGGAGTCCGTTCGCCACTGGTCGATAGCAGCGGCATTGGCATCTAATACGCTTCCGCCGGATAGACCCGCAGATCCGGCTGCTGCGTTCTGCTGGCCTATCACCAGTTTTCTTCTCGCATCCAGTTCCTGCTGTTTCTGGGCATACTGGTCTGCGATCTGTTCTCTCTGTCGATCTTGAATGCCAGCATTCTGTCTTGCGGCATCCGCTTGCGCTGCATAGGCAGCGGCTTGTGCTTGATATTGGGCATTTTGCGAACGATAGGAGGTATATCCTTGCAGAGCCGTGAGGCCCATCATGGCTGCGGTTACACTACACATAGTCTTTTCTCCTTAGTTCAAAATATCGGAAAGGCTTTCCGTTGATGGTGACATTTCCTTCATAGAGGTCTACCCCCGGCACATTTTCGATATATCTTATGGCCGGGATATTTTCTTTTGAAATGAAATTTCCTAGTTCTCCATATTTCCGGACGACTTCTTGAATAAAGCTATACCCAATACAGACCAGGGCTTTCCTATGATTCTTTACGGATTGTGTGCCCAGACACCACACCGCATTCCCTGCTACGCCAAAGACGCATAGCAGGGTCCCTTTATGTCTGGCTTCGTAGACTTCTTTCGAGTCTTCGATAGATGTTGCCACTGCAGCTTCGGGTGGAATGCCAATTATTTCACATTCTTTTTTATCTTCTTCTCTCATATCCACGGCCATTTCATGACCATAGCATGCTGCGTGGGCCTTGTGAACAGGCGTGATTTTCACTCTGTATTTACTTCTAATCATTGATAACTACCTCTCGGACCAAGGCTGCCAGATTGAATGGATATGGCTCATCAGACTGAATGAGTACTCTTCCATTCTTTTCTACGCCTCTATTAGGGATTGTGATTTCTTTATCTCCGGTGTACAGGGTAATCTCTTGGTCTGATAATTCTTCGTACTTGATGGCGTCCATGGGACCCACGCCATTCCCGATTTTCCCGCCCAAGGAGTTTAGCAGACGTAAGGAAGCGCTTCTTACGTTTTTGTTTCTCCCTTGCAGTGTTCCGTTCTGTGTGTTGATTTCCAGGTTAGGAAGTTCCAATTTCATGGTATAGGGAAGGCCGATGATCATGTAGGACACTTTGGTCGGCAGGGTGATGATGCCATTTTCATTAATTTCCACATCAGAAAAGCATTTTCCGTCGGCCAGAACAGTGACTTTCCCGGATAGCCATTTCACTTCTTGGCTGTCTTCCGGAGATGTAAAGGTAAAGACTTTGGCACAGTCAAGCATGATATAGTCTTTGGGGTTGCTTGTCTCTGCGTTCATGGTTAGCTTTTCGATGTATGTTTTCCCTTGTCTCTGCACAGCGGTGTATACATCGTCTTCTGTATCGCCGGCAACGCTGCATACTGACAAGTAGGCTCCGTCTGTTTTGATGTGGCTCCATGCGTAGACTTTCTGCTCTTTGATATAGGAGAGGCAAAGCATGGCTCCGTCGCTTCTGACGAAGTAGAGCCTCGAGTCCGGATCCTGCATATAGGCAATATCAGTGATGCGCATTCCTCGAAGCAGGTTTTTGGCCAGCAGGGTTATGTCCATGCCGTCGCAGGAGTCTGTTTCAAAGGAGTAGGCCATATCTCTTACGGTTTGTGCGCGGCGCTGGATGTATATGAGGCGTCCGCCAATGGGCATCGGTTCTACATCGCTGCACCCTCTAAAGGTCTGGGCTTTCGGTGTGCACTTGGTGGGGGTTACCGTGTCTCCGCCGGAAATGGTCCATTCATTGGCATCGGTGAGTACATAGAGATCGTTTGCCGGGCAAAGGTGCTTGATTTCCGCTTGTTCTCTGGAGATGAAAGATAAAGCGATGGCGCTATCGTCTGTTATGGTGCCTGACGCTTTTTCTACAGAGAAGTTGTTATAGTCTCCGGTTTTACTCATCCATACGACGTAGGGTTGATAAGAGGTCCCTCCAAAGACTAATCGGTCTTGGAAGAAGGCGACTGTTCTTGGATAGCCGAATTTGTTATTCCAAGCCCCATAGCAATAGGCATCTATTTTCCCCGCTTTCCCCAAGTTTTGTTTCACTAAACAGGTGGCTTGGGTTGCAGAATTGACGGATTCAATGACTACCATCCCATCCTTTGTGTAGGCATTGGCGGTTAGATCGGCACGCCCGGCCGTGGCTACGATGCGAAGTCGGACGTTATCTTCTATGTTTTCAGTGCCGGATTCGGAAATATTATTATCGTTATTAGAGCGATAGGTTCTATAGTTTTTCCATTCGCCGCCATTGACGGAACGCTGAATGGTGATGGTTCCGGTCCATGTCCCGTGAGTGATGATCTTCCAGCTGCTTCCTACTGCAATCGCATCGGTTGTCTGGTTTCCGTTAGACTGTACGGCCTGGGATGGAATGTCTTGGGAAAGTTTCATCCACATCCCTTCCATATCCTTGGTAAAAAACGATTTCCCGGCGGTTATGGTCATCCTTCCGGATATACCTGAGGCGGTCAGTTCAATATCTGCCAGGCTTTTCAGTTTCACCCATCCAGGATTTCCCGTTCCATAGGTTCCTTGTCCGCCATTGCCGTAGGATATGCCTGCTGCCCCTTCATGGCCGCTCCATATTCTGTAATATTTATGAGGCCTTCCCGTTACTTTTCTTTGACTTGTAAAAGTTCCGGGCTGCCCTCCTCCGCCGCCTTTGGCACTTATGATGTTTCCAAAGGAGGAGCTCTCTCCGTCGTTCCCCGGATTTGCTTTTGTCCCGCCATTTCCTACGGTGATGTTGTAAACGGTATTGGCCTCCAAATAAACGGTTTTGGTCAGAAGCTCTCCATTGCCCCCCTTCCCGCCTTGGGCGGTTACGTAGTTGTCACTTTCATTGTATCCGGTTCGACTCTTATGACTTAGATCTTCGCATCCGCCGCCACCGGCTCCGGCTACGGTAATCAGATAGTCACCGCTTTCCCCGCATGGCCATGAATAGGTTCCGGCTTTATCCCAGGTTTCATCAGCTACATAATTTTCAACCTGTGCGGTTGCATCAAAATACGGACGGGATATTTCCATTTCTTCAAATCGCCAATCGTTATCTGCATAGTGTTTCAGCTGCATCACCGGATGGGTGCCGGATGCGATATACATGATATCTGCGCTTTGGGCTGTCCTTAGCTTTGACAGCTCACTAGCAGCGTAAGGGGTTGTTACTTCCTGCCCGGTGAAGACTCCATCTTTCCAGATACGGATGTATTTGTCTCCGACTTCCAGTAGAAACCCTGCGTTGGCTTTGCTTTTAAACTCGATGAGTTTGACACTCGCGCTTTTAGCATAGCCGCAAAATAAAGAGCCGGTCCGTTTGTACACGGCTCCATAGGGGCGGATATACGCATTTTCAGCGTTCAATAAAGCAGATTGGTATTTATCCAGGTCTACCCGATTGGCTACTTCAGGAGAGATTTCTCCCGTTGTGAAAGAGGACTGTATGACATAGATGGTTTCTCTTGGCATGGTTACCACCTCGCTGTCAGGTAATGATTGGGGTAGGATGGCTTATGCTCATCCTGGATGGCGCTGGTGTATTTAGCCAATGCGATGGCGCTCTGTGCCAACTGGAAATTTGCCTGCTGCATTTGCATGGATGCACAAAGGGGATACGATATGGCAGCCGCCAGGCTATAGGCCAGTACCTGTACAAAGGATGGCGGGAAGACGTCTGCGTTTTCGATATCCATAGTAAATTCGCAATAAGCGTCTTTGATATTCGTGCAGATGGCTTTCTGTGATTCGTTTACAGAAAGGGTCGTATATGTCGGTTCGCCGTTGTCTTTTTCTTCTGCAAATTCTTCATCATAAATTTTTCGGATAACCAAAGCTTTCGCCGGATAGGCGTAGGTATAGTTCCACCCCATGGTATTGACATCCAGCAGGGCCAGTTTGGCGTTTCTGTGGGCAAATTCCCATGGATACATAGACAAGAGGTTCTGTCTTGTCAGGTTGTAGTATAGTTTGCAGTTTCTGGCAGCTTCGGATTCTTCTGTCATGGATACGATGCGTCCTTGTCCAATGGCTCCCAAAGCAATGTTGCAGATTTCGGTTGCGTTCATGGTGTCCTCCTTTTGGTTCTTCTACTCCGCATAGCAACAAGAGGGTTGTTATCATGCGGCGTGGAAGAACCCACGCCTGTTTCAGCAATACTGTTTCACCAGTTGAATGAGTTCCTCTCTAGTGGCGTTGTCGCTGTATTCGATGCCCGCTTCATAGAGTCTGGCTCGAAGTTCGTTCATAGAGAGCTCTTCCGTTTTTCTGTCATCCATCATGTGAGATCTACATCAACGACTAAAGCAGCCGTCAGGACACCGGTAGCCGCTCCTGTGACGCTCAGCTTGAGGTATTTTTTCATACCATGCGGGATTTTCACAGACGCTTTGGAGCCTTCGTCTTTAGAGACGGTGAGAGATCCTAATGTTTTAGGACTTCCCATAGCCGCATCGTCATCGGTAGAGAGCGTGACGGTGGCATCTTTGTCCAATGCACTATTGACGGTCACTGCCAGAAAGAGCGGATCATAGGCATCGCCTCCGCCGGAATTGGCTACCACATCGCTAGTCGTTCCGGTCGAAAGGTCTTTCTTCCACATGAATGTGTTTTCTGCATCGTAAATCATTATTTTGCCTCCTTGATAACTGCTTCTTCGTCAGTGATGGCCTGCTCTTCCAGTACGCGGATCCCGTTCACATAGTATTCCGGCATGCCGTCCATGGCTTCTTTTCTGGTGATGTACACATTGGCCTTGTCGTTGTAGTACAGGTTTAAGAGTGTCATCATGAATGGAGATACGTACCATGCCGCATTGACGTTCATGAAGTGTCTGATGCGGTGCTGGGCGATAATCATCTTGTCTACGATGGCTTTCTTCTGCTCGGCAGTAGCCGATTCCAGCGCCAGCGTGGCGGTATCAATGTTTCTGACTGCCGCCAGCATTCTTGGATCGTGAACAGCCAAACCCGGTTCCCATCCGTAAATGGTGAGAAGCGCTTCATACTGCTTGCCGTCCGGATCGGATACCATGATTTCCCCCTTGTCGGTGCGAGAGAATCCGGCTGCAGAGTTCTTTGGATAGATCCCGGTCACTGCCTGATCGCCAAAGCATACCAGGTAGGCGGATGTCTGCTTCTTTACGGTAGTACCGCCGCCATTGATGACCTGATAGGAAGAGTCTCCGATTTTCCCGCCGTAGGAAGCAAGGCGAGTGGCGATACCGTTGAACTCATCCGGGTTTTTATCGGCGTTGCCGTAGAAAAGCATGTCGCATACCTGCTGTGTCATGCCCATAACCATAGCGCGGTCTTCGGACATTCTGTAGGCCATGGGATCGTTCTGCAATTTCAGCAGTTTTTTATCAATCTGAGAGTGGCCTTCAATCATGGCACAGGTATCTGTGATCTGGCGTGTGGTGGATTTGGAGTTTCCTACACCACGGTTAATGCGGCGAATCTCCCCTCTGGGAAGGCTGGTGCGCTGGGTGGTGCGGTTGCCCGTCGGAAGGTTCCCCTGGATCCATTTAATCTGGTCCATAATCGGGTCTGCCCGCTGTACCAATTCGATGATGTTGTCAATGTTTCCATCCACGTTCTGTCTTTTGCGGATGTCGTTAAATGTAAGAGAAAGGTCTCCTAATGCCATTGTTTTTTCTCCTTATCGCTTATAAATTGTCCCAATTGGTGTTGGGATATGGGTTGTTTTCTCCGTTCCCTTTGTCGTTCCCGCCGACGCCGGGATCTTCTTTTAGCAGGGTGCCCACTTTTGCCAGCACCTGCAGTACGGCTTTGTTGTTACCTACACCGCCTTTATTCAAGGCTTCCACAAATCCCGGATATTCTCGCTCTAACGAGTTGACTGCCAGGCTGACATTTTTCATAGCGTCGTCAAACTTGGCGCCAAAGAAGGCTTTGGATTCTTCTGCTTCTTTTTCATAAGCGGCTTGCTGGGTCTTTTGGACACGGTCCATGATTTCCTGCTGCCATTTAAAGCCGTAAGCGGCCAGCTGGTTGGCTTGGTCGTTATTCAGATTCATTCCTCTGCAAATGTCTCCAAAGGCGTTGCTGGTATTTTCATCCAGTTCGTATCCTTCCGGAAGGCTTCCTGTGAAGTCATAGTTAACGGTACCGGCTTCCTGTTCCAGTCCGGCCGCCTGTTCCACCAGGGAAGCGGGCTGCGGTGTATCCGGCTTCGGATGATCCCCTGATCCCTCCTGTGTTGCAGGGGCGGGTGGTGCTGGTTCGTTCTGTGGTTCCGTTTCAGCAAATGTCTGGAGGTCAAATTTCAATGTGTTCGTGTGTTCGTTCATTGTGGTTTCTCCTTAGTTCATCAGCTGAATCAGGAAGAAGGCGGCTCCAAAAAATACCAGTACAAACAGAATCGCTTTTTTGATTTCATTCTTTGTCTTCTGTGTCATAAATTCTTTTCTGCTCCATTTGAAAATTGATATATTCTTTTTCGGCTTTCTGCCGCAAGGTGACGGCTTCAATGCCTAGAAGTTCTACCAGTGTCTCGTTAATAGTGATTCCTACTTCTCGCATGCCTTCGTTTCTAAAGGTCCATGAGTTTCCCGTGAATGTCCTGGCTCTATAGCCGGTCATTTCCAAGATTCTTTCCAGTACCCATCGCCCCTCTTTGGTGCTGAGTACTTTTTTCCAGGCAATTTTGTCTCTTTCTTTGAGTTCTTCTTCTATGCGCTTTTGCCATAGAAGGTCGGTATCCTCAGGGTTTGTGATGACTTTTTTCATACGCTGCTCAATCCGGGCGAGTTGATTCCCATCAGGGTTTGCAGAGCCGGGTTCCCGTCATTAGCGGCGTCAGTCAGGTTCTTGGCGGCCTGGGCTGCCGGTGCTACAGTCTGGGCCATCGCTTGTGCCTGGGCAAGCTGTTCCTGCTGTGCTTGGATTCTCTGTTCTTCTTCCATCATGGCCTGTACTTCTTCTGTGGATCTTTGCATTTTCCCCGGCGCTCCTAAGAGTTCGAAGTATTCGGAAACGGTTCCGATAGGGTCTACTTTCTTAATAACATCGGGCCATACCTGGGCCATCTGTCCGGTAAAGGCAATGGCTTGTTCGATATTTACGAGTCCGCTCATTTTCTGGGCCTGTGCCAGTGGGGAGACGTATTCGATTTTGATTTCTTCGTTCTGCAGTCTTTCTGCTACTTCGTCAGGGATGGGATCAAAGGCCCCCATTCTTTCTAGAATGTTGTAGGTTCTTTCGATCAGCGGGGAAAGAAATTCATCTTGCAGCCGTTCGACTACCGGACCTAGCTGCTGGAGTTTTTCCTGTTGCAAAGCCATGACTTCTCTCGCTGTTTTCTGGGGCTCGTCCACGCTGCTGGAGAGCATTAAGAAGAGGTCTGCAGAGTAGATGCGTTTGATGGCATCTTCCGTGTTTTGGATTTCCTGTGCCAGCCACTGCGGGTTTGTGGGGGCTGTGAACAGCGGTCGGATCTGGTTTTGTCCATTGATGGACTCTTTGGTGTATCCGCCGGGGATGAGGTTAATCCTATGGACTTCCGGAGGGCCAACCATAGGCGGCTTTACCATGATTTCTACGGCTTGCAGGAAGTCTTTTCTATACACTTGCAGGGCTTTGGAGTGCCCTTCTGCGTACCATCCCGGACCAAAGCCGTAGGCATTCTGCCCCGTAACTTGGTATCTGGCTACGGGAACCGGGAATTCTTCGAAGCCGCCGGAGTATAAATAGTCCCTTTCTCCTTCCATCCAATACAAGGATGTATATGGCATGTTTTTATTGCCTGGCATCCCCGGGATTCTTCCATCATTGGGCATGACCAGCCAGATGATTTTCATTTGCCTGGTATATTTGCCGCCGCTCTTTAGGGCGTCTTTCACTTTGTCCGGCAGGTTTTTGTCGCCAAATTGTTCCATGATCTGAACCGGTGTCATGGTGAATTTCCGGCAAAAGGTGTTTACTCTCCCGCCCGGCCCGGTGCCTATGTAGTAGGTCCCGATGGTATAGTTCTGAAATCGGATCCCTGTTTCCATAGATGGAAATACGCCCAATGGCGCTTGGCCAAATGGCAGCTCCATGTAGCAGTTGTGGATGCAGTTGTAGAAGTTGGATTTATGCAGGTAGTGTTCCACGATTTTTTGGCGCTGGTCCAAAATCTGCATGGCTTCTATGTCCTCTTCTGCTTCGGCTCTTGAAAATCCCATCTTGAACCATTGTCTGGATGGCGGTGTCAGCCCGCTCATGACACCGGCTCCAAAGGCTATATCGCTCATCCAGGCGATGCTGTCTATCATCTTCCCGTCACGGCGGCGCCCTCGATCTGTTACATCGGCGGTATCGCCAAATTCTCCCAGGTAGGGAAGTTGAAAGTCTCTGATGTCTTTCCATCTTTTTTCCCAGTTTTTTCTTTCTGTTTCCAGTGCCCCTACGCGGGTGGCGGCCGTTTCTCGTGGTATGGTCTTGATGGCACCGTCTGCAGGGATATATTCAGGGGTGAAGGTGGAGGCTGCCAGACTATCCAAGGGTATTCTTTCCTTGCGTCTGTGTCGCCAGGGTGGTGGCCGCGTAGCCCTGGCGGAGTCTTTTCTTTCTGGCTGCTTCCGCATCGGAGGTGGTATCCGCGTTCATATCGCCGGAGGTCACGTTTGTTACTGCCGGGTCTACTTTCTGAATTTCCGGTACTCTTGCTTTTCCGCCAAAAATGGATCCGCACATGTGTATCTCTCCTTTCAATCAAATGGGTTGTAGTTGGTATTGACTATGTCTTCTGTTTGCTGAATGATCGGAAGGGCGAAGGTCAAAGCCAGTGCGTCGGCATCATTCGGTGATGGGACGCCGGCTTTCTTCATTTCGTCCTTTGATTTCAGCTGAATGCGGCCGTCCATGGTGGGTTTGATTTCTACATGGGTGAGGTCGTCTATCAGCACTTGGTCGGCTTCTATGACGCCGCCGGTCTGGAACCATTTCTTCATAGCAAACCACATGTAGGCACGCATGTTGACGCATGACGGATCGGGGGAGGAGCCCGCAAAGGAGATAAGGTTCCACGCTCTTCCCATGGTGGTGCCAGCGGAGTAGATGCCGGTCCCGTATCCTAAATCGATGTTGACGGCTGCTGCGTGATACTGGTCTTCGAAGCGGGCGATCATGTTGGCTATGGTCATGTCATTGGTGTTCTTGAGGATCCTCGCCAGCTTCTTGGTGTAGAGCCCCTGACGTAGGTAGATGGAGGTGGCGTCGCCGCCGGACCATGCTGGGTCTACGCCTATGACGCAGGGGGCGAATTTGTATTGCCCTTCATGCAGGTTCCTTTGCGCTGCTTTCTTGACTAGGCCTAATGGGATGAACTGCAGGTCGGAGGCATCCGGGAAGTCTCCGGTGACTCGGACTTTGAAGAAGTCGCTGTCCGCTCCGTAGGCTTCTTCCCACTGGGAAATCTTTGTCTTGTCTGAAAATCTGACGGATCTGGAATCTACCTGCATGGTGTGCCAGTATGGACGGAATTTGTGGAAGCAGTCGTAGAATCTTCCGGTGTTTCGCGTCGGGTTCCCGAAGGCGCACCATAGTCTTTCCGTGTTGGCGTCGTTTAGCGCACCTTCCGCGACTTCCCAGATCTTATCGTCAATGGCAGATGCTTCATCGAAGATAAGGATGGTTCTGTTCCCCTGATTGTGAAGTCCCGCGAAGGCTTCCGGGTTGGCCACGGACCACGGGATAGCGTCGATACGCCAGTTCTTTTCCTTGCCGTCTTCGGCTGCGAATATGGAGGTGGCTGTGACTTTGAATAAATCTCTTGCGAGGAACATGGCATGCCACTTCATGAGTTCCGGCCATGTCTTCGTGAGGAGCTGTGTCTCTGTGTTGGCGGTGACGACGCCGCGGGTATTCTCATGGGTGGAGATCGCCCATAGGATGAGCCAGGATACCAAAGCGGATTTCCCGATGCCGTGGCCTGAGGCGACGGCTTCCTGGATGACTTTGTCCGAGGATACGTTTTCGCCTATATGGCCCAGTATTTCCTTCTGCCAGGCTTCGGGGCCGTCCTGATGGGTAAGGAGTCCTTCGCCCCATGGGAAAGCCCAGTAGACGAAACTGAGGGGGTCTTTCGCCAGTCCGGCAAGGTCACTTACTATTTCGGTGTTCATTCACTCGCTCCCTCGCTTTCTTCAGCGCGTCTGTCATGCCTACGTTTCCGGAGAGCTCGACTTCCTGCTTGTCTCTCCAGTCTTTCGGTTTCCGGTTCTTCAGCCAGAAGATCCCGGCTGTTGTATCCAGTGGCAGCTCTCTTTCCACGGTTCTCTCTGTTTCTGTGACTGTGCCGTCCGGGTTTTTGATTTTGGAAATGACTTTCTCCTTGACGGTGCAGCCGATCGCTTTTTTGAAGAGGGCATTCTCTACCCGGATATCGGCTATTGCCTTATTAGTATTTAGGGTGGCCGATATGGCCGGAATCTTTTTCTTCCACTCTTTCAGGGTGGAGCGGGAAATGCCAATGTTGTGCGCTATGTCTTCGTCGGTCAGTCCGTCACGTGCCCACGCGCCTAAAATCAATAGATTGTTCGGCTCTATCCACTTCTCCCATTTCCCTTTGGCCATGCTCTCACCCCCCTAAAACGCAAAAAAAGGAGCCGGTATCTTTTATCGTTGCCCGCGAGATATATGCGGGTAAAAGGTACCGGCTCCTTACGGATGCCGAAAATCTGCTGGAGATTTCATAACTATCTTACGGTGGTTTGGAAGAATTGTCAAATTCTTCATCGTGGAAGTGTGTCACAATGCGCTTCATGGATATGTGCCTGTCTTGGCAGCGCATGAAGTATCTCACGAGGATCCCACGTTCTCCTGTCTCAAAGACTAGCGTCTTGCCCTGGCGTCTTTTGCGTAGCGATCTCTTTTTCACCGTTTCCGGAATATTCAGTTTATTGAAATCTTTCCTTGCCAGGGCTTCCGCTCTCTCTTCGATGGTCATCCCCTGATCTCTTCCACCTCCCAGCCGTCTTTGCGATAGCCGTTTAAGATGCGGTAGTACACAAGAAAGGCTTCTTTCTTCCCTTTGATGGTTTCTCTCTTTTCTGCATTGAGCTGAATGAACCCTTTGCTGTTGGATGGATAGACAATAATCTCATAGACATCGCTCACCTTCCCTGAATCGCAGAGCTTCTTGCCCATCGTGAGTTCTTTCCGTTCTTTTCCTTTGCGGATATACGTAATCATGATACCTCCTAAAATGGTATGTCTTCCTGCGGCCCTTTCTCAGGGAACACGCTCTCTTCTCGCTGCTCCGGTTTGGAAGGGCCGAACTGGTTAAACCCGCCGGAATTGTTTCCATAGCCATTGGGAGCGCCGCCGGATCCCTTGCTATATCCGCCGGAATAGCTTCCTCCGGATGACGCTTTGCCTTCTCCCCACTTGGGATCGGCTACACTGTCTGCTACGACTTCCATGATCCAGTGTCTCTGACCGCTGTCGTCATCGTAGGATCTGGTGTTCAGGCTTCCGTGGATGTAGACGAAGGTTCCTTTCCTGCAAAAGTTGGCCACTCTTTCAGCGATGGCCCCCCAGGCAACGACATTGATCCATGCGGTCTGTTCCTTTTGCTCGCCGTTCTGCGAAACATAGAGGCGACTGGAGGCGACGGTAAATGTGGCAACGGCTCTCCCTGTCTTGGTGGATCTGACGACGGGATCTCTTGCGAGGTTCCCGGATATTTCTACGCTGTTCAATTCTTTCTCCTTTCAATTTAATTCAATTCAATTTAATTCAATTCGCGGAAAATCGAAAAATCTATCACTCTTCATTTGCCCGCTCATCGCTTGACTCCTGCTCACTATCCTGGCTCGTTTTGAAAAGGTTTTCTTCTCTCCGCTCGCCGCTGATGTAAAGCGCCGCTTCATCATAGATTTTCCTCATGATGCGGAGCATGTTATCGGTCGGAGTGATGTCTTCGATCGTGCTGAACCGCTGCGCGGTAGGGCTGCCTTTGAGATAGAACCGCCCGCCCAGCCGCACTCCTTTCAGCGCCCCGGATTTCTTATCCCGCTTTGGCACTACTTTCTCCACGTTGAAAAATGCCTGCAGCGGCATCCGCACTCCGTAGTTTCCTGCTATGTCGGAATAGTAAAAGCTCATTGCCTGCATAGCTGTCCTGAACTCTTCTCTGGGCGGCTCCTCGCACGTGAGCGTTTTCGCACCCGTGGCATCGACGTATCCGATAGAGATACTATTCATGCTTGCCTGAATGCTTCGGAACTCAATGGATCCCGCCCACAGGGTTCTGCCCTCTTCACTCTCGAGCAGATTTTGAATTTGGTTTCTTAGGCACTGGTCTTGTTCTCTCAGATTCTCTTCTGTCATTCTGCTTTCTCTCTTTCTTCGGTTTCTTTGAATACTTCTTCCCGGAAGTATCCGCTATGCAGGCTGAGATACCACCCGGTCCAAAATTCGATCTCGATTTTCCGTCTTTGGTTGATAGGTTCTCTCCTGCACCAGTAGAGATGGTGCTGCGGATGGTCTTTCCTTTTGGTTTCAAGTTTCTTGGCCTTGAAAGATCTCCTGGTGCCCCGGAATGCTCCGGCTACGATTCTTTGAATGATCATGCGTGCATCGTGCTTTCTCATTCGATCCCCCATGTGACTCCCTTTTTCATACATGTTTCGCAATATCTTTCTCCTCCTTTCGCCCGGAAGATGGCGCCGCACCCGGCGCAGACCTTCCCTCTTTTTATTTTCTTCGCGAGCTCGATCTCTCCCCCTAGGATCTCTTCACGCTCTTTCTTGTGCTGCTGTGCAACGGCTCTGATTTTCTTGCCGGTCTCTATGGCTTTCTTCGCCCGGCACTCATCGCTGCAGATCCGCTCACAATGTTTCTGCTGAAATTTCTTCCCGCAGACGGGACAGACAAGGATGGGGCGTTCTTCGTTTTCCATCCTTTCCCAGTATTTCCGAACAGTCTCTTTTCTATTCGACTCTTTCTGGCACTTGGCGGAACAGTACACTTTGCGAGGATCCTTTGAGGTGAAGGCTGCGCCGCACCCGGCGCAAATTTTCTGCAGGGACTTTGCTTTCTCTGCGAGCTCTTTCTTCCTTTTGGCTGCCTGCGCTTTGGTCATCAGCATGGCGACTGGAAAGAAACCGGTGTCGTCGTGGCTGTAGTTCTCGGCATCTATATGACACTTTGCGCTGACGCCATTGATATAGGCTCTTGTCACGATCCATTTCACCGGGACGCCGGATGAATTCTGAATGTATACTTCAGGTTTTCTGGCGCGCAAAAAGGCGGTATATTCTTCCCCTGTCATAAGAGATCCCTCTTTTCTCTTCGGATGAGGCTCCCTAAGCTCATGCCGCCGGACATGCCGATTTCGCCTTTTCTATGCTTGTTGCTCTTGGAAGTATTGTGCTTCCAGTATTTCTTCTCGCAGAGACTGCAGCAGAAGACGGTCCTCTTATCTGTTCTTTCCCAGACGAGGACTTCATGCCCGCACTCTTTGCAGGAAAAGGCGCGGATGATCGACACGCCCTTGGGTGGATCCGGATGCTTGATTTCTTTTGCTTTCCGGTTGTGCCTTTTGCAGCACCTGTAGGAGCAATACTTCGTACTGCCGACAAATGATTTCCCGCACTCGGGACAGATCTTACTCATTCTTCCTCCCTCGCTTTTTCTTCTTGGGAATTTCTACATACCTTGCGATCTGCATTGGATATCCCCACTCGGTGTAGGTGTTCATGACGTCTATCAGGGTGAAGCCATTTTTAGCTGGTGGTCTTTCTTTCCACTTTTTGGACTGGATCGTCTGATAGCGGACCTCCGGCTTCTTAAGGTTTCTGGAAGCGACGTATCTCACTTTCTGCTTTCCTTCCCTTACAGTGATATTGGACTCTTTCGTGAAGTAGGCAGCAAGTTTCTTGGCGTCCCTTTCTTCTCCCTGATATTCGATGATGTCATAAGCGCTTAGCTTGGAGTGCCCCCATGCATTTCTAAGCTCCTGCTGTTCCAGGACTTTGTTCACAAGTATGTGATGATGAATCCTTTTCCCCTTGTATTCCGTGGTGTAGATGTAGCGAAGTTCCTGCCCGGCTTTCTGGTAACGTCTCCGGAGTCTCTTGATATAGTTTGTGAGATGGCGGATGGCCTCCTCGTAGTCTTTCGGTTCTTTGGCATATGTCAGGGTGATGTACTGATCTCCCTGCTTGAAGTTGGTGAGAAGAATTTCTTCCAGATGCCTCACCGCTCTTCTCGCATTGACCTTGGCCACGGCTTCCGGGGTCTTGTTGAAATTTTTGATACGTGTCTTTTTGCCTCCTAGGCGGCAGGTGAAATACTTCTCTTCTACTCTTCCTCCCGGGTAGGTGAAAATACGTTTTCGATACGGCATCGGTCCTCCAAATAATAGCCTTAACAAGGGGGCAAAGGGGACGGAAAATCCCCTTTGTGCCTTGCTTTTCTGGACTTTTCATGAAGGGCGTGATATACTCTCATATAGAAAAACGTGAATTTATCTTTCACCCTTCGCCGCCTGTTCCCGCAGGCGGCTTTTTCGTGTACAAACATTTCCCATTGCTGGCCGCTGTCATTGGCACGTGGTATTCACACGTTTCACAATGTTCTTCACAGACGGCCGCTTTTTCATAAGGGCAATGGCAGGTGTGCTTCATACCCCTATGACATACAGGGCAGATGGTATTGTCTTCTCTTAGTATTTGAAGCCTGGTCTTTTCTCTGGCAAGCAGTTCTTCCGGATCTTCTTGATACGGGTAGTTTCTGCAGTCTGGTATAGGGCTGTCAAACTTGCTTCTCTTTCTTCGTGCCATGCCTTCACTTCCTTGCTTTCGAGATACTGCTTCGCGATTCTCTGCCACTCCTTGTCCACACTCCCGAATCCGTTATGGAATACGTAGAAGTGGGTCTCAGGATCCAGTGAGAGAAGGTTCTCTGCGATGTCTTCTCCGCCGGAAGCTACCGGAATGACGTGGTGGACGTGGGTTCTCCCCGCCGGATACGGGACGCCCAGCATCCTTTCATAGACGTCCCAGAGGTCTCTATCCCGGAGGCGGACGATCTCAAAGAGCTTGTACCTATTATTTCTCGACAGACGGATCATCTTCTGCCTCCGGCTTCCCTCTTTTGGAGATTCTTCTTACCATGCCGCTTTCCTCTTCAGCAGGCGGATCATCTTCCGTCTCTTTTGGGATCAGGTCATCGATCTCTTGCGAGAGTCCCGTCTCACCGACTTCCTCTTTGATTCTGTCGATAAGATGCTGCGTCAGTGCTCTCAGAAGGCTAGCCTGTCTGGTGAATGGGTTCTCTCCCAGACTTCCGTAGGCTCTGACCATCTGCCAGATATACTCTACCAAGGCCGCTTCGTTATCAATGCCAGCGCACATTTTCCCGACACTGTCTTTCCCGATGAACAGGATGCAGTCATCGCATTCGGTTTCCTTTTTGATCTCTCCGATCTTTTCGATCATGTATCCTTTGATTTCTTTCTCAGTCATTTCTACCCTTCATCTTTCTACGAAGTTCGTTTCCCGGTCCTTTGTCCAGGGCTTCGTGGATCATCTGATCCAATGTCTTCTTGCTGTATCTTTCGCGGCAGTCCATGTGTGTCGTCACAAGGCGGCCGCCTATCTTTTCCATCATTTCTTTCCCTCGCGGTATGGACTTCCCGCAGCGGGCGCAGTAGTAGATCATCAAAGTGCCCCCTTCTCGGTAAGGGCGATCAGCTCCTTCAGCATGGATGCGCGGTTTAGGTGCCACTCGGCGGAGGCGCTTTCTCCCAGCTCCATGTCACGCTTCGCGCGTACAATTTCCCGCTTTTCTAGCTCTTGGAATTTTTCTACAAGCTCTGCTTTCGTGTATGTGTCCTGCACGTTCTTTCCTCCTTCCCGTAAACGCCGGTGATGCCGGTAGCCCTTTCGATTTCTTTCAGGCTCTCTTTCAGGGCGCTGATGTATCCTGCGTGCCAGAAGTAGTCTTTGACTCTTCCTTCGTGGTCTGCATTGTCCGCCCTAGCCTGTTCTTCATAAAGCTGCCTTTTGATGTGCTTCATGAATTCAATAATGATTCCTTCGTCAATCATGTTTCTTCTCCAACATTCGGGCGATATGCTCCGCTGCCATGGAGGGATCCAGCCCGGTTTCTTTACAATATTCCTTGATGAGTGCGGCAGCTGCCATGATGGTCCACTTGGGGTCTTTGTCCGACTGGTCAATGGACACATGACACAGCTGCTCTCCGATCATCCAGAGCTTAACCCAGCAGCCTCTCATTGGCTTTCACCTCTATTTCAATGGGCAGCCTCTCATCGACTTTAACCTCAATCTCAATGGTCGACACGATGCCGTAGTTTGGATCTTTCGTATCGGTATCATTCCCATAAAGCCCGCTGACGATCAGCCCTTCGCCTTCTTCGCTGAGCTCCAGATTCCCTTTGAATCCTTCATAGTATTCGTTTCCCTCTGTGTCGAAGACGTAGATCCACTGGTCTTCCATGGGAATGAGTGCCAAGATATCGTTCAGCGTTGTCATTGTGCCACCGCCATAAGGAGTGTGTATGCAAGGACGCCAAGGGCTGCCGTCCCGTAGACTGCAAATTCGTGAAATACCTTTTTCCAGAAAGCATTCGCTGCCTTTTGCTTTTCTGCAGCGATGTTTTCCTGTTCCCGATCGCGGGCCTCCATCATTCGATGGACGACCTCTACCGCTTCTGCGCTTGTCATGGTTTCCTCCTATCAGCCTTTCCATACAGCGATACCCGCCGCGAATGCCAGGATCATGATGATGGCGAGCTCTGCCAGCATGTACCCCGCCATTCTCTTCGCGGCTGCTCTCTGCTCTTTCATCTTCTCCTCAATGTCTCGGCATTGGCGGCGGAGCATGTCCGCTTTCAAGGCAAGCTCTCCTAATGTCTTTGCTTCTTCGTCTGTCAAAATGGTTCTCTCTCCTCTACATTGAGATCAATGTTCTCGATCTTCAGGTTATGCCGCAGGTATGTCCGGCACCCATTTAACACATTGACGGCTTCCTCGTAGGTGAGGTCGCTGTCTACCAAAACATTCAGTACTTCCTTGATGGCTGTATTCCTTTTCTTCCTCCAGGCCTCGAAGGACCTTTCGAACTTCTCTGCCGTCTCGTTCATCTGCTTCATCTGCTTTTCCAATTCTTTCTTGTCCATGGCTTTTCCTTTCTTGCTATTTGCAAATGATAATAAAGACATTCACGGCGGCTGCCGCCAGGTTAAGCAAGCAGACGACAAAAAGCATGTCATTCAGCTTTCTCTGTCTTTCGTACTCGTTCATGATGGCCTCACATTCCCTTCAGTCTCTTACAATTTAAGATCTCACGGATCGCGGTGATGATGGTATCTCCGCAGATGTTCACGCGTGCGAGCCCTCCATCTCTGAAGTAGATCCATGCGACGTCCTCGCCTTCCTTGTTCTTCTCTACTTCGATATCGAAGATCTCGGCATCACCTTCATTGAGGGCGCACACAAGCTGCTTAAATGCGAGATCTCTTCTCGCTTCAAAGTCCCTTCTCTGTTCTTCTTGCAGTTCTTCGTCTGTCATCTTTCCTCCACACTCCTCGAGCTATCCCGACGTCCTAATACCACGGGTTCCCCTTATTCAACTCGTCGATAACGCCTTCAGTGAAAGGCGTCATTCCTGCAAGGCTGGCTGCTGCTCTCAGCACCTCATTCACCTGGTCCACCGTGAACCCCTTTCCTGCTAACTGCAAGAGCAAGCTGCGCACGGTGGACTCTTTTCTTTCCATGAACTCTTCTTCTGTCATTTCTTCTTCACGTTCTTCTTCCACAAATCAATCAGCATTTTGTATTCATCGCGTTCAATGACTACATACCTGCCGGGGTCATCTTCCTCGTTGCGGGTCGTATCTTTTGTGACCACCATCTTCTTTGTTCCCGGATCGTATTCCAGTACGATCCGGGACTTTTCATTTTCAGAAATCAACTGCAGCAGCTCTCCGATCACAAAGGCTGCATCCTGAAAAAGGCTCGCGTCTACGATCAGACGACTTTCTTTTCTGACTTCATCCACTCTTCTCACCTCAATTCATCATCTTCTTCACTCTTTCCATGGCGTCCGAAAGGAAATAGAACTGATCCTCATAGCCGGATACTTTCTTCTCCAACTCGCGGATCCTTTTCTCGAGACGCCTTCTTTCAAAAGGGCTCATGGGGCTCTCGTCCCCTTCCAGGCCTTCCGCCCTTTCGACGGAGGCTCGGGTGTACCATACGCCCGGGATGGCGATCGCCCTCTGGATCAACCCGTCTTTCTCCCGTCGGGCGATGGTGGACGTGTCGCACCCCCAGCGTTTGGCCACCTCTTTCTGAGATAGCAGATTCTCACTGTGTGGCATGGCGTGCCTCCTTACTAACTTACTTGAATTATATTCATGCAAAAAGGCATAAAAAAGACGTATTACTCATACTTAATCTCAGAAAGCGAGATCTGGAAATGCTGGCACAATGCCGCCACTTTCCCGATCGGTACTTTTGCGAGATTCTTTTCCCATGCGCAATACGTCTGTTTCGATACTCCTAATGCATTTGCTGTCTTCTGCTGCGACTCCCCTTTGCGAGCTCTTAATTCCTTTGGCGTGTATTTCATTCTTCTCACCTCCCTCTCTGTAACTACATATTACATGAATTAAATTCAAGTGTCAACCGATATTTGAATATTATTCAAATATACTTGAACTTCATTCAAAGTTATGGTAACATGGTTTTAGATTTTAATAGAAAGGAGGTGTACTATGCTAGGTCAAAACTTACGATTTCTCAGACTGAAGCACGGTTTCTCGCAGAATTACATTGCGAGTTATCTTGGTAAAAAGTCATTCACCACTGTTCAAAAGTGGGAAACTGGCGTTGCAGATCCACCACTGGGGATCGTTGGTAAACTCGCGGAGCTCTACGAAGTTTCTATAGATGATTTGTATTATCGAGATTTATCTTTACCTGCTATCACGAAATCTCACATCGAACTAACTGAGCACGAGGAGCAGCTGGTGAAGAAATATCGGCTGCTCTCCCCCGCCGGAAAGGCGACGGTGGATGCCGTCATCGACGTCCAGTATTCAGCGATCTGCGGGCCGCCGGATACGTCTTGACCTCTTTTAGGGCAAATTAAAAGCCGTACCCATTTTGCCAAATGGATACGGCTGTGCCGATGGAGATGGCAGTCTCCCGTTGGCGTGTAATGTCCCATGCAATGAGGCGGATTACAACTGTATTATACCATGTACCGCCTCTGTTTCCAATGAACGGAGGTTTTTCTAATGGAACTGAATTACAAATTTATCATTCGCAAACGGGCGAAGACGAATGGCGGGGCGAGCTACCAGCTGATTCTCTCCTACCGGGATCGGGATGGGAAGTGGAAGCAGAAGTCTAAGGGAGGCTATGCCTTGCGGTCTCTAGCAGCTTCCGACAAGGAGAAGGAGAAGCTGCTCGCGGCGGCCAGGAAAGCAGGAGATATTGACCCGGTGAATGAAGGTATGACGCTTCGCGAATTTTCCGATCTCTACCTTTCCGGTCGAAAGGAGCTGGCAGAAAATTCTCTCATGCTCTATGAGTGGATGACTTCCGTTTCCGGCTCTCTGCTGGATAAACCGATGATGGATATCACATATACGGATATGTTTACGAGGCTTCATACGCTGCCCTTCGGAGAGAATACGAAGAAAGGATGGGTGCGGCACATGAAGCATCTCTTCAAAGAGGCTGTGAAGTATCGCGTCATCAGCATTTCTCCGATTTCCGATCTGACATACAAGCCCCGTATGGACGAGGCAGGGGAGGCGTCTCGCATTCGCACAATGACAGCTGAAGAGATTTCCTACCTGCTGACGTCTCTGCATGAAGAGAATCTGGAGATGTGGATCCTTATGACTATCGCGGCGTACACCGGGGCCCGCGTGGGAGAGCTTCTGGCGCTCACGATGGGGGACGTGGATTTCGAGACGCGCAGCATTTCTTTCAATAAGCAATTCTCCCGCGTTCATAAGTATGAGATGGGTGTCAAACGCATGAAGTCTAAGAACTCCTGCCGCACGGTTCCTATCCCCCGCCTTCTGTATCAGGCGCTCGTAGAGTACAGGGATTTCCGAGTCCTCTACTTCCATGGCCGCCTGACAAAATACCGGCATGGCGAGACACTGAATACCATCCTTCGCAAGTACCTTCCCGCGCACAGCATGCACGACTTCCGCCATACCTATGCGACGCGCCTCTTGTCTTCCGGTGTGGATATCAAAACGGTCGCCAGTCTCCTTGGTGATACCATCACCACGGTGGAGCGTGTGTATATCCACTATACGGATGAGATGAGAGCAAAGGCGGCGCGAGATGTTGATAGGATATTTGGATCATAAAAAAAGGATGCCCTGTTTTGATAAGGGCACCCTTTTTATTTTTTGACGAATTTTTGACGGACGAATAAAAGAATCCAACAAATACGTATACTTTCAAGGTATTAAGTTTACTATACTCTAAATGCCCCTATTTGTACACCAAGCTGATCATTCTCCTGCCGTCTTTTCATTTTCAAAAATGCCCGGCGCTGCAATAGCAAGGAGAACAAGCAGAATGCCAAAGCCTTGGACAAAATTGAAATGGGTATGAAAGATGAAATAGGACGCAATGACAGAGACCGCCGGTTCGATGGTAGCAGTGACGGAAGCCTGTGAAGCCGGAAGGAACCGAAGCCCCGCATTGTAGCAGGTAAAAGATAGCGCCGTACCAAGGACGACGATCCAGAAAATATCGAGACGGACTTCCAGAGCAAAGAAGCCGGAGAAGTCCCCCATGGGATTGATGATATAGGAAGCCACGGCTCCGGTGAACATGCCCAGCGCGAGGACGAAGGAATTATCCAGTACACCGATGAAGCGCTTCGGAAATACACAACAGATCGCAAAGAAGACCGCTGACGCCAGCCCCAGATACACGCAGTCTGCAGGTACCGAGAGACGGCTCACATCTCCGCCCGTCACCAGAAGGAGGACTCCGATGATCGCCAGTACGACGGCCGCGAGCTCCCCTGCCAGCGGCAGCCGTCTTTTTTGAAAGGAGACCCAAAGGATCACCATCGCTGGACAGGTATATTGGATGACCGTTGCCGCTGCCGCATTGCCGGCGGCGATCGAAGCAAAGTAGGTATAGTGCATCAGCATCAGACCGACTACACCGTAGAAGATCAGTCCCCACCAGAGAGATGGCTGTTGCCCCAGCTTCTGCCAGCTGTCTTTCAGCTGTCCTTTGGCAATAGTCACAAGCAGCATGATGCCGCTCGCACAAAACATGCGGAAGACAGTAAGATCCATCGAATCATGTGTACTTTTTTGGAAAAAATCCTGCGCCGCAAGCCCGCACCCCGCCCACATGATGCCTGCTGTCATAACAAGAAGAATAGCGATAAGATGCATAGAGGTCACCTGTTATTATTTATTATAAAGAGGAACAGAATACGCTTTCAGGGTCAGTTCTTGGAATGAAAAGGAGATCTAAGGAAACGCTGATTCAATCGCAGAGTCAGATTCTACAGAGATTTTTATACACGGCTTCGTCATCATCCTCCTTAAATAGCTCGCTATTCGCGTCAGATGATTCCTCGCCCTGTATAAAAATCCAAGAGTAAAATCTGGCAACGATTGAATCAGTGTTTCCTTAAAAAGAGAGACTAAGAGACTCGAAAAGCATGAAACGGGACATTCCGTAAGCCGCTCTTTCACCATTGGCCTGATCTCGGGCATGAGTCAGCTTGATTACCGTCACTTCCAATTTCCAGCCACCTACTTTTATATAGCACAAAAACCCGCCATTGGCGGGTTTTTTCATGGTGGGACTATTTGGATTCGAACCAAAGACCTCTTCGATGTCAACGAAGCGCTCTAACCAGCTGAGCTATAACCCCATGTCAGATGAATGTATTATACACGACATGAGAGAAATATGCAAGATGCTTTTTGCAATTTCTTGCATATGGCTAGACAGATGCGGCATCCACGCTGCAGCTCGCCATCTTGTTTATATGGATCGCAGTTTCGGCGGGCGACGATGCCGATTCTATCTGCTTCATTTACAGGGTAAGAAGCTCGCCATGCTGTAAAATGACCGGAGCAAGTTGGTTGTACGTGGAGATGTGCCAGAAATCAGAACTCATGATGCAAGCGAATACCCCGCCTTGCAGGATCCTGTAAGAGCGGGGTATTCGTAGAATTGTAGTTTGGTGGTATCTTGTGATAAATCCACGAACACCATCTACTTAACGCCTTCCTACTTCTACATACTGGCAAGACTATAAAAGCCTGTCTCGCACCATGATAGGAATTGAGGCAGGCATTGATGTTGGCACTTCGCAGGGAGATTTTCAGTAATTGTTTAATTTACAGTTCGACGCGCTGTAAAAATAAAAACCTAAGAAAATCAGTCATATATGTAAATAAATAAAATAAGAAACGTGTTGTTTGGCACAAGAGGTTCGCTTATTTCCCTGCGAAGCGCGTTAGGTTGTAGTGCGGCATTCCGTCCTGATTGACGGCAGTCTCTCAAAACAAGCCGCTGGTGGTCAAGGATAGAGTTGAACTATCGTTAGACGCTTATAAGGCGTCCGTTCTAACCATTGAACTACTCGACCAGAAAGAAGGTGGGTGGAGAGATCGTTGAGAGCGAAGGGATACTCTCTCCACCCATGCATAGGCAAGGAAGCATCGAGACTTTCACCTTGGTGCTTCCACATGCGGCGGTTTCCCGCCTAGATCGCTTTTAATATCGTCAAGCGATCTTACGAATCCGCTTACCTTCCTGTTGCTCGGATGCGTTTCCACACCTGTTAGCAAGCAACGCCCGTATGCAAGTACCGTCCCTACTTCGTGTCGGGATACGCCTGCACTCCTCGTATACAGTGTGCAGGACCTTGGTTGGTGTCATTTAATCTCGCACCCAGAGAGATTGTAAACCATTTCCGTGAAGTCAAGAAAATGGTGGCAAGGGGTGATGGAATCGAACCATCGTAAGCGAAGTCAAAGTCCGCTGCACTTTCCACTGTGCTAACCCCTTCTATGGTGGGAGTCAGTTTACCTCTGCTCCCAGTGAGGCACAAGATTTAAGGAGGGTCTTATGATGAATCGTAACGATCCGCTATGCTCCGTATGCCGAGACGAAGCAATGGTGGGAGTCATTTTGCCTCTGCTCCCAGTGAGGGGTCTGCGTTGGTCGTGACCATCATTTTTAGTTGGGGCAATGATGGTTCAGAAAGGAGTAAGAGGGAAAGGATGAAAATTTGAGACAGATAAAAGAAACTTTCCCCCTTCACAATTATTATACGACAGGTGCTTAACACGCGGCAACCAACACGGCAATGGAGGCGGCGATGGCGATGCCGTCACGTTGACGCTTCGCCACTCTTGTCTCGTGCTTGTAGGTTTCTATTTCTTTCTTCAACACTTCTAAATCTTTCTTGCATGTCTCTATCTCTTGCTTCGCTTGATTCAATGAGCTTTGTGCTTTCGTCAATGAGAGCTTGGTCTCGTTGAGTTTTGTCTCTAAGGTCTGACAGTCCGCTTGCAATGTCAGAAGCAGCTGCTCCTGCTCCGTCGAGTTCGCCTTGAGCATTGTTAAGTTGGCTTTGAGCGTCTGACATTCCATCATCTGCTCGTTCCAGTCCTTCTTGAAGTCGTTCCATTCCTGGCTCGTCATTGTGATGTATCCCGTAGTCTCCTCTGCATAAGATGTAGATGGTACACAAAAGCACAACGCCAATGCAAATAAAGACAGGGTAATAGCACCGCAAGCATGTTTTAATTTTTTCCACATTTATACCTCCAATAATAAAAATGAGGGGCGATACGGATACCGCCCCTCTAAAATTATTCCCTATACAGGTAAATATAGACTACTGAACATAATCGAATACAGGTTTCAGCTTCTTCTTATCCTCTTTGGAAAGCCCAGTCTGCGAGCGTTCCACTCTGGTAGACTTTTTATCGTCCTTGAGAGCTTTAATCTCTTTGTCGGAGTAGCCCAGCTCTTTGAGCTTCTGACGGTTACTGCTCGACGGGTCCTTGAGGTATTCAGACTTCGCTTTCGCTCTGTCGTTCTTTTTCTGTTCCTTGTAGTTATAGACGATGCTCTGTGCATCGGTAGCATTGGCTTCTTTGACTGTTCTGAAACCAAGTCCACGGACGATTCTGTCGCGGGTATCGTAGTCAACCGTCTTTCTGCCCTTGCTATCGGTGTTATATCCGGCTACTGCGCCATAAATATTGCCAGCCGCAGGGGAAATAGCTTTCATTGCACCGTTTGTATCGCCGTTGAGTACCGCCTTCGCGAGCTGAACAGTGGTAGAGCCGAGCGGACCGCCCGTCACGATGTTAGACGTTTCCGGCACCACGCCCTTCAGTCCGACACGTTGGGAAATATCCACGCCAACAATCGCACCTGCGCCGTAGTTTGCCACGTTTACAAGAGCCTTTCTGTCAGCGTTGTTCCCTGCCCATTCCATCATGGCGCGTTTTGCCTCTTTCTCTGGATCATCGAACCCGAGAAGTTTCAGCAGGGAAAGAAGTGCATCTTCGAACGGGAAAGCGTTCCAGATGCCAGATACCAAAAGGTATGGGATGAAGAACTCGAGCTTCTGCTTCGTGGTGGTATTCCCCAGTATCGGCAGGAAGTCGGAAATGACTTCCATCTCTTTTATCCCGTACTTCTGGAACTGGAGAGCCATGTCGCCGATAACAGTACCTTGAAGTGCGCGGAAGATACGGGGTGCATCTGCCACGGAGTAGTCGAAGTTTACCTTTCGGTTTATGTCTCTGGCGTACTGGATAGCCTCACCTTTAGAAAGCCCGTCCTCGATTGCCTTGTAGTAGGCAGCAAGTATGGTTGCCTTTCGGATGGTCTTTTCAGCGAGGGTGAACGGTTTCATGAGGAAGTTGTTCACGGAGTTTATGACGTTCCCTGCTTTAGAGAGTGCCGTTCCTTCTGCGGTTATATGGCCGATACTATCGAGAGCAAGCCCAGATTCTTCGGATACGCCGGACGCGACAAGTATTTTCTTGTCTGCTGCGTTCGGATTGAGCGCACGTTTCAACCCTACCGCGGTTTTCCTTGCGCCGACATATCCAACGCAGTTGAAGAGCTGCAAAGTGTTGACGAACCCTGATGACAAGGATGCTCCGAGCTTCAGTACACCTGTCAGTCCGGTGAGGTTGCCCGCCATACGTCTTGCCGGTCTTGCTTCGTTCTTGAACCACGGGAACAGGCGGAGGAAGTCGTTGGCAAGGGTTTCAAGTCTGCTTGGCTTGCCGAGAACAGAATCAATATACCCCTTACAGAAGGCGGCTTCACCCGTCCAGTCCTTATTGTAATCGCCAAAGGCACGCTCGAAGAAGCTGATAGCCTTCTGCTTGAATGGGTCAAGGGCAACATACCGCGAGGAAGAATCAATGTGATGCTGAATAGCCCATATTGCGTTCTTCTCAAACCCTTCTGCGCCTTTACGGCGTCTCTTCGCTCCGTAGTAAACGTGACGCCCTTTCATGGTCGCATGGGTCATTTCCCGAGCTTCATCAAGAGTGATGGATGCGCCTTTGCTAAGGTTTTCCATGAGTTTGAAGTAGTCCATATCGCCTAAGAGGAGCGGGTTCTCTACCTCGCCCTCGGAGGAAAATTCTTTAGGTGCAATGATGAATTCCCCGCCCTCTTCTTTCTGCATGGCATCTGCTTTCACTACCGCTTTTTCGATAGTGTCTGCGCTACCGACAACCTTGCTCTTAACGTTTCCGTCTGCATCCGTATACTTCTTCATGATGAGTACGCCGTGGAAGATGTGCGGCATGTAGCCTTCCATGTTGGTAAGCGGTTTGTTGTAGGCGAGGTAAGAAACCTTGAAAGAGCCATCATCCATTTGCTCCCGCGCTTTGATATATACGTCCTTGTCTTTTGACAGTGCTGAAAGCTCTTCGCTGGTCACGACGCTATGGATTTCTTTATATCCGCGCGTTTTAATGGATACTTGGAACACGGTCTCGCCGTCTTTCGTCGTTTCTCTAATGTCGTGCATCACGAACGTGTGCGGACGTTTAGCAAGCTCTTTCTGCGCTTTTTCCGCCCCTTTGCGCGTCTTGTACGTGAAGTTCTCTACTCGTTCACTGGTATAGACCACATTGACCGCGTTGTAGATCTTGCCGAGAAGGTTACGTGTCTTTTGATGTGCCTTAATCACATTTTCAGATACGCCTGCGTCACGGAGTTCTTCGTCAGAGAATACATGTTGTTTCATGTCCTCTTCCCAGAGAATATCCGTATAGCGGGCTTTCTCTTCTTTGTTAAGGTTCTTGATAGCACCTGCGAAGTTATGCGTCCACCTGCCGCGGAGTTCCTGCAACTCGCGTTGTGCCGTATCCGCCAGTCCCCAAATGTAATTTGTTTTCGGAGACTTGATGCGAGACGGAGAACGAACGGTGTTATTAAGCGCGGTATTGGCGACGCCCCATCCTTTCTTCTTTGCCGTCTTGTTCACGCTGATGTTCGGATTGGCTTTCGCCTTTGCTAAATCAGGGCGGAAAGTTCGGTCGATATAGACGCCTGCTTTTTCGCCAAAGTCCTTGTGAGATTTAAGGTACTTCTCCGCTTCGTTAAGCGGGTTCATCTTGTACTTGACGTTCCTTGCGGCGGTGTTGTTTTCGTTGCCGCGTTCCCACATCTCACCGCTTTCGAGTTTCTGGAAAACATGTTGATCATTCTCGTGGAATAAGGAGAGGAGCTTGTGTGCCATGTCGGAAATTTTCTGCATGATTTTCCCCGCGATTGTCCCCTGCTTCATCTTACGGCGGATCTTCCACTCTCTCATGCCCTCTGCCGCTCCTTCTTCGCTTCCGTAGGTTCTAAGAAGTGCGTTCCGCTCTCTGTCGGTCAGCAAGTTCCACGCAAGGTGCATGGCTTCGTGGGATATGGTTTCGTCAGGGCTGTCCATGGTAAGGGTGATAAGTGCATCTTTATCCACCATCTCAATCTTGCCGGACGCCTTTTCATTGCCTTTCAGGGTGCCGCCGTAGTCTTTTTGCGCTTTCGCACGGTCTACGGAGATGGTGCCATCTGTGAAGTTGACTTCCACGTGACTGCCGTTGGGGAGGTCAAAGGATACTCCATTATCATGGGTTTCGATGTTCTGCGCGTTAGGGAATACGGAGAGGGTCTGCTTTGTCATCTCTTCCGGGGAAATGCGCTTGCCGCCTTGGGAAAGGGAATACTTCGTTTCCTCCTGGCTCTCGATTGCTTCATAAAGGTCGTTCAAATCCTTCTTGCTTGCAGTTATCTCAATGGTGTTTTCGTTGGAATATACTGCCCAGTTTGTCTTGTCGATGAACTTCTTCTTGAATTTGTCCCAGCTGCCCGGCTTATCGAAGGATACCGTTCCGGTGTCGGTATGGTTTTCTCTCATGCTCAGTACGAGCCCATCTCGAATGTTGTTTTCTATATCATAGACATCCGAGTCATCCACATCTAAATCATAAGAGCCAAAGGATGTGCTTTCGTATAGTGTGATTGGAGTAGGCTCGATGCTGTCTAACTCTCTCTGCCGTTTGGCTTTCTCTTCAATCTTTTTCCGAAGCTCCTCCTGTTCCTCTCGGAGGGATTTAATCTTTTCGTCGTCTTTGAACGTATCGCCCTGTGATTCTTTAGCTTCAGCGAGTTCGGATTCGTTCTTCTTGAGTTCCGTCTCATAACCTTTCAGCTTCGCCGCCGGTTGCGTTTGCATGGCATTCCAAACGCCGATTGCGGTCGGAGTAGCCGCCCCGTAAGAATCTTTGCCCTTTGCGTAAACGGTGAGAGCTTCCGATGCAAATCCAGCCTTAAAAGACGGATTGTTGCCGCTGACGTAAATATCAAGCCCTCTAGCACTGGCTATTTTGACGTCCTTGAACTTGGCGTTATCCACTCCATACTTATGGGCTATCTTTGCAAACTCTTTGGCGACATGCTCTTTCTCTTTGCTGAACGCCTTGTTAGCTTCGATTTTGTTCTCGTAAACCGCCTGACCAATTTTCATGCTAAACTTTGCCGAGCTTGTCTTTTCCAGTGTTGCCATGTCATCTTTGACGGATTCAATGGCGGCCTTGAACTTGTCTATCAGTTCCGGTGCTGTAACGAGTACACGCTTAGAGAGTTCCTGCGACTTCTCGAAGGTGGTTTTTGCCGATTCAAGCTCCGTAAGCTGCGACATGACTTGGCGGTATCTCTTCGTGTCAGGGTCGGCGTTGGCGAGTTCTATGAGGGCTTCATAGTTATCTCCATCCACGTCGCTGGTGTCGGCGTTTCTTGTACTCTTGTCACCTATCATGAGCTGATTGATAACATTCTTCTTGGTGTTTACTGTGTCCCAAAGGTTTTCGTCATACGTCCCTTTGGTTACATAGTTATAGATGCGGACTTCTTTGTTTTCGTTCCCTTGGCGAAGTATTCGTCCTTCTCGCTGCTCTATATCTCTAGGACGCCATGGGCAATCAAGGTGATGAAGTGCAACAAGTTTGTGCTGCATGTTCGTGCCTGCACCCATCTTCTGCGTAGATCCAATGAGAACACGAACCCTGCCTTCGTTCACCGCTTCAAACAGTGCGGCTTGCGCCTTATCTGTTTTGGCGTCTTGAACAAATGCTATGTCACTTTCAGGGATACCAAGCTCTATAAGGCGGGACTTCAATGCATCGTATACGTTAGGATCGTTGCTGCTTCTATCAGGAATAGACTGGTCGCAGAAAACAAGCTGCGCTCCATGACGATCAGAAGAATCTTTCCATTCCTGGTAGATTTTATCAGCGCATGCCCAAACCTTGCCGTAACCCTCGACGCCAGTGAGGGAATCGTCAATAAGAAACGGAGCAAGAGATGCCTTTCTGAGGTTATCAGCGACAAGAAGCGGAGAATCTGCGACCTGTAGGTATTCCCCAGTCTTGGCGAAATGGGCTTTTGATTCCTTGCTCTTGCTGTTAATCATCGGGGGATCTTTCCTGCCGCTGCTCTTTATTGCAGCAACTCTGGCACGGATGTCTTTCTTAAATCGCTTATTCCACGCAGATTCTTCTATCGCTACTGCAACACGTTTCGCCTTTGGTCTTGCAGCCGCTATATACGGCAGATCCTCCACCATTTTTACATCAGCGAACTCTTTGAAAAGGTTGATGCATTCAGGGGCGTTTCTAAGCCCACGAACCGCCGTCTTGTATTCATATCCCGATCCATCTTGGGCTGGCACTTCGGTTTGCCCTATATCGATAAACATTTTGGCGAATTGGTCGAATGAATCCACGCCGAGACGCTTGAGAGAATCATCATTGAGGTATCGGCACATCGTATAAAGCTCTACAACGGAGTTAGAGATTGGCGTGCCGGTGGCAAATACGACGCCGTGCGCGTTTGGCGAGTGCAGCAGATACCGCGTTTTCATCAGCATATCGAAGGAACGGTCAGCCGCAGATTCAGAAATCCCTTTGACTTGCCCGTACTTTGTCATGACTTCCAGATTCTTGAAGGTGTCAGCCTCATCGACAAAAAGCTGATCTATCCCCAGATCCTCCAAAGAAGGCGACTCAAAGTCTTTCGCCTGCTTTTTCGCAATGAGGGCGTTAAGTTTCCCTTCTAGCTTGGCAATCTTTTCCTGAATGTTTTTGAGCGATTTGCTCTTCTTCCCGGCTTGGCGTTCCTCTGCCTGTTCTTCTGCAAGGGCTCTCTTGTATTTTTCAAGCTCTTCGGTTCGGAATTGCATCATGTATTCATCGGACATGGGAAGTCTTTGGAATGTTTCGTGAGACATGATTATGGCGTCCCAGTCGTGCGTGAGAATTTGGTTGAGCGCGGCGTTTCTCTTGGCAAGCCTAACTTCTCTTTTCTTTGCTTCCTCGTCAGAAACCTTTACTTTCTCGAAGATAGGCACACCGTCGGCGTCTTTAACCGCGACAAGTTTCTTCTTTCCGTTTCGATCTTCTCGCAGCTCCATTTTGGGCTTCACGTCATAGTGTATAGACGTGATGTTATCAGGGAGCGTGGAGCTATCAAGGACAAGAATCTTTGCACTTGGACATACTTGATAGAACTCACGCTCGAACTGTCTGACTACGTTTTTCGGTACGCAGTAGACAATTTTGTTGGCAAGTCCCATTCTGCGAAGTTCCAACCCTGCCGCTTGCATTGTCAGTGTTTTGCCAGAACCTACACAGTGTGCGTAAAGAACCGACTTCTCGTTAATAGTTCTCCATACTGCGTCAGCCTGATGCACTCGCGGTGTCATGTTGGCAGCGGTATTAAGCCATGGGAATGTGAGAAGCGATCCGTCATAGTGGCGTGGCACAACGGCATTGAACTTGTTGTTGTACGACTGCCCTACGCGCTGCTTAACTTCCGGCGTTTTCAAAATCCATTCTTTAAGTTTTTCGTTGATGTCCTTTACTATGGTCTGGGCTTTAACTTCTGCCGCCGCTCTAGCTTTTCTGACCGTTTCGGAATCGTCATCCTTGACCTTGAAGTTAGAGCTCTCAATCTTGCCCGTGTTCAATATCTTACTAATAACAGTGTTGATCCCTATGTTGTCTCTGTCATCATAGGATGCTCTTGCTATTTCGTATTTCTCGTGCGCTTGGGCTGAAATGCGTCTGTATCCAGGCGTGGTTGTTACTTCCCAGTATGTAGTGACAGGGTTGTAACGAACAACAACGGCACTTGGCTCGCCTAAGAGGTCATCTATGAATGCTTGCGTATCTTCTACGGAAAGGATCGGAGAACCGAGCGGGATCTCAATATCCTCTACCTCTATGTCGGCAGGAATGACGGCTTTCAGTGCTTCCACGTTTCTCACATATTCCGGCTCAGAACGCGCGGCATCTTCTGCAAATGCGAGCTTTTGGCGCACATTGCCAGAAAGATATTCGTCACGTGGGACGTACTGCTCGCTTACAGGGTCTTTGAAGAGGCGGTCTCCCAGTTCTTTTATGATAGCATCCTCGCTCTTACCGAGTACGCTTGCCATGTATTTTATGTCAGCGAAGCCAAACTTGCGGAGAGATGACGCAAGTGCATCACTCGTCGTGGATATGTTTAAGTCGTCGGTTGCAGGGTACGCCGTTCTTTCTGTCAGAATAGGGGCTTTCTCTGCGGTGCTTTCCTTGCCCTTCGTCCCAGCCTTGTATTTTTGCTCAAGGGCGAGAAGTCTGCCCGCAATAGGAGAACCTGAAATTTGACGCACGTTGGTCTTGTCGTTGATATATCCGTATTTTCTTACGAACGAATCATATTGCTTGTTAAGTTTCTCGCGCGCTTTAGAGAGAGCTGCTTCAGAAACGTCTGGATCAACCTGTTTCGCAAGTACATCGTTCAGCGAATCACTCAGCTCTTTGAGTGTGCCGACCTTGGCTTGCGCGCTCTTTGCAAACGGTTTCAGTTTCCGTTCACCGTTATCGTCTATAACAACCTGCCCCCACTGTCCATCTTTCCCCTTGATGATGTCGCCGACGTTTTGCCCATCCTCTGCGTCAGCAAGCTCTTTTACATGGGAAGGCGTGTTAATCTTAACGGGTTCACGTGGGACGTATACGTTTTCTGGCAGCCGTGCGATAGCTTCTCCGAGCTTCTTATCCGTTTCCGCATTGCTTGACGTATGGAACTCAACGTTTTTGCTGCCGTATCTATCGCGTACCAATACGGGGTCGCCAATTATGTTGTTGGGATTATCTTCGTAATATCCGTTTATGCGTGTATAGGTGTGCCGCCCCTCGTTATCCTTCGCTTCTATGGTTGTTAAGCCATTTGTCCAACCATTCGTAGCGTCAACGGTATCAGGGTTCTCGCCTTCGTTAAGTTTTCTGAAAACGACGATATCCGTTCCGACATTTGCCGATGGAGCAAAAAGCGTGTTAGGAAGTCTGACAATACCAACTAGCTTGGCTCTACTAGAAAGATGGCGGAGAAGTGCATTGTCGTATCCGGCTTTTCTGTCCATCGTTCCACTGGAAGTCATGAATACGATGAGCCCACCCGGTCTTACCTTGTCTAATGTTTGTGCGAAATAGTAGTCGTGAATAAGAAGCGACTTATGGACGCCACCGTCGGAATCTCTCATTGCAGGGACGGATGCTTTTACGCTATTTGAGAATGGGACATTCGTGATAGCTAAATCATAGAAATCATTTCCACGATCGAACTTGGTGTAATCTTGGTTGTCTATCTTGAACTTCTTGCTCTGATAAAGCTGTTTCGCGATTCTTGCAGGAATGGGGGAAAGTTCAACGCCTTGGAGTGCGGTACTTCTTTCTCTAAGAGAAGCAGGCATCAAGCTGAAGAAACTGCCAACACCGCAAGATGGATCAAGCACGCGACCGCCCTTGAAGCCGAGGTGTTCTGCGAGTTCCCACATTCTGCTAATAACAAACGGCGGAGTGTAGAAAGCCGTTAATAGCTCTCGCTCAGCCGCGTTATATTCCTCTTCGGTGAGAAGTTCTTTAAGCTGCGCCATTCTCTTGGCGTCGCTCTTCATCTCACTGCCCAGTCCGCCCCAGCCAGAATATCCTGCAAGGATTTCCTGCTCCGCCGGGGTTGCCATTCTGTTTTCGCTTTCAATCTTTTTAAGAAGTTTGATTGCTGCGATATTGTTGTCCACCCTCTGCGTCTTGGACGCACCTTTAGCATCGGGCGGAACTGGCTTGGCAATGTAGTCATTGCCGGGAACGTCCCTTGCATCTTTGACTTTCCCTTTGGCAATATCCGTCTCAACCTTGTCTGCTTTAGTGGAAATTACAGGCTTCTTAGTTCCTCCTGCCGAAGTTCCCTCGCCGTTTGCTCGTTCCATGCGAGTTCCATCTTCAGTCTGTCCTCGTCCCAGTTTTCTGCTTCCGCCTGTTCCCTTGTTCTTTGGTTCAGCACTTTCAGCGTCTGGTCCTCGTTCTCGTCCGCCATCTCTATCCGGCGTCTCGCTATTTCCTCTAGTGGTTCGTTGTTCTCCTTTTCCACTTGTGCCGCTCTTTCCGGGTCCTCCCACTTCCACTGGTCTGCCAGATCCTGATTTTCGTCCTCGTACATCTTTGTCCTCCTTTGTAGACACAACATTGGAATTGCCTTCCTCTATTGTATCATTCCCATCAGCGTTGTCCACTGCGGAATCGTCGGGCTTGTTGAAAATATTTAACACGGCATCAGCTTGGCTAGGTGTCAGGTTTTTAACGGCTTCTTCGTTGATGATACCGCCCTGATTAAACGCATAGTCTATAAGGTCTGCTCCGGTCTTATCCCCGGCTTTAGGCGGCTCAGGGTTGGCGTTCTCACCGTCTCCAAAGTATGCCTGCACGCCGCGGAAAGAAGCATCGATATAATCGTTAAGTGTGGATGCTGCCTTGTCCCCATACTTGCTTCTAATGTCGTCTTTGACGGCATCCGCCGTTTTCAACCCGCTTTCATAACGTGCGCCAACCGCCTTTAATGCGACTACGAGCTTTTTGGCATCGAACTTTTTGCCCGTGTCTGGGAAAGACTTGACTGCTTCCCACGCAGGTGCGAGCCACGGTTCTATATCCTTTTGCTTCACGCCCTTAGTTTTGAATGCCGCGATAGTCTTGCTCGCGAAATCCGCAAACTTGGTAATGCCGCGTTGCGTGTACGCAGCACAAATCTTAAACACAGGTACAAGAATGGTCGGGTCAAACCCTGCGTTTAGGTTGCGAGTTTTGCTAATAAACTCGTCGATGTATCCTTGGATGGCTTCATCACTGTCATCGACTAGCCTATGCTTCCTGTGAATCTCATCTTTCGAGGGCGTTGCTCCCGTTGCTTCCTGCGCCGCTTTCTTTACCGTCTGTTCTGTATCCGCAACCGGCTTTAGCCCGAATGCCTTCTCCAAATCTTTGTCGGCATCTTCTACACTGCCGAATACTGTTTCTTTAGGCGTGGAAGGCTCTTCCCCCTTCGACGCTTCAACCGATTTACCGGTGGTAAGGTCTAAATCGGGCTTGTTATTGACATTTTTCGATGTTTCGTCTATATTATTGGTAGAAGCAGGCAAGTTAGATTTTTCGGTTGCGCTCTGTGGAATAGATCCGGCGTTTTTTCTATTACCACCATCTTGAACCGCTCCATTGCCGGTAGTGGAGGATGGGGATGCGCTCCTATCAAAAATCTTCTTGCCTGCTTCTTTTTGCATGCGTTTTGTGTTTTTGGGAATAGCCGTCACAACTGTATAATAACCGTTCCCATCCCCCTGTAATTCAAGGTCTAACGGCATTACATTAAATTTGCTTCCAACTGACGCGAGCTTAATTCTTCCGCCGCCCAAATCGTATATTATGGAGAAATTATTGATTATATCCAGAATATATTCTTCGGCATTATTATAGCCTAGTTTCTTGAGCTGGCTTTCACGCTTTTTGATGTGTATAATTCCAAATCCGGTTTCTTTCCCATTGGCAACTCGAGAAAAGCCAACCTGCAACCGAATCCCTTTTGCTAAAACCTTACCTCCGGTCGCGTCTTCAATTTCTTTTCCAAAATGTCCAAATTCTTTACTTCCATCTGGCTTCACAATAAAATCTCTCGCATCTGATTCCGAAAGCAGTCTGCCTGATTCTGTGGTATACCCATCCGCAAGGGTGGGCTGCTGTTCTGAGCCTTTTCCGTTATGCGGTTCAGAATCCTTGTCGCCTTTCGGCTGCTCTGTTTTCGGTGCCTCAACGGGATCACTTGCTATCTTTTTGTTGAAATAGTCCCTAACTCTATCAGCGGCGTGTGAAACGGGAGAGCCAGTATCTGAAAATCCAGCATCTTCAAGCTCGCCTGCGACTTTATTCGCACGTTCAATAGCTTCGTCAAGGGTCATTACGCCATTATCAAGCATTTTCGCAATACGGTCTATTGCGTCTTTTGCCTCATCAAAAGCTGCATCTTCATTCTCTGTGGCGTTCTTCTCCGCCCACGGGTGTTCTTTGTCAAAGGCCTGCATTTCCTTGATTTTTCGCTCTGCGTATTCATTGAGTTTAGCCTTAACGGCTTCGGGAAGTTTGGCAAAGTTCTTTCCTCGAAGAGTGAACCGGATACGGGCTATTGTCTCTGCACTGGTTGAATTGCCCGCCCGGTGATGGATAAGGCATTTGTTGATTAGTTTAAGGATTACCTTCGCTTTGTTGGAGGCTTTTGGGTCTATTGCGCCGATCTCCTTAGAAGATTTTGCGGCGTCCCGTGCATCATTGTCTGCGGCATTGTTTCGCACAACAACTTTATCATCTTGCTTCTGATTGGTCTTTTGTGGCTCTTCTTTCTTGCTGCTAGATGGGGTTTCTTTCGATGGAGCGTTCTTTACAGGGTTCTTGCCTTCGGGCGTCTTACGGTCTTTGCTTTCTGACGGCTTACTTTGTTCAGGTTTGGCGTTGTCATTTTTATTTTCTTCGGAGCGATGTACGGGCTGGTTCTTCTTGGTGTTCTCATGGTTGTTCTCCTTTTCAGAAATATTGGATTTTGCGTTGCTATCTGTGCCGGGCACACTTTCGCCTTCTGTGTTTGTGGGAGTTGTCTTGCCAGCTGCCACAGTAGCGGTGGTAGGTGCAGTTGCTTTTACAGGTGGTAGCGCAATGGGCGCAGCAGTACCCAATGTCGTGCCTTTTGCAGGGGCAGGTGCCGCAGGAAGTGTCAACGGCGACTGATGCGCTCTTAATACATCGTTTTTCACTGCTTCTAATATATCAGGATTGATTTGCATTGCACCCAGTCGGGCTAATGCGTCCTTATCCCCATCGACAAATGCCTGCTTTACAAGCTCTTTGAGTTTCTGATTACTGCGTGCTTTTTCGATTTTAGCTTGAGGCACTTGCGCATTGTTTTCTTTTTTGACAGCGGCGGCGTTCGCGGGTGGCAGCCGTAACGTTGGAGACGCTGGAAGAGGTGTACTCTGCATAGAGGGAGCGACCGGAGACTTCGCTCCTGTTGAGGTCTGCGCCCCCGGTGCCACGGGGAGGTTTGCGTCCTCATTTCTTGGCGAACCGGTTCTTACGGTCGAGAGTTTATTCTCTTCGCCGTTCCCTGCTTGCGGTTTTTCCTCGATAGTCGATGTTGCCGTGACGGTAGACTGTTCAGGCTTCTTGTTGATGTTCCCTGCACTAGAAGAGCTATTTACAGGCTTGCTTGCGCCGGAATTCCCTGCCTGCACATTTTCTTGTGCCACACTCTCGGATGCATCCTGCGCCGTTTCAGGGGCGTTCCCACCCCACCCGTACTGCGCTGCCAGTTCTTCCTGCGCTTTCTTGTTCTTGCCTTGAATGGCTTTACGAATGGCGTTCAGCTTTTCTACATCTTCATCTGTGTCGGCGGGAAGCGTTTCCTCGAGGTCTTTCAAAAAATCTTCTGCGCTCTTCGGGTTGGGGACGGAAGAGCCGCCCGTTTTCCCTCCGTTGTACACTACGTTCGGGTCTGCACCGCCGTTCATGAATATATCGTATATCTTTTGGGCGTTGGCTGCCTTCTGATTCCTTATCTCATCCGTTCCTTCGGAGCGTTCATAGAACTTGTCTGCAAGGCGTCCTGCTTCATCGGGGGACTGTGCCTTGATTATTTCCTGCAATGCACCGTTCTCGCTTCCTTTCAGTTCGTGAATAAGGAAGGAGATCTGCGTATCAAGGTCGTTCGGGTCGCCGCCTGTTTCTTCTGCAAACGCCATGAGGTCGTCTTGGCGTGAACCTAGCCACTGCCCGATGCCATAGGAGCCGCTGGTCGGGTTCTTTGCGGTTGGCGAAATGTCGGTCGTGTTCCCACCGCTTTCAAGCATAAGTCCGCCGACAATGCCGGATGCAGCTTTGGGGTCTATACCGAGTTCGTTCACAAGGCGGTTCATGGCGTGTATGGCAGGGCTAGGAGATGGTGCGTCCCCATTGTCCGCTTGTGCTTCGTCGGGTTGTGCCTTGCCGTTAATGGCTCTGCCGATTCCTGCAAAGCCGCCGCCGTAAATGCCGCCGACAACACCGGCGTCAACTGCGTTGGATGCGAGCTGCCCCCAGTCGAACCCATCAAGGCTCCCATGCTCTGCAATGTAAGGGATGGTCTCATCAGGAAATTCCTGCACGGCTTCCGTCAGTCCTTCTTTGACAAACGCCTTCCCCATGAGTTTAGCCGCCCCTTCCGTACCGAGTTCGCGGAACGCCTTCAGCCATCCCATTTCGCCGACGCCTTCAAGCGGAGCTTGTGCGGCTGCGTTAAGCCATGCCGCCTGACCTGCGGCAAGCGGGTCTACGCCTTTCTCTGTAAGGTCGTTGTACGTGTCCCCTGCGGTGCTACCCGCCACAAGTGCGACACCCAGTGCAGGGTTTATGATACTTGCTCCGAGCTGTGCCGCCATCAGCGGGGCGTTCTCAAGAATCATCCCGCCAATTTTCTTTGGGTATGAAAGTTGACTTTCATCGACGTTGGATTCCCAGTTTGCGTCAGGAAGTGCGTCTTTGGCTGCTTTAACGCCGAGACGCGCACCTTCCCAAATGGGGGCAGTAGTCCCCTTTATCTGGTTTTCTACATCACTAAGTGCTTCTTTGTCGGCGTCGCTGTCCATAAGTCCCGTTCCGTCAAGGTCGTTTTCCAGTTCCTGCATGACGGCGGGTCTTGTTCTAGCCGCCATCGCCGGTATACTTTCTACCGCACCCAAAAGGCTCTTTGGAACGTTAGCAAGCCCATTGTGAAGTTTAGTTGTCCAGTAGTCGTGATATTCCTTGCCATCAAGAAGCCCTCTTGCGTCAATAGGCTTAAATTCGTTTGGCTCATCGTTGTTATCCTTCAACCAATCCCATGCCATAAATGTTTGTCTCCTTATTAAGTAACAATGTTATATTTCTGTCTGGTCTCTGGCGTAAGTGCCTTGAGATATTCGATTGCGTTTTCCATCTTTCCGTTTCCAGCAAGGTTTTCTCTGATAAAGTTCGCGGCGTAAAGCTGTTGCTGAAGTCCATCCCAGATACTGTTTGGTATCAGCGCACGGTCTTTGTCATCAAGCCTTGATATGTAGGCGTTTAATGCGTCTATAGATTTCGCAAGGTTGTCTCCCCCGTCCCCGTTCTTAATGTCATCGGCGGTGGAGTTCGCCATATAATCTTTAAGCTCATTGCTCATTCTCCGAAGATTTGCGTCAAGCTCATTGGAACGTGCTGTCTGCGTCTTGCTAAGCTCATTGCCGTTGATAATCAGGTTGCCATTAGCGGCCTGCCGTGCATCGCCCGTGCCTGTGGGGAAGGACGCGCTACCGCCTTTGCCGCGAAGTCCACCCAGAATCAACATACCCATGGCTTGGTCGGGCGTTATCTGCCCGTTACTGTACTTGGCAATCAGGTTGGCTTTGTCAGCGAGGTCTTGGTTCCTCCATGCTACGCTCACGGCATGCTTCCATTTCGCCATGTTCTTTGCCCGCTCGTCATCAAACTGTCCAATCCTTTCATGCTGCTTGATGTTGTTTTCCATTGAGTGGTCAGAGAGTTTGATGGAATATCCAACGTCACGCGCCTTATTAAAGTTGCTTATGTTCTCTTTGAGGAAGGTGTTGTAGGATGGAAGAATGGCGCGAATCTGTGCGCCGCGTTCAGGGTCGATAGAATCAATCTCATTCAGCGTCTTCATGAGTTTAGGAACGGTAGTGTCGGCGTTCTCCATTGTCGGGAGGAGGTTCTTACCGCCTGTTGTTTCGTCTCCGTTGTAGATACGGTTCAGAAGTCCATCAACCGCTTGCTTCTTGTAGTTATCTTCTGCGGCTTGCGCGGCAGGAAGTCCTCGCGAAATAACAGCCTGTATTTGGTTCATCGGTCTGCCCTGCGCGATGCCTGCTTGTGTTACCTGTGCTATCCAGTCTTTCACGGAGAACGGTTTCAGCGGCGTCGGTTGTACGTTATTTTGAAGCGCGTACTGAACAGTTTTACCATTTTGGGAATTTTGTTCAGTAGCAGCTGCTTCCGATTTGGAAACAGCTGGTTCTTCTTGCGATGTCTGCTCCTGCTGAACAGGTTCATCGCTCTTTTCGTCCTGTTCAGCGTCGGTAAAATTTGCGGTCTTTGCCTGCGGCGGTATAACATTCTGCGTATTGTCAGCGGCTGCCTGTTGCGCCTGTGCCGCTTGAACGGCATCAAGGACCGGCGCAGTCTGCGGCGTTTCCCCATTGAGATATGCCCTAAACTGTGCGTTCATATCAGGAGACTGGATGCCTTGATTGGCGTTGCCCTGAATGGCGTACATGCTTGCCCCTTGGAGCGGATTGTTTGCTACGTATCCCGGTGCCGGGTTCTGCGTTACCGTCCCATCGGCGTTCATGACTGCCTGCGGTGTCCACTTGTTTGCAAAGGACTGTGCGAGGGCTTGCTGTGAAAAGTTCTTGGACGGGTCGATATAGTTGCCCATGGCGTATGGGTTTCCGCCGCCCGGATCGCCCATCTCTTTCAGCTTATTGTAGATTGCTCCTCTTGCCGCTGACTGCGCCCATTGATTGTTCGGGTCGTAGAGAATGTTTCTTACACGTGCCATGAGGGCGTCCTTGTAGCCCGGATCGCCCGCCTGTGGGTTCGAGGCGTTGGCTATAGTGTTCTCCATGACCGCCTTTTGCACGTCGGACGGTTGCACCGCCATAGGGGTAATCTTGTACGGGTCTACCTGCGCCATGACAGGGTTCTGGTTTGCCGAGAATATCTGCGGTGTGGGTTTCGCGTTGTCAGCAGACGCACTAGCCGTCGCCGCATTGGCGGTGTCAGCAGACGTACTAGTAATAGCAGGCGTGCCACCTGCCGCGTTTGTTACCGCCGCATTAGCGTTGGTATCAGCATGGGGCAGTCCGTCTTTCCCTTTGAGGGATTCTTGCAGTTTTCTGATGCCGCGTTCGTTGTAATTCTCTACCCACCCGCGACCGAGCAAAAGCCCCAATGCAAAGCCTGGATCTTTTGCCGCATACCCCGCAATCGTTGGATCGATGGTTGCCGTCTGATAGCTTAATTGATTGTTGTTCGCCATTTACTACCACTCCGTTGTTCCTGCCTTGGCTATGAAGCCGTTAGCATAATACATGCCGCTTGGCACTTTGAGGTCATATACCAGTCTGTCGCCGCTTTCGACAAGCAATATAATCTTGCCGCGGTCTTTGAAACGCTCTCCGATACGCATTTCTTCGAGCGTTTTCCAATTCCCATCTTCCATGAGCATGGGTTGGGTAGCAGTAAGATTGATGCACTTGTTTTCCTTCTCGTCCGTGCAGATGGCATAAACCCTTGCATAATGCGGCGTCATTACGTCTGTTACGACTTCCTCGCCACTTGGCGTGACGATAGTGTCGCCCTTATGGATTCGTTTCAGCGGCTTGTCGCCGTTCGGCGTCTTGATGAGCGTGTCGCCAGTGAAGCAGAACAATCCGCCATTTGAAGCAAGCCCACCTAAGATGCCGCCCCAAAGTCCGCTGCCGCCGCTTGTGGATTGAGTAGAAGTAGAAGTACCTTTGCCGCCCATGGCAGAAATCGCACCGAGGTTTGTGCCACTAAGCCCGATAGATGTATTCCAAAGGTTGACTGCTGGTTGCTGCGCCGCTTCCTGCGCCGCTGCTCCGAGTGAGATGTTCGCGCCCGCCATGTTTGACATGTTGCCGTAAATATCTGCGAGTTGGGAAATGTCTTGCCTGTACATATCTGCCGCCGTGTTAGCCGCTGCTTGGTTAATTCCCTGTATTCCCTGCGAGGTAACGGAGCTATTCAAGACGCCGCTAGAGCCGAGGTTCTGCAAGAGATTCCCCATAGATCCGTTGACCTGACGCGTGACTGCTTGATTTATGTTGTCCTGATACGACTGAGGAAGTTGTCCGTTAGCGAGTGCCTGATACCCTGCGTTAGCCGTATTCTGTATGCCCTGTGCCTGATTAAGAAGAGTTTTGTAATCAACCTGCGTTTCGCCTATAGAGTTTTCAAGAAGGTTCTTTGCCTTCGTATTCAGCTCTACGGCGTTCGGCATAACAGATTCTTCGTAGTCGCCTTGGAGCTTCCAAAGCCTTTTCTCTTCTGCGGTCGGCTGATAGGACTGTACCGTGGTAGAGCTACCGCCTTTTTTACCCATCGTTTTCCTCCTTGTAGAGCTCTTTGACGTATACCGTCACATAATAACTGTCGTTACCCTCTTCGTCTGTTCCTTTGTAGGTGGCTATGACCTTGCGCCCTGCTTCGTCCTTACACCAGAAGCGGTAATGTCCGTCTCGCTCTTCCTGCTTTATAATCTTGAATTTCAAAAGCCTTAAATAGGGAAGAATCGGAATGATACACACGGTAGACACCGCATGCCCGCCCTTTGCAAGGCAAAGCAGTTTTGCCAAGTCAAACCAAAAGTGGATGTCTCCGCAAAGCTGATACACCACAAGTATTCCCTTCTCATCAAAGAGGTATTCGGAAAACCCTCTTTCGGGAAGCCAGTAAAAGTCAAACCCCTTCGGGATAACGAAGGGGTCGTTTCTTTCTTTCTCGTATTTATCTATCCATTCTTTGAGGGACTTCATAGGTCTGCCACCTCCAAAATAATATGGTCAAACGTGAATGGGTCAGTGCCTTTTATCTCAAGCGCGATGCAGTCGGTCGAGTGATTGCACAAGACTTTTCTCCTTGTGTTGGTCGGCATGTCCACTTTCAACTTACTTGTGCTTACGTTTACCGTTCCCGCTTCGTCATTGGTGAATTTGGTGTCTACTGCCTTTACAAGCATTTCATCAGAAGAGATGATTTCATGCGGCTTGATTTCATATTCTATCGGCGTTCCATTGTCGCTCATAATGTCTTTATCCCACAGATATAACTGTGTGTCGCTTGCGATATAGATTTCATCTACCGTCTCCATAATATCGGTTACGGGTACGGCAAACTTTATAGTCGTTGCAACGCCCATAAGGTAGTTGTAACAAACCCATTCTTTACGGTCGCCTGTCACACGGAGCATGAGGTATCCGTGCCGTTTAAGGTGGATGAGTTGCGGATTCCACAAGTCTTGTGTCAAAAGGCTCCTGAATTTATCTCCGATGTCCTGCGGTTTTACGTTCCCATAGTCCATCACGGTAGAAAGCGATTTCAGCCCCCTACGAGAGAAGAACACAACGTCTGCGCCTACATTGACCGCCGTCATTGTTCCCATACTGTCGGAGTTGGTTACGATGGCGGGCGGCACTACCCATGACGCGGGTGTTCTGTCGCCTTGCAGTTGATAAATGTTGCCGTTTGATTTGATAAAAATAAGGTCGTTGGCGAGGGGAACAACGCTTTCTATATCGCCGCTATCCCCATAGCCTATATCAATCCATTGTGCAGAGCTATCCACCGTTCCTTGCGAGCTATCGGTGATGTTGTCCCAGCTTGTCGGGTCGCCGATTGCCGAGAAATATACACGATCAGAGCCGCTTAGCGTAATCATGAGCCTAGAAAGGCGTTGAAATACAATGTCGCATGATGGGCTTGACATGACGGTATTCAGCGTCAGGAAGTCGTAGTATTGGAGCTTATCTCCGCTCGCTATCCAAACCTTGTTCATGTACTTCGCACATGATGGTTTTTTCTTCCCTGTAAGACTTCCTAACAATATTGGCAATTGACCGACCATCCACGAATATATAGAACCGTCATCGAGGAAAATGAGGGAAGTGTTTGTGTCTACGTCATAGTAAAGTGCCTTGATATTGCTTGGCATAGCAAAGTCCGTAGGGGAAATTCCTCCTCTGCTTCTAAGCCGCAGATTGTCGTAGACGAAATTCTGGCACCGCACCATATCTGTTTCAGGGATTCGTTCAGGGGCATCGGACGTGTTAATGCCGCCTGTGAGATTGTTCAAGACAATCTGCTGAATTTGATGCTTGTTTGATCGCTTCATGTTTTCTCCAAAAGGCTAAGCGTGGCTATGATCAGCAATGCGGCAGTTCCTTGTACACGTACCGGCGCAGGTCTTTCCGCAGCTGCTGCACCTCTTTGTGCAGGTGTCATTACATCCATTATCGCACGTATCAGTACAGGAGTTCCCACACGTGCTGCTGCATGCACTGGAACATCCGAGGGCGCACCCGTTCATGCAGTTAATGACGGTAGGTTGCTTGGAGAGCGTGCCTTGAATGTCGGTATCAAGCCAATTGTCGTTAGCAAGGAGTTTGGCTAAATCGTCATAAATAGAAGTGGTTATTTTATCTCCCCGCGCTTTCGATGCTGCCGAAAGCGCGCTGTTTTTAAGTGCCATTGCCCGTCACCTTCTTGTACGCCGCATCGGTAATGTTCTTGCTGGTCTGCGTGCGATTGTCTAACTCTTTATCATTTGAAAGCATTTTGTTAAGACTGTCATATAGCGTGGCTTTTACCGTATCGCCCTTGTTCTCAATCGTTGGTTTGTCCATATTCCCTCCTACGGTGCGCCTGCACAACCACCGTCGCAGCCGCCGCCGCAGCCATTAGCGCAATTACTGCCGCATCCAGTGCAACCGTTACGGCATGTGTTTTGACAGTTGGTGGTACATCCACCTGTACAATTTCCTCCGCAGCTGCTTGAACACCCAGCGCATACATTCTTGCAATTCCCGCCGCAGGAAAGGCTACAGCTGTTCATGCACGCCTGTATGGTGGCGGCGTTCGCCTCTACCTGCTTTAGCGTGGCGTCCAGTGCTTCGTCGTTTTCTAAAAGGTTCTGCAAGTCGGTAAAGATGGTGGCGGATATATAGCCCGTTCTTGCAGAAACAATACTGTTGTGTTTGACTGCCATTACGTCACCTCCGCATTATAATCTAACGCATAATGGAC
>OMBG01000055.1_pt1 | contig 61702 bp, 64 predicted proteins | sample 1674251 | NCBI WGS metagenome assembly OMBG01 (sample SAMEA103958153, study PRJEB25191) | human gut metagenome | reverse complement strand
ACCTGACGAACGAGCCCGCCGAGAACCCGGCGCAGCCGCCCATGTTCTGTATGCTCCTGCGCAAGCACCTGACAGGGGGCCGTCTCGTGTCCATGCAGCAGCCGGAGATGGAGCGCCTGCTCGACCTCACCTTCGACTGCACCGACGAGATGGGAAGCCCCACGCGCAAGCACCTGATCCTGGAGATCATGGGCCGCAACTCCAACCTGATCTTAACGGGCGAGGACGGGCGCATTCTCGACTGCCTGCGCCGGGTCGACTTTGAAATGAGCGAAAAGCGGCAGGTCCTGCCGGGCCTTTACTACCATCTGCCGCCCACGCAGGGCAAGCGCGACCCGTTTGCCGTCACGGGAGAGGAGTTGGCCGCGCTTTTGTCTGCACAGACCGCGCCGAAGCGTCTTGACGGCTGGCTGCTGGATACCTTCGGCGGCCTCTCGCCGCTTGTGTGCCGGGAGCTTGCGTTCCGCCTGACGGGCGATCTGGATACCGACCTGTCCGCGCTTTCGGCAGAAGGAAAAACAGCGCTGGCAGCGCGTCTGCTTGCCGCCTTCGCACAGCTTCAGACCATGCCGCCGCAGCCCATGCTCCTGTATCGCGACGAGCGCCCGTGGGACTTTACCTGCCTGCCCGTGACGCAGTACGGCGATTTTATCCGGCAGGAGCCGTATGACTCGTTTTCGCAGCTGCTCGACCGGTTCTATGCCGCGCGCGACCGCGCCGACTCCATCCGGCAGTCATCGCAGGCCATCCGCAAAACTGTCTCCAATCTGCACGCACGCACGGCACGCAAGCTGGAGAACCAGCGTAAGGAGCTTGCCGCGACCCATGACCGCGAGCGCCTGCGGCAGCTCGGCGATATCCTCACGGCGAACCTCTACGCCATCAGGCGCGGCCAGACGAAGCTGCGCGCCGCTGACTTTTACGACCCGGACATGAAGGAGATCGAAATCACCCTCAACCCGGCCATTTCCCCACAGCAGAACGCGGCGAAATTCTATAAGGACTATCAGAAGGCCAAGAACGCCGAAAGAATTCTGACAGAACAGATCGCAAAGGGTGAGCAGGAGCTTGCGTATCTGGCAAGCGTCCTCGACGCGCTCACGCGTGCGGAATCCGCGCGGGATTTACAGGAGATTCGGGCGGAGCTTGTCTCCGGCGGCTATCTGCGCGAGACAGACCGCAAAAAGCGCATGAAGCTGCCGCCGAGCCGCCCCATGCGGTTCATGTCGTCTGACGGTTTCCCGATTTTTGTCGGCCGCAGCAACCGGCAGAACGACGAGCTGACGACAAAGCTGGCGGCCAAAACGGATGTCTGGCTGCACGTCCAGAAGATCCCCGGCAGCCACGTCATCATCGAAACGAACGGCCGGACGCCGCCCGATCGGACGGTGACGGAGGCGATGCAGCTTGCGGCGTATTATTCGCAGGCCCGCGACGGCCAGAACGTGCTGGTCGACTATACGCCGGTGAAATTTGTCAAAAAGCCTGCGGGCGCGAAGCCCGGCATGGTGATCTACACAACGTACCAGACCGCCGTCGTCACGCCGGACGCGGCGCTGTGCGAGCGGCTGAAGGAGAAGGAATGATGGAAGAGCGGCACTACGCATTTTTTCAGAACCGGGACTGCGAGTATTTCCCCTGCCATGCGACAAAGCACCCGGAGGATTTCAACTGCCTGTTCTGCTACTGTCCGCTCTACGCGCTCGGGCGCGGCTGCGGCGGCAATTTCCGCTACACGGAAGCCGGGATCAAGGACTGCTCCGGCTGTCTGTTCCCGCACCGGAGGGAAAATTACGACCGTGTGATCGCCCGCTTTATGGAAATCGTCAAAAAAATGCAGGAAGGCGAGTGAAGTGCTGCCGGGTTCGGATTCTACTGCTTCTGGCTATGCACCGCGAACTTTTCTCGCAAAAAACCGGCACTCTACTGCCCGTAGAGTGCCGGACTTCGTTTTGTAGACTGCTGGGAACGAACCCGGAGAGCGTTTTGGGGCAGGAATCGGGAGACTTTTTCCCGCCATGCGGCTACACTGGAGATACAAACAGGCAGGAGGGATCCCCATGAAAAATCTGAAGATCTTCGGCGACTCCATCATCAAGGGCGTCACCTATAACGGCCAGAGCTATCACCTGTGTCAGGAGCATGATTTCGACACGCTGCGTGCGCAGGGCGTCACCGTGGAAAACAACGCAAAAATGGGCGCGACCATCGACGCGGGACTGAAGCAGCTTGACCGGAAGCTCGGGACCTGTGACGGCGATACGACGGTGCTGTTCTGCTTCGGCGGCAACGACTGCGATTACGACTGGAAGGCCATCTCGGAGGATCCGGACGGCGAGCATCTGCCGCACACGCCGTCGGAGAAGTTCATCGACCAATACTGCACCGCCATCCGCAAGGCGCAGAGCGCGGGCGCCCGCGTGGCCATGACGAGCCTGCCGCCGCTGGAGCAGGAGCGGTATTTCTCCTTCATCACCAGAGGGCTGAGTGCGGAGAACGTCCTGCACTGGCTGGGTGACACGGATCATTTGTACCGCTGGCAGGAATATTACAATTCCATGGTCGCGCAGCTGAGCCGTGCATTCGGCTGCAGGCTGGTCGATCTGCGCACAGAGTTCCTCAAAAGCCGCGTCTTCCCGACGCTCATCGGCGCAGACGGCATCCACCCCACGCAGGCCGGTCACGACCTCATCCACCACACCGTCCAGTCTGCGCTGGCGTATTGACCGGCGCACCGGAGAGCAAAAGCCGCCTCTTTTTATCATGCAGCGCATGGTAAGAAGAGGCGGTATTTTTGAAGAACATGACGTGGGGCTTCGCTGCAAGATCCGGATGAAGCGGAGAACAGCGCCTGGCAGAGAAGCTTTGCGCCACGCGCTTTGGACTTGGGGCAATACGGACAGGCGGCTGGGCTGCACTTCCCTGAAAATTACAAATTGTTTCCGCAAGTTCACATAATCACAAAAAGAGCGCATTTTGATGGAGGAAACGGGCAAAACATATTCAAAATAAGCAAAACTGTCCATTGACGAATGCGGCAGAATCCGCTATTATGGTGACGCTGGGACAGCGACTACGATCTCCCAGAAGGAGGAACTATGAAAAAGCTGATTCTCGTGCTGGCCGCGGCGCTGGCGCTTTCGCTGCTGTGTAGCTGTGCAAAGCCGCTTCCGGAGGAGCCTGTACAGGCTGACCCGGAGCCGGAAGCGCCCGCTGAGGTACACGTCACGACCTTTACTGCCGATATTCTTTCATCCGGCGGCGGTACGCTGACGGTTCGCCCTGCAGACAAAGACTCGTCGTTCGGTTCTGCGGACACGGTCACGGTCGCGCTGGCCGACGGGCTTGTCCCCACCGGCGCGGACGGCTGGCCCATTTCTGTGTCCGAGCTGACGCAGGCACTTCAGGTGGATATCACGTATCTCGGCGGCGTTGAAACGTCTGACCCGCCGCAGGTGCTGGCGGTCGCCATACGCGTCGTCCCGTCGGAGGAGCCGGTCGAGGACACGACGAATACGGTCACAGACCCGCAGCCGGTCGAGCCAGTCCCGTCTGAGCCTGAGGCGGAGCCGTTTGCCCCGGTCGAGCTTCCTGCGCAGGATCCGGTTCCGGCTGAGATCCCCTATGACGGCATCACGCTTTACGGCTTCCAGAGCATCCGCACCGAGATCGTCCGCAGCGGCGAGGCAGATCTGGATGGCTGCGGCACGCCCGAGACGGTGCAGCTGCTGCGCATCTGGGACCAATATGACCAGCAGTCGTTTGTGCTGCGCATTCAGAAGGGGTCGGACGTGTTCGACACCGGCTTTGAGGAGCCGGATGTGTCCTATCCCGCCAGCTTCAACGCACACATCTGGCTGGCTGATCTGGACGCGGACGGCTATCCGGAGGTCTATTTCAACGGCAATATGAACGGGGATCAGTATGTGCTGAATGTCTGGTCGATGAAGACCGGGACGCCGGAGCTGATCCCGTTTGAGGACCAGATCTATTTGGAGGCCGCGATCATCGGCGTCTCCGATAACAGCCTCCAGCTTGAGAGCACGCAGAATGTGCTCGGCTCCTACAGCGCCATCCGTGCCTATGCCCTGCACGACGATGTGCTGACGCCGCTGGGCGATGCGTGGCAGATCGTTCCCGCAAATACGAGCTATTCCCGCCTGTCCGTTGTGCGGGATATTCCCGTCACGCTGGACGACGGCACGGAGTCCGTCTTCGGCCCCGGCACGGTTTTGCAGGTCACGGGAACGGACGGCAAGAGCTTCGTCGACGTGATCACAAGCGACGGCGTGACCGGACGCATCGCAATCGAGCAGCCCGCGGGGGACTGGCAGTGGTATATTGACGGCGAATCGGAGCTGGAATACTTCGAGCTGGTTCCGTACGTCGGATAAATCAGCGGTTCTGACCGCTTGCGGATTTTGGAAGATTCCTGTATAATCAAAAAGGGCGCTGCGGGATCCCGCAGCGCCCTTTTGAAACTGGTTGGTTTGGTTGTTTGTGTAAAAGCGGCCGGTCATGCTGCCATCGCATCCGCTCCTTTCGGTGTGAGATGTTGATTAAATATCAATCTGTAATTTATTATACACTAAATTGTAACTATTTCAAGGCTTCAAATCTGAAGAATCTGTGAAGAATGGAGAATTGAGCTATGGGAGAGGAAAATAAGAACTGGTTCGCCCGCCACCGCACGGCGGTGTTCGGCATTGCGGTCGCAGTGCTGATTTTAAATCTTGTGGTGCTGGTCGCGGTACCGACGCAGACGCCGGTCGAGCTTTCCCAGACCGTCACGGAATACGCGCTGGCCGACGAGGCATTTGCACAGGCGCACACGCTCACGCTCACCGGCACGCTGACGAAAAGCGTGCTGCACAGTAATCTGTTTCACGGGACGCTGACGATCTCCGGCCTTGACGGTATGGAGGAGCCGTATACGCTGATGCTCACGCGTGAGGACGGCGCATGGCACGGTCTGTCCGGCGAGGCATCCATCCTCTTTTCTGCCGGAAAGGAGATGGACACACTTCTGATCGTGCTGCAGGGCAGTCAGGACGTGGGTGCGGATGTGCACTTTCTTGCACCCGGCGCTGCCAGCCGCAGTGCGGCTCTGACCCGGTTGTATACTTATTATCCGGCGTATCGCACAAAATAAAACACATATTTTTGTGCGTTTTGTTCAAACCACCCCTTGAATTTTCCTTCCCCAGCGCGTATACTGCAACTGTAATCGAAAGTCAAAGTAAAAAATTGCATGGGAGGCAATGAACATGAAACTCAAGAACATCAAAGAAGTCGAAGAATTCCGCAAGGTCATCCACGCCTGCGCTGGCGACGTGTACCTCAAGAGCCAGGACGGCGACGTGTTCAATCTCAAGAGCGCGCTGAGCGAGTACATCGCTCTCGGCCAGCTTCTGAGCGAGCAGGGCGACAACCTCGAGCTGTTTGCCGACCGCCGCGAGGACGAGGCCCGGCTCATCAATTTCCTCGCCGAGCTGGATAAGGAAAACGAAAACGCGTGACCGCAGCTTTCAGACATAGCGCCGCCGCTGCTCCCAATGGAGCAGCGGCGGTTCTTTTTATGAAGAGAAGCGACGGAGCACAACCCCGCAATCCAGCGAAGCGGTCACGGGGTTGAACGAAGAAAGACCTTTGCTGTCGAGATGGACGCGCTTGCGCGGAATGCGAACATCGTAACCCTGCATCGTGACCCAGCAAAGCGGTCACGATGCAGAAGCGAAGAAACGCCCCGTCTGGCTAAGAAGCCTCGCCGCAAGGCGGGGATTCGTGCCGTAAGGGGCGTTTCTGAGCTGGCATTCGGAACAACCTCTGCGGAAACATAAATACTTTTTAGCGGATGGAACTACCATGGATTGTATTATAGGCACAGTCCAACGGCCCGCCAACCACGAGATACAGTAGGTGCTGCCCGGCGGATATGCACCCTTTCCGCAACGCTGCCGGAACATTGAAAAAGCGCCCGCAGGATTTCTCCCGCGGGCACTTCGTCATACCGTCGTCAATGACCGCGGCGCAGCTTTTTGGGCCTGCACCTCTACGGTGCTGCCATCCTTGAATGTGAAGATCAAGCGCATCTGCGCGTATACATCCACACGGTCTACGGTCATATACCAGAGCTCCTCGTCGAACTCGGTCACAAAATCCTTCTGCGCATGCAGTTCTTCCAGAAACATGGTGATCTTCGTCCGCTTGGCGAGGCGCTCTGCGCGCTGATCGGAAAGCTCGTCCAACTGCCGCTTGGTGTCCATGTACCGCTCGCAGAGGGCCGTGTATTTCCGCTCATATTCCTGCTGGTCCTGCACTGTGCTGGAGTTTTCGTCCACAGCTTTCTGGATCATGGCCGCAACGACCTCGCTTTCCTCCGACAGCCGGGCCAGCGCCGCGTCCAGCGCCGTTGTATCCGTCAGCACGCCCAGCACCTCGTGATAGGCATCCATGATCTGCGTGCGCCTGCCGAGGATGCGGTTGAAGGCTTTGAGAAATGCCGTCTGGATTTCAGAGTCCAGCAGGCGCTCGGTTTTGCATTTTAGTCCATGGTATCGCTTGTTGCCGCAGACCCAGACTGCGCGGCGGTATTTGTCCGTCGTGTGCTCGACCATGCTGCCGTATCTGCCGCCGCACTCGCCGCAGAAGAGCTTGCTGGTAAATGGATGCGTGCTGAAAGACTGGATCGCATCGGCCTTGCGGCGCTTCATCTCGTACTGCACGAGGTCGAACAGTTCCGGCTGGATGATCGCCGGATGGCTGCCTTCCACATAGTATTGCTGGGCCTCGCCCTCGTTGGGCTTGATCTTCTTCTGCAAATAATCCACTGTCACAGACTTTTGGAGCAGCGCGTCGCCTTTGTACTTTTCGTTCGTCAGGATACTCTCCACGACCTTGGCACGCCATGTGGTTTTTCCGCCCGGCGTGGAAATGCCCGCCTCCGTGAGGTACCGGGCGATAGCGTTCGGCGCTTTTCCGCAGAGGAACATCCGATAGATTTGCCGGACGATCTTTGCCTCTTCCTCTACGATTTCCGGCAGGGCATCTGGCCCTTTCCGGTATCCCAGAAAGTTCTTGTAGGCCAGCATAATCTTTCCGTCCGCAAAGCGCTTGCGGTGGCCCCATGTGACGTTTTCGGAAATGGAGCGGCTTTCTTCCTGTGCAAGGCTGGACATGATGGTAATCAGCAGTTCGCCCTTGCTGTCCAGCGTATGAATGTTTTCCTTTTCAAAAAATACGCCCACGCCCTTTTCTTTCAGTGCGCGGACCGTCGTCAGCGTATCGACCGTGTTGCGGGCAAAACGGGAGAGAGATTTCGTCACGATCAGGTCAATCTTCCCAGCCAGCGCATCGGCAATCATCCGCTGGAAGCCTTCACGCTTGCGGATCGTCGTGCCGGAAATGCCCTCGTCGGTGTAGACCTCGACCAGTTCCCAACCGTCGTGGCCTGTAATATACCGCGTATAATAGTCCACCTGCGCCCGGTAGGAGGTCAGCTGCTCTGCCGAGTCTGTGGATACACGGGCATAGGCGGCGACGCGCAGCAGCTTGGCCTGCGCCTCTGTGCTCAGCGCGTAAAGCGGTAAGTCTTTCTTGGCCGGGATCACGGTCACTTTCGGCATTCTCACTGCCTGCATACCGCGTCACCTCCTTCTGCCAGACGGCGCAGACTGGCTTCCCGCGCCTGCTGGCGCATTTCCGGCGTCCAGCTTTCTCGCCGGGAAGGGTTGTCCCAAGTCAGATGCACCGTATGGCCGTCCCGGAACAGAAAATTCAAAACGCCGTTTTCCGGTACTTGGATTTCTGCCACTGTCTCGGCAAAGGCCGCTGCATCAAAGTGCGGCAGTCCCATCGCCTTGGTGGTCATTTCTTCCAGAATGCGCTCCGGTATCTGCTTGGCCGGGCAGACCGCCTTGCCTTTATGGAAAAATGTGCTGCAAATCCAGACCGGCTTTTTGTACGGGCCGTATCCGGCAATCCTGCGGCGGAAATGCTTCCCGCAGTTCTGACAGAGGACCTTTCCCGTAAATGGATAGACCGTCGGCCTGCCGGGATGCGGCGGACACAGGGCGGCGCGGCGCTGGCGCTCGACAAGAACCTTTTCATAGGTTTCCCGGTCCAGAATGGCCTCGTGACTGCCCTCAATATGGTACATGGTGCGCTCACCGCGGTTGACCTTGCCAACCTTTGTGATTGGGTCAGACACATAGGTCTTTTGCAGCAGCATATCTCCGGCAACCTTCTCGTTGCAGATCAGGTCGATCATGGGCGCGCCGCGCAGCGGCTTTCCCTGCCGGGATAAAAAGCCCAGCTTTGCTACGGCCCGTTCCAGCTGTGCGCGGCCCACGCCCTGTAAGTACAGGTCTGCGACCTTGCGGATAACCGCGGCCTCCTCCGGCACCGGTGTCAGAACACCGTTCTGAATGGTGTATCCGAACATGGTCGTGCTCCAGATGCGGCCCTGCTTGAAGTTATCCTCAATGCGCCATTTCTGGTTTTCCGAAACGGAGCGCGCCTCTTCCTCGGCATAGGCGGCAAGAAGCGTCAGAATGATCTCGCCCTCGGCCCCGAGCGTGTGGATGTTCTGCTCCTCAAAATACACGTCCACGCCAAGCTGGCTGAGCTCGCGCACGGTCTCCAAGGTCGTCACCGTATTGCGGGCAAACCGGGAGATGGATTTTGTGATGATCCGGTCGATTTTTCCGGCGCGGCAGTCGGCCAGCATCCGCTGGAACTCGCGGCGGCGGTCCTTTGTGCCGGAAAGCGCCTCGTCGGCGTAGACCCCGGCGTACTGCCAGCTGGGCGTATTCTGGATCAGCTTACTGTAATAGCTCACCTGCGCGGAAAGTGAGTGGAGCATCGCGTCCTTACCGCTGGATACGCGGGCATAGGCCGCCACGCGGAGCAGCCGCGGCAGCTTCGGAATGGCCGGTTCCAGTTTTCGTATAATTCGTTTCATAAAAAGCCTCCTTTCATGTGTCCACAGATGTTACTGTGAAACACTGTGAAAGGAAGGCTTTTCAGCGAAAAAATCGCCGAAAATGGGATGAAATTTCCGGGCCATGAATGCCGCGATCTCTTGAAAATCTGCTTCGTCGATCACACCCTGTTCCAGCATGGTCCGCGCGGCGTGCATTGCCGCGAGGTAGCGTTTTTCACGGGCAAACTGCGCCTTGGTCATGGGCGGCTGCGCCAAATCTTGCGCAGATGTAGCAGGTGTGCGAGCAATATTTCCGGGTTTGATTTCCATAGCTGAGATACTCCTTTCCACAGTTTTCGCAGATCATCGGATAGTAGGCAGAGCGCACACCTGCCTCCGGATGTGCTTTCCACCATGCCCTGCGGCAATCCTCCGAACAGAAACGGCGGTTTTTGCGGCGAGGCTGTGTGCGCAGGTCTTTCCCACAGCATTTGCAGCAGCCGTCTATCCTGCGCTGCGCCCGGCCCGCGAGGCCGTTTCGCTGACAGTAGCTCTTTACGGTATTTTCGGATAGATGCAGCCGCTCGGCGATCCCGCCATAGCTGCACCCCTCCAGGCGGAGAAAGCGTATTTTTTCTTTTTCTGTATCCGTCATAAAAATCCCTCAGATCAAAAATGTCCCATACAGCCGTTGGGGCTGTATGGGACCGTTTGCTTTATGCCTCTTTCTTTTGCAGCATGGCATCCAGATAGCGCTTGCAGATCACCGCCGCTTTCAGCGTCTCGCGGGAAATATCCAGTTCCGCACTGCCGCTGCCGCGGATCGCGCCTGCCTCTTGCAGAGCATTTGTCTCCGCCTGCCAGTAAGCAGGCACGTCGGTGAGCGTTTTGTAGCCCGGATTGTTGCGGGCCAGCCAGCTTGCCATCAGCTGATCGAACGTTTCCCGTGTCATGGGTTCCTCCTCTTCCAGTCCTGCCCGGACCGCCGCACGGAAGTCGTCCATGGTCTTTCCGAACTTCGGAAACCAGTGCGTCGGGTCGATATGCGGCGTGGCCAGCCCCTGCTGGTAGCCCTCATAATGGCAGATGATGTGTTTTTCCGTCAGGTCGAACAGCTTGCAGAGATAGACGCAGAGCTCCACGGCCTCCTGATAAACGGCGAAAAAATACGAGGCGTCCGTCAGGCCGTCCTCGCAGATTTCAAAGCCGATGTGTGTATTGTTGGCCGCGCCGCCCGCGTGCCAGCCGCGCATATTCCACGGCAGCGTCTGGTAAGTGGCAATCGTGCCGTCTGCCAGCTTGCCGATGAACGCATGGACGCAGACCTTTCGCCCATCCGGCTGCGGCTGATTCCAGTGGTTGCCGCCGGGGCCGAGCAGGCCGTCGTCCGGGCCGACATACCGGCGCAGATTGGGATTGTTGCAGCCGGTCGAGTGGACCATGATGCCTTTCGGCTTCATGGAAACGCCTGCCCGGTAGCAGTCGTTCTTCGTGAGATAGAGCTTATGCAGATTCATCCGGTTTGTCCTCCTGCTCGGCGCGGTTATGCAGCTGCCCTAAAACGGTTTTGATTTTCTCCGGGATAGGCAGGCCGATCCGGGCGGCATTTTCCAGAAAGGAAATGCCCTCGTTGGAGAGATAGAAGAAAATGACCGCCGTCCGCAGGGCGCTGCCGCTCCCGATGATCTGCTCGTCCAGAATGTGCGCGATCCCCACCATAAGAAAAATCAGAACCTTTTTGAAAATGCCGCGGAAGCCGACCGCGCTGGAAAGCTGCTTGTCCAGTACTGCGCACATGATCCCGGTGACGTAATCCAGGACGACAAACACGAGCAGCGCATAGAGAAAGCCGTCGCACCCGCCGAGAAACCAGCCGAGGCCTCCGCCAATCGCGGCGATGCCCACTTGAATCCAATTCCAGATCGTTTTCATTTGTAATTCTCCTCCTCTTCGGTGAACGCCACAAAGGGCGTCAGGGTCTCCATTTCATTCACAGAAATACAAAGTTCTTCGTTCAGCGGCAATGTGAGCCGTTCACACGCCGGGGAGACTGCCATATCCAGCAGCTCTTCCAGCTTGGAGACGGCTTCTTGCTCCTGCTCTGCTGAGAAATGATACTCTCCGCTGCTGTCCGCTTCGCCGTATGCGGATAAAATCTTCTGCCGCTGCTCGGCGAAAAAATCCGCTTCCTTTTGCAGCGCAGAAGTCAGCTTTTGCAACCGGTATGCGCTGCGCAGCCGGAGCGGCGCAGCGGCCAGCTTGGACAGGGCCGGGATCGCCAGCATAATTTCACGAAGGGTTGTTTCCATAATGTACCTCCTCATGTCCCGATCAGCCCGTATTTCACAAGGATGCCGACCAGGTTGTTCAGAATTTTCAGATAGTTGGATGAGGTCGCCGCCGAATAGCCCATATTCTGCGAATAGGTGCTGAGCGTCTGCCGCGCAATGGGGCTTCCCGCAAAGAAACCGATCTTGGAACTGGCGCTGGACCCGATCTTCGCGGTATTCGAGCCGAGATAGGCATAGTGCCAGTAGAGGCTGGACGTGCCGAGATAGAACGGGTAGGTCGTACCGGAGGCAGACGGCTTCAATTCACGGGCCGTGCTGGCGATGATGTAATACGAGGTCGAGCCGCCCATTTTCAGTTCCTTGCCCGCAAAGCTGGTCGTGATGTCCGAACTGCCGCCAATGGCCGTGCCGTTGACGCAGAGCTTTCCCGCGCTGGCCGTGAGATAGCAGTTGGAACTGAGATACAGCTTTTCAATGTAGCCCGTGTCCCAGTAATAGACGGACGAGCCGAGACGGTTGACCGCAGCACCGGAGAACAGGCACTCAAAGGTGCCGCCGTTGAAGCCGAACCGGGCCACGGTATCGGAGCCGGAGCGCAGCTGGATATTTTCACACCAGAGGTTGCCGAAAGGCCGGGCAATCGTACCGAGGTCCCAGTCCACGCTGGTAGCCGGGTGGACTACGACGTTGGCGGTATCCACAATGAGCGCGTGGGTGCCGACACCGTCCCATCTGGCCAGCTTGATTTGCGCGCCCGCGAAAATGTAGGTGTAGTCATAGTTCCAGCTGCCGTCTCCGCCGATGTACATGGTCGAGGTGGAACTCTCTTTCAGACTCACCTTGCCGGACTCGGCGTAAATGGTCTTGACCTTCAGCGTGGAGGTGTCGATGCGGTCGGCCTTAATGGTGCCGGTCGTGATATTCGCGCCGTTGATGGTGGTCTTGCCTGCCGTGCCGAGGGCAGAGATCGTCACATAGCCGGAGAGGTCGATTTTGTCCGCCACCAGCTTGACGACCCGGTCGGTCATGGTGAAATCAGAGGCGGATGTTCCGGATTTCACCAGCCAGTTGATTTTGTTTGCCGTCTGCGTGACCGAGGTGATGTTGCCCTCTGCCGTCTCGATGCGGGTCTTAAAGCTGTTCACGGTCTGCGTCAGGGTAGAAACGGAGCCTTCCGCATTTTCGATTCGCGTATTAAAGCCGCCGACTGTCTGGGACAGCGTGGATACCGCGCCCTCGGCGTTTTCAATGCGCGTATTAAAACCGCTCACGGTCTGCGAAAGCGTGGAGAGATTTCCGTCCACGGTTTGGATGCTGGAAAGCAGCTTCCCGTCCGCAGCCTTAAACTCCTGCCGCACTCGATCAAGCTGCGTCGCCGTGGATGCAAGCAGGTTCGGCACATAATCGCCGACCTCCACCCGCACGGTGTAGCGGTAAAAGGGGTCGTACTCGATGCTGATGATCCGCGTATCCACATTCACGCCCATGGGCGTGTAGGTAATGTTTACCTCGTCGCCCGCCTGCAGGTCGGCCATTTTGAAAAGCGAGATCTCATAAGACTGCGTATTCTCCCGGCTGTCAATGGTCACGGCCAGATCGGTCACGTTCTCGCCGTCCATCAGGCGCTTGCGGACCTTGCTCCCGCGATGCCTGCGCAGGTTGATCTTGTATCCGGCATATTCCACCTCGCAGCCGCAGGCATCGGCAAAACGCATGAGCGCGCTGCGGCGGCTGAGTGGACTTTGGTCGGTGAACGCACATTCCACGCGGGCTGTCGCTTCCACCACACCCATGGAGAACGGCGTACCGGCCAGCAGCTGGGCCATCCCATCCGGTGGAACACCCTCGAATACGAAGGTCACGAGGTTGTACCGTTCTTCGTTCAGCAGATAGGTAATGTGTTCGCACTGGGCTGTTGTGACCGGGAAGCCGCCCATGATCTTCTTGGATACACGAACGATGTTGTAAAACTGACCATCCAGCTTTGCGGTCATACCGACCCGAAGTAACTGTGATCGGGAAGCGAGGACGGAGAACGAAAGCGTCCGCTCCCCGGACAGCTTGTCACAGAGGGATGCGGAGAGCACACGCGGGAAGCTGCATTGCAGTACTCCGACACTGTTATAGATTTCAATCATGTTGTGTCACTCCTTATGCCATTCCAAGATTGCGCACATAGGCGGCATTCTGCGTCCACTGGATTTCCGCCAGAATCCGGGCCAGTGTCGTGCCATCGATGGTGAGCGGAATGGTGACGTTGAACGCCTGTCCACTGAACGTCCGCCCGACATCGGAAAGCCCGGAAAGCGTCGTATCCATGTTGATGTGAGACGGAATAGCAGCACGCATATCTGCCGTCATGTCCTGCATGACAGAGGAAATGCCGTCTGCCAGATGCTCCGCCGAGCGCACTGCCGTCTTGCCGTTTTTGTCGAGGGACCCGGCAAGACCCTCCACCAGCATCTCGCCGACCCAGCCCATCTCCTTGGACGGGGACGCGATTCCAAAGAAGTCGCAGATGCCGTCCCAGATGGAGCTGATCCATCCACTGACCTTATCCCAGAGCCACGAGGCAAGGGACTGAATGCCCTCCCACAGCCCGCGCACAAGGTTCGCGCCGACCTCTACGATTTTTGGAATGGACTCTGTAAAGGCAGTGACAATTCCCGCAATGATCTGCGGGACCGCCTTGACGATCTCCAGAATGATGGTGGGGAGGTTTTCAATGAGGGAGATAAACAGCGTCACGCCCGCTTCCACTAGTTGTGGGATGGATGCCAGCAGCGCGTCCACAATAGCGGTGATGATCTGGGGGAGGGCTGCGACAATGGTCTGAATGATTTCCGGTAGGTTCTGCACCAGAGATACCAACAGGTCGATACCCGCCTGCACAATCAGCGGCAAGCCTTCCAACAATGCTTTGACGATGCCGTCAATGATCTGCGGCAGGACCTCCACGATTGCCGCAATGATGTCCGGCAGCGCATCTACCAGCGCGGTCAGAAGCTGAATACCTGCCTCTATGATCTGCGGAATGCCCGAAATGAGGAAATCCACAATGCCCGTGATGATGGCAGAAAGGGATTCGATCAACTGCGGCAGGGCATCCAGAAGTCCCTGCGCCAAACCGAGAATGAGTTGGAGCGCCGCATCCAGCAGGAGCGGAAGGTTGTCGATGAGTCCCTGCACGATGGTCGTAATTGCTTCCACGGCGGCGGGGATCAACTGCGGCAGCGCGTCCGCAAGCCCCTGCACCAGCGACACGATCATCTGCGTCGCGGCGTCAATGAGCAGAGGGAGATTGTCGATGATTGCCTGCGTGATGGTCATGACCGCCTGCACCGCTGCGGGAATCAGCTGGGGCAGCAGTTCCAGAATGGTGGTCAGAAGCTGTGAAAAAAGCTGCGTCACAGTATCCAGCAGCGCGGGAAGCAGTTCTGCAACGGCTTCCAATAACGCCTTTGTCGCCGTGGGCAGCGCCTTTACGATATTCTCAATGACGGGAGTGATGTTGGAGATGACGTTTTTCAGCGCCTCCGCCATATTCCCGCACAGCTGCTCCATATCGGCGTCCGCATTTCCGAAGCCGACGAGCAGGTTCTTTCCCGCCGCCTGCAAAGCGTTGATGGAACCGGAAATGGTGTGTTCCGCTTCCTTTGCGGTCGTGCCGGTGATGTCCATGCTCGTCTGAATGACGTGGATAGCGTCTACCACATCGGCATAGGATTCGAGGTCATAGTGGACGCCGGAGATCGCCTCCGCATCAGCCAGCAGCCGCTCCATTTCGGATTTCGTGCCGCCGTAGCCGAGCTTCAAGTTGTCCAGCATCGTGTAGTTCTGCTTGGCAAAGCCCTGATACGCCGACTGGATCATGGACATATCCGTACCCATCTTGTTGGCGTTGTCGGACATATCTGTGATCGCCATGTCAGCGTACTTGACTGCCTTTTCGGTGTCGCCGCCAAGAGACTGGATCAGGCTTGCGGAGAACGAGGTGACCGTCTCCATGTATTCGTTTGCAGACAAACCCGCTGTTTTATAGGCGTTTGCAGCGTAGCTTTGCAGCTCCTTGGAATTATCTTTGAACAGCGTGTCCACGCCGCCCACCAGCTGCTCATAGTCGGCGTAGGCAGAGACGACTTCCTTGCCCAGCTTGACAGCGGCGGCCCCGGCAGCGGCAGCGACCGCGCCCATTGCCGTGCCGATGCCTTTGAGAACGCTGCCCAGCTTTTCAAACTTGTCGCCGGATTTTTCCGCTTTCTCTCCGGCGTCGTCGATCTTGCCGCCCATGTCCCCGGCATTTTTTGCGGCATCGTCCATTTCATCCGCCATCCTGGACACGGACTTCTCTGCGTCCGTATAACCGTCGCTGGCTTCGGAGAGCGCGTCGTTGTTGGCTTTCAGTTCGCGCTCCATGTCGTTGAGGGCGGCTTCTGCATTGTTCAGCTGGATCTGCCAGCTTTGGGTGCGGCGGTCGTTTTCCTCAAAGGACTCCGACGCATTTTTCAGCGCCTGCCGCAACACCTCGATCTTCTGCTTCTGCGCATCGATCTGCTTGTTCAAAACCTCCGACCGGGCGGCGACGGCCTGCATGGAGGTGTCGTTTTTGCCAAACTCGGAGGAGACCAGCTTCATCTCCGAGCCGAGGACCTTGAAGGACTGGTTGATGTCCGCGATGGCCTTTTTGAACTCCTTTTCGCCCTCAAGACCGATTTTTAATCCGAAATTATCCGCCATACTGCCGCCTCCTCTCCGAAAAAATCAGCCCCCGGCAAACTTCCGGAGGCCGTACAGGCGCGTTATGTATTTTCTTCCGGGACCAGCAGCACATAGGGCGCGCCTGCGACAAAGGCGTAGTTCTGGTCTTCCATATAAATGGTGCTGCTGTCGTGTTGCACTTCTCCGCCTTCCAGGAAGAAGTAATTATTCTGATACAGCGAAAGTTCCCAAACGCTCCCATTGTGGACAGCGGCCACGATCATTTTCACATCGAGATCATGGACCTCATAGCTGTACAAAACCGGATAGATGAACAGCATCGCATTGGTGAGGTCCTCCGGTAGATTGCTGCCATACAACGCATTCGACGAGCAGCGCACGTCATAGCGCTTGTAGCCGGGCATGAGCTTTCCCCACACGCCGAACATGTTGACACCATCCCGGATATTTTCCGGAAGAAGATTCGGTTCTCCGGCAATGTAAAGGTCACTGGTGGTATAGTGGCCCTTGTTCAGTGCCAGCTTTCGCGTGGTCCCAGGTACAGAGGAAACGAGTGTGCTGTTTGCCGGAATCTTATAGACCGCACTTTTTGTGCCTGCTGGAACCATGCCAGCCTGCTGTGTCGCTGTGGCCTGAAGCTGAAAATACGAGCTCCCGGATTCCTTGATGATGCTGGACTGAAAGGTCGGCGTTGCCTGCGCGACAGAGGCCAGCGTTCCCGTGATGGGTTCTCCGGCCTTGTCGTGAGCCGTTTCGCCCGCCAGCAGCTTGTCCGGCTGGACGGTGTCGCCGGACAGGTCCAGCTTTACTTCCTCGTTGATGACCAGCTTGTTGACACCCATCGGCCTCACGCTCCAATCGTGATCGTCGTACCGCCTGCGGCATTGGCTGTCTCGGTGTACGGGATCGCCGCGACGATCACGCTGGCCAAATAGTCGTAGCCCTTGTCCGGCTGAATGGTCTGGGCCTCCATGGTGGGAGTCACATTTTTGGTCTGCGCCGTAATTGCTTCGCCGGAATAGGTGCCCGCGACGCCCAGCAGGGAGATGCCCTGCTTGATATTGCCGGGGATCAGCTTGTCCTTTTCGGCCTTGGCGAGGCCGACCTTGCCCGCGCCGTCGTGGAAGCCCATGGGGACAGTGTATTCGCCGTCCTTTTTGTCAATGGTGCCGGATACCGCGCCCCGGTTCGGCATGGTGCCGGTAAGCCTTGCGCCGCGGGCATAGAAGGTCTTGTCAGCCAGCACCTCGGCCACCGCCGCCGTCGCATCTGCGGAGTTTACGTCAAAGTCACAGGTGCCGGTGATGGGTTCGCCCGCTTTGTCATGGGCGGTATAGCCGCGCAGCAGCTTCGCCGACTCCACGGTGTCGGCGGTCAGGTCGAATTTGACCTCGTTTCCCAGAACGAATTTGTTAATTGCCATGCTGGAAATACTCCTCTCCAATAATCAACGTCTGGCCGCCCGCGGGATTGCTGACGGCAAATTGCGGGATCGCGGAAACGACCACGTCCTGCTTCAACAGGCAGCCTGCCGTGGGCAGCGTCACCGCCGCGCCGGTCCGCGGCGTCACGGCATAGTCCCCGGTATAGGGCTGGCCATCTTCCCGAACGATGCGCACCGACTGCACGGAAAGCGTGAGCGGCGCGTGGGTATGCAGGGTGAAATCAAGACGCATCGTACCCCTCCTCCTTGAGCAGATCGTCCACCGCGACGCTGGCAATCTCCGAGGCCAGCGGGTTTCCATCGCCATCGGTCAGGGCCAGCTGCACCTGTACGCTGCTCCCGGCCCGCAGCCGGTGGGCATCCGCCAGAGGGATGATACAAAACAGCGTGTCGCGGCTTTCCACCTCCGGCGCGAACTGAAAAAAGAGGTCGCCCTGCCGGAGATAGAGCTCGATCTTTCGGGCCTTGGTCAAATCGACATCGGCCACGGTGATCGTCAGCCAGTTTTCAATGTTTCTCCGCATTTCGGACACCTCCCAGCCGCGCCGTCAGATGCCGGGCGGGATAATATCGTCGATGGAAAGCTCCCGCTTCGGCTTTGCCATGCCGAGGAATTGCCTGTGACATTCCCACAGATCGAGGAGAAAACCGAACGGCGTCAGCCAGACCTCCTCGGACGGAAGATGCAGCTGCGCCGTTCCGTAATAGAAAAGCCGGGTGAACAGTTCCTCGTCTGTTACCCGACCTGCGCGTTTTTTGAATTGTTCTCGCTTTCCACATTCCGCTTCGTTCCCTTGAACATGGCCTCCATGATGGCGGATTTGTACTCCGCCAGTTCCAGAGGACTGGTGAGCAGCTCGACCGTTTCCTGCGTGAGAAGCTCCTGTTTGTCCTCTGGGTTTCGGAGATTGTGGATGAGCACGGACTGATTGGCCAGCAGCGTAATGAGCCATACCAGCTCGTCCAGCGCCATCTCAAAGTTTTCTGACCGCATGAGCTTCTGCCCCAGATTTTCCAGACCGCCGTAGCGGCCTGCGATCTCCTTGGTGGCGCGGGTCGTGAGAAGGAGTTCAAACGTCCGACCGCCGATTTCGATTTTTGCGTTTCTGTCGTGTTCCACTGCGTCCAGCCTCCCTTCAAGCGGCGAATACCGGTTCATAGACCTCCGAGTACCAGCCGCTGATAATGGATGCGGCCACCCCGGCGCTGTCCTCGGAAACCTCGGCTTTCCACGGGTGCTTGCCCTGACCGTCCAGCTTGTTGCGGCGCAGGACAGTGCCCTCGATGCTGGGCGTGGAGAACTCGATGCTCTCGCCCTTGGTGGTAAGGTTCGTCGCGGGGATGCCGAACTTGACCTTGTAAAGCCAGAAATAGCGGTATTTGCCGTTGGACTTCTTCGCCCGGAAGCCGATCGCTACAGGTTCGCCGCCGTCCTCGGATGCGGAAATGAGTACCTTGTTGTCGTCGATTTTTGCGCCGGTCAGGTCCTGCGCCACCTGCACGCCAATATCGTCGATGCCCAGCGTGAGCGTGCCGCTCTGAAACTCTTTCACAACCTCCGCCGCGCCGTCGTCGGCGTAGAGCGTCGCTTCGGCCAGTTCCACGGAAAGCTCCGCTGTCATGGCCTTAGCAAGCTGCGTCGGCGTGCCGTAGGTTTCGTCGCCGTTGTCATTTTCGGTGATCTTGGCGTAGTAAAGTTTATCCAGACCAATGGTCGCCATTGTCATTCCTCCCAAACATAAGATTTTGCCACGTCGATGGCATAGTGGTGATAGCCGGTATCGTCCTCATGGCCGATATACCGGCGGTCTGTGACGGTCACGTCCGCCGCCAGCAGCGCACGGACGAGCGCGTTTTTGATTTTCGTGTAATTCTCCCGGCAGAACAGGGACAGCCGCACCTCCTGCGTGTTGATGCCTGGGCGGTCGTCCGCATGGAGGTCAAAGCTGTCCGAAAGCGGCGTCAGCACAAGATAGGTGTCCGGCGCGGGATCGGTGAACACACCGGTCTCCACCGGGATGCCACAGCCGCCCGCGATGGTATTTAGTTCCGACAGCAAACTCACAGCTTTTCGACCTCCTCCTTGAGCGTCTGCTTCATGACGCGGATACACTCCGCCCTAGCGGCAGACTTTGCAGGTTTCAGAAAGGGCTTGGGCGGCTGGCCGGACTTCCCGTATTCGAGGATGTTGGCGATCTTTGCGTTGCTGCCGCCGTCCGAGCGCGGTTCGGAAAAGCCGATCTTGATGTCGTGATTGCCCTCACGGTTCAGCTTGACGGGCGACAGCCCCAGCGACTGCGCCAACTCTCCTGTGGAGCGCGAGTCATATTTCGTCCCGCTGCCGATGACGGCGGCGAGATTACTCCGCACCTTTGCCAGAACGACTTTTCCACCCGCTTCCAGCACCTTTTCCGTGACGGCATCAGTGTCCTTGCCCAGCCGCGAGAGCTTTGTCAGGAACTCGTCCGGGAGCTTGAAATCAGCGCGTGCCATCCGAAGCCGTCACCTTCTTTGCCAGCACCTCGATATACATGCCGTACCCCCGGACATCCTCTACAGAAACGATGTCGTACCGTCCGCCTGCGCAGACAATGACCATGCTCGTAGTCACCGCCACGCCGGGAATCGCGCGAAAACGGAACAGGTCGGTCGCATCGGAGAATGCCGCCCGGTTGACCCATCGCTGGGAAGCGTTGCGCGGTTCCCGATAGGCCCGCACGGAGGCCAGAACTTCCTCCTCCGTCACGCCGAAGCCCTCTGCGTCGGTCCGGGTCACGGTCCGGAGCAGCTCGATAAACTCGTTCATTTTCCCAAAGCTCATACTCACACCTGCCAATTCCGGTCCAGCCGGAGCAGCAGGTTGACGGTCTCCCATGCCTGCTGCCCGGCCTGCACGTTGTCTGCGTAAAAGCCGCCGGTCGTGCCGTCGCGGCTTTCATAAAAATGCGCTACCAGCATAATGACTGCCTGCTCCGTCGTGGGCGGCAGGAGGTTATGTCGGTAATAGCCGTCCGGGAGGTGCTGGTAGCGCTCTGCATACGAGATGGCTGCGGCAAGGTAGGACCCGAGCAGAGCGTCGTCGCGGTCATGTTCCAGAAGGAGATTTTCTTTGGCTTTTTCCAGCAGCGTCATACCTTGCCGCCTTCCTTACGCCGCTTTCTGCTGGAGAATCTTCACGGCCTCCGGCAGGATCAGACGGCCATCCACGCGCTGGGTGGCGAGGAAGCCGACCTGACCCGTGGGCGCGTACAGTTCGCCGAGACGCTTGAAGCTGCGGCCCTGCCGGTCAGCCACCCAGTAATACGAGAGGTCGCCGAACAGAACGCCCTTGGCCCCGGCAGCCAGCGCGGGCATATAGGCCGAGGTGTAGACCGGGCGTCCCATCAGGGTGTCCGGCGTACCAGCGCTGAGAGACGGCTGCCAGAGATACTGGCCGTTGGCATCTTTCAGCTTGCGGACCGCCTTGACCGTGGAATCGTTCATCAGGAACACAGACGCTTTCCGGTACGGAGCGCGCAGGGAGTAATAAAGGTCCATCAGCTCATCCGCGGTAATGGCCGTCGCGGATGCGGCGGTCACGCCGGTCTGTGCGCCGCCTGTCGCCGCCAGCACGCCGAGGGGTTTCCCGCTGCCGTCGCCGGTGAAGAATGCCTCTTCCTCCTTATTGCCGATGCGCCGGGCAAACTCGCGGGAAATGTAGCTTTCCAGATCGAATACGCTGTCAGCCAGCAGCTCCTCGGAGACTTTGATCATCGTCCCCAGCTTATACGCCCCGATGGAGACCTGAGAGAAAGCATCGTCGCTTTCCGGGATCGTGCCCTCCTCGTCTACCCACGAGGCTGTACCCTTGGAGGCCACCACGGGGATTTTGCGGTCGCCGGAGCTGGTCTGAATGACGTGGGCCAGAGAGCGGAAGATATTCTGCTCTTCCAGCGCCTCCACCAGCGTCCGCTCAAACTCGTCCGGGACGAGATAGCCGCCCTCGGAATCCGTGCCGACCTGCAAGGCGTTCAAGACCTCCATGCCCGGCATCTTGGAGCGCATAACGTTCCAGAACGAGCGGCGGTATTCCGCCGAGGCGCGGCCCTGCTTTTCCTCGCCGTGCGCCGCTGCGGGCTTGCCGGTGAGCGGCTGACTCAGGGGCTTTGCCAGCTCCGCATCCAGTGCCGCCTGCCGTTCCAGACGGTCGATCTCCTTGCCGAGGTTTACGACCTCCGCCTCCATTTTTTCATAGGTGGCCACGTCCGCGGCGGCCAGCAGGCCATCGCTGCCGCGCTTGGCATCCAGCAGCGCCTTTGCGGCCTCCCACGTTTTTGCGCGCTTTTCACGCAGTTCCAGAATCTTACTCATCGTATGTACCTCCTCAGTGCTGTAAAAGTTGAAGCCGCTGATACAGCGGCTCGACGGATTGCAGATGTTCGTTTTTCGGATGCGGCAGCTTGCTCAGAAGCGAATTGGTCACAGCCCTGCGGGAAAAGGCATAGGAAATGGCATCCGCGGCGGACTTCTTCTCGTCCGTCAGAATGCCGTCTGCGAAGCCCAGCTCCACCGCCTTTTTCGCGTTCATCCAGGTCTCCGCATCCATGAGATGGGACAGCTTTGCGCGGGAGAGGCCTGTTTTGATCTCATAGGCGTTGAGGATACTCTCCTTGACCTCGGACAGCATGGCGATGGCCTTCTGCATCTCCTCCGAGTCACCGATGGCGACGGTCAGGGGATTGTGGACCATCATCATGGCGGTCGGGGCCATGAGTACCTGCGTTCCGGCCATTGCAACAACGCTGGCCGCGCTGGCGGCAAGGCCGTCGATCTTGACGGTCACATGGCCCGGATAGTCCATGAGCATGGTGTAAATCTGGCTGGCTGCCACGCAGTCGCCGCCCGGCGAATTGATCCACACGGTAATATCTCCGCTGCCGGATTGCAGTTCGGATTTGAAAAGCGCCGGTGTAACGTCGTCGTCAAACCAGCTTTCCTCGGCAATCGTGCCGCTTAAATAGAGAGTGCGGCTGCCGTCATCGGCATCCCGCGCCCAGTTCCAAAACTTGTTCATGTCGTTTCCTCCATCATCTCTGCGCCGGATGCAAACGCGCCTGCGTGCTGCATCGGGAGCATATTGCCGTTGACGAGATACAGGTCGCCGCCTGCCTCTGCCGGGATGCGGTCGAGGTTTTCCAGCTCCCGGATGTCGTTTGCGGACATCCAGCCATTTTGCCGGGCGACGGCGTAGCCGTTCATGCGGCTCTGATAGTCGCCGCGGAGCAGCCCCTCCACATTGAACTTGGCAAAGTAGCGTTTCTTTTCCTCCGGACGGAGCAGCGCCCGCTGAATGGACTGCTCCCAGCGGATGACCCACGGGTCCAGCGTGTATTTCACGAACTCCAAGGACTGCTGCTCAATATTAGAAAAGCTCGACTTTTCCAGATCACCGACCATGTGGGGCGGAATCCGGAAAATTCGAGCGATCTCGTTGATTTGAAACTTGCGGGTTTCGAGGAACTGGGCCTGTTCCGGGGAAATGGAGATGGGCGTGTACTTCATGCCCTCCTCCAACACGGCGACCTTGCCGCTGTTGGCGCTGCCGCCGAACTGACTCATCCACGCCTCGCGCACCCGGCTTGGGTCCTTGATGGTGCCGGGATGCTCCAAAACGCCGGAGGGCGCTGCGCCGTTGGCGAAAAACTTTGCGCCGTATTCCTCCGTGGCGATGGCCAGTCCGATGGCGTTTTTCGCCATGGCGATGGGACTGTAGCCCACCAGTCCGTCAAAGCCGAGGCCGGGAATGTGGAGCACATCCGAGGGCGGCAGCAGGACCGTCATGCCGTTCATGGTCGGGGCCTCGTCCGAGGCGCGGGTGTAGGTGTAATAAAGCTGCCCATGCTTGTCCCGGTCCACGCTCATCCGGTTCGGCATGAGGGGATACAGGGCGACGACCTCGCCCTTGCCGTTGCGGATGATCTGCGCATAGGCGTTGCCCCAGAGCAGCAGGTGGGTCATGAGGGTCTCCCGGAATACAAAGGAACTCATTTCCGGGTTCGGTTCATCGTGGAGCAGCAGATAGAGCGGATGATCCACAGCCTTGACCTTGCTGCCATCCGGCGTATAACGGTACAGGTGCAGCGGCAGCCCGGCGATGGCCTCCGCCAGAATGCGGACACAGGAATACACGGCGGTCATCTGCATGGCTGAGCGCTCCGTCACCGATTTGCCGGACGTGGACCCGCCGAGGAAGAACGCATAGCTGCTGCCGGGTGTCCGGTTCTGGGGCTTGTCTCTGGATTTGAACAGTCCTGAAAAGATACCCACTTAAATCACTCTCCTTCAAAATGGGTAAAAGAAAAGCACCCATCATGCGACGGGTGCTTTAGGCGCTGAATAATGTATTATGCCGTTATTTCATATTTTACTTTCAAATTGTTGCACCAGCTAAAGTTAAGGTGTCCTTCTTTCTGAAGCCGTCCCACTACTATACCAGGCGCGATTCCGGCTGCGCGAGCAAAGCAGATAATTGCGTCTTGTGAAAAATTATGCTGTGCAACAAAAGAATCAAATGCATCCTGTGGTATTAGTATATCCCGTGCAAAAGAATTTGCCGCGTCCTCTGCAGCATCATCTATTTCACCGCTCCGATTTAAATGGCCTAAAAGGATGTGACCGATTTCGTGAAATAGACTAAACCAGAATTTATCTGCATCTTTTCCGCGCACAGTAAGACCCATAACAATCTTGTTGTTGTCATTAAAAGTCGCACCATGCAGGAACGATCCTCCAATGTGCGGCAAAAAAACAATGGCTATTCCACAATTCGCCAGAAGCTCGCGTAACTCAGCACAAAACACTGCAGGATCTTTTGTTGTCATTGCCCGTATTGTCGGAAGTTGTCTCGTCAGTTCTTTAAGATCGATGGGCATAGTCTGTACTTTTCTTGCTTCAATTTTAGCTTCCTGAACCCATGCAATCAGAGCAAAATCCGATTTTTCTGTGATAGACAACCTGCGGCAAGCAACACATGGAAGTAAATTTTCGTTAGAAAGTTTGCTGAGTTGAACCACTTCAAAAAACTTTCTCAAATTTATAACACGCTCATCAGTAATCCGCGTGTTAGGTAGCCACGCATTTTTGGACATTTCCGAATAAGGAAATTTCTTTGCTATTTCTTTATCAGCGTCTAAAGCGTTTTCCGCATCTACCTTTGCAAGTTTTTCACGGTAGATTGCTTCGAGATTGCTCCAGAAACTTGCAGGCATTCCAAGCACCAGTTCTAGTCTATAGGCAACATCTGGTGTAAGTTGTACATCGCCGTTAATCAAATGGCTGATGTGTTTCTCGGACATACCCATACGAGAAGCAAATTCCTTCTGGCTCATGCCTCTGTCATCAAGTTGCTCCTTTATCGTGGCACCTGGTGGTGTGGCAATGTAGCTACGACTTCTCGCCATAGTGGTCTCCTCCTTAAAATAAGTACCCGCTCCCTTAATGATAGTCTACGATTTCCATAATACATGCAATTTGAATATCTGTTCCTCGTTTTTCAAAGACAAGTCTCATTGGATGGACAAGATCCATTGCAAATTGATTTTTTCGATTTTGATGTAGCGGGTGACAGCGACCTATGCGGTATTGTATCAAGTATTCAATGCCTGGGGCAGCACTGATTTGGTCGATTCGCATCTGAATCTTTTCTGCCATTTCTGATCCATACTTTTTTTCAGCAACAGATGCATTGGTACACACCTTTTCAATGCTTCTATTCTGATATCCGATCTCCAACGAACCACCTCGCTTAATTTACCTTATAGGTCAATTCTATTGTAGCGAACGCATCTCGTAATGTCAAGAAAAATATTAACCCAAGAGGTTAATATTTAAGACGTTTACGATACAGCCACAAAGCTATCCTATTGCAATGTATTTGCGTCTAGGTATCCTAACAAGCAAGGCTTATGCCGAAATTATAACAGATATAAATAGCTGATTCCGTCAAAACCCGTCGACTGTTAAAGAAACAGCAGCCCGCGCTCATCGTACACGGAGGTGCCGGAGACACTGCCGCAGCGGATGGCGCGATCGAGCGCCATAATGGTGGCGACGGCCCCGTCAATCTTCTCTGTGGATTTCTCCTTGTCCGGTTTGATGTTGCCCGCCGGGTCGGTGCGAATGAAGATGTTGTCCATCATCCAGCGGAGGACCGGATGCCCGCCGTGGGCGAGCTTCCGGTCCAGCGTCAGGCGCATCAGCTCCTTTGTCGGCGGCGACATATCCTTATAACCCTGTCCGAACGGAACGACCGTAAATCCGAGACCTTCCAGATTTTGCACCATCTGCGCCGCACCCCAGCGGTCAAAGGCAATCTCCCGGATATTGTACTTTGTCCCCAACTCCTCAATGAATTGCTCAATAAAGCCGTAATGCACCACGTTGCCCTCGGTCATCTGCAAAAAGCCCTGTTTTTCCCACACATCGTATGGCACATGATCGCGCCGGACGCGCAGCGGGAGGTTTTCCTCCGGAATCCAGAAATAAGGAAGAATTGAATACGGCTCATCTGCCTGCTCCGGAGGAAATACCAGCACAAAGGCTGTAATATCCGTCGTAGAAGAAAGGTCGAGGCCGCCATAGCAGGCGCGCCCTGCCAGCGACGCAACATCCACCGGGAATGCGCATTTGTCCCATGCTTCCATGGGCATCCAGCGTACCGCCTGCTTGACCCATTGGCACAGCCGCAGCTGCCGGAAGAGGTTTTCTTCCGCAGGATTCTGCCGGGCGTTTTCACAGGCAATCTCCAATTTTTCTGTCGTGACCGTCACGTCGAGGGACGGATTGGCCTTGGCCCATACGGACGGGTCCGTCCAATCGTCCGCCTCCTCCGCGCCATAAATGACCGGATAGAACGTGGGATCGACCTTCCGCCCTTCCAAAATGTCCATCGCTTTCTGGTGGACCTCGTAGCAGATGGAATTGGTATCATTCCCTGCGGTTGTAATCAAAAAGTACAGCGGCTGCCGTCGGGCATCGCCGCTGCCTTTGGTCATAACATCAAACAGCTGCCGGTTTGGCTGGGTGTGCAGTTCATCAAAGACCACGCCGCTGGTATTGAAGCCGTGCTTGCTGGCGACGTCTGCCGACAGCACCTGATAAACGCTGCCGGTCGGCTGGTAGATCAGCCGCTTCTGCGAATCGAGGATTTTGCAGCGTTTGGCCAGCGCCGGGCACAGCCGCACCATATCCGCCGCGACGTTAAAGACGATGGAGGCCTGCTGCCGGTCGGCGGCGCAGCCGTAGACCTCGGCGCGCTGCTCGCCGTCGCCGCAGGTGAGCAGAAGTGCCACCGCGGCGGCCAGTTCGGATTTGCCCTGCTTCTTGGGGATTTCGATGTATGCCATGTTGAACTGCCTGTATCCATCCGGCTTGACCACACCGAACAGATCGCGGACGATCTGCTCCTGCCACGGGAGCAGATGGAAGGGCTTGTTGTACCATTCGCCCTTGGTATGCTTGAGGCATTGGATGAACGCCACGGCCATGTCCGCCAGCGCCTTGTCATAGCGAGAACCCGCCGCCATGAAGGTTGTCGGCGTATATTTCCTTGTCTTTGCCGTAGGCCATCCTCCTCTCTATGGAAATCAAAAGGGACCTCCCGCCGTGGAAGGCCCCTTTTGCCGTATTTTGTGCTTCGCTGGTCAGCAGTTACGTTTTTGTATAGAGCGTCTTTTTTGCATAGGTGATACAGGTAACTTCTTCCGGGCCATATTCCGCATACCGACCAAAGGTTTCCTCAAAGCGTCGGCGATCCTGCGGCAAGATGTCCCAGCGGTTATAGCTATTGGAGCAGTCTGTGCAAAGCGTGTGCGCATCGGTCTGAAATGTCAGTTCCTTGCCGTCTTTATGGATGGTCACCCAAACGCGCTTGGCTCCGCTTTGCGATACAGCGTCCCGGATGCGTCGGACTATGTGCAGCCGATGCTGTGGGTCGTCCAAAATGGTCCGCCATGCCGCAAGAATCGCGTCGTATTCCAATAATTCCAGCAGGATCTGTTCTTGGTGCGTTTCAAAGTACGCTGTGGCTTCCTGCTGGGTGTAATCGTCTGGGGCCAGGATATAGCGGAGCAGATTTTGGTCCGACCATCTTTCCGGCATGTAGCTGCACTGGAAAACCGCGTCTTCTATGCTCCTGCCGGATAGATAATATCGCGTAGCACGGTCAAGAGCTTGCCGCCTACGGAATGCCTCCAATTCCAGCGCTTTTTCTTCGCTGAGTGCCGAGACGGTCAGGTTTCTGCGGTCGTTGCCGACCATGGTGCAAACTCGAGCGCGGACATCTGCTTGCAACTGTTCTGCCAGATGCACGCGGCCCCGCGTGCGCAGGTCGTCCTTGCATTCCGGCAGCAGATCGCACAGCGCATATTGCGCATCATAGAGCTTGCCGTCCTTGCGGCAGTAGATTCCAGCATACTCGAAGGCTTCTCCGCGCTGGATCGCCTCTCCGTGATAATGAGACTGTTCATAGAGATAGTCGAACGCAGGCGCGATGGAAACACGGAGAATAGCAAAGCACTCACGCTGTTTTTGAAAGCACTTGACTGGCTCCGGCAGATCGGATGCAAGCCACTGCATCAATTCGTTTTGCATACGCGCGCCTCCTTAATACTCGTCCGGGAACAGCACGGTCGTCGCGCTGCGGTCCGCTTCGGTGATGATCCAGATGTTCTGCGTGGGATGGCCCGGCCTTTTGTAGGAAGCGAGGATACGCGCGTCGCCGCAGGCCACCGCGTCGTCGTTGGCGCACTTGTCCGAGGAAGTCATATCGCCCCAGTCGCCCTCCCGGTATCGGGAAAGGCACTGCCAGACGAATGCGTGAAACTCTCGGTCCTGCCGCGTTTGTTCTGCGACCCCTGCGGTCGCACAGAGTATCCCCAGTGAAAACTTTGCCATGTCAGCCACCTCCTCACATCTCATATCCGGCACAGCGGATGATCTCGTGGATGGCGTTCATGGCCCGCTTGGAGCTGGAATAGTCGCGTGCGCCCAGCGCCCGTCCATTTTTGTAAAGCTGGATCACCGGAATGCCAAAACGGATGAATGCCGTAATACGGTAGCTGCTCTCGTACTCGCCATAGAAGGCAACCTGTACGGTCTTGTGCCATGTGCGCTCATAGAGGAAGCAGCCGTCGCTGGCAGTCGCTCCGAGGTACTGGAAGCCGTTGCTCCGCATCAGTTCCTCAAAGGCCGCCTGCTTCATTTCAACAGTTTGTTTCATTAGAAAAACCTCCTTGTTTGATGTGACAGGAGATTACTCTGGACACCTCCGAAAAGCAAGGAGAAACGATGAAAAAGCCGTGATTTTCAAGGCTTTTCCGCCGCGGAAGCGCCGCAGAACGGGCAGGCTTTGCTGTTCTCGGCATCGTACCATTTTCCGCAGGCCGGGCACTCGGCCCACTCTCCGAAAAGAAACTGCTCCTCCACCCAAGTTTCAGGGTGCTCCCAATCCACACAGTCAAAGCATATTTGTGCTAGCTCCGGCTGCTCGTTGCAGATGCGCAGGAAATCCCGGCGTGTATACAGGGTGTCCGACAATTCCGGCACATAGCAGACGCGATCCGGCTGGCTGAGAAAGGCCGGCTCGTCTTTCACAATGTAGCCCTGGCCGTAAAATTCACGCTGTATCTGCGCCGGGCAGCGCGCAGAGGCGGGCGTGTACTTTCCGATTTGGATCATGGCTCCACCTCGATCGTATAAAAGTCCTCGTCACAGCGGAAGCATTGATATGCATATCCTTCAATATCCGAGGGATACAGAACGCCGTGGCAGCGAGGGCAACGCTGCCGAACAGGCGGAATGATGCGCAGGCGGTCCACGCCGTAGGCCACCCCAAGGCCCGAACCGTTGTCCAAACGGACGAATACCGTGCCGGTATCGTCCACACTGCGAACAAAGCCTTTGTCGCCGGGGCGCAGCTTCGTATACGGGTCATCCATGGAGATCAGCTCCACCCGCGTGCCTGCCGGATACTGCCTGCGCAGCGCTTCCACGACCTCCCGGTCCGGGAATTGCCGCTGGCTTCCAGATTTTCGTTTCATCGAAAAACCTCCTTTTTTGATGTGTCAGGAGATTACGCTGGACACGGGGAAAATGCAAGCCTCACACTGAAAATAGATAGGCTGGTTTCTTATCGTGCGCACCCGTTTGATAGTTCGTGGTCATACCGTACACTTCGGTCATGCCCAGCAGCGTACAGCCGTGCTGGCACAGGCCCCACGCAATCCGGACCGCGCCGGACCATGTGGAAGAAAAGGTGAAGCGCCGGATGCCATAGGCCCGGAAGCTGTCCAGCAGGCCCGGAATGTCCGCTTCCTGCGTCAGATCGTCAATATCCAAATCGCTGTTCCCGCACTCCATGGCATCGCGGTACATCCGATACAGCCGGGAATAACAGCCGCCGCGGGCAGCTACTTGTTCGGCAAGCTGCCGGTGTGCGCTACGGGCTGCTTCCTGCTGAGAAAGGTCGCCGCTGGCCTTGGCTGCGGTATAGCGTGCAAAGACGGCCTGCTCTGCTTCATAGTCCTGCTTCAAAATGCTGTTTTCCATGGTCGCGTGCTCCTTTGTTTGATGTGTCAGGAGATTACTCTGAACACGATGGAAAAGCAAGCAGGAAAGCAGCGAAGATTATAATTTCACGGCCTTGTCGCCGGTATACTGCTCCCAGCGCAAAAGCGATAGGTCACAGTTGACGGGATCGGGGTCCATCGCGCAGCACAGGCGACCGCTCTGCTCCGCGGCAATCAGCGTCGTCCCGCAGCCGCAGAAAGGGTCATAGACCACAGCTCCGGGATCGGAATGGAGTTTCATACAGCGCCACGGCAGTTCTACGGGCGATGCCGCCTTTTTCCCGTCCCCGGTGGAGATCGGGGCCATCTCCCAGATTGCGGCATAGCCCCAATTCCGGCGCTCGTCGCGGGTCAGGCGGCGGACGAATTGGTAGCTGTGTCCGGCAAAGGCCGAGACCCACGCGAACTCCTGATCGTTGTAGGCCTCCTGCGCCTGCCCGGTAAAGGCGCTCACATAGGAGAATTGCTGCATGGGCTTTGCGCTGGATAGGTGGGCCGTGCCCATGCGGGCAGCGATGCCGTTCTTTTTCCACACCCGCATCCAGAGCGGGCGGAAGTTTCGGTCCGAAAACAGCTTGACGCAGTAGGCAGCCAGCGGCTCCATGAACTGCGATCCTGTGGCAAACAGGTCCGTAAATGTGCAGCAGGCCACGTCGGCAAAACGGCAGACCTGTTCCAGCACCGCCTGCATCCGCTCCGTCCACGGTGCGAGGCCTGCCTTGGGGTCCAATTCACAAGGAAGTTCTGTGACCGCGCAGGCAGCGCGCTTGCCATCCAGAAGCCGTGCCACATCCGCACCGGAGGCCGGATCGCCGCAGAGCAGGCAATGACCGCCCAGCTGCCAGAGGTCGCCCGGCTGGGTGCGCGTCTGCCCGGCAGCCTCGATGCCGCTTTTGGCCTTGCCGACATCGAAATCGTCCTGCTCCGCTTCCTTGGAATAAAACTTGTTCATCAGCGCGTCGATCTCGTCTGCATCGAAGCCGGTATAGGAAACGTCAAAATCCGCAGCATCCAGATCGGCCATGATGGCCGCCAGTTTGCCCTCGTCCCAGTCTCCCTGAATCCGGTTGAGCGCGAGGTTCAGCGCTTTTTCCCGGAGCGGGTCCAGATCAACGACCACGCAATCGATCTCGGTATGTCCCAAATCCAGCAGCACGCGCAGCCGCTGGTGGCCGCCGACGACATTGCCGCTTGCTTTGTTCCAGACGATCGGTTCAACAAAACCAAACTCCTCGATGGAGCGTTTCAGCTTCTCATAATCCCGGCTGCCGGGTTTCAGCTCCTTGCGCGGGTTGTACGCTGCCGGGTTCAGCCACGCAGCTGCAATTTTTTGTACTTCCATGTTGTTCTCCTAACGTATAGGCCTCGTATGGAACGCCGATATATTCCAGCACATGGCGCAGGCCGAGGCCGCCAGCCTCCCAGTCTTTCATACAGTACCGCCAGAGTTTCGGATGGGTTCGCTGTAGCTGCTGGAAGCGGGTAGGTTCTTCGTCCAGATGTGCGCCGAACATGCAGAAAATACAGCCGGTCCGCACATAGCCCATGTCATAGATTTTGCAGTATGGCACCCGGAAGCGCCGGATATAGGCCCAGATGTCCGCTTCAGTCCAGAAAGAGAGCGGCGTTGAAATCGGGCGCTTGGCCTGAAAGGCATTACAGCCATTTTTTAGCCATAGCTGCGTGCGCAGCTTGCTCTCGGCGGCCATGGTGCCGATGAATGGCACCCGCCCCGTCTCCTTGGCGTATTTTTTGAGCGGTTTCTTTTTCATCTCGCTGCAGCAGCCAGCGCCGATCCGAAACGGCGCGTCCAGCAGATAGCGCCACTGCTCGGAAAGTTTGAAGCGGGTCCTCCGCCCATCCGGCATAATGCCGTAATACTTGGCGCGCAGCACGCTTTCGCTGCCGGAGCGCATACGCTGCACCCACTCGCTCTGCTCCTTGCCGATGACCGGATAGCCGTGCTTTTCAATGACCTGCCGGAATGTCATTGCAGGCCGCAAGCATGTAACGTTTTCGGTACTTTTGACAAACTGACGGATCTCCGGGAACTCCAATCCGGTGTCCGAAAATACAGCAGGAACGTCCGGATATAGAGAACGGACGAGATGCAGCAGAACCGTGGAGTCCTTTCCGCCGGAAAAGCTGACATACACGTCGCCGCCGTAGTGCGTATACCATTCCCGGATGCGCAGGCGGCTTTTTGCAATTTTGACATCCAGCGGAAGCGCCTGCATCTGCTGCAATTCCCAAAGTTCCATTGTTTTTGTTCCTCATTTCTTACATGGAGCGCGGAGGACGGAGTTGCACCGCCGGTTCCCAATCGGATGAATGGGCGGTCTGCTGTTAGCCTACCCGCGCGTAAAAGGAGCTGGGCGCTATGCCTGCTCCGTCAAGTTGTGATGGCGTTCTGCCTGTGTGATTTTCTCGCCGCAGTACATTCCAGCGCCCAGCCGGTCAATTTCAGAGAATGGCAGCTCCGGCACGGTCAATTTGGTCCGGCAGGCCGGGTCCAGAAAATAAACATAGCGTAGCTGCCAGCCGGAGATCAGATGGGAACCGCTCCGCTCCAAAAAGGTTTTCCAAGCGAACCGCCCGTCTGTATAGTCAAAATAGCAGCGTCCGCCCAGCTCCTTTCGCGGCTGCGTGGGGCTGGAAGAGAGCGTCATTTTGTGGATGCGCGTGCCGTCCGGCAAAACGCAGAGCGCTTCGTTGGGCCTGATCCCGGTAAGGACGAAATTGCTGGCCCGGTAAATGGTCCCGTCTCCGCAGGAGCAGGCATCGGCAAAGGACACGACCCATTTGATCTGCGGCGCATAGCGTCTCAGCATCCGCAGGCTGATGGCAATCGCCCGGCTCTCACTGTTGCGCGGCAGCACGGCATCAAAGGCCATCCGGTTCAGTTCCAGAAATTCATTCCATCCCGTGCCCTCCACAAGACCAATCAGCAGCCGCTTGTTCATGCTGGGGCCGTAGCTCATCACGCCGTGCAGCGCACCGTCGAGAAAGACACCGAAATGCAGAATGCTGTTGTTGACCACTTTCCCGGAATAGTGGTGCGCCCGAATGAACGGATTTGCAACGGAACCGGGGATCACTTTCAGTACAATCTCCTTAGCTCGGCCCATGTGCGCCTCCCTGCGGCGTCTGGATGGCATGACGCGCGGCCTGCGTGATCTTTTCGCCCTTATACATTCCCGCGCCGAGTTCGTCGATCCGAGAAAAGGGAATCTCCGGCACGGTCAGGCGCTTTCGGCAGGCCGGGTCGATGAAGTAGACATAACGCAGCTGATAGCCGGGGATCGGCGTGGCCCCGACGTAGTCCAGGTATTTTTTGAAATTATAGGTGCCTCCGGTCACGTCAAAGAAGCTCAAGCCGCCCAGTTCCTTCCGCGGTACGGTGGGGTTGCTGGCCAGCGTCATTTTATGGACGCGCGTGCCGTCCGGAAGCACGGCCAGGTTGGCGTTTTCTTTGATCCCTGTGAGGACAAAATTGCTGGCCCGGTAGATCGTGCCGTCCCCGCAGGAGCAGGCGTCGGCAAAGGAGACGATCCACTTGATCTGCGGCGCATAGCGGCGGATCAGCCGGATGCTCATGGAGATCGCGCGGCTTTCGCTGTTGCGCGGGAGATAACTGTCAAAGGCCATCCGGTTCAGTTCGAGGAACTCGTTCCAGCCGGTATCCGCCACCAGACCGATCAGCTTGCTCTTATCCAGACTCGGCCCGTAGCTCATCACGCCGTGCAGCTCGCCGTCCAGAAATACGCCGAAATGCAGTTTGGAGTTGCTTACGACCTTCCCGGAGTAATGGTGCGCTTTGATGAACGGGTTTGCCACAGAAGAGGGCAGCACCCGCATTACAAGTTCTTTTGCTCTGCCCATTGTCGGACCACCTCGTACAGGCCGTTGCCATTGTGGTTTTCATTTCCGAACGTCTCTGCGACCTGCTTGTGCTCGTAGACATAGCGAATGGCGCGCAGGATCAGGTCGGCCTGCCGGTCATGCACAGTCAGGCTGATCTGCTGGAAAGGCTTTTTCTCGCCGGAGTCCAGCGTGAAGGACTCGCCGAACTCCTCCGCCGAAATGGTGGGAAAACCGAACACCGAGAGGTCGGCTGCAATATCAGCCAGTTCCAGCGGCAGCAGGTCCATGTCCCATTGAGACAGCTCTCCGACCTTGTTGTCCACAAGGCGGAATGCTTTGATCTGCTCCGGCGTCAGATCATCGGCAATCACGCAGGGAACCGTTTCAAGCCCCAGCTGCTGCGCCGCTTTATACCGGGTGTGGCCCGTAATGATCTCATGGTCCGCAGAAATGACCAGCGGCACCAGAAAGCCATATTGCCGGATGCTCTCGGCCACAGCTCCAACTGCCTGCTCATTTTTGCGCGGATTCTTCTGATATGGGTGGATTTCTCCGATAGGAAGAGAAAGAATGTTCATAGGTTGCCTCCGAAAAAATCAGCTGCCGCGGGCGGTCAGCAGGCGCTCCATCATGTCGTCCTGCGGATTGCCCACAAAGGCCATGGTGCAGTTCTGCTTTACAATATCGAACAGCTCGTACCACAGCAGATTTGCCTGCTTCTGAAAAGACTGACTCATTTGGACAAACGGGCTTGTAATGGCTCCGCCTGTAGTCGGGTGTTTGCCCAGCAGGCCATAGGTGCTGATGGCATCCTCGCACTGGATATACCGGGCGAAAGCCTGTGCGTAGGCTTCCAGCAACCGGGGGTTAATCAGCTTCTCACAGCCACGGGCTTTCAGCCAGCGCCATGTTTCTGTGAAGATTTCATCTGCACCCAACGGCTTCCCGTCGCGCTGCCGGGCACTCAGATATTCGCTGGGGTTCGGCATGTCCTGTCCCAGCAGGTCCGCCGCGCCGTCCAGAGTGCCAGCTTCCAGTTCCGGCGCGTCAAAGGCCAGAATTTCCGCCTTGCGCCCGGTGATGATCTTATCCGCAAGGGAATCCGGCTTATTTCCGGCGCGAATGCGCCTGCCGCCCCTGTTGGTTCCGTCTTTTGCCATGCTTTTTCACCTGTGCTTTGTATCCTGCGGGTTAATACCCTGTTTGAATTGCCATTTTTTTGCGCGATACCCCACGCCCGCTGCACATACCGAACATTTTAGAGATTTTCTCTCCCCCTGCCGTTCGGATGCGCGCCCCAGCGGCCACCTTCGCGGGCCGTGATTTCGGAGTGACAGATATGGCAGAGCGCCATCAGATTGGAACGCACATGGGTCCCGCCGCGAGAGAGCGGCAGAATATGATGCACCTCTTCCGCAGGCGTGAGCTTGCCGCGCTCCAAGCATTTCTCGCAGAGCGGATGCTCGGAAATATAGCTGTCTCGAATCCGCTTCCACGTCCGGCCATATCGGCGGCGGCTGGCCGGATCGCGCTCATATCGGTTATATCGGGCCGTGACCTGCTTTTGATGGACCTCGCAATATCGGCCCTCGGTCAGGTTGGGGCAGCCCGGATAGGAGCAGGGGCGCTTGGGCTTTCTCGGCATAGGCCGCACCTCCTGAGGACAAACAAAAGGCACCAGCCGGAATGGCTGATGCCTTTGTGCATTTCTTGATGGTACCAGTATACCACAGATTTTTTCAAATAGACTGCCATTAAACTGCCATCTTTACTTGCCGAACAGCAGGGCGGACATCCGTTTCAGCGCATGTTCCCGGATACGGTGGATCTGACGCTCGCTGAAATTCAGCTGGCGTTCCAATCGCGCTGCCGCGCCGGAACGGCGGCTGTCGCCCATGTAAAACTCCCGGAGCACGGTCTGCTCCGTATCCGAAAGTGTCGCCCACGCGGGCTTGAACCAGCACATATATTCCACGGCCTCCCGGTATCGCTCCTGAATGACATCCAGCGTATCCAGCGAGTGGACCAGCCGTTCTTCTCCGGCCTGCGGATTCCGGCTGGATGGCACGCCTGTCATGGGCCGCCCACCTGTGGACAGCATCCGGTCGTACAGGGCCTTTGTCTCCTGCGGCGTGATGTTGATGATCTCCCGCATCGTATCATAGTCCTGCATCGCCGCGATGGTCGCCGAGGGCTTGTTCAGATATTTCCACGCGATCATTCGTCGCCCCTCCCGTCCAGCACCGCCTGCGCCTGCTGCGCCGACGTGACCATTTCAGCCACGCCGCCGGATGCGCGAATGCGTCCCAGCGTGATAGTTTGCAGCGTCGTCAGCTTTCCGCCGGGCTGTTTGACCTCAAAGGCCACAAACCTGCCGTTGTCGCAGGCGACAATATCCGGGATACCGGCTGTGCCGTACATCCCGCCGTGGGTTTTCCACGCAAAGCACCGGGGCCGCACCCGCAGCAGCTTCAAAATGGATGCCACAATCTCTTTTTCCAGCATGGATACCTCCCATTCATTCTGTGTCCTGTTTCCTTGTTTCCGCCCAAACTAGAGGTCCGCCTATATACGCGCGCACGCGCACACGCGCATACGACGGAATGTGCTTCCGTGTAGCTCTAGCTATATAAAATGAAAAGTAACAGTAACAAGGAAACAGGACCGATTATTCTGTGATTTTACAGCGGCGCAACGCGCCCTTCCTCGAATCCGGCCACATCGCACCGCGTGCGGAGCAGCGCGTAATCGACGATCCACGCCTTGCGGCTCTCCGTGCCGATGCGCTTTTGCACATTGGCCTGCACGAGCAGGTCGGAGTGCATCAGCTGCTTTTTGAACTGGCTGTAGGGCAGCACCTCGCCCACGACCGCATAGTCGCGGCGATACTTGGTGTATAGGTCATAGACATGACTCAGCCGGAGATAGAGCAGCTTCCCGGTATCGTCGAACGTGTAATCCACCTCCGGACACAGGCCCATGCGGGCCATGATCTCAAAGGTCTGCTCGACGATGCTCTGATTGTTGGTGCTGCCGTCAAGCAGATAGCTGCGCACGGCGGTTTCTGCGAACCGGACGCACTCGTCCCTGTCCACGGGAAACACAGCGCTCCATTCCAAGCGGAATCCGACGCAGACCTGTTCCAGCAGGCACAGCCCCGCGTAGCCGCAGGCCAGATTGTTGATGACGCGGGCAGGCAGCTCCTTTGCAAACTTCCCGCAGCCGTCCTCGTACCAGCGCCGGGCCTGCTTCGGGGACGTTTGCAGCGCCGCTTCCAGCAGCGTTCGCCCCAGACGGCCCAGCGCCGCATCACTGCCGTACAGCCGGTTGAACGCCATCCGCCGCTCCGCGCTCTGCAAGTCTTTCTTGGAGAAGAGCAGTTCCATACTGCGCTCCCGGATGGCAGCCTCATCCGGCGATTCCTCTCCGGCAACAATCAGCGGCGCGGCGAGGTCATAAGCAATCATGCTCTGGTCTGCACGCCCGCGAACGCCCGCATGGCCGTCATAGCTGTCGCGGAAATGGTTATACAGCACGGCCAGCCGGTTTCGGTCCAGCTTGGAGGGCTTGAACTCGTCCAATGCCAGCGGGACCAGATTGGACGAGGCTGCCTCCTTCATCAGCGTAAATGCCGTTACCTGCGAGGCCGCGTTGATCTTGTTCCGGCAGAAAATCGGCAGCAGAATGCGCTCCATTGTCGTGGATTTGCCACTTCCAGCCTCACCGATCAGGAACAGATGCGGGAACTTGATCCCGCCGAGGCGCAGATGCTCTTTCAAAAAGCAGCTGGCGGCCCACGTCAGGATGGGAACCGTTTTGGCAGGCTCGTTGTAGCTGAGCAGCCATGCTCCCAGCTGCCGGAATGTGTCCCGGTCCAATTTTTCCTGCCGGAGCAGCTCACTCTGGATGCTCCGGTATTTTTCCAGCTGCACAATATCCGCAACTTCTTCGCCGCCTGCCGCAATGGCCCCGTCCATGGAGACATAGACCATTTTCCCGTCATGTTCATAAATGCCCATCGCGCGCACACCCTGCTTCTGCGGCCAGTCTACGCCGGAAACACAGTTTTTCAGCAGTTCCAGATCACCCTCGGACCCGGTATAGCTCAGCGCGATGGTGCGCCGGTTCAAAATCCCCTTAAAGCGCTGTAGATTGGCAAAATCCGAGGTCATAAAGGTCTCCCGGAATACCTCGCCGCGCACGGTCACGAGGTCCGCCGTCAGCTGCGTCTCTGTTTCCGCGGAGATCATCTCCACGGGCTGCATCACAAAATTGGTGATGGGATAGACGCTCTCGCCCTTGCTGCGGAAATACCGCCCCTCATAGACAAAGACCGGGGCCTCGCCTGCGGCATGATAGCCATCGGTCACAAGCTCCAACGCCCGCGTCATCGTTTCCTCGCCATAGGTTGCGCCGTTGGCATGGTGCGGCTGGTCCCACTTTTCCCGGAACAGCTTGCTCTGCCGGAACAGCCGTTCCATCTGCTCCCGGTCCCGGCCCGTCCAGAATGCCAGCTTGCAGCAAAGGGCCATATCCGCCTCGGACTGGCTGGCGTAGCGGTCCTGCCAGTTTCCGGCCCACAGGGCGCGGAACACCTCACCTTGGTCGGCCAGCTCCGCACGCTCCAAGACCTGTGCGTCACTCAGCGGCTCGGCGGCTGCGGTCCGCGCCTTGCCTTTGCGCTGCGGCTTTTCCGACTTGATGTAGGCCGAGTGAATCCACGGCAGAATGTCGCTGCCGTCCGTGATCGTGTCCGGACAGCCCGGAAGCACATTGCCCGTCATGGTAAAATAGCGGCTGTGGCCGTACATTTCCACGCCGTTTTTCGTATTCTTGTTTCCGGCCTCCGGCATGGTCCCGTGGAAGAACAGATGCAGGCCTGCGCCGGACGGGCTGATCTCCGTATACGTCTGCGCACGCGCCAGAATGGCGGCGGCGACCTCATTCAAATCGCCGCTCTGGGCATCCCGGCAGTGGTCAATGTCCACGCCGACCAGACCGTCGTCTGCGGTAAAGACGAAGCCCACACCATTGTAAAGATACTTCTGGCAAGCCACCTCCGCCTCTTCCAGCGTTCCCCATGTCTGCGCATTGGTGCTGGACGCCTTACGTCCGTTGTGCGGGTTGTACGGCACCTTGGTCGGTTTCCCGCGCTTGGTTGCCGGTTCGAGTCGCCAGCAAATCCACTGCCGACGATCTGTGAGTTCCTTTGGAAAGCGCACGTCGCTTCCACCTCCTGTTCCTGCGGCGCTTTGCCGCACCCTGTTTCTTTGTGGGAAGGGCATTTTTCTTCCTGGCCTCCTGCTCGACACGGACCATGGCCGCATAGGCCGTGGGATCGAGATAGCCCTCCGCGTTGCGTCGGCTCACGCGCATCCGTCCACCTCCGCCATATCTCCGAAGTTTTCTCCGGCAGCGGCCTCGGCGAGGATCGGTACATCAAAGGCCGGGAACGGCTGGGCCTCCATGCAGCCGCGCACAAAGCGTATAGCCTCTTCCAGCCGCGCTTCCGGCAATTCAAAGACCAGCTCGTCGTGGATTTGCAGCAGCGGACGCAACCATGGCCGCTCCGGCAGGCCGCAGAGCAGCCGTCCCAGCGCCAGCTTCAAAATATCTGCCGCCGTGCCCTGTATGGGTGTATTCAATGCGCAGCGCTCGGCAAAGGAACGCTTTCCCCAGTCCTGTGAGATAATACCCGGCAGGTAGCGCCTGCGGCCAAGCCAAGTCTCGCTGTAATGCCGCGCCGCTGCCTGCCGCTTGACCGTATCCTGCCATCGGCTGAGGCCCGGATAGCCGCGCTTGAGGTTTTCAATGATCTGCTCGCACGTTTCCAGCGGCGTTTCCAGACCGGCCTTGAAATGCAGCGTCCGCTGCAGGCCCTTGGGAAACAGGCCGTAGAAGACACCGAAATTACAGTTCTTTGCAATCGTGCGCCGCTCCTTATAGTCCGGCGCATTCTTGTCCACAGCCTGCGCAAAGGGAATGTGATAGATCACCGAGGTGGTCTGCGCATGAATATCGCCGCCGCTGCGGTAGGTTTCCAGCATGGTCTCGTCCCGGCAGTAGAACGCACCGACGCGCAGTTCGATCTGCGAGAAGTCCACAGAGAGGAACCGGCATCCGGGCGCGGCGCGGAACAGTCTGCGGATGCCGATAGGGTCGCTGCCCTTGCGCGGCATATTTTGCAGATTGGGATTCCGCACGGCAAAGCGGCCCGTTTCCGTCCCCAGCGGCAGATAGTCCGGGTGGATGCAGCCGGTGACGCTGCTTAGATGCCGCAGATAGCCGTCCAGATAGGTGCTTTTGAGCTTGGCCCACTTGCGGTATTCCTGTATCAGGTCAAACAGGCGGCAGAGCTCCGGGCGATTGGCAGCGCACCATTCCCGCAGCCGGATCATGGTCTCATCGTCTGCTGCCTCCTGATACCGCGCCGTGGTTTTGACCACAGGCAGGCCCAACGTCTCATAGAGATAGCGCTTGAATGCGGAGGTGGAGGCGTTGGCCCCGATCTCCACGCCGCCTGTGATCCCGTCGATCTCTGCCCGCAGCGCCCGGAGGCGCGCTTCTGCCTCCGCCTGTTTTTCCTCCATCGCTGCGCGGTCCATCCGCACACCGTTATAGGCCATGAGGCCGCAGTAGACTGCGGTCGGGCTTTCCAGTGCTTCCACAATCGCCCGGTGCCGCGGCAGGAAGCGGTCAAACCAGCGGTTGAACAGATGATAGAGGCGCAGCGCAAAGTCGCTGTCTGCGCAGGCATAGCGGATGGTTTCTGCGTCCTGCGGGTCCAATTCATCAAAATGCCGCCCTGCCGTCACAGCCTCGAAGCTGGGCAGATCTACGCCGAGCAGCTGCGGCACCAGCGTTTTCAGGCCGCAATCGGAAAGAACACGGAACTCGGACGCGCTTTTCAGCGTCATCTGCGCCGCAGCCATGGTGTCATAGCAGGGCGGCTGCACGACGATCCCCAGCGCGTACAGAAACTTTGCCTCGAATGCGAGATTATGCGCGATTTTTACCACGTTCGGATTGCAGAACAGCCGGGCGCGGAGCAGGGCCATGATGCTGTCGGGGTCTGCATTTTCTCCCTGCCGGTGCCGCAGCGGCACATAGATGGCGCTCCCTTCCTGTACGGAAAGGCTGATGCCGGTGATCTCCGCCCGGTGCGCATCCAGCGCAGCCCGCGCCTCCACCCGGAATGCAGGCTCCGGCGACGTTTCAAAGTCAAAGGCAACGACCGGCGCATCCGCCAGATAGGCCCGCAGCGCCGCATCCGTCGTCACACATTGGTATTCCATCTGATCTCCTTTCCGCAGACGAAGCGGCGAAGTGCCGCTCCGTCCACACATGGGTTAGGCGAGCGGCTCGACCACTTCGCCGGTTTCCGGATCGACCGAAATCGCCGGATCGGGTTCTTCTGCGTCAAATCCGACCGTACAGCTGTAGGCTTTGACCTGCTCGGTCAATGTCTGGATCAGCCGCTGTTCCTCCTCCGACAAAACACGATCCACGCCAAACGCCGCCTGCGAATAGGCGATGCCGCTGGAATTGGTGGCCTTTTTAAGAGAAAAGCGCGTGACGACTGTATTGCTCTTTCGGCCCTTGGAGAGCAGGCGCTTGATATACCGGGAAAACTCCCGGAGCGATCCGGTGGGGAGGGAGAGAATCATGGGGAACAGCTCGCCCTCTCGCAGCAGGAACACCCTGCGGCGACTCTTGCAGGCCTTGCCGTTGTTCTCACCGCTTCCGAACTGGGACAGCGGGCATTTGGCGCAGCTGCCGCCCGGCGTACCGACACCGGTCACGCCGTCGTAGCTGCCGCAGTCCGGAGGATTGCTGCCGCCTGTGTATTTCTCCCGGTAGTATTGCAGAATGGGGTGATGATAGAGAATCACGGCGGAAAACTCCTTCACAGTCTCCGGACTGTCCTCCGTCTCGCCGGGCATTTCAAACACGGTCATGCCCCCGGAGGGGATTTTGATCCGGTCAAAGCCGCCCTCTAAGCCGTTCAGCTCCTCTGCCATATCCTCCATCTGAAAGGTCGCTAGCTGCGAAAATCCGCTGGCCGGGGTCAGGTTTGTATTCTGCTCTGTAGGCATGGTCATTGTCTCCTTTTTCATTTGGCCGCCTTTCTCAGGCTGACGGTCGATTTTTCAAACACGTTTACAAGGCCGTCCAGCCACGCCGGAACGGTATCCGCATTTTCGCAGATCTGTTCCTTGACAAAGGCGGACAGGCTGTTTGCGTTGACGGTCTCGTAAATCAGGTCGCCGTATCCGGCCTCCCGCAGGGCAGAGAACAGCTCCTCTTTTCTCCCGGCTGCGGCGGATGCGCGCGTTTTGGTGGTCAGGCAGAACATCATGCCCGCGCGGGTGAAGTTCTGCGTCTCGGATTCGGCCATCCGGTCCGACAGTGCCAGATCGGTTCGCTCAATCTCGGCGTTCAGCTCTTTCAGATGGGCTTCCGCCTGCGTTTTTTCCTCCCGCAGCGCCCGCAGCCGGTCGGCCAGCGCGAACATTTCCTCTGCGGCATTGGTTGTCTCATAGATCATGGAATGCTTCCTCCAAAATAAAGGGATTTCGTCCGCAGCGGCAGTCGTCCACCAGCGCTTTCGCAAGGTCTGCCTTATTCCGCAGCGCGGTCAGCACCTTTTCATCCACAGTGCCCTTGGCGATCAGATGAATGTAGGTGCAGGGATTTCGCTGGCCCACGCGATGGATGCGCGCCTTGGCCTGCTCGTAGTTGGACATGGAATAGTCCAGCGAGTAAAAAACCATGGTAGAAGCGGCAGTCAGCGTCAGGCCCAGTCCTGCGGTTGCGATCTGGCCCACAAAAACCGGCACGTCCGGGTCATTTTGAAACTGCGCTACCTGCGCCGCACGGTCCTGCACCTCGCCCGTGATACAGGCGTACCGCAGGCCGCGCCCGTCCAGTTCCTTGCAGATCGCGCGGATTTCCGGCAGGAAGCGGGCGATGATGACCAGCTTCTGCCCCTCGGCCACGGCGCTTTCCAGAATGTCCTCCATGGCGGACAGTTTGGCGCTGCTGATCTGCTGAACGGCGGCATTTTCGTCGCTTCCGAGAAACCCTCCGGTCAGCTGGGACAAGCGCAGCAGCCGCGTCAGCACATTCGGCGCAGTCACCTCACCGGAGGCCAGCTCCGCAAAGCTCTCTTTCACAAGGCTGCGGTAGATTTTCCGCGCAGCCGGTTCCAACTCCACCTGCCGGACCACATCGGTCGTCTCCGGCAGATCCAGGCAGTCCGCCTTGGCCGCGCGGTATGCGATGCTGTGCAGCCGGGCGGATAGTTCTGCCTCCATGGACCTCTTCAAAACCGGCGTATGGTTTCCATAGCCCACCATGTCAAAATAGCGGCTGCGGAAGGCATAGAAGCTGGTTCCGAAAATCGTGGGGTTTAAGAACTTATACGGGCTGAATACGTCGATGGCTTTGTTTGTAATGAGTGTGCCGGTGAGAAGCAGGCGGTATCCGGCCTTTGCGCCCAGCCGATGCATGGCCTTGCTGGCCGAAATGTTGTGCGTCTTGATCTTATGGCCCTCGTCGCAGACAATGAGGTCCGGTCCCCATGCGGCCAGCTCCTGCTCCATGCGCCACGCGGACTCGTAGTTCACCACGGCGACCTGCAGGGCCGCCCCGTTCATGTGCCGGAGCGTATCCGTCTTTTTTGCGCTGTCGCCGGTCAGGACAGCCAGCGCATAGTCAAAGGCGGCAAATTGCGCAAACTCCGCCTCCCACACGCTCAGAATGGAGAGCGGCGCGACGATCAGCACGCGATGAATGCGCCCAGCCTGCGCCAGTGCGCCGGTAATGGCGATGGTCGTCAGCGTTTTTCCGGTGCCGATGCTACATCTCCATCAGGAGCGCTGCCCCGCAGCTGCGCCGGATGGGAGAAATGTGCGTCACCTCCTCCTGCACAAGGCCGAACAGGCCGCAGACAAATTGGAACGCTTCTTTCTGATGCCGGTATGGTGTGGCCCGGACTGGCATGGGCGGAAAGGGCTGCATATCAGGCTGCGCCATGGCTGTCCACCTCCTGTATGTCCAGCGTCTCCACGCTGCCGCCCGGAATGAGGACGGTGATGCGCTGCTGCCCGCCGAAGAGCAGGCGAAGCACGCGCTCGCGCAGGCGGAGGGTCCGGCATTGGAGAATATCGCCGGAATCCCGGCTGCCTGACATGCGGATTTTTACGGAATGCTGCATTGTTTTCACCTCTGCTTTCTGAGGGCATGTATCGCGGCCCTCATCTTTTCGCCACGGCAGAGGCAAATGTCAGGGGTGTTTTACAGATATTTTTGCAGCTTCTTCAGCGCGCGCTGCAAGCGCTCCGAAACGGACTGGCGCGACACGCCCTCAGTACGGGCGATCTCCGCGGGTCGTCGCCCTTGAAAATAGACTTGGACGATCAATTCCCGCTGCGCAGCCGGAAGTTTTTGCAGGGCCTCCCGCAGTGCTTCTGCGGTAATCCGCGCCCAGACCGCCTCCGACACGTCGATTCCCGCGTCGAACAGGCTGCCCTCATAGGACAGCTCCGACAGGGAAATATGCCGCCGCGTTTCAGAGCGGGTATTGTTGGCCTCCTGCCGGTCCAATTCCAGCAGCAGACCGCCCAGCGCTTCTTCCACCTCGATCTCGGACACTTCTCCATTGACGAATACATAACGGATTTTCATGCGGACTCCTTTCGGGGCCTGCATGGCGGCACTCTGGCCGCAAAACGAAAAAAAGCCCGCCGCACGACACTCAAGTGCCGTGCAGCAGGCTCACACCATAATATTTATATCCACGTCCCGCAGAGCACGGGGCGATTGGACCTCTCTATGTACGTTCCAGAATCGCTATTCCACCAAGTCCAGCAGCCATTTGGCTGTGGGACGGGCCAGAAGCCGTGCGTTCAGATAGGCCATCTCCAAGGTCAGGCAGGTATATCCCATGTAATACCCGTCCATGGGCCGGAGGGTGATGGCGAGGTCCGGCGTCTCCATATCCGTCAGACACAGCGGCAGGAGGTATTGCAGCCTCTGCTGATAAATCTGCGGGACAGCGTCGCCGGGAGAGACGATGGCTTTTCGGCGCGCCAGCTCAACCGCCGTTTCCAGAAGGAGAGGCAGATTGCGGGCGCTTTGCAGTTCGGTAGGCAATCTTGCGACATTGGCCGGGTCTCCGAGGATGTGCTCCACGTTGACGCGCACCGGCCAGTCTGGAACGTAATGAATACCTTGCAGCGGCATTGAGTAGAGAGGCTTTTCCGGCAGAGGGGAAATATAGCGCAGCAGCGCAGAGTTTTCATCCGCGAAGCCCCGGAAGCACCACTTTAATAAAGAATCCAGTTTTTTATTTCTGCCGAAGCAGGCATAGATGGGTTTATATCGCTTTGTATAAAGGCCGGTATGAAAGCAGGCGTATTCGTTGCGCATGAGGATGATACGGTCCTTCTCAGCCATGTCAGTTGCAGCATTGTAGTCGATGACCTGTTTGCGAAAAATAGATTGAATGTATCGTTCTAAGATCGGTGTATCATAATTTTTCTCGGAATAGCTGCCGCTGCGGAAACGCCACGGCTCCGGGAGCGCCAGCTCTGCCAGCGCATCCAGCTGTAAATACCAGTTCGGGACAAAGGAGAACGAAAACAAATCTGTTTCATAAATCATAGCTTGTTCCAGCTTTCTGTGTATAATGAGGCGACCTCCCGGCAGATACACCGCGCCATCCGCGCAAGGTAGCAGCTGCCTTCCATAAATCGTGCCGTTCCGTCCCATGGGTTGCACCAGACCATGCAGTTCGGGCAGATGTGCGCCGAGGCCCTTTGAAGAAAGCGGAGCATGGATGCAAACACCTCCGCGCCCTCTGCGGTCAAATGCTCCGGCATGGGCAAGGTCAGGCGGGTGTAGGCTGCGAGATTGACGGTACTGGGGTCGTAGATCAAATCTTTCTGTTCATCCGTATCATGTGCCGCATATTCGCGCAGGATCGGGTCCACGGGGACATGGTGCCGCGCGCAGTAGCACAGCGCCTTGACCAGCGCGACGCTGCCGCCCTTACTCAGCTGCGGCTCGTTCATCACGCGCTGCAGGGCGCGCTTGCTCATATCCAGCTGTCGTGCCATATCTGCTTTGCTGTCAAAACAGGTACTCAGAAGATAGTTCAGCACATAGGACGTTAGCCCCTTCTCCATAGATTTATCTCCCTTCTCGTTTCGACGATTCCTATTTTACAAGCAATTCTGCGATTCGGGAACGTGATAAATTTGTCACCCCTGCGGGCATAAAACCCCTGAAAATGGTGAAAGATTTTTCATCTTTTCCTTGACGTTTTTCTGAAAATCTATGGTATAGTAGAGAAAGAAAAAGCCCGCTCACGAGGAGCGGGCATCCAAGGTGTTCAGTTTTTGTCGATGGCTGCGATCTCTGCGCAGACGCGCAGCATGAGCGCGCGGCTTTGTTCCGTGCAGCCGCCTGCAATTTCGCGCATGGCGGACAGAAACGCATCCATTTCTGCTGGCCGCTGGGTCACGGGCGCTGCGTCGGTATCAAAGCCTTCCAGCAGCGCGCAGACCGTCGTCCCATACAGATGGCTGATCTGTACCATCCGTTCCAGATTGACTGTGCGCTCTCCGCGCTCGACCTTGCCATAATGCTCCGGCGACAGGCCCAGCTGATTGGCGGCTGCCTCCTGCGTAAGACCTGCGCTCTTTCGTGCGTCCCGGATATGCCTGCCGATGACTTTATAGGATATGGGCATACGCGCACCTCTTTTTCCTCAGTATCTATACAGATATTTTACCGAAGAACCCGGATTTGAAACAGAAGCCTATAACGGAACATCCACCCTTATAACGCCGTATTTTGTAAAATAATCTTCCGTTATGAGGCACATTCTGCCGCATACAGTCGGATAGGAGGAAGCTCTCATGTCACAAAACGCCGCTGAGTTAACCGTGCAGGACCTGCGGAATATGCGCCGCAGCTTCTCGCGGCAGGAACTGCTGGACTTGATCGACCGGATGTTTACCGACGAGCATACTGTGCTGGATATGGACGTGGTAGATGCCGCCATTTTCCGGCTGCTGCTGGCGGAAGGGCAGGAACCGACGCCGGGCAATCTGCAAAAACGCTTTTCCGAGATTGGGCAGCATTATCTGCGCCGAAGTCTCGGCCTGCTATAACGAAAAAATCCCCCTGTGACAGAGTATTTTCTGTCACAGGGGGATTTTCTCCTTACCGGTATTCTGAGAGGTAACGGTCCAATGGGATCTGATTGCGTACACAGTATTGCAGCAGCCGCTCCATGGCATCGGCGGTTTTCTGCGTCATACGCTGTGCTTTCTGGACCCGCCGCAGCGCCTTGTAGGACAGGCCGAGCTGCCGAGCCATGTTGTGTTCTGTCAGAAAAACTGCGTCCAGCAGCTTCTGGAACAGATACGCGGTCAATCGTGCTTCTTCCATGTCCGTCTCCTCTGCAATAAAAGTGGAGGGGCGGATGATCCGCCCCTCCGGGAAAAACCGTTTGCGGGATTACTTTGCGATGCTCTGCGCAAAGCGCATGAGGATCGTGGCGATCTGCGCGCGGGAGGCGTTGGCCTGCGGGGTCAGCGCATTGCCGCTGCCCTGGATGAGGCCGGAGCCGACCGCCCACTGCATGGCTTCCTTCGCCCAGCCGGAAACGCCGGAAGCGTCGGTGTAGCCGGAGAGGGAAGCGGATGCGGAAACGTCGTAACCCTTCATCTTCGCGTAGCGGTAGAGCATGGCGGCAAGCTGCTCACGGGTGATCTTGCCCTCCATATTCGTGCCGTCCGAAATGCCGTTTTCCATCGCCCATGCACGGCCAGCGGTGTACCATGTCGCGCCGCCGGAGGTATTGACGCCCTCCATGCGCGCCAGAATGGTCACGATCATGCTGCGGGTCGTGTCGGCGTTCGGGCTGAACGCGTTCGAGGACGTGCCGTTCATCAGACCGTTGTCGCAAGCGTACTTCACGCCGTCATAGTACCAGCTGCCGGAGGTCACATCCGTGAACGGGAGGTTGTCCTTGCTGGTATCCGGGGTCGAGGGCTTGGAGGGCTTCGTCGGGCCGACGGGACGGAGCGGCGGAATTGCCGCAAACTCGGCTTCTGCTTTTACGAGGTCGTCGTAGTGCTTCACCAGTGCCTTTTGATCCGCGGTCAACGCCTCATACGCAGCACGGGCCATACGGATGGCCGGGCCACTGTAGCGGTTGACAGGGAACAGGCGCTTGATCATCTCGTCCACCTGCGCGGCAGCAGCCAAATCAGCCTCATACTTTGCTTCGGCTTCCAGACGTGCAAGCTCTGCTTCTGCGGCGGTCAAAACATTGTAGTTTTCAACCAGCGGCTTCTGATCGTTCGTCAGTGCATCATACGCAGCGCGGGCAGCTTCAATAGCTGTTTTGCTGTCCAGTGTGACTTCGCCGATTTCGTTGATCTTTTCCATCACATCGTCAGCAGCTTTCTGGTCAACCAGTGCCTTGTACGCGGCTTCTGCGGCGGTCAGAGTATCCAGTTTCGTCACATACGTCTTTTGCGTGGGAGTCAGGTTGTCGTAAGCGGCACGGGCCGTTTCGATGGCCTGCTTGCTTTCCAGCGTGACGTCGCCGATTTCGTCAATCAAGCTATCAACCGCTGCGGCGGCAGCTCTGTCAATGCGCTCCTGCTCGGCAGCTGCCTCTTGCAGCTCTTTCAGCTTCGCTTCTGCCTCAAGAAGCGTGTAATAGCTGACCGGTTCAGCACACTCGACAATATACTGTGCGTACTTGTTCAGTGCATCGTAGCCAGCGCGCGCTTTCTGGATCTGCTCTGCGCTTTCCAGCGTGATTTCGTCAATCGGACCGATTGCGGCAATGTCAGCAATGACCTTATCCGCCGCAGCCTGATTGAGTCCGTCGATCTTTTCAATCAGCGCCATGAGTTTATTGTATTCGTTGACGGTCAGACGGTCTTTTTCCTCCTGCGTCAGCGATTCATAAGTCTCCTGCACCGATTTGATCTGTTCCACATCTTCCAGCGTTGCACGGTAGACGGAGGGCAGAGCGGCAATCTTTACGGACAGCTCGGCGGTCTTTTTGAAGCTGGCAACGCCAGCCTCCGCATCAAGCAGCTTCTGATAGTTGGTGACGTTCTTCTGGCTATCTTCACTCAGCGCGTCATAGGCCGCTCTGGTGATGCTCAGACCGCTTTCCATGCTCTTATAGTTGTAGCTTTCTACTTTGATGCAATACTTGTCGATCAGGCCCATGACATACGCGGAGCCATCGTCAACCTGTGCATTGACCACCTTCAGCACATACCACGTTCCGCCCGAAGTCTGCGTGTTGCCGGCTTGCGTGTTCATGGTAGGCCAGCCCTTCACGCCGCACCCAACGTAGATGGTGTCGCCCGCGACAACGGGGATGGTCTGCGTCCGCTTATAGAAGCTGACACCCTCGGTGTTGTCGGTCACCTGCTCGTTGAGGAACGTCTTTACAAGGAAATTCTTGTTCGTGGCGGTCGGCGTGATTTTGATTTCGGCCTTTTCATCAGCAATCTGCAAGGTGTACTCGTTTGTCGAGCCAATCGTGCCGGACGTGAAATCCGGGAAAATCGTGCCGCCAGTCACTTCAAGTGCCTTTAGGGTGGTATTCTGTGCATCTTCACCGCCCCACGTGCCGCCGAGGTCTGCACCGTAGCCGGTTCTGGTATACATGATGCGGATTTCATCACCGTCGCCCAGCTTGCCGTTCGCAACCGTGAAGTTGCCAAAGCCCTCGTTGTTGAACCAATCGTTCAGCGTTCCCATCCAGCCGGATTGAGAGCCGCCGTCAAAAGCGGACAGACCGTTGATCGACGTGATGTAGTTGCTGGACGCACCGGTCTGTTTCCAGCCGTGCTCATCAAGTGCTTCTACTACACAGCTCATCATGGTAGATGTGGAATCCAACTCTACCGGGAAATGGTCGATTGGCGTACCATCCCAATACGTTTTGCCTGTGGGCCAGAGATCGCGTGTAAAGGTCGTGTTCTCAACGGTGACATACACAGTGCCATAGGCGGCTTCCATGTCCTTAACCACGGCTGCCATCGCTGCAAGGGCAGCCGTCTTTGCATCCGTGGCGGTGGTCACGTCCTCGGCCTTTTCGATGTTGGCAATGCCGTCGTTGTACGCCTTGACCAGCGTATTCCAATTTGTGTTGGAATACTCCGACTTGGTGTACGTCTGATAGGCAGCTGTCAATTCGTTTTTGAGTGACGTTTTTGCCGCGGTCAGCTCGTCCGGGGTCGCTACCTTTTCCAGATAGACCTTGACGAGAATGTTGTGCGGCATCACGCAAGTAAAGCGGACAGTCGCTGCGGTCATGCCATATTCGCCCTGATCGTATGCACCGCCGCCATCCGGGGTGTAGTAGAATCGTGCTCTGGAGCTGCCACGATCTTCCGTGTAGTTATAGATACCGGTCGTGACACCCTCGATGGGCTTGCCGGTGTCCTTGTCCAGAACCTCGATTTTTACAACCTTGGCATTGTAATCGCACTCAGTTACCTTGCCGTCCAGCTTGCGCGCGATAATAAGCTGATACTCCGAACCCTCCTGCACACGGTAGTCGGTCGCGTCGAACGCGCCGAGGGCAGCCTCCTTGCGGAGATTGCCGGTCGCAGACGGGATATTGACGCGCTCATTGCCGTTCGCGTATTCGTCGCTGACATAGGAATAGCTTCTGTTGTTGGCAACGATGAAGTCATTCTGATATTCAGCACCGTCCGCAACCGTGACCGTTACAGTCGGATTGACAGCCTCTTTGAGCGTGGAACCGTCCGTGCCGTAGGCTTCTTTCAGCTTTTCATACTTTGCTTTCTGCGCCGTGCTCATCTGGTTGATCTGGTGCTCGGTTGCAAGCGCCATTTCGCTCTGGAGCCATCTGAAACGCTCGGCAAAGCCCTGCGTGAAGTCATTCAGATCGTCGGGCAGCATATCCAGCGCATAGCGGAGGTTGTTTGCGCGCCATGCGTCGCTGCCCTGATGCTGCTTGGAAAGCTGTGCCACCAGTGCGTCAAATTCGCGCACAAGTTTCTTTGCGTCGGTCAGGTTGTCGAGCGACTTAAACTTCTCGCAGCTTTCGTTATAGGTATCGTCGATCTGCTTCAGTTCTGCCTCCGTAAACAGAGTACGGTCAACGTCCTGATAGCTGTCGTCCAGCTCCTGCTTGAGCGCGGCAAGGCCAGACGCAAGCTCGTCGCCGGATTTCGGGTTCACATAGACCCACACGGAAGCACCAGCTGTCATGCTCGGCAGCTCCTCGATCTGCGGGCCGCCGGATACATCGGTGTTGCCGAAGTAGCCCTTGTCGTCGCGCAGATCGGCGGCGTACAGATGCACCCAGCCGGAACCATAGAGCGTGACGGTCACATCGCCGTTTGCATCGGTCTGATAGCCGGTGTCAAGACTCGGCGCGGCAGCGTCGCCCGCGGTGGCAGCCGTAGTGCCGCTGTTCTCCGGGGAAACGTAAAGCTCTGCGCCGGAGAACGCGCTGTACTCGCCCGTATAGTTTTGCAAGGACGCATACGCACGGGAAACGTGCAGCGTCAGCGGTTCGCCCTCATTGACGGTCAGTGTGCCGGTGACGGGTACGCCGTCCTGCTCAAACCGTGCCGTCTGCATATAGCGCATGGTGTAGTTTTCCGCAAGGGGATTCGGTGCGCCCGCATAGGACGAAATCTTCGGCTGCGGAAGCAGCACAAGCTCTACTGTGTCGCCGTCATGCAGCACATAACGGTCGGAATAGTAAACGCGCGTACCATTCTCATTGTAATCGTCGGAGAAATAGTAGCTGAAGCTCTGCAAGCTATGCGCATAGACGCCATTGATAAGCGCGGCATAGCTGGCCGCACCGTAGCCGTCCAAACGTCCCTTGTTGTAGAGCTTGCTGCCAAGCTGCGTTTCCAGTGCGCCAAGCGTCTGGTCGCCCGTCAGCGTGACAGAACCCGTCCATGTCGTGCTTGTCCACTCGGAGTCTACATGATAGAAGTCCGGGTCTTTCAGACTGGCGCTGTCCGTAACACGGACATTCACGGTGATGCTGTCCGCCGTGTTCGTCAGGTCGAGATAGTAGGCATCGAACAGCTCCCGATATGCCGTTCTGATTTCCCTGTACTCGCTGGCGTTCAGATTCAGCTGCGTTTCCACATACTCCTGCCAGACGGCATAGGCAGCGTCACGCTTGGTTTTCAGCGTGTCGCGCCCATCCAGCGCCGTGTTGCCGATTGCCTTGTCTGCCAGATCACAGAGCGCCGGAATCGCGTCCAGTGCCAGCGATACGCTGCCATATCTGTCCAGCGCCGAGGCAAGTTCTTTGTACGCATTGGTCAGCTTTGTGGCATATCCATCCGCCTTGCCCTGATTGCCTGCGACGTTCTCCGTCGTAGGTTCAACCTTGCCGGTTTCGTCGTTTTTCTGGAACAGGGATTCCAGATACGCATTTGCTTCGGTCAGTGCTGTGCGGTAAGCATTGACGGTCTTGTCGTTGTAACCCTTCAGATCGTCGTTAGACTTTTTGCACCGTTCAATCGTTTCATAGAGATTGGTGGGGTTGATCTGACCAATCGGGATCAGATTCGCCATCGCGGTGGTCAATGCTTCCAGCGCGGAATCAACCTGCTTCTGTGTTGCAGCGGTACTGTCATTGACCGATTTTGCGCTGGTAAGCGCAGCCTGGAAATCTGACCAGAAGCCGTTTTCACTGACTGCCTTTGTTCCGGCGTTATATCTGTCGTTCTCTGTTTTACAGTTGCTGGCATTTTTTCCCTCGGCTTTAGTAATCTCCGCGGCGAGATCTGATTTATCTACTGAGTCAGAACCTGCTTTTTTTATTTGCACAAGGACTGCATAATCATCGCCAATAGGTTTTCCGCCTTTTTTCAACTGAGAACAAAAAATGACAATGAAGTAGTAATCATATCCACTTTTTATACTGGCTTCTGGAAAACCAGCGCTAGTTAAATCAGCACCGCTCACTGATATACCTGTCAAAGCAGAGGCTAGTACAGATGTACCGTTTAAGCCTACTGTTGGACTAATCAATAATCCGGTATACTTTAAGCCAATATTCTTATTCGTGGAATTTTTGTACTCAAGCGTAGCGCCAATATCTTCTATTGCCTTAATATATGTAGTTCCGGAAAAAGTTTTGTTGTTTGGAAGGCTTATACTTCCGGTGTATGTACTATCGTAAGTATTTTCAGCTAATCCACTTGCCAACAATTCGACCGTTACAGTCTTTGCCTCTGCATATACTGGCACAAGCAAGCCACAGAGCAACGTAATGACCAGCAGAAGGGAGACTATTTTTTTCATTCACTTTAATAAACCGGGAGGCTGCATATACAGCCTCCCGGTTTTCCCTCCTTCTGTTAGTCGATAACCAAAATAAACGCCTCGGCAGTTCCAGACTGAACAACAATCTGAACAGCCGCCGTGTTGGCGGTCGTAGTAAACGTGTTGCTATATGCACCGTTTATATAGACATTTGCAGTTTCGTTAGCAGAAACAGAAATGGCTGTACCAGCTGTCAAACCAGCATGATAATAGTATACGTTACGCGAAATCTGCTCTGCATCATCTTCCGGGTCAATACCGGCACCGTTAATGCTCACTGTTACGGGAGAAGCTGTTTCGGCTGTTGTACCAACCGCCCGGAAAATGCCCGTAATTTCCGGGGAAGTTTCGCCGAAAATACCAGTGTTATACAGCACAGCGGAATAGATACGAACGTACTTTGCGTTGTCAACCTTCACAGGCGTTGTGCCTCCGATTTCAACCGCCCAAGCGAGGTCAAAGCCGTCGCCGCCAACCTTGTCGGAGGTGTACGGCGTGTACGGGTTGACCGGAGTACCATCCTTGACACTCGGCACGGGAGTCACATCGGCATAACCGAACGCATAGTCCACATTGGAGTCGCTGTCCGGAATGCTGGTCACGCCGGTGAATTTCAGCGTCGTATCCGTGTACTCCGTGATATAGGTGTTTGTCGTGTCGTTGATACCGGACGTTGCTTCATGGTTCATGCTGCCCTTGGTCGGGAACCACGTTGTTGCCGCGCTGAATTTTGTGGACGCAGCGTTGCCGATTGCAGCGTAGACACCATCATTATTTTTGGTTTCCTCGTCGGCATCATCAGCTGCCTTTAAGAGTGTGTAAGAAACAGTCGTGTTGCGTACTGCACTGTCCGAATAGTACATCGAACCGGCCAGCTCATACCACTTGTACGGGCCATAGGTAACGTTGCCGTTTCCATCATCCGTAAGGATTTCCTGCGCATAGACCTGAACCGCAGCAGCTTCCGGGTTGCCGTTAAAGGCATTGCCATAGACCACGAAGTCTACGCCGTAGGGGTTGGTGTCCAGATTCCGAATGGGGTTGCTGTGGAAATCATACTGGACATAGCCGCCCAGAGAACCGAGCGAGAAGCCGTTCGCGGCAAAGCCATAGTAGCCCTTGATCTTGTTAGCAGGATCAAGAAGGTTGTCGCCGCCAGCGCTGACGCTGCCCCAGTCGCCGCGGTTGGCATACTGTGTCAGGCCGGGCAGATAGGCGGTTGCGCCCTCCGGATGCAGCTGCGCATTATGGACAGCAGACGGGTCATTCGGTGCGCTGAAGTTGATGGTGGTAGCGGTGGTGCTGCCAGCGGTAGCGACCTGAATCGAACCGGCTGCCTTGGCATAAATAACCGTCGAGAAGTAGCCATCGCCGGACGTGCCGGTGACAGAATTTTTCTCGGTCATGTTGCCGTTGGCATCATAGGTGCGGAACACAACATCCGTGCTGTTGCTGGTAAGCGTGAGCGCAGCGTCGGACTTCAGATAGAGAGAATAGAGATCCGGCACAAAGCCAGCGGTCGGGCCAGCATAGACAGCATTATACGCATTGGTTCCAGCTGCTTCAAAGCTCATGTAACGCTCCGGTTCGGTCATGGGATACGCGGGGTCGCCAAAGCGAATCTGTGTGCCATTGACCGTGATCGGGTTGTTGACCTCTGCCAGCTGGAAGTTGATGACGTAAGTACCATAGCTCTTGACGCTATCTTCCAGATTGGGATAGACATAAACCGTCATGGTCGCCGTGCCGTTCTGCACTGTCGCGTTGTAGGTCAGGCTGGCGTGCTTCTTGATATGCTTGCGGGATACCGCGTTCAGGATCGAGTTCGGCTTCGCGGAAGAAACCACAAGGTTTTCATTCGAGGCATTTTCCTTTTCAAACGTCGCCGTTACGACGGTTCCATCAGCCGTGCCGCTGGCCAGCTTGACGTTATACGTCAGGTTATACGGGGCACTGCTGCCCGTCAGGGTGCGATCCTCATTGTTGTTGATATTCGCGCCGCTGATCGTGATGCTCTTGATGCCGTTGGTCGGCGAACCAAGAGAACCCGCAGTATCAGCGGAGGCTGTGACAGTCAGCAGTCCGAGAACCATGACCAGCACAAGGATGAGCGCAAGAGCTTTCTTTGCTTTCATGCTTGTTCTTCTCCTTTACAAATTTTCGTTTCCTGTTTTATCTGACGCAGTCCGGAAGCAGAAGGCTGCGCCGATTCTCACGGCAAAAGCCGTAATATACAGTTTTCGTTCACACCACGCTGCCGGTATCGGTTCCTGCGCCCACTTCTGACCGCGTCTGTCCTCCCTTGGCACGCTCGGCGCTCCGCGTCGTCGCGTACTTCCCCGGAAAGGACAGGTATTCTTTCCCGTTGTGGCTATTCAGTTGTCGGCGCGGTTCGCCATAGGAAACCGGGCAAAGGCCCGATGGATTGGTAGTTTTTTCGGTGTCCCGGCCTGCGGAGCATACCCGCAGGCCGGGCACCAGAAAGGAAATAAAATGGAAAGAGCAAAGAAAAACTGGTTCCGTCCTGAAATAGCGCACGTTGTCCCGTAAAAAACAAAATGCGCCGATTCCAAGATGAAATCAGCGGCGTTCGTGGGCTTCTCGCCCGGTGCAACAGGAAATCGCTCGCCGCTGCAAATACACGGTCGCGGCTTTCGCCGCGAGTAATACAGATCTTCTGACTTGCGTTAGGGAGTGATAAAACTCCTGCGCCCACGTCCTACCTTCTCACAGGTCATCCCTGCAATGGCGGGCTTTCGTCCCAGCGGTTTCCCGCCTCAGCGTGGTCTCACGCGCACAGCACCGTTTCGTGTCGGCCTTGCGGCCTGCTTCTGCTTGCCTATCCTGCCCGTGGGCGTGCGGAATCGGCGTGTATTACGGTATCAACAATATTGAATTGAATAATGTCTCTCCGGCCCGGTTATGATAAACTCACCAGACCGGTCATTTGGTGTCGTAAAGCATTCTTTCCTTTACGACACGTTTTCGAGTTTCTTAACACCTGAAATTATATCCTATTAAAAAGAAAAGTCAACCTGTTTTGGAGAAAACCGTAGTTTTTTGTTAGGTATTTAGGCACATACGTTCCAATATTTGAAATATAGCTGAAATTAGGCTGCAAAAAGGCATAGCTCTTTCGCTTAACGCCGTCAGAAGCGCCGTCAAGGAGGAACAATGGCAAAGTGTGGAGAGAACATTTATAAACGCAAAGACGGAAGATGGGAAGGCCGCTTTATTCGCAGCCGCAGGGAAAATGGTCACGCGATATACGGTTATGTCTATGGCCGGAGTTATACAGAATGCAAAGGCAAATTAAAGGAAGCCGCCATAGCGCCGCCTCGCATGATGTGCGGCTGTCGTCTGACGGCGAAAGAGCTTTTTTCTTCCCTGCTGCGGAAAAAATGCGCGGAGGTCAAACCATCTACCGCCCAGCGCTATCGCTTTTTGATTGAAAAACACATTCTCCCGGAACTGGGGCATCTCCGGGTCGAACAGCTGACGGCGAAAAAACTCCAAGCCTTCCTCCAACGAAAGCGTGTAAACGGAGGCCTGAAAGGCGGTGGGCTTTCGGTCAAAACCGTCCGGGACATCGGGACTCTGATAAAATCGGCGCTGAAATACGCACAAGCGGAGTTTTCGGTCCCCTGTGATGCAGATGCGCTGCGGCTTCCGTCGCCTACGCAGGTGGAGATTTGTGTTTTCACCGAGGATGAACTGCGGCGCATGGCGGAGCAGGTTATGCGGAAGCCACAGCCGATCGAGATCGGCATCCTGCTGGCATTGAATACCGGCCTTAGAATCGGCGAATTGTGCGCCCTGCAGCGGCAGGACATTGATTTTACTGCCGGGACCGTTTCCGTCCGAAACACGGCGCAGCGGATCAATTACGGCGGCAGGACGGAATTGGTCGTTCAAACACCGAAAAGTGCTGCATCCAATCGCGTTATTCCCATTCCTGCTGAAATGCTGACACTGCTGCGGCAGTATGTATATGCCTTTGCGCCGGGCTGCTATTTATTCAGCGGAAACCCAGCACGGCCATTGGAGCCACGCACCTGCCAGAGGCATTTCAAGGCACTGCTGAAACACTGCGGACTTCCAGATCGAAACTTCCACAGTACGCGCCACACCTACGCCACGCGCTGTGTGGAGGAGGGGGCGGACATCAAGACAGTTTCAGAACTGCTAGGACATTCCAATCCACAGATCACGCTGCGGCTTTATATGCACTCGTCCATGCGGCACAAACGGGAGGTCGTCCAGCGGATCAGCTTTCTGCCCTCTGGTGCATGAAGCTTTATCGCCGTCAATTTTGCCGTCAGACTCTCGGACAAATCCTTGCGCCACAGGCGGTTTCGCTGCTTTTGTCGTAAAGGAAAGAATGCTTTACGACACGTTTTTTTACGCAAAAAACGCCCGCAGTACCTTTCAGTAATGGCGGACGTATCCCTTAAAAATGGGCGCACAGTATCGTCCGCAGGCCGTTGACTTGGCGGCTGCTCTTGTAGCTCTCTCAGGCGCGTGTCTGACTAATCTCCTCCACGGGAGCTTCACAGTGACCAGTTCGCCGGGACTCTCACCCGATTCCGTTTGATTGCCGCACCCTCAGCGCGGCAAACCTGAGACTCTTTCTGTTATTTTGTATTTGTATTATACCAAGAGAAGCGCAGAAATCCTATCCACATTTTTCGTAAAAATGAGAAAATTTCTTTGTTTTCAGGCTTGCTTTCACACTGAAAATGGTTAAGCTGTGACTCACGAGCGAGGAACTCACACAACAAAATCATTTTTCGGAGGTAACTACAATGAAAACAGGTAAAATCACGGCAAAGCTCAGAGACATGGTTCCGGTCTGCTTCATGGTAAACGGCGAAGAGCGCAAGCGCTATGCAAACATCGAAATCCCCGACGAGGTCAAGGAGCTGGATATGCTCGACTTCCATTTCAACACCCACATGGACGGCAAGATCACCTTTGAAATCCACCTCGACGAAAGCGCACTGCCGGAACAGTGGCCCGCGCCTCGCACCCGCAAAAACCGCGCCAAGGCGAAGGCCGAAGCCCCTGCTCAGCCGGAGACCATGGAGCTGGCCTACAACGTCATCGGTGAGCAGCGGAAGGACCTGCTGACCGCGGTCAGCGCCTATGTAAACGCAGACCCGGTTTATCAGGGCGCGCCGACGTTTTCCTACGCGGTCGGCAGCTACATCATCGACAAGGCCGGAACGCTGAGCGGCCCCGCCGATCCGGCCCTTACCGCGGCCCTTTCGGAGAAAGGCTTCACCGCAGCGTAAGGTTCCGACGAAAAGCCCTGCTTCGGCAGGGCTTTTTCCGTGTTTCAGCTTGCTTTTTGACCGTCCGTGTGTAAGCTGTGAGTCACATCAAACCAAGCTGAACGGAGGACATCACAATGACCGACTATTATCAGAAAAAGCTGCTGAACGCCTATTGGCTGCATGAATGCAACGGTTACAGCTACAATCAGGTGGCAGAGCACTACGGCTACGGCAAGGCCGTCAACGACCATATCCGGGCCATGTTCAACCGCTTTGTAAAAATCGGCGCGACGAGCTGGGACGTGGCGGACTACCTCGACGGGAACTATCTTCGCTCCGTAAAGGCGCTGGAATACTATCTCCGCTTTGTCGGCGGACAGCATCGTCAGATCAGCGCCCAGACGCTGGCCGTGGAACTCGGCGTATACAACGTGGAACAGCTGAAATGCCTGCTCCGCGGCTTGAGCGCCACGCAGCCCGACCTTCTGAGTTATACGGATACGCTGGACCTCGATGCTTTGACCATCCGATAAACGAAAAAACGCCCTCCGCGAAAAAGTAAAACCTTTTCGCGGAGGGCTGATTTTGTCGGGGACGGCCACGGCGCGGTCGCGCCATGCACCCTTGTCCATTTCCGAAAGGGTGCAGCCCGGCAGCCGGTTTTTCGGCCATTTTCGCCGCCCACACGCCGCTGTGAAATACCGGGCTGCGCAGCGGCTGCCGCGGCATCCGCAAAGCCGAAAACCCTAGTGTTTTCAATGGCTTCCGGGCCATATACAAAAACAGCCACCCGATTTGGATGACTGTTTTTGTATCATAGGTTGTTCCCAGATTTGGTGCCGGTGGCGGGGCTCGAACCCGCACGGTTGTTACGCCGAGGGATTTTAAGACTTCGACCGAATCCAGAAGAGAAAAGACCTACGAGGAAGTCAATGCCAAAAATCCTTGTGATTGCAAGGCTTTGAACGGAAATTGGAGGAAGTTGGAGACACCAAGAAAACGAGCGTTTTTCCTCGAAAAAAGTGATTCGGAAAGAAAATGGAGAGAACGAGCAAAGAGAAAACAAGCGTTTCTGCCAATGACAAATTCTGATGATAAGAGGAAACGCCATGAAGAAAAATCGTGCGTATTATCAAAAGCTGTTTCAGGACTATCCTGATCTGGTCACACAGGCACAGCTGCGGCAAATGTTAAACGGAATCAGCATTTCATTTTCAAGCAGACTGATCCACGAAAAAAGAGTGCAGTCATTTTTTATAAGACCGTCCTATTACATTGTGAAGGACAGTGTGATCGACTACGTTCTCAGCGCTGATTATGACCAAAGAAACCTGAAGGCGAGGGTATGACATGAAAAAGAATTCCGTGATTACAATCACCAATCAAAAAGGCGGCGTCGGCAAGACAACCACCGCTCTGAATCTTGCCTCAGCGCTGGCGGATGAAAACAAGCGTGTGCTTCTCATCGACAACGACACGCAGGGCAATCTCACTGCGTCCATGGGATATACCCCAGCCGAGCAGAAGTACACGCTGGCAAACCTTCTGCTTGCTGCCATCGACTATCCGGAGGATCTGGAGCTGCATCTGCCGCGCTGCATCCTGCATACGGACGGCAAGCCGGATCTCATTCCCGCAAACCGGCGCTTATCGGATGCGGCGGCGCGGCTCCAAGTCATGCAGATCTCGCAGTACAGAGCCGTGAACGAATCCGAATGCTGCGCGGAAAAGATGCTGGCGCAGGTGCTGGAACCGCTGAGCAATGCCTATGATTATATTATCATTGATTGCGGACTGAAGCAAGAGCTTTTGACTGTCAATGCGCTGAGCGCGTCGGATTACTGCATCATCCCCGTGCAGTCCCACTTCCTCGCCTCCGAGGGTATCCCGGATGTGCTGGACATGGTACGTTCGGTGCAGAGGCATTTCAATCCGGATTTGAAGATCGCCGGTATCCTGCTGACAATGTATCAGTCCCGGCCGCAGCTCTGCAAAAGCGTACAGCAGAGCGTCTGGGAGGTCTACGGCGACGACTTGCACGTCTTTGACCGCCCCATTGAGTACACCATTCGCATTGCGGAGTGTCCCATGGCAGGCATGAGTATTCTGGACTACGAGCCGGGTAATCCTGCAGCGGAATCCTATCGGAATCTCGCCTCGGAGGTGCTGCGGCTTGGCTAGAGCGAACATGAATGAGATGCTGCGCAAGCGCATGAGTGCGACCCAGCAGGCGTCCGAGCAGCAGACCGGCGATGCGGCGTATGAGCAGATCTTTCAGATGCCGGTACCGCAAACGGAAACGCAATTCCGTGACGTGCCGGTCTGCAAGCTACACCCATTCTATACCGCTGACATTGGCTTTCACCCCTACCCCCACGCCAAGCTGGAAGCCTTTGCGGAAGAATTGAAGGAGAATGGTTTGTATGAGCGGATTCTGGTGCGTCCCATTGCAGGAACGGATGAATTTGAAATCCTGGCCGGGCACAACCGCACAGCGGCGGCAAAGTTGGCGGGCTGGACGGATATTCCCGCAACGGTCATGACCGTCAACGATCAGCGTGCCATCAGCATTGCGATTGCAACGAATCTTCTGCGCCGTCAGGATCTGACGATCATCGAGCGCGGCAAGGCGTATAAAGCGTTGCTGGATGCCCGAAACCGCTGCGGACAGCGAAATGCGGCAGTTGAAACATTTGGCGACAATCGCCAAAGGTACAACGCGAGAAAAATTGTAGCTGAGTTTTTCGGCGTGACAGAGTATGAAATCCGCAAGGCGGTCAAGCTGGCACAGCTGATCCCGCCGCTTGCTGAAATCGTAGAGAATGAGCCAAAGAAGCTGAATCTGACCTGCGCCGACTTGATTGCAGATTACGATGAGGCGGCGCAGACGGCGTTCATCGAGATGTGCCAGATCAATGGCTATGCACTGAACAAACAGACAATGGCGTTTATTCAGGCACAATGCCCGCCGCCAACGGCAGATCAGCAGGCAATTTACGCCGCATGGCGGGAAGCGCGGGCAAAAGAAATACAGCGAGCAGCCGCGCCGCCGAAAAAGCTGAGCTTTGACCGAAAACGGTTTGCACCGTACCTGAGCAAGTTCAAAAGCGACAAGGAAATCGAAGACCTGTTTCTGGAGTTTCTCAGACAGCGCGCCGGATGAAGCGCGGCTAACTTTATAAAAACACGACTTTTTACAAGGT
>OMBG01000029.1_pt1 | contig 86974 bp, 70 predicted proteins | sample 1674251 | NCBI WGS metagenome assembly OMBG01 (sample SAMEA103958153, study PRJEB25191) | human gut metagenome | reverse complement strand
TAATGTAAACTTTCCATTAAAAAAAGTGAAATATTAACCTTTGGACTGCAAAAAAGAGTCGATTTTGCCGTATTAGTGAAAGGCCTTTTACGCACCCAATAAAATACGGCCGGCCCCCGGTGAAACGCGGGGAACCAGCCGCAGCCGGATCCGTCAGAAAATGCGGACCCGGTACGCACCTTGAAAATTGAATATTCGCTCCCTTAGCCCAGCAGCGCCGCCAGCTCCTCCCGGATGCCGGCTTCACTCTGCTGCATCGCCGTCAGCGTCTTTTGGATCAGAGTATCCAGCTCCCAGCCCAGCAGCTCAGCCCCGTCCTTGATGACCTCCCGGCTGCACCCCGCCGCGAACTTCTTGTCCTTGAATTTCTTCTTGACGCTGGAAAGCTCCATGTCCGTGGTGCTTTTACTCGGGCGCATCAGCGCGGCTGCGCCAATAAGACCCGTCAGCTCATCACAGGCGAAAAGCACCTTTTCCATCTCCTTTTCGGGGGCCACATCGGTGCATATTTTGTGGCCGTGGCTGCATATGGCATGGATCATCTCCTCACCCACCCCGGCCGGACGCAGCAGCTCCGGGGCTTTTACACAGTGCTGTTCGGGCCATTTCTCAAAGTCGATATCGTGCAGCAGGCCGCACATGGCCCAAAAATCGGCTTCCTCGCCGTAGCCCAGGTCGTTGGCAAACCAGCGCATTACCGCCTCCACAGTCAGTGCGTGCTGGATGTGAAAGGGCTCCTGATTGTACTGCCGCAGCAGGGCCAGGGCCGCTTCGCGGGAGATCATTTTCTCCATTTTTCATCGTCCTTTCGGTAGGGGATCACGGCAGCCTTCCGGCCGCTTTGCCACAGTGTAGCACAAAAGCGTTTTCCCCGCAAGTCCCGCTTTCGCCGGATGGGAGCCCGCGCAGATTTAGCGGGCATTTCTGCCGTCCAAAGCGCCGCCGGGCTTTACGGCGGGCCCCGCTGAACGATGGGAAAGAGACCGCTGCGGGGGCAGGGATATAGGCGTTGCCGGCGTAGGAAAGAACGGGATGAGGGGTTCACGGCGGCCGATAATTTGCGCGGCGGAATGGCGCGTTGAGCTTTTGGATGCCGCAAAGTGAGGATGCCTTCGTCAAATACTTGACAATCTCCCTCGATGGGTGTAGTATCGGTGAGTATTGCGAGGAAAAACGAGGGAAAAGAGGAACATTGTCCCATGAGATCACGATACGAAACAGCCCGGCGCATCCTTGTCTTTTGGACGCTTTTTATCGGCATCGGCGCCGTGGGCGGCGCTGCCATGATACTCTTGGACCCCTCCGGAAAAACCATGGGGATGGATGGCATGCTGCCCTACTTCCAGGTACTGCCCTTTGCGGAGGTAGTATTCCAGGATCTGGCCTTTTCCGGCATCGCCCTGTTCATCGTCAATGGTCTCACCAACCTGGCCGCCGCCGGCCTGCTGCTGGCCCGGAAAAAGGCGGGGGTGACACTGGGCGGGATTTTCGGCGTCACCCTCATGCTGTGGATCTGCATTCAGTTCTACATATTCCCGCCTAATTTCATGTCCACCATCTACTTCATTTTCGGCTTTTGCCAGGCGGCCGCCGGCTATGCCGCCTGGGTGTTCCGCCGGCAGGAAAGCTTTACGGTGAACATGGCCGATTACCCCCACATCGGCAGTGATCCCACCCGGCTGGTGGTCTATTTTTCCCGCATGGGCTACGGCAAAAAGCTGGCCTGTGAGGAGGCGGAGCGCACCGGCGCCGCCCTCTATGAGGTCCGCTCCTCCGAACGGACCGAGGGCACGCTGGGTTTCTGGTGGTGCGGCCGCTACGGTATGCACCGCTGGGCCATGCCCATCCGGCCCGTGGAAAGTGACCTTTCGGCCTGCCGTCATGTCACCATCGTTTCGCCCATTTGGGTCTTTGCCCTGGCGGCCCCCATGCGCAGTTTCTGCCAGGCAGCCGCCGGGAAGATCCGGGAGGTGGATTACATCACCGGCGGACGGTACCAAAATACCGCCGAAGAGATGGATGCGCTGCTGGGGCTTCGCCACACCGGGCTGCGCAGTTACCGGTGCCGCATGGGCTCCTTCCAAGAGATCAAGAAATAATCCGTGGTTTGTCAGGCAGATAATGCTGCCCCCCTAAAAGCCGTAAAAATAATCCGCCGGGGAGCCGAAAAGCACCCCGGCTGTGTTTTTGCCAAAGGGATGGAAGGGCCAGCGGGATAGGCTTGCTTCCGGGTGTCATTTTTCGGCATGGAACGGCGTATTTCCCGGCTTGGGACGGCATTGTTTCCTCAATATATTGCAAAAACCAAAAGCCGCCGGGGGAGCAGGGGAAGCTGCCCGGCGGTTTGCATTTTATTTGCTGGTGGCTGCAGGGACCTGGCCGGGGGCGCACCCCGTGCCCTTGGCACGGTAGAGGGCGGGCGAAGCCCGCCCGGTGCGCCCCCGGAACCCGCGACCTGCGGCGGCCCGTTCAGCGCGCGTAATACAGGGCCGGCCTACCGCAGAAAGTGTTCCATCCTCCGCAGAGCCTCGGCGGTGTCCTCCGGTCGGGAGAAGGCGGTAAACCGCAGCCAGCCCTCGCCCATCTGCCCAAAGCCGGCCCCCGGGGCGCAGAGAACACCGCAGCCCTCCAGCAGGCGGTGGAACCAGGCCCAGCTGTTTTGGGCATCCGGGCCATCCGGACAGCGGACCCAGAGGTAGGGGGCCAGGCAGCCGGGACGGCGGGCGGCACAGGTGAGCCCCAGCTTGTGAAACATTTGCAGCATGGTGGCGGCATTCTGCCGGTAGAGGGCAAGGGCCCTTTGCCGCTGCCGCAGTCCGGTGGGGGAAAGGGCGGCCTCCGCGGCCCGCTGGATGGGATAGCTGGTGCCATTGCTGTGGCTGCCCAGCCAGCGCTGCCAGGCTGCGGCGCAGCCGGTTTCCCGCGGCAGGATGACCCAGCCGCACCGAACCCCGGTAAAGCCATCGGATTTGGAGAAGGAGCCGACCTCGATGGCGCAGCGTTTGGCGCCGGGGACGGCATAAATGCTGCGGGGCAGCTCCTCCCCGGAAAGGAAGGCAGCGTAGGCGGTATCCACCAGCAGCAGGCTGCCGGTGCGGTTGGCCCAGTTCACCCATTCCGTCATTTCCACCAGGGAAAGGGCGGCGCCGGTGGGATTATTGGGGGTGCAGAGGACGATTAAGCCGGGCTTTGCGGCCTCCTCCGGCTGGGGGAGAAAGTCATTTTCCGCCCGGCAGGGCAGCGGGAAAACCGGGTGCCCGGCGGCTTCGGCCTGGGCCCGGTAGGCGGGGTAGACCGGATCGCAGACCCAGACCGGCACGCCGAGCTCCCACAGGGAGAAGAGCGCCCCCAGGGCTTCCTTGCTGCCCGCGGTAACGGTAACTTCCTCCGGCGGGATGGGGCAGGGCAGGTCCGCGTACTGGGCGGCAATGGCCTCCCGCAGGAAGGGATAACCGGCGGCCGGGCCGTAGCCCTTTTGGCCTTTTTGGGTAGCCAGTTCGGCGGCGGCGGTGCGCAGAGCGGCTGCGGCTACCGGGGCGATGGGCTGGGTCACATCCCCGATGCCGAGGGAAATGACACGGCGGTGAGGATGGCGCTTTCGCTCCTCCTCGGCCGCGGCGGCGATTTGGGAGAAGAGGTAATCGGGCTGGGAGAGCAGGGCGGGGTGCAGCGGTAACATGGGGCTTGTTCCTCCTGTGGTTCTGGGATGGTGGGTGCAGGGCGAAGGCCCGGCCCGAAGGGCGGTTCGGCGCAGCCGAACCCAGGGGCCGCAGGCCCCTGAAACCGCCCCTTTGGGGGCGGTTTGCCCTTCGGGCCGGACCGGCGCCCTGCAGGGACTGGGAGTAGAGGCAGCATCAGCAGGGATCAGGGCTCTCCGGCCACTCCCCGCGGAACACAAACTCGGCCGCACCGGTCAGCAGCAGTCGACCGTCGGTCAGCCAGCGGACGGTAACGGTGCCGCCCGGCATTTCCACCGTAATGGGCTGGCCCCGTTCGCAGTGCTTTTTCAGGACGGCGGCGGTGGCGGCGGCGCAGGCCCCGGTGCCGCAGGCGAGAGTTTCTCCGCTGCCGCGCTCCCACACCCGCATTTTCAGGTGGTTTTTCTCCAGAATCTGCACGGCCTCCAGATTGAGCCGGGCGATCCTGGCAATTTCGGCGGCGGCCTGGGCCAGCGGAAAATGCTCTATGTCCGGGCAGAACAGCACCCCATGGGGATTGCCGACCGAAAGCCGGGTCAGGGCTTCCCCCTGCCACCGCACCCCGGCCCCGGAAAGGGGAGAGGGCCGCCCCATCACCACGGTGACGGCCTTTTGGGGGCCGTTCCACAAAACGCGCAGCCCGGCTGCGGTTTGGATGCGGAGGGGCTCGTGGCAGGCCCAGCCGCAGTCCCAGGCGTAGCGGGCGGCGCACCGGATGGCGTTGCCGCACATTTCGGCCTCGCTGCCATCGGCATTAAAAATGCGCATGGCGAGATCGGCGCCCTCGGCGGGAAGGAGCAGGACCAGGCCATCGCTGCCGACGCCGAAGTGCCGGTCGCTGACACGGCGGGCGAGCAGATGGGGGTGGGGGACGGATTGGCCGCGGCAATCGATGAAGATGTAATCGTTGCCGCAGCCCTGCATTTTGAAAAAACGGAGCATGGTGTGGCCTCCTGTGGAATAGAGGTAGAGTAGGCGGAGATGGGGCCCGCAGGGCGGTCCGGCTGCGCCGGACCCGGCGACCGAAGGCCGCCGAAATCGTCCAAAGGACGATTTGCCCTGCGGGCCCGGAAAGCCTGAGAGACCGCAGAACTCGGGAAAGGGCGCTGCCGGAAAGCCGTTGTTCTGTATATATCTATGGCCGAAGGGGAGAAAACTTGCCCCCGCGGGCGGCGATATTTGAACGGAATGTTAAATTTGCAAAGAGGGCAAAAAAGTGCGAAAAAACCCTTGATTTTTTCGTGAAAATGATTACAATAGTATATAGTTAGCACTCAAGAGTAAAGAGTGCTAAAATAATGAAGGAAATCATATCAATTTACGGAGGGATACAGTTATGACAATCAAACCTTTGGCAGACAGAGTCGTGATTAAGATGCTGGAAGCGGAGGAGACCACCAAGGGCGGCATTATCCTGGCACCCAGCGCCAAGGAAAAGCCCAGCATTGCTGAGGTGGTAGCCGTAGGCCCCGGCGGCCTGGTGGATGGCGAAAAGGTAGAGATGTACCTGAAGCCCGGCGACCATGTGCTGCTGGCGAAATACGCCGGTACCGAGGTGAAGGTGGATGGCGAGACCTACACCATCCTGCGCCAGGGCGATGTACTGGCCATTGTGGACTAAATAATAACGCGTGATAAGCGAATAGGAGGCTTTTATTTATGGCAAAGCAGATAGCATATGGTGAAGAAGCCCGCAAGGCACTGCAGGCGGGTATAGATCAGCTGGCGGATACCGTCAAGATCACCCTGGGGCCCAAGGGCCGCAATGTAGTACTGGATAAAAAATATGGCGCGCCCCTCATTACCAATGACGGCGTGACCATTGCCAAGGATATTGAGCTGGAGGACGCTTTCCAGAACATGGGCGCCCAGCTGGTAAAGGAAGTTGCCACCAAGACCAATGACGCCGCCGGCGACGGCACCACCACCGCCACCCTGCTGGCGCAGGCGCTGGTGCGGGAGGGCATGAAGAATGTGACCGCCGGCGCTAACCCCATGATCGTGAAGAAGGGCATGCAGAAGGCCGTGGATGCCGCTGTGGCTTCCATAGTGGAGCACAGCCAGAAGGTGAGCGGCAGCGATGATATTGCCCGTGTTGCTACCATTTCCTCCGGGGATGAGGCCATTGGTAAGCTGATTGCGGATGCGATGGAGAAGGTTTCGGCCGACGGTGTTATCACCCTGGAGGAGAGCAAGACCGCTGAGACTTACAGCGAAGTAGTGGAAGGTATGCAGTTCGACCGCGGCTACATCACCCCCTACATGGTGACCGATACCGAGAAGATGGAGGCTGTCATTGATGATGCTTACATCCTCATCACCGATAAGAAGATCGCCTCCATCCAGGAGATCCTGCCGCTGCTGGAGGAGATCGTGAAGGCCGGCAAGAAGCTGGTCATCATCGCCGAGGATATCGAGGGTGAAGCCCTTTCCACCATCATCGTCAATAAGCTGCGCGGCACCTTTACCTGTGTCGGTGTCAAGGCTCCCGGCTTCGGCGACCGCCGCAAGGAAATGCTGCGAGATATCGCCATTCTGACCGGTGGTGAGGTCATCAGCGAGGAGCTGGGCCTGGAACTGAGCGCTGCTACCATGGCGCAGCTGGGCCATGCCAAGCAGGTGAAGGTCACCAAGGAGAACACCATCATCGTGGACGGCGCCGGCAATTCCGACGACATCAAGGAGCGCATCGCCCAGATCCGCAGCCAGATAGAGACCACCACCAGCGACTACGACCGTGAGAAGCTGCAGGAGCGTCTGGCGAAGCTGGCAGGCGGCGTAGCCGTCATCAAGGTGGGCGCTGCCACCGAGGTGGAGATGAAGGAGAAGAAGCTGCGCATCGAGGACGCCTTGGCGGCCACCAAGGCAGCAGTAGAGGAAGGCATTGTAGCGGGCGGCGGCGTAGCGCTGCTGAACGCCACCGATGCCGTCGCCAAGCTGATCGACAGCGTAGAGGGCGATGAAAAGACCGGTGTGCGCATTGTGCTGAAGGCCCTGGAGGAGCCGGTACGCCAGATCGCTGCCAACGGCGGCCTGGAAGGCTCCGTTATCATTGATACCATCCGCCGCAGCGGGAAGGCCGGTTACGGCTTTGACGCCTACAAGGAGGAATACTGCGATATGATCCCGGCCGGTATTGTTGACCCAACCAAGGTGACCCGCAGCGCCCTGCAGAATGCAGCCTCCATCGCCGGGATGGTACTGACCACCGAGAGCCTGGTGGCTGATAAGAAGGAGCCGACCCCTCCCGCGCCCCCCATGGGTGACCCCACCGGCGGCATGGGCGGCATGTATTGATACCAAGCGAATAACTGAATTTGCCTCAAAAAAAGGAGCTGTCCCCACATGGCGTGGGGGCGGCTCCTTGGGTTTTATGGGACAGTGGTTCCGGAATGCTTTTTGCGCGAGGGATCAGAGGGTGATTTTGACGATATCGCCCTTGTGGGTGGTGATATCCACCAGCAGCCAGCCGGGGTGGGTGCGGGCGAAGTCCCGCAGGGAAGTGAGCAGCTGCCCCAGCATCTCCGGCGGGATGCCGCAATTTGGGGCATGCTTGCGGATGGCGGCGGTGACGATGCGGATGGAAAACCGGCCGTATACCAGCCAGCCGGGCAGGCGCAGGGAGATATTATTCTCTTGGTTGTGGACAATGATTTTCATGGCTTACTCCACATACACTTCGACGATATCGCCTTCGGCGGATTCGACCTCGACCAGTTTGCCGATGACGCCCTGCTCCACCAGCGCCATGATCTGCTCGATATCGATGCTTTTCATGGCCTCCGCAGCGCCGCTTCCGGTCACCTGCGGCATCTGCATCCCCATTTGCAGCCCCACCTGCACCAGCGTCATGGGCAGATTGACCCGTACCTTATCGCCGGCCTTGGAATTGACGACGACGCGCAGGATCATATCCTTGATGGGCTTGCGCTCCTCCTTGGGCAGCAGGGTGGTCTCCGGATGGCCGGTATTGCCCAGCAGTTCATCGGTGGTGACATCGAACAGCCGGGCCAGCTGCGGCAGCAGGGCGATATCGGGGCAGGAGAGATCGTTTTCCCACTTGCTGACGGCCTGCGGGGTGACGCCGAGTTCGGCGGCGAGTTCTTCCTGGGTCATATTCTTTTTGCGGCGCAGCTCCGCGATGCGGCTGCCGAGAGTCTGATTCATCATAATAATGTTACCTCCAAATGTTGTGTAATGTTTGGGGTGGGAGCTCCGTTCCATGACTAAAGTATAACGGATATGCGGCCCAAAGAAAAGAACGCGTTGGTTGAAGTGGGGGCAAAAATCACAACCGGCGGTTGGAAAACGGCGCAACCGGCGGTTGAGTGGGCAAAAAGCCATAAAAATACGGTCTTTTTTTGGCGGTGTAAAGAAAAACGCTTGACAGAGGAGCGGGAATAGGGTATAATGTGAACTGTAAAGAAATCCGCTTTACAAGGCGGAAGGACGGGAGTGACCGCGGCGTGGCAAAAAACCTGGAGATATCCTTTTTGCTGGATTTTTACGGCGATATGCTGACCGATAAGCAGCGGGATGTGGTGGAGCTGTACTACAATGAGGATCTTTCCCTGGCGGAGATAGCGGCGCACAGCGGCATTACCCGGCAGGGCGTGCGGGATTCCATCAAGCGGGCGGAGGGCCAGTTGCTGGAATACGAGGAACGGCTGCACCTGGCGGCACGCTTCCGCAGGATAGAGAATGTGCTTTCTTCCATCGTGGAAGAGGCCGAACTGATAGAAAAGCTCAATGACCGATTTGGCGGAGCGCCGGAGATAGACCGGAGCGCACAGAGCATCATCCGGCTGGCCAAGCAGCTGGACGAGGACTGAACCGATAAAAAGGAGATCCTATGGCATTTGAAGGACTGACCCAAAGACTGGCCGGGACATTCAAAAAACTGAAGAACCGCGGCAAGCTGAGCGAGGCCGATGTAAAAGAGGCCATGCGGGAGGTGCGCCTGGCACTGCTGGAGGCGGATGTCAACTACGGCGTGGCCAAGAAGTTTGTGGCGGATGTGACCCAGAAGTGCATTGGCGCGGGCGTGCTGGAAAGCCTGACCCCCGCCCAGCAGGTCATCAAGATAGTAAACGACGAGCTGACCGAGCTGATGGGCAGCACCCACCAGCGTATCAATCTTTCTTCCCGTATCCCCACCGTGCTGCTGATGTGCGGTTTGCAGGGCAGTGGTAAGACCACCCACAGTGCCAAGCTGGCGTATATGTTCCGTCAGCAGGGAAAACGCCCTCTGCTGGTGGCCTGCGATATTTACCGTCCGGCGGCCATAGAGCAGCTGAAGGTGGTGGGGGAAAAGGCCGGGGTGCCGGTCTTTGAGATGGGCCAGACCGACCCGGTGAAAATCGTGAGGAAGGCGCTGAGCCATGCGCACGATTACGGCAACGATATCGTTATCATCGATACCGCCGGCCGGCTGCACATAGATGAAGCGCTGATGGACGAGCTGAAGGCCGTGAAGGAGGCCGCCAACCCCGATGAGACGCTCTTAGTCATCGACTCAATGACCGGCCAGGACGCGGTGAATGTGGCGACTGCCTTTGACAGCCAGCTGGGCGTGGATGGGATCATCCTGACCAAGCTGGACGGCGACAGCCGCGGCGGCGCCGCCCTTTCGGTAAAGGCCGTGACCGGCAAGCCCATCAAGTTTGCGGGCGTCGGCGAAAAGATCGAGGATCTGGAGCCCTTCTATCCCGACCGGATGGCTTCCCGTATTTTGGGCATGGGCGATATCCTTTCCCTGATTGAGAAGGCTTCCAGCGGCATTGACGAGCAGAAGGCCATGAAGATGGTGGATAAGCTGCGCCGCAGCGAAATGGACTTTAACGACCTGCTGGACCAGATGGATGAGTTGAAAAAGATGGGCCCGCTTTCCTCGGTGATGAATATGATCCCCGGGGCGGCCGGCAAGATGAGCGATGAGGACGCCGAGCGCAGCGAAAAGGAGATGGCCCGTTCCCGCGCCATTATCTATTCCATGACGCCGGCGGAGCGTGCCAAGCCTTCCCTCATCGACCCGAAGCGCAAGCGGCGCATCGCGGCCGGCAGCGGCACCAAGGTGGAGGATGTGAACCGCCTGCTGCGCCAGCTGGAGCAGAGCCGCAAGCTGATGAAGATGATGAGCGGCAAGGGCGGCAAAAAAGCCAAACGCATGGGCTTCCCCGGTGGGTTCCCCGGCGGGATGCCCGGTATGATGTAACACAGGTTTTTCCCGGCAGGGCCGGAAAAAATATAGGAAACAGTCGGTGTAATGCCGGTTCATTCAAACATTTTTGGAGGTAAACTAACATGGCAGTAAAGATCAGACTTCGCAGAATGGGCGCTAAGAAGGCTCCCTTTTATCGTATCGTGGTAGCGGATTCCCGTTATCCCCGCGATGGCCGCTTCATCGAGGAGGTAGGCTACTACGATCCCACCAAGGAGCCCTCTGTTATCAAGATTGATGAGGAGAAGGCCAAGACCTGGCTGGCTAACGGCGCTCAGCCCACCGATACCGTGAAGGCTCTGCTGAAGATCCAGGGGATCGTGAAATAAGCAGTCCCCCTGTTTTTTGAAGCGATAAGGAGACCAACAAATGGAAGAATTGATTGCAACCATCGCCAGAGGCCTGGTGGATGACAAAGAGGCAGTCAGTGTTACCGCTGACCCGGCGGACGAAGAGGGCAATGTCGTTTATCACCTGCATGTAGGTGCGGAGGATATGGGGCGTGTCATCGGCAAGCAGGGGCGTATCGCTAAGGCGATCCGTACCATAGTGCGTGCCGGTACCAATAAGTCCGGCGGCCGCGCGACGGTCGAGATTGACTGAACAAAACTGCGGGGGAGGACGAGATGTGCCTCCCCTACTGTTTTTTACACGGAAAAGGAGAGCCCGATGAAGGAATTTTTGGAATGTGGGAAGATTGTTTCCACCCACGGGGTGCGCGGCGAGGTGAAGGCCGAGGTGTGGATGGACAGCCCCGAGGAGATGACCGCCCTGAAAACGCTGTACCTGGATGGCGGCAAGACCCCGCTGACGGTAAAGGGCGCGCGGGTGCACAAGAACATGGTGCTGCTGACGCTGGCCGGCGTGGAAACCCCGGAGGCGGGCAGCGCGCTGCGGCAGAAGGTGCTCTTTGCCCGGCGGGAGGATATTCCCCTGGAAAAGGGGCAATACTTCCTGCAGGACCTGCTGGGCTGCGAGGTGAAGGACGCCGATACCGGGAAGGAATACGGCAAGCTGTGTGATATTACCGAAACGGGCGCGAACCGGGTGTACCATATCCGCTTTGCTGATGGCAAGGTGCGGCTGGCCCCGGATATTCCGCAGGTGGTGCTGCGGCTGGCCCCGGAGGAGGGCGTGATCGAGATTCGGCCGCTGGCGGGGCTTTTTGACGATGTGACGGAGGATGACTATGAGGTTTGACATCGCGACGCTGTTCCCGGAAATGTGCGAAACGGTGGTGAACAGCAGTATCATCGGGCGGGGCATAAAGGCCGGCAAGCTGGAGGTGCACTGCCACCAGATACGGGACTACACCACCGATAAGCACCGCCGCACCGACCTGCGGCTGCATGGCGGCGGGATGGGTATGCTGATGACCTGCCAGCCGATCCATGACTGCTGGAAGGCCGTGAGCGAGCAGATCGGGCAGAAGCCGTATGTCATCTATCTTTCACCGCAGGGCAAGGTGCTGACCCAGGCCCATGCCAGGGAGCTGAAGGAGAAGGAAAACCTTTTCCTGCTGTGCGGCCACTACGAGGGTGTGGACCAGCGGGTGCTGGATGAGATCGTGGATGAGGAGCTTTCCATAGGGGACTATGTGCTGACCGGCGGCGAGCTGGGGGCGCTGGTACTGGTGGATTGCATCGGCCGGATGGTGGAGGGTGTACTGCCCAGCGAGGAGTGCTTTACCGAGGAGAGCCACTGGAACGGACTGCTGGAATATCCGCAGTATACCCACCCGGTGGAATGGAACGGGAGAAGGATCCCGGATATCCTGCTGAGCGGCGACCATGGCAAAATTGCCAAATGGCGGCATGAGATGTCGCTGCGGAACACGCTGATCAAGCGCCCTGATCTGCTGGAAAAGGCTGAGCTGAGCCAGAAAGACCGCTGGCTGGTGGCGCAGATGAAAGCTGAACAGGCGGCAAAAGACGGAAACGATTCCAATGCGGCCCAAACGGATGGCGAAACGGATAGAAAGTGACAAAAAATTATAGGAATTCTGCACAAATGCGCCCCCCGAAAACCGACGGATATTAGCGGTTCGTCAGAAAAATGGCAAATTGAAAAGTTGAGGGCGGTTTGTAATTGAAAGACCCGACGGATTTTGCTATAATGCTTAATGGAGAAATAAGGGACCCCCATTTCTTTAGGCGAAGAGGAGATGTCGATATGTACGCAAAAGAAGTATCCGTTCAGAATCATGTTGGTCTGCACGCGCGGCCCGCGACTTTTTTTATCCAGAAGGCCAATGAGTACAAGGCTTCCGTTTGGGTGGAGAAGGAAGAACGCCGGGTAAACGCCAAGAGCCTGCTGGGTGTTCTTTCCCTGGGCATCGTGGGCGGCACGACCATTAAGATCATCGCCGATGGCGCTGATGAGCAGGAGGCGGTAGATGCCCTGGTGAAGCTGGTGGAGACTGGTTTCGCGGAGTGATATCTGCCGGAAGAGACAGAGAAGAAAAGGTGCGGAAAGCCATGGGCTGCCGCACCCTTTTATTTTTAGACGGAAAAGGATATTGCGTTCCGGCGTGGAAAGATCACCTGCGGTGAGGCCACAGAGGGAAGATTTGCCGAGGAAAGAGCAGAAAGCAATTGCCGAGATGAAAGAGAGGGTAAGCAGGGATTGGGATAGACATCCCCTCCCCCGATAGCGGGGGAGGGGGCAGGGGAGAGGGGGCAGATACGCCTGTGGCTACCTTTGGAGCGCATCTGTGCGCAGTACGGACGATGTTTACATCGTTCGTATCCAGCACAGCCAAGCGCCAAAGGGGATTGCAAAGGGGAAAGCCTGGTTCCCTTTTGCCCTGTTTTGCTTCCTTTTGCAGGAGCAAAAGGAAGTCCCTGCCGGATAGGCATACTGATAATCTAAAAAGGCTGGAGCGAAAACTTTTACCTGGGGCGCATTTATGGTATAATAAAAGCAAAGAGGAGGTGCCGCCGGATGGATATGCAAAAGGTAGCCGAGCTGCGAAAAAAAGCCAATACCCTGCCCATGGAGCCGGGGGTCTACCTGATGCGGGACCGGCGGGGCGAGATCATCTATGTGGGCAAGGCCAAAAAACTGAAAAACAGGGTGACCTCCTACTTCCGCGGGGTGGAGCGGCACCTGCCGAAGGTCTACCGTATGGTGGAAATGGTACAGGATTTTGATTATATTGTGACCGACAGCGAGTTTGAGGCGCTGGTGCTGGAATGCAGCCTGATCAAGCTGCACAGCCCCAAGTACAACATTTTGCTGAAGGATGATAAGGGCTACCACTATGTGTGCGTGACCAGGGAGGAGTATCCCCGCATCCGGCTGGCGCTGCAGAAGGGGAACGACGACAATGAATACATCGGGCCGTTTATCTCCTCCATGGTGGTAAAGCAGACGGTGGAGGAAGCCAACCGGGCCTTTTTGCTGCCTACCTGCCGCCGTAAATTCCCGGAGGACTTTGGCAAGGAGCGCCCCTGCCTGAATTATCACATTCACCAGTGCATGGGGGTATGCAGCGGCAAGATCAGCCGGGAGGCGTACCATGAGGCGCTGGACGAAGCGTTACAATTTATCCGCACCGGCGGGATGCAATCGGTGGAGAAGCTGACCGAGCGGATGCAGGCGGCGGCGGAGACACTGGACTTTGAGCGGGCGGCACGCTACCGCGACCGCATTTCCGCCATTCGGCGCATCACCGAGCAGCAGAAGGTCATTGAATTCCCGCACGAGAGCCTGGATGTGCTGGGCTGGGTGCAGGGGGAGGATAAGATCTATTGCTCGCTGCTGGTGCTGCGGGAGGGCCGCCTGCGGGATAAGAAGGACTTTTCCTTTGACTGCATGGGCGAACCGGAGGAAGTGGTGACCGAATTCCTGCTGAGCTACTACATGCAGGCGGAAACCGCCCCGGCCGAGGTCTTCCTGGAGCGGGAGCTGCCCGACCGGCCGCTGCTGGAGCAGCTGCTGCGGGAGCACCGGGGGAAGAAGATTCAATTTACGGTGCCGCAGCGGGGCGAAAGCCGCAAGCTGTGCCAGATGGCGCAGAATAATGCTGCGCAGGAGCTGGCCCGGGATACCAACCGCACCGGCAAGGAGATAGCGGCGCTGACCGAGCTGGGGCGGCTGCTGGGACTGCAAAACCCGCCGGATCATATCGAGGCGTTCGATATTTCCAATATTGGCGGGCAGACCATTGTGGGCGGGATGACGGTATTCCGCCGGGGAAGACCCGAAAAAAGGCTGTATAAGAAATTCACGATAAAGGACCAGGCAGCGCCCGATGATTACGCCGCGATGGAGCAGATGCTTACCCGCCGGCTGACCCACTACCGCGAAGCGGCCGAGACCGGCAAAAAGGACGGCTTTGAGATCCTGCCCGACCTGTGGCTGATCGATGGCGGCGCGGGGCAGGTAGCGGTGGCCAAACGAGTGGCGGAGCAGTTCGGACTGGAGATCCCCGTTTTCGGCATGGTGAAAGACGACCGGCACCGCACCCGGGCTATCCGGGCGGAAAACGAGGAGATCGCCATCCGTGCCAGCCAGTCGGTGTTCCAGCTGGTCACCAATATCCAGGATGAGACCCACCGGTATGCCATCAGCTTTTCGCGCAAAAAGCACCAAAAAGCGGGCTTTGCCTCCACACTGACAGCGGTGCCGGGCATTGGGGAGCAGCGCGCGGCGAAGCTCCTAAAGCATTTTAAGAGCATGGCGGCGATAAGAACAGCCGATGTGGAGACCCTTGCAAAGGCCCCGGGTATGAGTCGGCCTGCCGCCGAGGCGCTGTATCAGCATTTACATGGGGAAGAAACGGCAGAAAACTGACTTTTTCGACCGATGGGATTGACAGCGGACGGGAAAAAATATACCATTAGTAAAAAGGGCTACTGCCCCAAGGAGAAAAACTGTGCGAGTAATAACCGGTACCGCCCGCGGGCGTAAACTGAATACCCTGGAGGGCCGCGATGTGCGTCCCACCACCGACCAGGTGAAAGAGGCCATGTTCAGCATCATCCAGTTTGAGGTGGAAGGCGCCGCGGTGTTGGATCTATTTGCCGGCAGTGGACAGCTGGGCATTGAAGCGCTGAGCCGGGGCGCCCGGCTGGCGGTCTTTGTGGAACAGAGCCGCAAGGCACAGGAGATGGTGCGCCAGAACCTGCTGACCACCAAGCTGGCGGAGCACAGCCGGGTAACGGCCATGGATGCGATTGCCTACCTGCAGGGCTGCCGCGATACCTTTGATATCGCACTGTTGGACCCGCCCTACCACAGCGGCCTGCTGGAAAAGGCACTGCCGCTGCTGGAGCCGAAGATGTCCCCCGGCGGGGTGATCCTGTGTGAATCGGCGCTGGACGAAGCACTGCCGCCAAAGGTAGGGGCGTTCCAGATTAAAAAGGAATACCGTTACGGGAAGATCAAGCTGACAGCTTATCGCATCCCGGAACAGAATGCTACTGAAGAATGAACGGGAGGGGAACGGATGAATACCATTGAAAGTATCCTGAATGATATTGATGAGCTGCTAGAGGATTCCTGGAGCCTGCCGCTTTCCGGCGGGCGCTGCGTGGTGGACGCCGAAAAGGTGCGTGACCTCATTGATTCCATCCGTATGAATATGCCGGCCGAAATAAAGCAGGCACGCGCCGTGGTGGCCGACCGCAACCAGATCCTTTCATTGGCCAAGGGAGAGGCGGAAGCATTGATCCGCAAGGCAGAGGAACGGGCCAAGCAGCTGCTGGAGCAGGAGAGCATCGTGCGGCAGGCCAATGCCAAGGCCATGGCCCTGCTGAACGACGCCAGCACCCGTGCCCAACAGCTGGTGGAGGATGCCCAAAAGCAGGCCGAGCAGACGGTGAATGATGCTGAGGCCAAAGCAACGGCGATTCGGACCGAGGCCAGCACCCGCAGCCGGGAAATGAAGCAGGCCAGCTATGAATTTGCCGAGAATATCCTGCGCACCAGCCAGGAGGTAGTGGCCAAGAGCCTGGGGAACATCACCACCACCCGGCAGGCGCTGGCCCAGGCCGCCAGCCAGGCGGGCCTGCGGGAGGAACCGCTGGAAAAGTAAACCCGAAGAAAACAGAATATACAGCACCGTCCGGAGGAGATCCGGGCGGTGTTTTTTTGCTGCAAAGAAGCGGAAAAACGGTACTTTGGAGTAGGGAAAAGCGTTCGACATTTTTAATCAAATTTTTGTGCTGTTTATGGGCAGAATCACCAAGAAACTGGGCATTATTAGGGAAATGCGGCCATTGGGGGCCAGAATGGACAAAAACCGCGCATGTACGCCCTGCGCGAACAACAGTTTTGTGTTGCAATGTAGGCATTTTCGCTTTATAATCAGCTTGTAAGTGGTGAAAAGTGGGTAGGAGTGGAGCATCTACCCTGTTTCGCCATCATATCAAACCGGAAAGGGGGAAACGATCCGAGATGTTGATGGGACAGTACGAGCACAGCATTGACCCGAAAAACCGGATCAATTTCCCCGCCAAGTTCCGGGAACAGCTGGGCGAAAATTTTATTCTGACCGTAGGGCTGGATGAATGTATTGCGGTGTATTCCGCTGAGGAATGGGACAAGCTGGAGCAGAAGATCAACCAGCTGCCCATGAGCCGCGGACGCAGCGTGAAGCGGTACTTCTTCAGCAACGCGGTGACAGTAGAACCGGACAAGCAGGGACGCATCCTGCTGCCGCCCCACCTGCGGGAATACGCCCACCTGGAGAAGGATGTTATCGTAACCGGCGCTTCCGACCACGCGGAAATTTGGAATGTGGAACGCTGGCAGAGCTACATTGGCCACCTGACCAGCGAAAGCGTGGCCGAGGAGCTGGACTCCTTGGAATTCTAAGGAGGGGCCTATGGAATTTTCGCATTATTCGGTGATGCTGCCCCAGTGCATGGAGGGGCTGAATATCAAACCGGATGGCATTTATATTGATGGTACCGCAGGCGGCGCGGGACATTCCCGGGCCATTGCCGAGCGGCTGACCACCGGACAACTGCTGAGCTTTGACCGTGACCCCGATGCCGTAGCGGAAGCAACAAAACGATTGGCGCCCTACCCGGCCGCAGAGGTCATCCACAGCGAGTTCGCCCGCATCCCCGAGGTGTTGGCCGAAAAGGGCATCGAGGGCGTAGACGGCATCCTGCTGGATCTGGGCGTGTCCTCCTACCAGCTGGATAACCCGGAACGGGGCTTTGCGTACAGTGTGGATGCCCCGCTGGATATGCGGATGAGCCGGGAAGGCATGACAGCCGCCGATATCTTAAACACCTATGATGTGGACGCTATGGCCCGCATCTTTCGGGAATTTGGCGAAGAACGCTTTGCCTATCCCATTGCCAAGCGGATTGCCGCACAGAGGGAAAAAGAGCCCTTTACCCATACCGGCCAGCTCGTCGAGCTCATCTACGCGACGATACCGGCCGCCGCCCGCCGCGAAGGCGGACACCCCGCCAAACGGGTCTTCCAGGCGCTGCGTATTGCGGTGAACAGCGAATTGGACCAGCTTTCCCAATGTCTGGACACCGCTTTTGACTGCCTAAACCCCGGCGGACGCTTTGTGATTCTGACCTTTCACTCGCTGGAGGACCGGATGGTGAAGCAGAAATTTGCGGGATATTGCCAGGGCTGTACCTGCCCGCCGGAATTTCCGGTGTGTGTATGCGGCAAAAAACCAAGAGCCAAATTAATCAATCGCAAACCCATCGAAGCGGATGCCGAGGAGCTGGCACAGAACAGCCGCAGTAAATCCGCCAAGCTGAGAATACTGGAAAAACTGTAACACCGGCGCTGCCACCCACACCGGTGTGAAACGGAAAGGAGGGGCGGCAGATGAATTCCCGTTGGAACAGCACCGAAGCATACGACCTTTCACTATACGAAGTCCCGGCCGAGCCGGCCAAGCGTCCGCAGCCCGTCCCGGTGGCCAAGAATAAAGCCCAGAGCAAGAAAGCAGCCCAGAGAGGTGCGATGCGGCGCCTAACTGCCTGCGCCGTGCTGGTGGTGGTTTTTCTGGCGATGGTGCTGTATCAGAATGTTTCCACCATTGAACTGGGGAATGAGATACAGACCCAGAACGACCTGTATGCCGCCCTGCAGGATGAATACAGCTATCTGAGCGGCAAACTGACTGCCAAGACCGCGCAGGAGGTGGACAGCTACGCTGCTGCCCAGGGCCTGTGCAAGGTGCAGGATTACCAGGTGAGCTACATCCGGCTGAATGACACCGATGTAGCGGTGCGCACCGAAGCGGCGCCTTCCGGTTCGGTGCTGGAGAGCCTGATGGACAGCATGGATACCGCGCTGGAATACCTGCGGATCAAATAAAATAGACTGTAACGGTGGTGCAGATTCCAAGAGGTAAGATCCTGTCTTACCTCTTTCGCCACATTTTACGGGAGAACGACAAATTCTCCTATTTTCCTCATTTTAGCGGAAAGGAGACTCCGAATGGCCTCGATCCCCAATAAAAAAATGCGCGGACGCGCCATACTGGTGGCGGCATTGCTTATCATCGTCGGCTTTGGGCTGGTCATTCACCAGCTGTACCGGGTGCAGCTGGTGGAGGGAGAATCCTATAAGCAGGAGGCCATGAGCCGCCAGCTGCGGGCTACCACCATCAATGCCAACCGGGGGACCATTTACTCCGCCGATGGACAGATATTAGCCGCTTCCGCCACCTCCTGGCGAGCCATTTTCTCTCCGGCGGATATCACCGACGAGCAGGCAACGCTGCTGGCCGATGGTATGAGCGAGATCTTGGGTGTGGATCGGGAGTTTATCCTGGAGCGCGCCGGCAACAAAAAGAGCTTTTATCAGGTCATCAAAAGACGGGTGGATAAGGAAACCGCCGACGCGGCGTATCAGTTTGCCCTGGATAATAAAATAAACGGCGTGACGCTGCTGCCGGATACCACCCGCTACTACCCTTACGGCACCATGGCCTCCACCGTGCTGGGCTTTGTAAATGCCGATAACGAGGGCGCCTACGGGCTGGAGGCCTACTACAACAGCACCCTGAGCGGCACTCCCGGCAAGGTAGTGACTGCCAAGAACGCCTGGGGCACCGATATGCCATATACTTACCAGGATATCACCAAGGCGGAGGACGGCAATAGCCTGGTGCTGACGCTGGATAGCAATATTCAATCAGTGATAGAAAAGCACCTGGCCACCGCTCTGACCGAGCACGCGGTACAGAACCGCGCGACAGTCATTGTGCAGGATGTGAACACCGGGGCGATCCTGGGTATGACCACCATGCCGGACTATGATCCCAATAATCCGCAGGCTATCGTTTCGGAGATCTCCCTGCAAAAGCTGGCCCAATACGAAGAGGGCAGCGATGAGTATAAGGAGGCCTTTGCCTACGAGCAGCAAATCCAGTGGAGCAATAAGGCAGTGAATGAGGCCTACGAGCCGGGCTCGGTATTTAAGGTCATCACCACGGCCACGGCGCTGGAAACCGGTGCGGTGACGATGCAATCCAGCTTTAACTGTACCGGCAGCTATGTGGCGGGCGGTATAGTAAAGCACTGCTGGAAGCATGCCGGCCACGGCCTGCAAACACTGGCGCAGGCTATGCAGAACAGCTGTAACCCCGCCTATATGCAGATTGGTGAGCGGATAGGCGGAACCAATTTCTATAATTTCTTTACCTCCTTCGGACTCACCGAGACCACCGGTATTGACCTGCCGGGCGAGGAGAGCGGCTATTTTTACAGCGAAGCACAGCTCAATTCCACCCAGGGCAACCTGGAAACGGCCTCCTTCGGCCAGAGCTTTAAGGTGACGCCCATTCAGCTCATCACCGCTATCTCCGCTTCGGTAAACGGCGGCTACCTGTATGAGCCCTATGTGGTGGATAAGGTATTGGACAGCGAAGGCAATGTGGTTTCGGTCACCGAACCGACCATCCGCCGCCAGGTCATCAGCGAGGAAACCAGCCGCCAGGTGTGCAAACTGATGGAAGGTGTTGTGACCTACGGCTCCGGTAAAAACGCGGCCGTACCGGGATACAGCATCGGCGGTAAGACCGGCACCAGCGAAAAGCTGGATTCCGACCGCGGCTACTACACCTACTCCTTTGTAGGTGTGGCCCCGATGGATGACCCCAAGGTGGCGGTACTGCTCATCCTGGATGAACCCTATGAGACCGACCTGTACGGCTCTACCGTGGCGGCCCCTGTGGTGGGCGCTATCCTTTCCGAGATCCTGCCCTATATGGGGGTAGAAACTAACTATACCGCCGCGGAACTGGCGACTATCAATGTGACGGTGCCCAATGCCGTAGGCCAGAGTGCCCATATGGGCATGGCGGCCATGACCCAAAAGCAGCTTTCCGCTGTTATCGTAGGCGGCGGCGATACCGTTATCGCCCAGGTGCCGGCTTCCGGTTCCGTCATTCAAAAGGGCAGCACCGTCATCCTGTATACCGATCAGGAATCGCAGGAAGAAAAGGTGATCGTGCCCGATGTGCGCGGCAAAACCGGGCAGGTGGTCAATACCATCCTGACCAACGCCGGGCTGAACCTGGATGCCGATGGCATCGGCAGGATAAGCGATACCGCGGTAGCCATAGAGCAAAGCATAGAGCCCGGTACCGAGGTGCCGAGAGGAACACTGATCACCGTGACCTTCAGCAATACCGCCAAGGCGGAAAACTCACCATAAACTGACCCACAGGAGGCTGCTATGCAGAACCGACCCGATCGGGAGGTTCAATGCGAAGGACTGCTGCAAGCGCTGCCGCCGGAGATGGAACCCATCTGCGATAGCCGCGGGGAAGTAAAAGATAAAATCTTTGTCTGCATCAAGGGTGGCCGCCACGATGGCCACACCGATGCCGCGGGAGTGCTGCGGCGGGGTGCTGCCGCCATAGTGACCCAAAAGAAGCTGGGCCTGCCCCGGGAATATACCGTCCCGGATACCCGTGCGGCGCTGGCCCGTCTGTGTGCCCGTTATTGGGGTGAGCCGGCCAGGGAGCTGCGACTCATCGGCATTACCGGCACCAACGGCAAGACCACTACCGCCCACCTGCTGTGCCACTTGCTGCAAAGCGCCGGGATCAAGACCGGGCGCATTGGGACGGACGGCATAGCGTGGGGAGAGAAAACCCAACCAAACCCCTATACCACCCCACCTCCTACCGAACTGCATCGCATCCTGCACCAGATGGTGGAGGACGGCATCACCACAGTGGTGATGGAGGTAAGCAGCCAGGCGCTGGAGCAGCGACGGGTGGAAGGGATCACCTTCGCGGCTGCCGTGTTTACCAATCTTTCGCCCGAGCATTTGGATTATCATGGGGATATGGAGCGATACTTTGCATCCAAGGCAAAGATCTTTAGCCAATGCCGCTGCGCGGTCATCAATACCGCCGACCCCTATGGGCGTCGCCTGCTGGACAGGGCCAATGTGCCGATCTCCGGTTACCACCTGCCGTGGCAATACCGCTGCGAACCGGGCAGGAGCATTCTTCCGTGGCGGGGCGGGCAGCTTATCGTTCCTTTGACGGGAGAAGTCTTTCTCCCCGATGCGCTGGCTGCGGCGGAAACGGCGTTGGTGCTGGGGCTAACTTCCCGTCAGGTGATGGCGGCGATGCCGCAGTGTCCACCCGTACCGGGCAGAGCCGAACTGCTGTGGCAAGGCATGGGGAGAACCATCCTGCGGGACTATGCCCACACCCCCGATGCGCTGGAACGCATCCTGCGCAGCCTGCGGCGGGTGCATAAGGGCCGACTGCTGGTGCTCTTTGGTTGCGGTGGCGACCGTGACCGCCAAAAACGCCCGCTGATGGCAAAAGCCGCGGCCCGCTGGGCAGATGGCATCATCATTACCGATGACAACCCCCGGAATGAAGCGCCGGAGGCGATCCGACGGGAGATCGTAGTGGGGCTGCCAAAAAACACCCGCTGGCGGGAGGTGCCCGACCGGCGGCAGGCCATAGAGCAGACCATTGCCATGATGCGGCAGGGCGATCTGCTGCTTTTGGCGGGGAAGGGCCACGAAGATTACCAGATCATACAGAATAAAACGATCCCCTTTGATGAAAGGGAGATTGTGACTGAGATACTAAAAAGCGGGAGGATCCCATGGAAAAACTGTCACTGCGAGAAATAGCCGCCCAGCTGGGCTGCCCCCAGCCTCCGGAGGGAGAGATCACCCGTGTGATCACCGATAGTCGGGAAGCCGGCCCCGGGACGCTTTTTGTTGCGCTGCCCGGGGAACGGGTGGATGGCCACGACTACATCAACCGGGCGCTGGCGGCAGGGGCCGAAGCGGCGGTGGCCGAGCATGACGGCGACTACACCCCAGCAGAGAAGGTACTGCGGGTAAAGAGCAGTTTGCGGGCGCTGCTTGAGATTTCCGCGCTGTACCGCGCCAAGATGCCTGCCAAGGTGATAGGCATCACCGGCAGCGTGGGCAAAACCACCACCAAGGAAATGGTAGCGGCAGTGATGGCCTCCTCCTTCCGCATCATCAAAACCGAGGGCAACCAAAATAACGAGATCGGCGCGCCCAAAACACTGATGAGCATTACCCCCGAAACTGAGGTAGCGGTGGTGGAAATGGGCATGAGCGCCCCGAATGAGATCAAGGACCTGTGCTATGCGGCAAAGCCGATGATGGGTATCATCACCAATATCGGCGTTTCCCACATCGAGCATCTGGGCAGCCGGGAAAATATCCTGAAGGCTAAGCTGGAGCTGGCCGACGCTTTACCGGATGGCGCCACACTGCTGCTGTGTGATGATAACGACCTGCTGCATACCGTTGACATTCCTCGCCTTCACATAGTACGCTATGGCCTGAACAGCCCGCGGGCGGAGATCAAGGCGACCATCGTCAGTGCCACACCGCTTTCCACCAATTTTATGCTGCATGCCGAGGGCCAAAGCTGGCGCGCTACCATCCCCGGCACTGGGGAGCACCTGGTGCTGAACGCCCTGGCGGCATTTGGCGCGGGGCGGGCGATGGGTATTCCGGCGGAAACCGCCATAGAGGCCCTAAAAAACTACACCCCCAGCGGCCAGCGCCAAAAGGTGGTGGAGCATGAGGGCATTACCATGGTGGAGGACTGCTACAATGCCAGTCCCGATTCCATGCGGGCGGCCATCAAGACGCTGGGGCGTTTCCCCTGTGACGGCCGTCGCATCTTTGTAGCGGCAGATATGCTGGAGCTGGGCGATATCGCCGAAGAAAGCCACCGGGAGATCGGTGCCCTGTGTGCCCAAGAGGGGATAGACCTGCTGCTGACCTGGGGCCCCCTGGCACAGTATGCCACCCGGGCCGCCAAAGCCGCCGGGATGGAAGCTCATCACTTTGAGGAAAAGGAAGCGCTGACAAAATATCTGACCGCCACGGCGCACCGGGGCGATGTGATATGGTGCAAGGCCAGCCACGGCATGGCGCTGGAAGAGGTTATTGCCGCATTTTACCGGGATTACCACGCATAATATAACAGAACAGAAAAGGGAAGTGCATCATGAATATTACCGCTGTCATCGTGGCCGTACTGCTGGCCAGTGTTATTACCGCTGTGGGGGGCTTTTGGCTGTTGCCCATGCTGCGCCGTCTGCATTTTGGGCAGACTATCTTAGAGATCGGCCCCAAGTGGCACCAGGGCAAGCAGGGTACCCCCACCATGGGCGGCCTTATGTTTATCATAGGCATTCCCATTGCGGTGGTGGTAGCCTATCTGTTTATGCATGCCTCTACCGTGGGCGATCCAATGTCGGCAATTATGCGGGCCCGTATGTTCTATGGCCTGGTGCTGGCGCTGCTGTTCGGGGCCATCGGCTTCCTCGATGACTACCTGAAGGTCGTAAAAAAGCAGAATGAGGGCCTGACCGAAAAGCAGAAGATGGCGCTGCAGATTCTGTTTGGCGCGGTGTACCTGCTGCTTCTGCACATCAGCGGCACGCAGTCCACCATGGTAACCATTCCCTATATTGGCACCTACGATTTTGGGGTATTCTATTATGTGTTTGCCATGTTTGCCATCATTGCCCTTTCCAATGCTGTCAATTTCACCGATGGCCTGGATGGCCTGCTTTCCTCCGTGACGCTGGTATTGTCCATCGGCTATCTCATCTTCTGCTACCTGCTGGGCATGGGAGAAATGGGCATCATGGCGGGGGCATTGGGCGGCGGCTGCATCGGCTTCCTGTTCTGGAACCATTACCCCGCCAAGGTATTCATGGGCGATACCGGCTCCCTTTTTATGAGCGGTATGGTCATCGCGCTGGCCTTTGGCACCGGGCTGCCCTTCTTTGTGGTGCTGTTCGGCATTATTTATGTTATCGAGATCGGCTCGGTGGTGCTGCAGCGCTGCTACTTTAAGCTGACCCATGGCAAGCGCATCTTTAAGATGAGCCCCATTCACCATCACTTTGAGATGAGCGGCTACACCGAAAAACAGATTGTGATGATGTTTGCCGTTATCACCGCCATCGGGAGTGCGCTGGGCATTCTAGCGCTCCGGTTTATCTGATGATTTAATTTAGAAAGCAACGGAAAGGGGGCGGAAAGCCATGGCAGAAAGTAGGCGCAGAGCGCGTCCCAAATCACAGGAGGGATTCTTCCGCCGCCTGTTCCCCCGATATGAGAATACCAGTGTGGACCTCACCTTCTTGGTAATGGTCATTCTGCTGCTGGTATTTGGGCTTGTGATGATGTTTAGCGCCAGCTATGCGCAGGGCTATTACCGCGAAGGCAACAGCTACCACTACATTGTGCGGCAGCTGCTGTGGGCGGTCGTGGGCCTTGGGGCCATGTTTGTTTTTTCCCGCCTGGATTACCATGTGTGGCGCAAGCTGGCCTGGCCGCTGTTCCCGGTGGTCACCGCCATGCTTATCCTGTGCTACTTCATGCCGCCGGTCAATGACGCCCATCGCTGGATTTTCATCGGCAGTTTCCAGTTTCAGCCCTCGGAGCTGGCCAAATTTTCGCTGGTGCTGCTGTTTTCGCACCTGCTTGTTTCCAATGAAAAAAAGCTGGGGCGGTTCCGCTACGGTATTTTCCCCTTTGCGGTGGTGCTGGGCGTTTATGCCGGCCTTATCGTAAAGGAACCCCACCTTTCCGCCACCATTTTGTTGGTGGTGATGGGCGGCATCATGCTGGTGGTGGGCGGCCTGCCCATGAAGTGGATCGCCGCCGCGGGAGGCATTGCCGCCGCGGGTGTCGCCGCCATTATGCTGGTGCCCTCGCTGCACGAGCGCGCCATGGAGCGTATCACCATCTGGAAGAATCCGGCCTCTGATCCCTTGGGCACCGGCTATCAGATCCTGCAGTCGCTGTATGCCATCGGCTCCGGCGGCCTGATGGGCTCCGGTATCGGCAACTCCCGGCAGAAGTACCTCTTCCTGCCGGAACCGCAGAATGACTATGTGTTCTCGGTCGTCTGTGAGGAGCTGGGCTTCATGGGGGCGTTGGTGGTCATTGTGCTGTTCGCCCTTCTCATCTGGCGGGGCTTTACCATTGTTATTAAGGCCCGCGATCGCTTCGGCGCCATGCTGGTCACCGGCTTCATTGCCCAGGTGGGGGTGCAGGCCATCCTTAATATGGCGGTCGTCACCAATACCATTCCCTCCACCGGCATCAGCCTGCCGTTCTTTTCCTACGGCGGCACGGCGCTGGCCATTCTGTTGGGAGAAATGGGCATCGTGCTTTCAGTCTCCCGCCAAACGACAGTAGAAAAGGAGTAACATCCGTATGAAAGTTCTGTTTGCCTGCGGCGGTACCGCCGGTCATATCAATCCCGCGCTGGCGGTGGCCACCGAGCTGCGCCGCCGGGTGCCGGATTGCGAGATCCTTTTTGTAGGCAACCCCGGTGGCATGGAGGCGACCCTGGTGCCGCGGGCGGGCTTTCGCTTTGCCCCCTATCGCTCCATGGGCATCCAGCGCCGTTTTAGCTGGAATAACATCAAATATAACGCCAAAAGCGTATGTCTGCTGGTAACGGCCCGCAGCCGCGCCAAAAGAATTCTGCGGGATTTTGCGCCTGATGTGGTGATGGGTACCGGCAGCTATATTTCGGCCCCCATTCTGCTGGCCGCGGCGGCACTGCGCATCCCCTGCATGACCCACGAGGCCAATGCCCTGCCCGGTGTTTCCAACCGCATGGTGGCGCAGAAGGTGGATAAGTTCCTGCTGGCGGTGCCGGAAGCGGAAAAGCACCTGCCGCAGCGCCAAGATTACATCGTCACCGGCAACCCCGTCCGTCCGGAGATCCTTGCGGCCGACCGGGCCGCCGCCCGCGCCCGTTTGGGGGTCCGTCCCGGGCAGCTGTGTCTGTTGTCCTTTGGCGGCAGCCTGGGGGCGCAGACCATCAATGAAGCCGTAGCGGCGCTGATGGCCTGGCATGTGCCGGAGGGAAAGCTGCACCACATCCACGCCACCGGCCGGTATGGGGTGGAGCTGCTGCCACGGCTGCTGCGGGAAAAGGGCGTCGCTTATGAGAATAACCCCAACCTGGATATCCGGGAATACATACATGATATGCCCGATTGTCTGGCGGCTGCCGATTTGGTCATAGCCAGGGCCGGTGCCATAACGCTGGCGGAGCTGACCGCAGTGGGGCGGGCCTCAGTGCTCATCCCTTCTCCCAATGTGGCGGAAAACCACCAGTACCACAATGCCATGGTGTTGGCCAATCATAAGGCTGCCGTGGTCATTGAGGAAAAAGATCTGACCGGCGAAAAGCTGGTGGCGGCTGTAAAGGAAATGACCGCCGACCCCGAAAAGCTGCGGGAGATCGGCCTGGCGGCCAAGGCACTGGGTGTCCCCAATGCATGCGGCCATATCACCGATGAACTGTTGGATCTTTATAAAACTCACAGAAAATAAGCTGTAAGGCCTGTTTTTTCACCCAATATTCCGTATAGGCATAGAATACCCCCGAAAGCCCAAGGGCAAATACAGGGGGGAGCGATGCCGTTTATGCGCGGATTGCGGATCACAGGAGGAAACAGACTAAGCGGGACCATAGCGGCGCACGGCGCCAAAAACGCGGTGCTGCCCATTCTGGCGGCTACCGTGCTGTGCAGTCGTTCAGAGATTAAAAACTGCCCTAACCTCAGCGATGTGGCGGTGAGCTGTCACATCCTGCGGCACCTGGGCTTTGCGGTAGAACGGGCGAGGGATACCCTGATCATTACCCGGGAGGATACCGGCTGCCGGGATGTTCCGTCGGAATGGATGCGGGCCATGAGGTCCTCTATTCTGTTCCTAGGCGGGATGCTGGCCCGCTGTGGGAGCGTGACCCTGTGCCCGCCCGGCGGGTGTGCCCTGGGCGGCCGTCCTATTGATTTGCATCTTTCCGCCCTGCGCCAAATGGGCGCGGTCATCAGCGAGGAGGGTGATACCCTGCGCTGTGCCGCTCCCGGCGGTCTGCATGGTGCCGCGGTGCAGCTGCCCTACCCCAGCGTGGGCGCTACCGAAAACCTGCTCATCGCGGCGGCGGGAACGCCTGCCGAAACCAAAATCACCGGTGCCGCCGCCGAACCGGAGATCTCCGATCTGCTGGCCTATCTGCGGGGCTGCGGCGCCCTAATAGAATCCCAGCCCGATGGCGCCATCCTGGTGCAGGGCAGGGCAGCGCTAACCGGCTGCTGCTGCCATGCCATCCTCCCGGACCGTATCGAGGCGGCGACCTACCTTGCTGCCGCGGCCATTACCGGCGGAGAGATCACAGTGTACGCCAGCCCGGAACACTTGGCGGCGCCCCTGGCGGCGCTGCGGCGTATGGGGTGCCGTATCACCACCGGGGAGCAGAGCATCACCCTTACCGCTCCAGAACATTTACAGGGGGCCGGCAGCATCGTTACGCTGCCGTATCCCGGCTTTCCCACCGATCTGCAAGCCATCTTTATGGCGCTGGCCGCCGCGGCAGAGGGCTACACCGCCTTTACCGAAACGGTCTTTCCCCGGCGCTGGGCCCATGTGGAGGAACTGCGCCGCTTGGGTGCGGATATCACGGTGGTCGGCAGTCATGCAGTCATCCGGGGGGCGTCCCTTATCGGGTCAGCCCTCACCTGCACCGATCTGCGCGCCGGAGCCGCTGTGGTACTAGCAGCATTAGCGGCAAAGGGAGAAAGCAGCGTTACAGCTATCTCCCACATCGAACGCGGCTATGCCGATTTTGTTCCAACCCTGCGCCATCTGGGCGCGGATATTTGCCTGACGGAAGTCTAAACCAAAAGAAGGAGAACCCAAGCCCATGACTGCCAAGCCCACCCGTAAACAGCAGACCCGTCGCCGCCGCCGTGCGGTGTTTATCCTGCTGTTCGCGGCGGTGCTGTGCGGCGTGGGCTTTTACTGTGTCAGTGTATTTTGCCGGGCCACCCATATAGAAGTGACCGGCAGTACCCGCTATGCCGCCGAGGATATCATAGAAGCCGCCGACATAGGGGAGGAGCAGAATATCTTCACCATTTCCCAAAAGGCCCTGAATGAGCGAATTACCGCCCTGTGTCCTTATATCGAGTGTGTAACGCTGCACCGCCGCCTGCCCGATACCCTGGAACTGGAGCTGCACGAGTTCAATACCATTTACGCCTGTATTGGCAGTATGGGGCGGGTCACCACCCTTTCCGCCGATGGCAAGGTGCTGGAGCAGTGTGCCTCTCTGCCGGAGTACACCTGTCTGCTGCTTGGTGCTGATTTTTCCGGCTATACCGCCGGGGAAAAGCTGCCGGAGGAATGGCAAAAGACCCTGGCCGGTGTGGATAAGGTGCGCGCGGCCCTGGAGGACGCCGGAATGCTCCCTGAGATCGGGTATATTGAGATCGGGGAGGAGCAGAGCTACAAGGCTGTCTATCAGGACCGCATCCAGCTGCGCCTGGGCAGCGAATACGATCTGGCCACCAAGCTGCTCACCGCCCAAAAGATCATCCAGGATGAGCTTTCCGCCGATTTTATCGGGTACCTTGATGTTTCGGTCAGCGGTCGGGCCTACACCCGGCAGCTGCCTCTTACCCAGGTGGCGGATGCACAATATCTGGCCATTTTGGGTGGAAAACAGTAGCAGATATACGCCTTTTGGGTTGCATTTTCATGATGTTTCTGTTATGATAGATTAGGAGAAAACTCTAAACAGGAGGCAATAGTGCTGATGATGAATATAGAGCTGGATAACGATTACGAAAAAATGGCTGCGATCAAGGTATTGGGCGTCGGCGGCGGCGGCGGAAATGCCGTCAACCGTATGATCCAATCCGGCATGAGCAGCGTGGAATTTATCTCTGTTAATACTGATAATCAGTCCCTGCGTTTTTCCAATGCCTCTTACAAGCTGCACATCGGCGATAAGCTGACCCGCGGGCAGGGTGCCGGCGGCGACCCCATGAAGGGCGAAAAGGCAGCGGAGGAAAGCGAAGATGAGATCACCTCGGTGCTGCGCGGTGCCGATATGGTATATATCACGGCCGGTATGGGCGGCGGCACCGGCACCGGTGCGGCTCCTGTTATTGCCCGCATCGCCCACGATATGGGTATCCTCACCGTCGGTGTGGTTACCAAGCCCTTCTCCTTTGAGGGCAAGCGCCGTATGGATCAGGCCACAGCCGGCATCGAGCGGCTGAAGGAGCATGTGGATGCTCTGCTCGTTATCCCCAATGAGCGCCTTCGCAGTATCTCGCAGGAAAAGATCACTCTGGCCAATGCCTTTGCCAAGGCGGATGAAGTGCTGCTGCAGGCGGTACAGAGCATCTCCGACCTCATCAATATTCCCGGTATCATCAATCTAGACTTCGCCGATGTCACCTCCATCATGAAGGACGCCGGCTATGCCCACATGGGCCTGGGCGCCGCCAGCGGCCCCAATAAGGCCGAGGAAGCCGCCCGCATGGCCATCGCCTCTCCGCTGCTGGAAACCTCCATCAACGGTGCCCGCGGCGTTATCGTCAACTTCCTCGTTCCGCCCGATGTCGATCTGGAGGACATCACCAATGCTTCCCAGATGATCCACGATGCCGCCCACCCGGATGTCAACCTCATTTGGGGTGTCGCCTTTGATGAAAAGCTGGAGGATGAGATCAAGATCGTCGTCATTGCCACCAATTTTGACCATGAATCCGGCTTCCGCATCCCCACCCCCCCGGTGGATACCGAGGTCCCGGAGGACAAGATCACTGAAGTGGAGCCGCAGACCGAGCAGGAGCCCATCAATGATGACCTGGATATCAGTGCCCTCATTGATATGCTCAATCACGATCGGGACAAGCGTTCTTGAGTTTCGCAAATTTCATCCCCCCTGTCACTTTTGGCAGGGGGATTGATTTTACTGGGCAGTCGATTATAATAAAGCTAAAAAAAGAGGGGAGCGTGAACCCATGAATGTACTGTTGACCGGCGGGGCCGGCTATATCGGTAGCCACACCGCAGTAGAGCTGTTGAACAGGGGCTGTGGTATCGTTATAGCGGATGACTATTCCAATAGCAGCCCTGTGGCAGTGGAACGCATCCGGCAGATCACCGGCCGGGATTTTCCTGCCTACCATGCCGATGTAACCGACCGCGAAGCCGTTCGCCGTATCTTCCGTGAGAATAAAATCGATTGTGTTATTCACTTTGCCGGTAAAAAGGCCGTGGGGGAGTCTGTCGAAATCCCCCTTTCCTACTACCGCACCAATCTCGATGCCGCCCTGACGGTACTGGAGTGTATGAAGGAGGCCGGTGTTAGCCGGTTTATCTTCTCTTCCTCCGCTACCGTTTACGGCTCGCTCAATCCCATCCCTTACCGGGAGGATATGCCTCGTGGGGAGTGCTCCAGCCCCTACGGTACCACTAAGGCCATGATCGAAAAGATTCTGGAAGACGCTTGTCACGCTGATCCGACCCTTTCGGCGGTGCTGCTGCGGTATTTCAATCCCATCGGAGCGCACCCATCCGGCCTCATCGGGGAGGACCCTCAGGGCATCCCCAATAACCTGCTGCCTTACATCGCACAGGTCGCGGTGGGCCGGCGGGAAAGGCTCACCGTCTTTGGCGATGATTACCCCACCCCCGATGGCACCTGCCGCCGGGATTATCTCCATGTGATGGACCTGGCTGCGGGGCACCACCGGGCGGCCTGCTACACCATGGAACACCCTGGTGTCACGGCGGTCAACTTGGGCACCGGGACCCCATACAGTGTGCTGGAGGTCATCGAAGCGTTCCGGAAAGCCAGCGGCCGGGAGGTCCCCTATGTCATTGGTCCCCGCCGGGCGGGCGATCTGCCGGAATACTGGGCTGATGCCGCCAAAGCAAAGGAGCTTTTCGGCTGGCAGGCACAGTATACACTGCAGGATATGTGCCGGGATACCTGGGCCTGGCAAAGCAAAAACCCGCAGGGCTACCCCAAAGCCTAAGCTTGCCCCATCCGGGCGGCGGCGCTCCGCTCTCCGTCGGGGCGCCATCCCTTTGGGATAGGCAACCCTCCCTCGCTCCGCCCCGCCGCCCTGCCTTTATGCATGCCGCAAAAAAGAGACCCTTCGCAGGGTCTCTTTTCGTGTTTTATTGATTATTCCACCGTTACACTCTTGGCCAGGTTGCGTGGTTTATCCACATCGCAGCCGCGGGCATTGGCCGCTCCCAGCGCGATGAGCTGCAAGGTGACAACTAACAGCAGCGGCACATATTCGTCCTCCACTGCCGGCAGCCGGATAATCTCATCATAGCATTCGGGGTCGACTTCCAGCCCTTCCAGCGTAATGAGCAGCACATGCGCCCCACGGGCTTTTACTTCCTTCACATTGCTTATCATCTTGCCCAGCGTCTTGCGCTGGGTCGCCAGGGCAATGACCGGGGTGCCGTCGGTAATTAGGGAAATAGTCCCGTGCTTCAGCTCTCCGGCGGCGTAGGCCTCGCAGTGGATATAGCTGATCTCCTTGAGCTTCAGGGAGCCCTCCATCGCCAGCGAGTAATCCAACCCCCGCCCGAGGTAGAAGAGATGCTCGGCATTTTTCAGTCCCTCGGCATACCGGAAAAATTCCGGTTCCATGGCCAATACATGCGGCAGGTAGCTGACAGCATTCAGCAGCTTCGGCAGCTGGCGGCGGCACCAGTCCATCGGGGCGCCCTTATCCGCCGCAATGCGGAAGCCCAGCAGATACATCATTGCCACCTGCACCGAATAGGCCTTGGTGCTGGCCACCGCAATTTCCGGCCCGGCGTAGGTGTACAGGCAGTAGTCGGCCTCCCGCGCAATGGAGGAGCCTACCACATTCACGATACCTATAACGGGGATATGGTTTTCCTTAAAGAGCCGCAGCGCCGCCAGGGTATCTGCGGTCTCGCCGCTTTGGCTCACCACCACCGCCGCGCACCCTGGGGTAAAGATGGGATCGCGGTAGCGCAGCTCGCTGGCTACCTCCACCTCTACCGGCAGCCGCGCCAGCTTTTCTATGATCGCCTTACCTACCATACCGCTGTACATGGCGGTACCGCAGGCGGAAATATACAGCTTGGTCACATCCCGAAAGAAGCCATCCGGCAGGCCATCACCCTCAAAAGTCACAAACCCATCCTTGGTACGCCCATCAATGGTATCGGCCAGGGCACGGGGCTGTTCATGGATCTCCTTCTGCATAAAGCAGGGATAGCCGCCCTTTTGTGCCTGCTCCACCGACCAGTTGGCGATCTTGGCTTCTTTTTCGATGGGGGTCCCGTCCGGGGCGTAAAAACGCAGCTCCCCGTAATGGGCCACCACCACTTCTTCCTCCTCCAGCAGGTAATACTGCCGGGTGTATTCTATAATGGCAGGTACATCGGAGGCCACATAGCTACCGGTCTCATCCTTGGCCGCAATCAGCGGGCTGCCCCGGCGGATGCCGTAAACGGTATCCGGTTCCCCTTCCAGCAGCATACAGAAGCCGTAAGCTCCCTCCATCTCCGCCGTAGCGGCGTGAATGGCGGCAATGGGGTCATCCTGCTGCTTCATGTGGTGATCCAGCAGTGCTGCGGCGATCTCGGTATCGGTCTGGGTCAGGAAGTGATACCCCTCCGCCTCCAGCCGTTCCCGCAGCGCCCGGTAGTTTTCTATAATGCCGTTATGCACCAGCGTCACACGGCCTTGCCGGTGGGGGTGGGCATTCACATCATTGGGCACGCCATGGGTGGCCCAGCGGGTATGCCCGATGCCGCAGTGGCTGGCAAGGCACTGGTCGCCGCAGGCGGCCCGCAGGTTGCTCAGCCGCCCTGCCGCCTTGATGACCTCTATTTTTCCCTCGTCCCACAGGGCAATACCGGCGCTGTCATAGCCGCGGTATTCCAGGTTTTCCAGCCCATGCAGCAGCTTTTCCCGGGCGTATTCCGCCCCCGAATAACCAATGATTCCACACATAAATAATAAGGCTCCTTTCCCGCAGATATCCATGGTACGGGAGAGAAACCTTCGCTAAAAGTGCTTTTACCCTATGGCACGGCGGGCCGGTACAGCAGCTGCGCCGGCAGGATAACGAAAACCAAAGGGGAGAATACAGGCTGTTTCTCTCCGCGGAGTCCCGCAGGGATGCCAAAAAACATTCCCCGCATGGGATATCTGTTCTGTTCGTTATCCATGGCCGGCTCTTTGTTGCACGGTCGCCCGTGTTTTTGCGCCGGCCTGCGCTGTGGCAGCAGCGGGAGGGCATCCGCCGAATTTTCGATACTCCCTCCACCTCGTCATCCGCCCGCGGTACACAAACCGGGCGGTACTGGCGCTTTGACCATGTGATATTATAGCAAAATTCCGGTGTCTTGTAAAGAAAAAAGAGGAAAGAGCCTGCCGGTCCTTTCCTCCCATATTATGCAGCCTTATGCCGGAATATGCGGAGTCGCGGCTTGTTCGGCCTCCAGCTGGGCCAGGTGGGTCTGGTATCGGTCCAGGATCGCCTCTTCCAGGGTATGCCGCGCCTCCGGCGTGATGGGGTGGGCAATATCACGGAATGTCCCATTCTCATCCTTGCGGCTGGGCATCGCCACAAAGAGCCGCTCCGGCCCCTCAATGACCTTGATATCGTGTACAGCCAGGTCGCCGTCTATGGTGACCGAAACCAACGCCTTCAGCCGTGCGTCCTCGTAAATTTTGCGGATCCGAATATCGGTGATATTCATGCCTGTTTCTCCTTTCAGATGCCTTTTATTGTTGTTGGGCGCAGGCAGCGAACGGAATGATCGGCGAGGGCTGTGTCAGGGCCTCGACAGGCGCCAGCCTGCCTTCGCCCCCTCCTTGCCCTCATCCGATCCTGCCGCCCGCCGCCTGCGCCTGCGGGCTTCGCATGCCATTAGCCTTGTCCGCCGCCTGGCAAATTATGCACTTCCCGCCGCTTTTTGTATTAAAATGCCCGTCGCTATTGTCAAAAGCCCTGCTAATGGGGTATAATATACCGTGTATGAAATTCTTAAAGGTGGCGGTCACAGTATGGTAAAACCGATTGAAACAATCCCGGAAGGGGTCAAACATATCCATTGCATCGGCATCGGCGGCAGCGGCATGTTCCCGCTGGTGCAGATCCTGCACGGCCGGGGCTACACCATTACCGGCAGCGATAATAACGAAAGCGACATCGTCAACCTCGAACGCCAAATGGGCATCGAGGTGATGATGGGCCAGCGGGCGGAAAATATCCGGGGCGCCGATCTCATTCTCTATTCCGCCGCCATTATGGATACCAACCCCGAACTGATTGCCGCGCGGGAAAGCGGCCTGCCCCTGTGGGAACGCGCCAAAATGCTGGGCGCCGTCTCCAGCTGGTACAGCGAGGCGCTGGGCGTCTGCGGTACCCACGGTAAAACCACCACCACCGCCATGATTGTCCAGATCCTCTATATGGCGGGACTGGATCCCTCCGCCGTCATCGGCGGCAAGCTGCGGACCATAGGCGGGTACGGGCGCAGCGGGTCAACGCAGCGCTTTGTGTACGAGGCCTGCGAATTCAAGGATACCTTCCTTTCCACCCACCCGGATATCGCCCTTGTCCTCAATATCGATAACGACCACATGGAATACTTCCACACTGTGGAAAACGCCATGAAGAGCTACACTAGGTTCGCCCAAAAGGCCCATACCGTCCTGTATAACGGCAGCGATGAAAAAACCTGCCGTGCCATGGAGGAAGCGGCAGGGGAGGGAAGAACCTTCCTCACCTTCGGCTGGGAGGACACCAACGACTATTACCCCGCCAATCTCCGCCACCTGGGTGGTCTGGACCGCCGCTTTACCCTCATGTTCCGCGGCAAGCCCCTCACCGAGATCCACCTGCAAATCCCCGGCGACCACAATATCCTCAATGCCATTGCCGCCGCCGCGGGCGCCATGCAGCTGGGCGCCACCCCGGAGCAGGCTGCCGCCGGGCTTTCGGCCTTTACCGGGGCGGGCCGCCGCTTTGAGGTGCTGGGCAAAACGCATAAAGGCGCTACCGTTGCCGATGACTATGCCCACCACCCCGCCGAGCTGCGCGCCACACTCACCGCCGCCAAGGAGCTGGACTTTAAGCGTGTATGGGCCGTGTTCCAGCCCTTCACCTTTAGCCGCACTTATATGCTGCTGGAGGACTTTGTCTCCGCCTTGTCCATCGCCGACCGCGTGGTGCTTTCGCCCATCATGGGCAGCCGGGAGGTCAATACCTACCACATCACCTCGGAGGATCTGGGCGAAAAGATCCCCGGCTGTGTCTGCCTGCCCTCCTTCCAGGCCATGGCGGATTATGTCGATCGGTATTCCGAGTCCGGTGATCTGATCCTTACCCTTGGCTGCGGCGATGTTTATAAATGTGCCCGCATGATCCTGCACCACGAATAACTTTTCCAGAGGCTCTCCCTTCGGCGGGGAGCCTCATTCTTTTTCGTTGTGCATTTACTACAAAATATCACGCAAAACTTCGTCAATATATTAGCGTGTCCCCAAAATGTGACCAATTTGTAAAAAAACACTTGCATTGTTCCACTAACGGTGCTATAAATGTGACAACAGAATAAAGCCAATTTGGTAGAGGTTGCGGGTTTCATCAGTAACCATCCCCATACGGTCCGGGAGACCGGGGAGGGAGAAAGGGAAAGCCGCCGAAGCGAAAGCGCTCCCCCGAGAGCCTTTTTGCTGGGACGCAGCAGAATATGCTGCGGACTGTCACAGAAACTGTGGAGAGCTATCAGCGGGTTCCTGCGTTATTGCTATTTGTTTTTATTACGCCGGCCATGAGATTTGTTTTCCGCATTTCTCATGGCTTTTTTCGTCCCATTTTTCAGGAGGTAAATCTTATGTTTGGTACATTCTGGGCACTCGTTCCCCCCATCATCGCTATCGGTCTGGCCCTCATCACCAAGGAAGTGTACAGCTCCCTGTTCATCGGCGCCGTTGCCGGTGCCCTGTTCTATGCCGGCTTCCATGTGGAGGCGCTCGACTCTCTGCTCAATGACGGCGTAGTGGCCGCCATCCGTGATAACGCCGGTATCTTTATGTTCCTGGTGCTGCTGGGCATCCTTGTTGCCCTGCTCAATAAGGCCGGCGGCTCCGCGGCCTTCGGCGCTTGGGCCAAGACCCACATCAAGACCCGCGGCGGCGCCATGTTCGCTACCTTCCTGCTGGGCGTGCTCATCTTCGTGGATGACTACTTCAACTGCCTCACCGTCGGCAGCGTCATGCGCCCGGTAACGGATAGCCATCATGTTTCCCGCGCCAAGCTCGCCTATCTCATCGATGCTACTGCCGCCCCCATCTGCATGATCGCCCCCATTTCCTCTTGGGCAGCTGCCGTTTCCGGCGTTGTGGAGGATTACAGCGGTTTCGATCTGTTCATTCGTGCAATTCCATTTAATTTCTATTCGCTGCTCACTATCGTTATGGTGCTGTTCCTCTGCAAGACCGGCATGGACTACGGCCCCATGCGCCGGCATGAGCTCAACGCCATCCGCAATAATGACCTGTTCACCGAGGGCGAGCAGCCCGAAGCGGTGGAGGAGGTCTCCAACCCCCGTGCCCGCGTCATCGATCTGCTGCTGCCGATCATTGTGCTGGTGGTGCTGTGCGTCAGCGGTTTGGTCTACTCCGGCTACCTCAATGGCGCCAATAATTTCATCGAAGCCTTTGCCAACTGCGATGCTTTCTTCGGCCTGCCCTGGGGCGCTATTGTGGCACTGGTCTTTACCGTCATCTATTTCGTTCTCCGCCGGGTCATCTCCTTTAAGGATGCCATGAGCTGCATTCCCCAGGGCTTCTGCGCCATGGTTCCCGCCATCCTCATCCTCACCCTGGCCACCTCCCTCAAGAATATGACCACTCTGCTGGGCGCCAAGGAATTTGTCGCCGGCGTAATGCACAGTGCCTCCAGCGGCCTTTACAGCCTGCTGCCCGCTGTTATCTATCTGGTTGCCTGCGGACTGGCGTTTGCCACCGGCACCTCCTGGGGCACCTTCGGCATCCTTATCCCCATTGTCACCGAGGTCTTTAAGGCTGACTTCACCCTGATGATCGTTGGCGTCTCCGCCTGTCTCGCCGGTGCGGTATTCGGTGACCATGTTTCTCCCATCAGCGATACCACCATCATGGCTTCCGCCGGTGCCCAGTGCAACCACCTGAACCATGTTTCCACCCAGTTCCCGTACGCAGCCACTGTGGCTATCGTTGCTTTCTTTACCTACATCATCGCAGGCTTCATTCCCAATGCCGTCATCGTCCTGCCCATCGGCATTGTCCTTATGCTTGCTACCCTGTTCGTTATCCGCGGCATCACCAACCGCCGCGGCGCGGAGGGCTGATCGCCCCGCTTTGCTTTTCTGCCAGCCTCTCCGCAAAAGGAGGGGCTGGTTTCTGCTTCCCCGCAAATCCCTGCATACCGCGCATCGGCCCGCAGGGCGCCCCGGCTTCGCCGGGGCTGGCCGGGGCTCCGCTCCGGCCTACGGCCGACTGCGGCGGCCGGCCCTGCGGGCCCGCCCCCTGCCGGGATTCCGCCCCTCCCCATAGCGCCCAGGCCCTCCGCACCCACCACCCCGCTTTTTCATAGAATAAACCATCCACGCATTGTATTTCCCGCTCAAAAGTGATATAATAGCCTATAATTTTTATTTTCCGTTACTCCACAGCAAGGAGGCTTTGCTATGCAGCCCATCATCCGTTCCGAAAAACTCTCGCAGGTCCATTCCGATATCCGCGGCCCCGTCTATGTGGAGGCCATGAAAATGATCGCGGAGGGAACCCCCGTCCTGCGCCTCAATACCGGCAATCCTGCCACCTTCGGCTTTACCATGCCCCCCAGCGTGCGCCACGCCCTGCTGGAGAATGCCGATAAGGCCGTTGGCTACTGCGATTTCCGCGGCATGCCCGCCGCCCGTCAGGCCATTCTGGAGTACGAAACCGGCAAGGGCATCCAGGGCCTCACCCCCGATGATATCTTCGTCGGCAATGGCGTCAGCGAGATGGCTCAGTTCGCCATCACCACCCTGCTCAATTACGGTGATGAGATCCTGCTCCCCAGTCCCAGCTACTCCCTGTGGACCAATGTCACCCTCATCGCCGGGGCCAAGCCGGTGTTCTACACCTGCGATGAAGCCTCCGACTGGTACCCCGATGTCGAGGACATTCGCCGGAAGATCACCTCCCGCACCCGTGCCATCCTCATCATCAATCCCAATAACCCCACTGGCGCGCTGTACCCCCGCGAACTGCTGGAGCAGATTGTGGCGATCGCCCGGGAAAAGGAACTTATCCTCCTCTCGGATGAGATCTACGACCGCCTGGTCATGGACGGCAAGGAGCATGTCTCCACCGCTGCCCTCTGCCCGGATCTCCCGGTCCTCACCTTCAACGGCCTTTCCAAAAGCCACATGATCTGCGGCTTCCGCTGCGGCTGGCTGGCTGTTTCCGGCCCTCGCGAGGTGACCAAAGATTTTATCGCCGGCATGGTGGCGCTCACCAGTATGCGCCTGTGCGGTAATGCCCTCACGCAGCTGGTCATTCCTGCCGCCCTGCAGGATGAACAAAGCACCCGTGAGCTGCTCATCCCCGGCGGCCGCCTTTATGAGCAGCGGGAAGCCGCCGTTCAGGCCATCCGCCGGTTCGATTGCCTCTCGGTGGTCAAAAATACCGCCGCCTTCTACATTTTCCCCCGCATCGATCTCAAAAAGTGCCCCATCACCGATGATAAAAAGTTCGCTATGGATCTCCTGCACGAAAAACACATCCTGCTGGTGCCCGGTAGCGGCTTCGATTGGCCTCAGCCCGATCACTTCCGGGTCGTCATGCTGCCGGAAGCGAAGGACCTCGCCCGCGCCATGACCGATGTCGGTGAATTCCTGCAAACCTACCGTCAGTAACTATCAGCAAAAAGGCCCCGGCGTCAAACCGGGGCTTTCTTTCCATCATAGTATTCACGGAGGACCTCATGAAAGCCATCTTCATTGATATCGATAACACCCTGCTGGATTTTGATGCCTATGTCCGCACCACCATGGAGCAGGGCTTTGCCCATTTTGGCCTGCCCGCCTACCGCCCGGAGATGTACCATACCTTCACCGCCGAAAATAATAAGCTCTGGCGGCAGATCGAGGAGGGTACACTCACCTTCGCCGAGCTTCAAAAAATCCGCTGGAACAATGTTTTTGCCGCTCTTGGCATCCATTTTGATGGCCCTGCCTTTGAACATTACTTCCGTGCCGCCCTGCACGAGAGCGCCATCCCAGTCCCCGGTGCCATAGAGCTCCTGCAAAGCCTTTCCGGCCGCGCACTCCTGTGTGTCGCCAGCAACGGCCCCTACGAACAGCAGCTCCACCGGCTGGAGATCGGCGGCATGAAGCCGTATTTTGATTATTTCTTCATTTCGGAGCATGCTGGCGCCGCCAAGCCCGCCCCAGCCTTCTTCGATTACGCCTTCCGCGAGCTGAACGAAAATCGCTCCGTCCCCATCCGCTCGCAGGAAACCCTCATCATCGGGGACTCTCTCTCGTCCGATATTGCCGGTGGCCTGCAATACGGCATGAAAACCTGCTACTACCGCCGCCCCGGGGCCCCCGCCGCTCCCACCGGGGTGGACTACACCGTCACTGCCATTTCCCAGATTCCCGCCCTGCTGAAGATGGCTTGACCTGTCCTTTAACGCCCACTGCAAGCCGCATAATACGGCCCCGCAGGGCGGCGTTCCGCGCCGTGACGGCCTCCGGCCGTCCCCGTGGCTTCGCCACGGCCCCTGCGGGGCCTCCCATCGGCAAACTTACCCTCATAAAAAACCGACCCACGTTTTTCCGCAGGTCGGTTTTTCTTTTATTCTGCTTTGGCAGGGCGACCGCCCTCACCCCACCTCAATGGAGTTCAGGATCTTTTCAAACATTTCGCATTGCGTGCTGATGCCAAGTCCTATTAGCGGGGTAAGGGTCAGCCGGATCATTTCGTCGCCCGTATCAATACAGTAGATCACCTCGTGCATCTTCATCGGCAGGGCGTCGTCCGGCTCCTCCCAGGAGCGATGATAGCTCTTGGCGGCATATCCGCCGAATTCGTGTTCCTCCACCCGGTAGGAGTCGCTGTATGTCTCGTCATACGCCGCAAAGGGCGCTGCTTTGTCTGTGATGGATTCCACGGTGGGCACCGTGGCAAGGAATTCTGTTCCGGCTCGTTCGTTCCTCAGGCTGCCGTCCTCGCAGGTCGTCCCCTCCGGCAGCCACAGGCTGATTTTGCCCAATGTCATCTTCTCATATCCAACGGCATTCTCGGTCGTTCCCAGCGGCTTCTCTATCTCCAGTCCGGCAAGGATCTCCTCAAAATCCGTGATGGAAATGACCTGTTCCCGTTCCTGATTTTCAAACAGGGCGATCCCGTAACTGTCCTCCCCGTCAAAGAAATAATAGCTCCAAATGGTGTAGAGACAGACTTTTGTCTCCTCCACACCCGGTGTCATTTCAGGGCTTTCCAGTATACCGTATTCCGCCGAGGAAATATAGAATTCCCGTTTTCCCAGTTGCTTTATTTGGATATCGTCCCATTTTTGCATGTATCCGCGTTGTTCCTCTGCAGGGGTGTAATATACCTCAATCAGCTTCCGTCCCTGATAGTCAATGTCGTTGTGTCCATCGCTTTCCCAATCCGCAGGGCACTCAAAGATAAGCTGACGTCCGTCGCCTGTTGCTGGAGAAACCGCTATTCTTTTTGTTGACTTTGGGCTCTGTGTTTCTTCCGCAGGCGGGACAGGGGAGGGCGCCGGTTCTTCACTCGGTTTTGTACAGGCGCACAAGGTCAAAAGCAGCAGCAAAGCTGCCAGCGCAGGTAAAAATTTTCTCATGTTTTTCCTCCTAAGGTTTCTCTGCCGCAGCAGGTACAGAATATCTGCGGTCTTACCCTTATTATAACGGATCTGGTCTAAAATTGTAACAGTCTGCCCGCCGCAAAAATTCCCCCTCCCATGCGGGAGAGGGAAAATACGTTATAGGACATTTGTGAAAATAGAATACGGGGGATAGGGCGGTAATTATTTCTCCCAGCGGCGGCACAGCTCCTCCACCTCGTCCGCAAAGCGGGCCACATCGCGGTTGGCGCCCTGCTTGTAGCCGCTCGCAATGCCGGAAAGCCGCTCCACCGCAGCCAACAGCCGGCGGAATACCTCGCTGACAAAACCGGCCTTCTTCTCCTTGTCCCGCGGGAAGTCCCGTCCCTTGGCCAGGCACGCGCCGTCCATCAGGCTGTATTCCGATTCAAAGAGCGGTACCTCGGCCGTGTAGCCCAGCCCCTGCAGCGTCTCGCGGAAGCTCAGCGCCGCGGTTTCCTCGCCGTGCACAATAAAGACCTTCTTGGGCTTCTGTCCCTGCATCTCCAGCCAGTGGATGAGTCCGTTTTTATCCGCGTGGCTGGACATGAACTTAAAGGAGCAGATCTCGGCCCGCACAGCGATCTTCTCTCCAAAGAGCTTAATCGAGGTAAGACCATCCAGCAGCTGCCGTCCCATCGTTCCCTCACTCTGGTATCCCACAAAGACGATGGAACATTCCGGCCGCCACAGGTTGTGCTTCAGGTGGTGCCGGATGCGTCCGGCCTCGCACATGCCGCTGGAGGCAATGATGACCTTGGGGGTCGGGTCGGTGTTCAGTGCCATGGATTCCTGCGAGGTGCGGGAAAGCTTCAGCCCGGGGAAACTGATGGGCTTAAAGCCGTTTTTCAGCAGCTCTATGGTCTCCTCGTCGGCATAGCCGGTCAGGTCGCCGTCGTAAATCTGGGTGGCCTCCAGTGCCAGCGGGCTATCCACATATACCGTAAAGTTGGGGTTCGATTTCACCAGCCCCCGCGCCTTGATCTCCCGGATGTGATACAGCAGCTCCTGGGTGCGCCCCACCGCAAAGGAGGGGATCACCACATTGCCGCCCCGGGCCAGTGTCCGGTCTATGATCTCGGAAAGATCCTTGGGCACATCCTCACCGGTCTCATGCAGCCGGTCGCCATAGGTGGATTCCATCACCACATAGTCGGCCGGGGGCACTGGCTGCGGGTCCCGGATAATAGGCTTATCCACATTGCCGATATCCCCGGAGAAGATGACGGTACGGGTCTCGGCCCCCTCTGTCACCGTAAAGCGGATCGCCGCCGAACCCAGCAGGTGCCCGGCATCATACCAGTCCGCCGCAATTCCCGGGAAAAGCTCCACATGGTCGCCGTAGCTTACCGGCACCAGCAGCTCCAGGGTATCGGTGGCATCCTGCACCGTGTAAAGAGCGTCCTCGGTCGGGTCGCCGCTGCGTTTATTTTTCTTTGCTTTCCACTGGGCGTCGCTTTCCTGTATCCGGGCGCTGTCCAGCAGCATGATCTTTAAGAGGTCGCAGGTTGCCCGTGTCGCGTAGATAGGCCCCTTGTAGCCGTTTTTCACCAGCAGCGGCAGCCGCCCGCTGTGGTCGGTGTGGGCATGGGTCACACATACCGCGTCTATCGCTGTCGCGTCAAAGAACAACTCGTTTTCATTGTATACATCGCCGCCCTGCTGCAGGCCGCAGTCGATGAGAATATTCTTGCTGCAGGCGGTCAAACGGTGGCAGCTGCCAGTCACTACCCGGGCCGCCCCCCAAAAGCTCAGTTTCATAAATGCGCTTCCCCTTTCGATTTTCTTTTTCCAGTATACCACACCCCGCCGAAAAAGGAAAGGGGACAGCAGGGTGGGGGTGGGCGGCTGCCGCAGATTTTACACTCTGTTCATGGGGCAGGAGCGGCGCAGCCGCGCGCCCTGCGGGCGCGCTCCCGGCCCTTTGGGCCGGTGTGGGCGGGGCTTTGCCCCGCCCGGCTGCGCCGCCTTGGCCTCTGTCGCCAGTTCCTCCGCAAGCCGCAAAAAGCCGCCCCCGCGCAGGGAGCAGCCTTTTCTTTTACAGCTCTTTGTAGTAGGGACAGATATCCTCATAGTGCCCGTCCTTCATCCGGAAGCCCTTGGGAATGGTACCCAGCTGGATAAAGCCCAGCCGCTCGTAGAGGTGCCGGGCGTGCAGGTTGGTGGCTACTACGGCATTAAACTGCAGTACCCCAAAGCCATGCTTTTTGCCCTCCTTCAGGCAGTCCAGCACCAGCTTTTCGCCAATGTGCAGCCCACGGGCCTTTTTACTTACCGCGTAGCTCGCGTTGCAAATGTGCCCGCAGCGCCCCACATTGTTAGGGTGCAGGATGTAAAGCCCCAGTACCTTTCCGGCTTCGTCCTCCGCCACGCCGCACCGGCTCTGCCCGGCAAAAAACTCTCTGCCGCTTTCCTCAGTCAGCAGCTCCTCCTGCGGGAAGGCAATCCCGTCCTCCACTACCTCATTCCAGATGGCTACCATCAGCGGCAGGTCCCGGCTTTCATATCCTCGTATCGTGATCTGCATGGGCCCAGCCTCCTTTTCGCTTCCTCGCCGATTCCTGCCCGCCGCAGGATACGGCCCCGCAGGGCGGCGCTTCGCGCCGTGACGGCCTGCCGGCCGTCCCCGCGGCTTCGCCGCGGCCCCTGCGGGGCCGCTTTGCGCTCCGCCGGCTTTTCAGCCTCGCCTTACTGCTCCATCAGCCCGGTGATCAGCCGGCACAGCTCGGCCGGCTCCTCTATCGGCACGCCGCCGATGAGACATCCCTCGGCATACAGCAGCTTTGCGTAGTCCGCCAGCTTTTCCTTGTCGGTCACGGCGTATTCCTTCAGCTTGGCGGTCACGGGGTGGTCGGGGTTCAATTCCAGCACCACATCCGCCTTAAAGCGATTCTCCCGCCCCGGCATGGCGTTCAGCGTCTGCTCCATCTCCATCGAAAGCCCGCCCTCGGTGGAAAGACATACCGGGTGGGATTTCAGCTTGTCGGTAAAGCGCACGGCATGTACCTTTTCGCCCAGCGCCTCCTTCATCGCCGCAAAGAGATCAGCAGCCGCCTCATTTTCCTCGGCCAGCGCCTTCTTCTGCTCATCGGTGGAAAGATCGATCTCATCAGTGCGGATATTAAGGAACTTCTTGCCGTCATACTCCCGCAGCGTCTTGATGGCGAATTCATCCACCTGCCCGGTCATATACAGCATCTCGTAGCCGGCTTCTTTTATCTGGTCGGCCTGCGGCAGAGCGTCTATTGCCTCTACCGTGCGGCCGCAGCCGTAGTAGATGGCCTCCTGGCCCTCCTTCATACGGCCCACATATTCCTTCAGGGTCGTCAGCTTCTTTTCGGTGGAGGAATAGAACAGCTGCAGATCCTGCAGGGTGTCCTTGTGCATGCCGTAGTCTATGCACAGGCCGTAGGTCAGCTGCGTGCCAAATTCCTTCCACAGCGCCTCATATTTCTCACGGTCGTTTTCCAGTAGCTTCTCCAGCTCGCCTTTAATGCGCCGCTCCAGCGCCCGTTCAATGAGCTGCAGCTGCCGGTCATGCTGCAGCATCTCCCGGCTGATGTTCAGGGAAAGATCCTCGCTGTCTACCAGGCCCCGCACAAAGCTGAAATAGTCCGGCAGCAGGTCGGCACACTTTTCCATAATAAGCACGCCGCGGGAATAAAGCTGCAAGCCCTTCTCATAGCTGGTGGAGTAGTAGTTCATCGGGGCATGGCTGGGGATAAACAGCAGGGCGTTAAAGGTGGCGTTGCCCTCCGTCCGGGTATGGATCACCACCGCCGGGTCTTCATAGTCGTAGAATTTGTTCTTATAGAAGTCGTTGTACTCTTCCGGCTTTACTTCGCTCTTTTGCTTGCGCCACAGCGGGATCATGCTGTTTAGAGTGGTTTCTTCCCACACCGTTTCATACTCCGGCTTTTCGGGGGCTTCCTCGCCCTCCGGCACCGCCTTGGGGCGGTACTGCGGCATCAGCAGGGTGATGGGGTAGCGGATATAGTCGGAATATTTCTTCACCAGCTCGGAAAGGCGGTATTCCTCCAGAAATTCGCTGTATTTCTCGTCCTCGGTGTCGTCCTTCAAGTGCAGGGTGACGCGGGTGCCCCTCCAGTCCATTTCGCAGGGCTCTATGGTGTAGCCCTCGGCGCCGCTGGATTCCCACCGGCTGCCGGTTTCCTCGCCCCAGGCGCGGCTTTCCACCGTTACATGGTCGGCCACCATAAAGGCGGAATAGAATCCCACGCCGAACTGCCCGATGACTTCCACATCCTCGCCGGTCTCGTTTTCCCGCTTAAAGTCCAGACTGCCGCTCTTGGCGATGGTGCCCAGGTTCTTTTCCAGCTCCTCGGCGGTCATGCCGCAGCCGTTATCGGTGATGGAAAGCAGCCGGTTTTCCTTATCCACCGTCAGGGCGATCTTGTAGTCGCCGCGGGAAAGGGGAATGCTGTCATCGGTCAGCGAGCGGAAATACAGCTTATCAATGGCATCGCTGGCATTGCTGATAAGCTCCCGCAGGAAGATCTCCTTGTGGGTGTAAATGGAATTGATCATCATATCCAGCAGCTTTTTGCTTTCGGCTTTGAACTGCTTCGTTCTCATGGTCACAGGCTCCTTTGCTTCTTGTTTTATCTTTTCGCGTCCGCCCCGGCAACCGGATAGATCGGTTCCGGCGGTGTCGCTGGCGTCGCAAGGCATCAGCCCGTCTTCGCCGGGCAAGAGCCTTCCTTCCGCCGCTCCTTGCCGTACCTCGATCTCTCCGGCCGCCCGGGGCAGCCGCTATCCATTTTTGTTACATAGCCACCAGCTTTTCGCCGTCGTAGTCCACCGTAATGGCAGTCTCGGGGGCGGGGTCCTCAGCAATGATCCACCGGGCCAGCAGTGTCTCCACCTCGGTCTGGATGAGCCGCTTGAGCGGCCGCGCGCCGTAAATGGGGTCGTACCCCTTGGCGATCAGATAATCCTTGGCGGCATCGGTCAGGGTGACGGTCAGCTGCCGCTGGGCCATCCGCTTCTGCAGGTCGGCCACCAGCAGATCCACAATGCCGCGGATGTTTTCCTTGGTGAGGGGCTTATAGAAGACGATCTCATCCAGCCGGTTCAGGAACTCCGGACGGAAGCTGCGGCGCAGCAGCTGGGTCACGCCGTCGCGGGCCTCCTCGCTGATCTCCCCGTTTTCCCCAATGCCCTCCAGAATGAGGTCGGAGCCCAGGTTGGAGGTCAGGATGATGATGGTGTTCTTAAAGTCCACGGTGCGGCCCTGACTGTCGGTGATCCGGCCGTCATCCAGTACCTGAAGCAGCACATTGAACACATCGGGGTGGGCCTTTTCCACCTCATCAAACAGTACAACAGAGTAGGGACGGCGGCGAACCGCTTCGGTCAGCTGACCGCCCTCCTCGTAGCCAACATATCCGGGAGGCGCGCCGATCAGGCGGCTGACCGAGTACTTCTCCATGTACTCACTCATATCGATCCGGACAATGTTGTGCTCATCGTCAAAGAGCGCCTCGGCCAAGGCCTTGGCCAACTCGGTCTTGCCCACGCCGGTGGGCCCCAGGAACAGGAACGAGCCGATGGGCCGCTTGGGGTCCCGGATGCCGGCACGGCTGCGCAGAATGGCATCGGAAACCTTGGTCACGGCTTCATCCTGGCCAATAACACGGTGGTGCAGGATATCCTCCAGGTGCAGGAGCTTTTCACGCTCACCCTCCATCAGCTTGGCCACCGGGATGCCGGTCCAGCGGGCCACAATGCGGGAGATCTCCTCCTCGGTGACCTTGTCACGCAGCAGGGTGTCCTCTTTCTCCTCGGTCTCGCTTGTCTTTTCGGCCTCCTCCAGCTCCTTTTGCAGCTGGGGCAGTTTGCCGTATTTCAGCTCGGCGGCCTTATTGAGGTCGTAGCGGTTCTGCGCCATCTCTATCTCGGCATTGATCTTCTCGATCTCCTGCCGCAGGTTCTGCACCTTGCCGATGGACTGCTTCTCGTTCTCCCAGCGGGCCTTCATGCCGTTAAACTGCTCCCGCAGCTCGGCCAGCTCTTTCTGTACCTCTGCCAGGTGGGCCTGGGTCAGCTTGTCGGTCTCCTTCTTCATGGCGGCTTCCTCGATCTCCAGCTGCATGATGCGGTGCCGCAGCTCATCCATTTCGGTGGGCATCGAATTCATCTCGGTCTTGATGAGAGCGCAGGCCTCATCCACCAGGTCAATGGCCTTATCCGGCAGGAAACGGTCGGTGATGTAGCGGTTGGAAAGGGTGGCGGCGGCGATGAGGGCGGCGTCCTGAATTTTCACGCCGTGGTACACCTCATACCGCTCCTTCAAACCACGCAGAATGGCAATGGTATCCTCCACGGTGGGCTCGGCTACCATAACGGGCTGGAAACGGCGCTCCAGGGCGGCATCCTTCTCGATGTACTTGCGGTACTCGTTCAAGGTAGTGGCACCGATGCAGTGCAGCTCGCCGCGGGCCAGCATGGGCTTCAGCAAGTTACCGGCATCCATGGCGCCGTCGGTCTTACCGGCGCCGACGATGGTATGCAGCTCATCGATGAAGAGGATGATCTTGCCCTCGCTCTGCTGCACCTCGTTCAGCACGGCTTTGAGACGCTCCTCAAATTCGCCGCGGAATTTGGCGCCGGCCACCAAGGAGCCCATATCCAGCGAGAACAGGGTCTTATCCTTCAGGTTTTCCGGCACATCCCCGGCCACGATCCGCAGGGCCAGCCCTTCGGCAATGGCGGTTTTACCTACGCCGGGCTCGCCGATAAGGCAGGGGTTGTTCTTGCTCTTGCGGGAAAGGATGCGGATGACATTGCGGATCTCCTCATCCCGCCCGATGACGGGATCGAGCTTCTGGGCGCGTGCAGCCTCGGTCAGGTCGCGGCCGTATTTTTTCAGCACATCGTAGGTTTCTTCCGGGGTATCGCTGGTGACGGTACGGTTGCCCCGCACCTGCCGCAGCGCCGCCATAAATTTTTCCTTGGTGAGCCCCGCTTCCCGGAACAGGGAGCGCAGGGTATCATCGGTTTTCTCAAAGAGGCCGAGCATCAGGTGCTCCACGGAGGTGTACTCATCGTGCATCTCACGGGCGATCTTTTCGGCCTCGTTCAGGGCCTGCTCCAGGTCGCGGGAGAGGTACATCTGCCCGGCGCCGCTGCCGGAAACCTGGGGCAGGCGCTCCACCGCGGCGGTGAGCTTCTGCCGCAGGGCGGCAGGCTCCACACCGGCCTTCTGCATCAGCTGGGGGATGAGCCCCTCTTTCTGCTCCAGCAGGGCAAGCAGCAGGTGCTCCTGCTCGATCTGCTGATTCTGCCGGGCGGAGGCCATCTGCTGGGCGGCCTGCACGGCTTCTACACTTTTTTGGGTGAATTGGTTGAGGTTCATAAAACATCCTCCTCACATGGTGAATTTGCTTGTTTTATACGGCGACATTCCGTCGCTCGAAGTATTCCCGGTACAGCCGTTCGATCTTCGCTTTTGTTTCGCGGGAATCCGGCTCCGGTTCCGAAAAATACAGCTTGAGGGCTGCATCGAAGGTGGAAATATAATCGGCGATGAGCTCGCCGAGAGCTTCGCTGCCCAGCAGCAGGCTTTGGGGGGTGGGGCTTTGCAGCATCAAAACCCGGAGATAGCGTTCGCCATCCACCAGGCTTTGCTGTCGTCCCAGGAAAACCGTTTCCACGGTATCCCACAGGCCGTAAAAATTGACCATGGCCATGATGAGCTGGGTATTCTGCGTCCGCAGCGAGACCCGGAGGGTGCCGATGGATTGATTATCCCGGGAAAGCTCCAGGCTGTAACGGACGGTAGGATTGTACTTGTAGCGCAGGGCCGTCCGGAGATTCATCATCCCGGCGGAGGCGGCCTCCGGCAGCTGGAAGCCCGCGGCGGATTCGAAATGGCGGCGGACCTCCGCAAGGAGGTGACTCATGCGCTTTTCCGGGGTGATAAGACTGGCGTATTCGGCCAAGATCTGGTTGACCATATTGCTGCGGTTGGTGCCGCGCTGGTAGGCCAGCTTATCGATCTCATGCACCACATCCTCCGAGAGGACGAGGGAATAGACATTCTTTTTCATGCCACCGGTTCACCTCCTTTTTCGGCTCGCAAGTTTATTGTAAACCGAAATGTGAAAATTGTCAAGCGATTTATATAAATTAAATTGCAAATTTTTTGTGAACGGCGGTTTGCGGCCGGCCGGGGAATGTGGTAAAATGGGGGGGAGAATTCCGGTGGGGAGGGGGGCCGCGCCCGCGCCCGCAGGGCGCGGAAGGCGCGCGAGCGCAGCGAGCGCGTACGCGCGTGTAACGCGCGCGCGACCCCCAAATCTGGATTTTGCAGGGAGTGGGGAAGGACAATGTGGGAAAAACTGAAGGCGACGGGGAAGCCCATCCTGCTGTATGGGATGGGGGACGGGGCGGAGAAGATAGCCGCCGAGCTGAAGAAGCGGGAGATCCCCATAGCGGGGGTGTTCGCGAGCGAGGGCTTCACCCGGGGGCAGGAATTTATGGGCTGCCCGGTGACCGACTACCGGACGGCCAGGGAACGGTACGGCGAGATGGTGGTGCTGGTGTGCTTTGGCACCCACCGGCTGGAGGTCATGGCGCAGATAGAGAAGCTGGCCGGGGAGCAGGAGCTGTATGCCCCGGATGTGCCGGTGGCGGGGGAGGAGATCTTTACCCGGGAATACGCGAAAGCCCACCGGGAGGAGCTGGAGCGGGTATACGGACTGCTGGCGGATGATCACTCCCGGAAAGTGCTGCGGGATGTGGTGGAATATAAATTGACCGGTGATATTAAACTGCTGCGCGGGTGCGAAAGTGAGCCAAGGGAGGCGTGGGAGAACATCCTGCGGCCGGGGAAAGAGGAGCACTACATGGACCTGGGGGCCTACACTGGGGATACCATAGCGGAATTTATAGGGTATGCGGGGGAGTGGCGGCGCATCACGGCGTTGGAGCCGGATCCTGTGACCTTTGCGAAGCTGGAACGGAATACGGCGGGGCTGCATGACTGCGTCCTGTACCGGCTGGGGGCGTACAGCCGGTACGCGCGGCTGCCCTTCGCGGGTGGGGCTGGGCGTGGCTCCCACCTGGCGGCGGGCGGCGCCATGACCGAGCTGGACAGTGTGGATAACATCCTGTGCGGGCAGACGGTGAGTCTCATCAACATGGATGTGGAGGGGATGGAGGCAGAGGCGATAGCGGGCATGGCCAAGACGCTGCGGCGGCACCGGCCGAAGCTCCTAATCGCGGGGTACCACCGCAGCGAGGATCTGTGGCGGTTGCCGCTGGAGGTGCTGGCTATTCAGCCGGAATATAAGGTATATGTGCGGCATTACCCCTGCCTGCCAGCGTGGGATGTGAATTTTTATTTTGTGTAAAAATGGCGGTCGGCAAACTGGGCATACCGTAAAATAAAGGTAGGTGCAGGGGCAGGCGGCGGAGCCGCTGCCGGGCAAAGCCCGGCCTCCCGGCGTCCCGTTGGGGCGCCGGGGTACGCCCGCGAAGGCGGGTGTGCGGCGGAGCCGGTGGGTCTGCGGCAGGCGGAAAGAAGACCGAAAAAAATGGGATATGAACTGATCTACATAGATGAGCGGGCCGAGTGGCTGGAAAAAGCGGCGGCGTGGTTCCACCAAAAGTGGGGAATCCCGCTGGAGGCGTACCGGGAGAGCATGGAGGTGCGGGGGACAAAAATGCTGTACCTGCTGACCGACCATATCCGTTTTTATGAGCGGTATGGGTGGGAGTACCTGTGTGATGCCATGGGCGAGGGAGAGGACACCCCCAGCTGGATGTACCGAAAAAGTACGGAATAAACGGGCTTCTGCCTTGTAATAGGGCAGGAAATGTGGTAAAATATATGCTTGTGATTTGCGCCGCGGTGGAAAAGCGGCAGAAAATAAGTGCCAAAGGAAGGACGAAACACTGTGGCAAGTTTGAAAGAGGAAATCAGCCGGCGGAGGACCTTCGCCATTATCTCCCACCCCGATGCCGGTAAGACCACGCTGACCGAAAAATTCCTGCTTTACGGCGGGGCCATTCAGCTGGCGGGCTCGGTGAAGGGCAAAAAGACCGCGCGCCATGCGGTCTCCGACTGGATGGAGATCGAAAAGCAGCGCGGTATTTCGGTCACCAGCTCGGTGATGCAGTTTGAGTACCAGGGGTATTGCATCAATATTCTGGATACCCCGGGACACCAGGACTTTAGTGAAGATACCTACCGCACCCTGATGGCGGCGGACAGCGCCGTGATGGTCATTGATGCGGCAAAGGGCATCGAGCCGCAGACCCGCAAGCTCTTTAAGGTGTGCGCCATGCGGGATATCCCCATCTTTACCTTTATCAATAAGCTGGATCGTGAGGCGCGCAATCCCTTTGACCTGCTGGAGGAGCTGGAGAAGGAATTTGGCATTGGCACCTACCCGGTGAACTGGCCCATTGGCTGCGGCGTGGATTTTAAGGGCGTATTTGACCGCGACCGGCGGGAAATTCTGGCCTTTAATGAATTCCACAACGGGCAAAATAAGCTGGCGACCATCGAGTGCGACATTACCGATACTGCGCGGCTGGATGAGCTGCTGGGGCCGTACCAGCGGCAGGCGCTGGTAGATGACATAGAGCTTTTGGACGGCGCAAGCTATGAATTTGATATAGAAAAGGTACGCCACGGTAAATTGAGCCCAGTATTCTTCGGGTCGGCGTTGACTAACTTCGGCGTGGAGACCTTTTTGGAGAACTTCCTGCAGATGACGACGCCCCCGCTGCCCCGCAAGACCATCGACGGGATGGTGGACCCCTTTGACGAGAGCTTTTCCGCCTTTGTGTTCAAAATTCAGGCGAACATGAATAAGAACCACCGCGACCGCATTGCATTCATGCGCATCTGCTCCGGGAAATTCCAAAAGGATACCGAGTACCTGCACGTACAGGAGGGCAAGCGCATCAAGCTGGCGCAGCCCCAGCAGATGATGGCCGAGAACCGGGAAATCATCGAGGAGGCGTACGCCGGGGATATCATCGGGGTGTTTGACCCGGGTATTTTCTCCATCGGGGATACGGTGTGCGACCCCAAAATGAAGGTGCAGTTCGAGGGAATTCCTACCTTTGCGCCGGAGCATTTTGCGGCGATAGAGCAGGTGGACACCCTGAAGCGCAAGCAGTTTGTAAAGGGCATTACCCAGATCGCGCAGGAGGGCGCCATCCAGATCTTTACCGAGCCGGGCGGCGGCATGGAGCGTGTGATCGTTGGTGTGGTAGGTGTGCTGCAGTTTGAGGTGCTGGAATACCGGCTGAAGAACGAGTACGGTGTGGCGATCCGCCGCAGCGACCTGCCCTATGGGTATATCCGGTGGATCGCAAGCCGCGACGCCGACCCCAAGACCATGACGCTGACCAGTGACACCAAGTGGGTGCAGGATCTGAAGGGCAACAATCTGCTGCTCTTCGCGAGTGAGTGGAACATCCAGTGGGCGCTGGAGCGCAACGAGGGCCTGCGGCTGACGGAATTTAACAGAGAATAAAAGAAAAGCGGCTCCGGGAGGGGCCGCTTTTTGGCGGGAGGGGAGGAACCCTGGTGGGGAGAGGAGGCCCGCAGGGCCGGCCGCCGCAGGCGGCCGTGGGCGGCCGAAGGCCGCCTAACCCCGGCGAAGCCGGGGTGCCCTGCGGGCCGTAAGCTTGCGGGCCGCGCAAACCGGCCGGAAAGCAGAAAAAGCGACCCTGTGATGGGTCGCTCTTTTGGCGCGGGGGAAAATTATTCGGCTACTACAATGGGGGCGTCAGGGGCGTTCTTGCGGACGCTCTCAATGCCATTGAGACAGCTGGCCTTGGCCTTGTAGCCCTCGGAGGTGGCGATGATCTCGCCATTGCGGGCCTTGAGGCGGAAGCGGAACTCACCGGCTTTATCGGTGTAAACCTCAAACTTGGGGTTGGTGACGGTCTCGAAGCCCTCAACGGTCTGGTCTTCCAGCTTAGCTTCTACGGCATTTTTACGCACGCTCTCGATGCCCTTTTTGCAGGCGGCATCGCCGGAATATGCCTCGGAGGTGGCAATGACTTCGCCGTTGCCGGCTTTCAGGTCGAACTTAACGCCGCCGTTTTTGGTTTCCTTCATAACAAACTTGCCCATGTGACAGACCTCCTAAAAGAAGTTTCTTGGTACTTCTATGTTACATTGTTTTGGGTAGGAATGCAAGCAAATGAGCGAAATTCGCCGGGAAAAGGTTTTCTTTTGGGCAGAATCGTGGTAAAATAGGGACGGAATTCACAGCGAAAAGGAGTGACTGACCATGCAGATGGTGGAGATAAACAGCAAAAATGTGGATAGCATCACCCGGGAGGGCAAGACCTACCTGTACTTTACGGCGGGGTTCAGCCCCTTTGCGGCGGCCATGGAGCCGGTCTATCAGAAGTTTTTGATGGAGGCGGAGCAATACGATGTGAAGGTGTGCCGCATCAATGTGACCGATGATATCGCGCTGGGGGAGCGCTTCCATGTGAAGGACCTGCCCACTATGCTGGTGTTCCGCGATGGAATGCGGGTGCACACCACCGAAGGTATTGTGCTGCCGGAGCATTACACCAATTTACTGAAGTTTTATTGAGAAAAAAGAAAGCCTGCCGCTTGGCGGGCTTTTTTAATAACCCGAAAGATGGGGACAGTGGGAAGGCGGGCGCGCCGCAGCGGGGAGGGCTGCCCGTCAGGGTCAGCACGACAAAAGCGGAGGAGCGCCCACCGTGGTGCGCGGATAGAAAGACTCTGAAAAGAGCCGGCCGGGGGAGAAAAAACGCGGTCAATAAGGGTGAAGTACTTCAACCCAAACGAAAGGAGGCAGGAGCATGAAGGACGAGGAAATTCTGCGGCTGTACAGGGAACGAAGCGAAACAGCTTTAACCGAAACCGAGCGGCAGTACGGCGCCCTGTGCGGCACCATCGCCCAAAATATCCTGCGGAACAGGCAGGACGCCGAAGAATGTGTGAACGATACATGGCACCGCGCATGGAACAGTATCCCGCCGGAGGAGCCGAGAAGTTTGGCGGCTTATCTGGGACGCATTACCCGCAATTTGGCGCTGAACCGGCTGCAAAAACAGAACCGCTTGAAACGGGGCGGCGGAGAAATGACGCTGATCTGGGAGGAGCTGGGCGAGATGCTGCCCGACCGGGACACCCCGGAGCAGCATTGGGAGCGTAGGGCCATAGCGGCAGCGCTGGAGCGCTTTTTGCGGGGACTGACCCCGGAGGAACGGATACTGTTCCTCCGGCGGTACTGGTGGGCGGAGCCGGTAAAAACGGCGGCTGCACACAGCGGCATTTCCCCGCGGCGGGCCAGGAGCATACTGGAGCGGCTGCGGCGCGACCTGCGCAACGAGCTGGAAAAGGAGGAGATCACGCTATGAAGCGAAAGGAACTGTGGGAGCTGCTGGGCGAGGTCCCGGCAGATATGATAGAGGAAGCGAGCATTCCCCGCAAGGGAAACAGGGTGCTGTGGCTGCGGCGGGTACTGCCCCTGGCGGCCGCTGTGGTGCTGCTGACCGCTACGGCGGTGGCGGCGGGGAAATACTTTGGCTGGAAAGACATACTGGGTACCCCGACCAAGGGAGTGGAGGAAAACACCGAGCCGCTGGCGGTGCAGGTGGATGCCGGGGACATCACCTTTACGGTGACGGAGGCGCTGGCAGATGAACGGGTGCTGTACCTGCTGTGGGAGATGCAGGCGCCTGCGGCGATCTTTGATGAGAGGAGCACCGTGGATGGCCGGCTGGACTTCGGGGAGGCAAGTGTGGATACCGGCGGCGGGTATATTTTCTCGGCGGAGCGGCCCAAGGAAAAGAGCAATATTCTGTGCGGCTATCTGGTGGCGGACTGGAACGACGCCATGCGGGACAGCACCGCCCACCTGCGGGTAAGCGGGCTGGGGCATCTGGAACGGACGGGAGATACCTTTATTGCGAAGGTGGATATGAAGGCGTTGTGTGACAGCGCAGTGCGCAAGGGGGTAGATCTTGACGAGTGGATCTCAAACTACCCGCAGATGATAGGTGACGGTGAGGGCAGCTATGAGGTGTGCAACACCGATGGTGAAGTGGTACAAACCATTGATATGGCGTACTATGAAGATGGCAGGCTGTATGTTTTTTCACGCAGCAGGGAGGACTGTACTGAACCGGACAGCCCGCCCCATGGAGTCCTTTGCGACAGCACAGGGGAGAGTGTGGAGAATGTCGGCGGGCATGATGGCTCTTACTATAGTGTGTACTATTATGATGTGGCAGAGGAGGAGCTGCCAAACCTGCAATTTATCCAGCCGGGAAGATGGCAGCGGGTACCGGATTATGACGCCGAATGGGAGGTCAGCTTTGATATTCCGCAGACGGTGGAGAGTGTGGAGCTGGATGCAGCGGAGGGCGTAACGGTGAAATGCTCTCCGGTCTCGATGGAGATTACGGTAGACCGACTGATAGACCTGTCGCAGGGCTGGGCTGTGTATTTGAAAGACGGCACGGAGGTCGAGTTGAGAAGCAGAGACGGGAATCAAACGGCAAGAAAAACAGAAATGAAGATGATATTCTGCAGGGCCATAGCGCCGGAGGAGATCGAGGCGATCTACTGCGGCGGAGTCAACCTTTTGCGGCAATCCCCCGCAGCGGAGGACGAACCGGCTTTTGAGGAGATATTTGACCGATATTATTACAGGGAGCCGTTTGCCGGATACAGACTTGAGGAGCCGGTTCGGGGTGTGACGGCATTCTACAGCCGACAGAAAGGGACCCCGTTTACCGCACTGCAGGCTGGAACGGTCGTATATACTGCGGAGAAGGGCTGGAACCAGGGAATGGGCCGGTGTATCCTGATACGGCAGGAAGACGGACTGTATGCGGTATATGCCCATTGCGAGGAGCTTTATGTGCAGGCGGGCGATGAAGTGATGCCTTATACGCAGCTGGGTACAACGGGAGACAGCGGAAATTTCGGAAACGGTTCTTCGGGAGTTTTCGGCATTGAGTTCAGTCTGGTGCGGGAGGAGGATATAACACTGAAGACCGCCCAGGACGGAACGGTGACGGGCTTTACGGTGGGACATAACGCGTACGAGAACCCTGTTCTGCCGATGGAGACCGTGGAATGGACAGAGGACAGCGCATATATTGCCCCGGCGAAAAACGGGACAATGACCCAAGGAGTAATAGGGACAAGCTGTCCTACCTACCGCCTTTTTGAAGCGCCGGCCGGGACTGCGGCGGTGGCCATGCGGGACGGCGTGGTGGAACAGACTCCGCCGGAGTACAAGGAGCGATGGATCGGTCTTATGGGCAGGCAGCCGGTATTGATCCGGCATGAGGACGGCAGCGCGATCCTGTACGGACACCTGAAAAATGTGACACTGAAGCCCGGCGATACGGTAAAGCAGGGTGAAAAGCTTGGTGAGTGCAGCGACAGCGGCGATACATGGGTAGCAGGGGTCGGTGTGATATATTACTCTGCTTCTACCGCAAAATAAAAGCGTGGAAAATACCCCCGGCCAAAACGGTCGGGGGTGATTTTATGGCGTTATGGGGGTCAGCACTGGCTCATCAGGCGGATGTAGAACTCTACCGCACGGCCGATGACCTCGGTGCGGATCCGCTCATTGTTGCCGTGGATGGTGCTGCGCTCCTCGGCGGTGAGGTCCATGGCGGAGAAGCGGTAAACATGGTTGCTGACAGGACCGTAATGGCGGCTGTCGCTGCACTGTACCATCAAGTACGGGGAGACAAGGGAGCCTTGCCATGTGCCTGCCACGGCGGAAGCGACCTTATCCCACGCGGGGCAGTCGGTCTCACTGATGGGGCTGGGATTCATGCCCTCGACGCAGCGCAGTTTGACGGCGTCATTGCCGATGACCCCGCGGATGTATTCCATGGCGCTCTCCATGGTATCAGCGGGATTGAGCCGCATATTGCTGACCATGGAGGCGCTGGGCGGGATGACATTGCTGGCCTTGCTGCCCTGCATCTGGGTAAAGGCGACGGTGGTGCGCATCAGGGCGTTCAGCTCGCCGCCCTGCTTTTTGCACAGGTTATCCAGAATACCGCCGAACAGCCACAGGTTGGCAAAGATCATGCGGTAAAGGAAGGTGGAATGACGGCCGAGGGTATCGAACATCTTGGCGGCCGGGGCGGTGATGTGCATGGTAAAGGGGTGATTTTCCACCTTGCAGCAGGCATCCGCCAGTACTCCCACGGGGGTGTGGGGCTTGGGCGCGGAGGCGTGACCGCCGGCGGAGGAAACGCTGTACTCCAGATTCATCATGCCCTTTTCGGCAATACCGATGAGCGCGCAGGGCTGCTTGACGCCGGGGAATACATCCTCGACCACCGCGCCGCCCTCATCCACGACAAGCTGGATATTGATATTGTGCTCCTGGAACCAGTGGACGATATTGACGGCGCCGGGGCCGTTGATCTCCTCCTGACCGGAGAAGGCAAAGTAAATGTCCTGCTCCGGCTGGAAGCCTTGCGCAATCAGATGATCGGCGGCAGTCAGCACGCCGTTAAAGGTGACCTTGGTATCCAGGGTGCCGCGTCCCCACAGCACGCCGTCCTCAATGATGCCCTCGAAGGGGGGCTTTTTCCAGTTCTCCTCCTCCACCGGGACAACATCAAAGTGCGCCATCATGACCGAAGCCTCATCGTGGGCCTTGCCCGCCCAGTAGAACAGCAGGCCGCGGTCCGGCAGGCGGGTGAGGGTGCATTTTTCATAAACATGGGGATATAATTCTGGCAGCAGGGCGATGAGCTTTTCAAATTCCGCCGGATCCTCCTTGGCGGCATCGGTGTAGCTGACGGTACGGCAGCGGATGAGCTGCTGCAGATTGCCGACAGCGGCTTCACGGTCAAATTCGACCGCTTCATAGGTCTTGGCAGTCTCCGCTTTGGGACGGAACGCCGCGGTGCGCAGCAGCACCACAGCCAGCAGCAGGACGAGAACGGCCAATATGATATACAGAACGATCATGACAGAAAACCTCCTTGCAGTATTTTATGGGATCACAGGATCCCCTTTTTATACAGGATGCGGGCCACCCCCACGGTGAACAGCACGCTGACCGGCACCATAATGCCGACAGTGCTGGAATTGAGGGCGGGAACGAAGATGAAGAGAACCAGCATCAGGCAGATGGGGGCGATGGAGAGCTTGGCGTTCTTTGAGATGAACACCACACCCAGGCCGCCGAACAGGGCGGGCAGGATCTGCGCGAAGGCGGGGGCCAGGGCGGGGCTTTCCAACACCGGGGTGAGCGGGATGATGAGAATGACGCCCAGAATGATGATGACGGTGGTGACGATACTGGAAACGGCAATGGCCACGGTGGAAACGATCTCGCCTTCCTCGCTGTTGGCTTTCACATCGGCCTGCTCCAGCGCGTTGAGGGCACAGGGGAGCTTGAGATTACTGATATTGCCGGTGACGAAAGAGAGGTAGCTGCCGCCTGCGCCCAGCATGGGCACATAGGTCAGCGTTTCAATAAATCCGACCGCCCAGTACATGGGGGCGGTGGCGATGAGGCCCATCAGGAGGCCCTTGCCATCGGCAGGGGCGTGGAAGATGATAGAGACGGCGGCGGGGAACATCAGCAGCAGAACCATCATCGAAAGGTTCCAGACGCGGCCGTAGTGATGGACGGAATCCATATAAGTCATATTTGCTTTTTTCATGGTGTGATCCTCCTTTCCCTTAGGACAGCCAGCCGGTGATGGGAATGGCGGAGGCCATGCCGAGAATAAGACTCATCGGCAGGGCGTAATCGCCCACCCAGTGCCAGCCGGTCTTTTTCATGATAAGGCCGCACAGCGCCATAATAACGGCGGAAACGATCATGACGCATACCGGGATAAGGCCGGAGGGATCGCCGTGGAAGATGGTGCCGAAATCGCAGAACACATAGCCGAGGAAAGCGGCGATCATACCGATGAACAGGGCGGAGGAGAGGATATCGCCCCAGCGCTTATCACGGTTTTCTATCTTGGTCATGCCGCCCTGCAGCTTTTTACCGATGAGCGGTACCAGCCAGATGCCCAGCATGATGCTGATGGTCATGACCCAGGCGATGGTGACATACTGGGAAGCGGTAAGGGCGGAAACCTGCCCAAAGGTGAGGCCCATGGCGCTTTCGGCATTGGTGGCGGCAATGGTCTCGTAGGAGAGGGAGCCGACCACCGAAAGGCGCAGCCAGGGCAGCGGCAGGCCGAGGTCCTTGGAAAGGGTGATGACGCTGATGACGATGGCGACGGCCGGGGCGATGGTGAAGACACCGGCGGTGACCATGGTCTTGCGCAGCTTTTGCTGGTCCATGCCGATCTCCTTGCTGCGGCGGACGGCACGCACCAGGAAAAAGACCGACTGCAGCAGCACGGCCAGAATGATGATCCCGGCCAGCACGAACAGGATGGGGCTATTGACGGAAAAATTCACACACTGTCACTCCTTTTGCAGAGATTTGGCAGGGGCGTACCGGAGCGGGGGAGGGCTGCCCGGAAGGGCTGGCCCGACCGTATCGGTGGAACGCTCCCTATAATGCAATATTTTAGCACATAAAAGGGCGAAAGGAAAGACAATGTTTACAGGGGATTGGCATTTGTTTTTGGAGGAGGTACACAAATGGAGGCGAGATAGGGTGCGTGCGCCCGCCATGCCCCCTGCAAAAAGCCCTAAATGGAAAAGCCGTGCCCGCCCCACAGGGGGGAAGGACACGGCTCTGCAAGAAAAATCAGATGTATTTCCACTGTTCCACATCAAAGACCCCGTGGGTGGTGATCTTGAGGGCGGGAATGACCGGCAGGCTCATAAAGGAAAGGGTCATAAAGGGATCGATGCCCGGGGAAACACCCATGCGGTGGGCGGCGGCCTTGGCCTGCTCCAGCAGGTCGTTTACCTCCTCCAGCGGGGCGTCACTCATTAGGCCAGCCACCGGCAGCGGCAGCTCAGCGATGACCTTGCCCTCGTGCACGACTACGGTGCCGCCCTGCATTTCGGCAATGCGGTTGATGGCAAAGGCCAGGTCGGCGTCATCGGCGCCCACGGCGATGATATTATGGGAATCGTGGGCAAAGCTGGTGGCCACAGCGCCCTGCCGCAGGCCGTAACCTTTAATGTATCCCAGGCCAATGTGCCCGGTGCCATGGTGGCGCTCCGCTACGGCGATCTTTAGGATATCATGGGTGGGATCGGGGGCAGCCGCCCGGCCAAGGTTCTGGGTGATGATTTCGCCCGGGACGATGCCGATGACCGGCAGATCTCCGGCGGCCAGCTGCTGCGGCGTGACCGGCGCAATGCGGAAGGTCTCGTGCGCGCGGCGGGAAAGGCTGGGCTCCACCGCGGGCGCGTCAAAGGGTAGAACCTCGCCATCCGCAAAGACGCAGCGGCCGCGCTTATACACCTGCTGGATATTGAAGTGACGGAAGTCATCAAAGACCACAAGGTCGGCCAGGTAGCCGGGGGCGATGGCGCCTTTGTTGTTCATCAGGAAATAGCGGGCTGCCTGATGGCTGGCCACCTTGATGGCAATGATGGGATCAACGCCGCAGGCAATGGCTTCCCTGATGATATAATCGATGTGGCCGCCCTGCAAAAGATCCAGGGGGTGTTTATCATCGGTGGCAAACATGCACCGGGAGTAGTACTGCTGATTGAGCAGCGGCAGGAGTGCCCGCAGATTCTGGGCGGCGGTGCCCTCCCGTATCATGATGAACTGGCCGAGCTGCAGCTTTTCCAGCGCATCCTGGCAGGTGCTGCACTCGTGATCGGAATAGACGCCGGCGGCGATATAGGCGTTGAGATCGGCGCCGGAGAGATCGGGTGCGTGGCCATCGATTTTTTTGTGGTGGGCCTGACTGGCCAGGATTTTGCTGATGACTGCTGGGTCGCCATTGATGACACCGACATAGTTCATCATTTCCGCCAGGCCAAGAACTCTAGGGTGGTCATACAGGTCATCGATGGCCTGATAATCCAGCGTGCAGCCGCTTTCATCCAACGGCGTGGCGGGCACGCAGCTGGGCAGCATAAAGTGGACATCCACCGGCAGGCCCTCGGTGGCCTCCAGCATATAGCGGATGCCATCCACTCCCATGACATTGGCGATCTCGTGCGGATCGGTGATGACAGTGGTGGTGCCGTGGCGGATGACCGCTCGGGCAAACTCGGCAGGGGAAACCAGGCTGCTTTCCAGGTGGATGTGGGCATCGATGAGGCCGGGGCAGACAAAGCTGCCGGAGACATCCACCTCTTTGCTGCCGTGGTAGCTGCCGATGCCGGCGATGAGCCCATCGGAAACAGCGATATCCCCATGACAAAAATCATTGCTGAACACATTGAGATAGGTGGCGTTTTTGAATACGATATCGGCAGGTTCCTCCCCGCGCGCCACGCGGATGAGGCGGAGCTTGCGCCCCAGCTTGCGCTCCACGCACTGGGCGGTGGTTTCATGCGGCTTCATGACAGTCCCTCCTTTTTATTTATACTGGGTGTTTTTTTCGATGAGCTTTTGGTAGATACGGTCGCGCATCCAGGGTTCGGTGCAGGCGGCCAGCGCCTCTCGCGGGGCGAACCACCGCACACCGCTGTTTTCATCGGGCTTTACCCGCAGCGGCTCGGTATCATCGGCTTCGATGAGATAGGTGCAATTGAGATGCAGGTGGGAGGGGACATACCGCCCTCGTTTTTCGTGTCCATCCACGGTAAGGATCTCGACCGAGAACAGTTCACGACTGACGGGGCGGAGCGTTTGCAGTCCGGTTTCCTCGGCTACCTCCCGCAGCGCGACCGCCAAAAGGTCGGTCTCTCCATCGGCATGGCCGCCGGTCCAGCTCCAGCTATTGTAGATGTTGTGATAGATCATCAGCACCTTATCCCGCGCGGGGTTCACCACCCAGGCCGAGGCGGTAAAATGGGCGGTTTCATTCTGCCGGGTAAAGCTATCCGGCTGCTTTAGCGCGGCCAGCAGCAGCGGCAGATCGCGCTGCTCCTGCTCATTGTAGGGCCGATAGGCGGCAAGGCTGGCTTGCAGATCGTGTGGCATGGTGTTTCCCTCCTTGGCAGAGTGGATGCAGCGGGCAGGTATGGCGCGGGGCAGGCCGCCCTGCGGGCGGCCTTACACGGCCCTACGGGCCGTGGCTCCGGCCTCCGTCCGGAGCGCCCCGCGCCCTGTGCAGCCCAGTCCGGTTCTGTCTCAAATTATACCACGGGCGGCACAAAGAGAAAAGCCCCCGAGGGGGCTTTTTCATTGCAGCAGGCTTAGTCGTGCCGAATGGCCTCCAAAGCGGAGATCTTAACAGCGCGGTTGGCAGGGATAAAACCGAAAACAACGCCGACCATCATCGAAAAGACCATTGCCACCAGCACCAGCCACCACGGAATGATGGAAACCGCCCCGCCGTTGCCGAAGCTGAGCCCCAGCGATGCCAGAAGGTTTGCTACGATCGGCACATTGTTTAACAGATAGCTGATCAGGAAGCTGAGCCCAACGCCCACCACGCCGCCGATCAGACCGATCATAGCGGATTCGGTGAGGAACATGGCACGGATGGCGCCCAGCTCGGCGCCCAGCACCTTCATGACGCCGATCTCCTTGGTGCGCTCATAGATGGACATGACCATGGTATTGGCGATGCCGATGGCGGCGACAAACAGGGAGATAGCCGCCAGGCCGCCCAGCATGGTCTGGATCATGGTGAGTTGTTCATCGAACATCTTACGGGTGTCCTCCATCGAGGAGCACTGGAAGCCCATATCGGTGATGGACTGCTGCACTGCGGCAACCGATGCAGCGTCTACGCACTTGACCCGTACCTCATCATAGTTGGTGGTGTCTGGAGCCTTTTCACCGCTGATCTTATAGTATTTCTGCTCCAGCGCCTTCAGCTGGTTGATGTCCATCAGGATGCATTCGCTGGTCTCCCAGCCCTTGTTCCAGTCCTCCACCATCACGCCGGTCACATTGGGGGTGACCTCCAGGCCTTTTTTCAGGTTGCCGTTGTTGTCATAGCTTTCACTGTACAAAACCAGCTTATCCTTCATCATATCCACAAAGGGCTTTTTGGGGTTGCCCATGGCGTCGGTCTGGTTGCGATCCACATAGTTATTGCGTTTTTTCTTGGTATCCCGGAAGGAATACGCCACATTGGCGCCCGCCACCATGCCGTAATCCTTTTTGCTGTCCGCAAAAGAGGTGCCGTCGCTCAATTTATAGCCGAGAGCGTCAAACGCCTCGGGGTAGATGCCGATGATATTGGTATAGGCCGCATAGCGCCCGTTGCGGGATTTCAGCCGGAAGCTGACCCGGCTGCTGTAAAACGGGGTAGCGATCTGCACATTTTCCATCGCCTGTATCTGGGAGAGGGCTTTATCGTCCAGCTTGGCGTTCCCTCCGCCGTAATTGTAGACATTGATGATGGTAAGATCGCCCCACTCTTGCAGCATCTGCATCATGGATTCCCGCGCGCCGATACCGAGTGAGACCATCAGTATGATGGCGCACACGCCGATGACAACGCCGATGACGGTCAGGGCGGTACGCACCCGGCGGCGGGTCAGGTTTCGCAGGCAGACGTTCAGAAGGTCAGATATCCTCATCTTCTTCTACGCTCTCCTTTTTATTTTTACGCAGCTTCAGGTACACAAACACGCCGGCAGCCACTACCACCACACCGCCGATGACCCAGAACCACGGGAAGCCCGCAGGCTCTTCCATGCCGGGGTCCATACCGGGGTCGTCGGGATTTTGGGGGCCGACAGGGCCTTGGGGGCCCCATGCGTCCTCGTAGCTGATCACCTTCGTGGTAAAGGGCACCGAAACGGTGCGCTGGTTCATGTTGGTATCCTCATACGTGATGATGACCTCACCCACCAGCTCGCCCTTTTCATTCCCGGTGATGTAGAAATCGGCGCTGGAGGTGGTGCCGGAGGCCAGGTTGCCCAGATACTGCTCCTCGCCGTTATTGGAAAGCCCTTCGCAGTTCAGCTTGGCGGAAAGATTATAGATCTCGGTGCGGCTCTTATTGACGAAATTGACCGAAAGGTTATTTTCCTCGCCCGTAAAGATCTCCTGGGGCAGGTCGATGCCGGTCACGGTAAAGCGGTCCACCTGCAGCACCGGCATACTGATGCTCTCGGTGGTCTTGGCGTTGCGGCGGATGCCGTTATCGAGATAGTCATAGGTGAAGTCCACCGTCATGGAATGGGACTGCGCCGCAGCATTGGATTTTACCGTCACATTCACCGTTTTGGTGATGGTGCCCTCGGCCGCCAGCGATTCGATGTAGAAGGAATTGGAGCTGCTGGTCAGCATCATGGCATCGGGCAGGGTCATGGTCACCATCATGTTTTCCACGGCCATGGTCTTGCTGGTATTGCGGAAGGTCATGGTGATATTGCGGGTCTCACCGGCCACCAGGTCGCCCTTGCCGTAGCTGTAGCTGCTGATGATGACATAGGGCTGCGCTGCGGTAGTCTCCTCATCCGGCTTTTTGTCGTTTTCCTTTTCCGGCACGATGGTGGCGTTATCGATCTTGCAGGTTACAATAGCATTGTAGTTGCCCTGGGTAATGATAAGCTTCAGGGTGTTATCGCTGCCGCCCACATAGTATACGCCGGTCAGCTGGATTACCATACCTTTATCGGTGCTGCCTACTGTCCATTTTCCAATTTCAGCACCGGCGCCGGAGCCAGCCAGGAAGCTGCTGTCACCAGGGGTGGTAACCGAGAAATTATTCTTGTCGTAGCTGGTGGTGCCACACAGGCTCAGAAAGTCATCATCAGTAACATACAGGGTCAAATCAACATAGTTGCCCTTTACGATCTCAGAGCTGGGATTGACCTTATCCAAAGGGGAGCCGGGATATTTGGTGTACTTTTTGTTATTGGCCATGTCCTTGTGGTACATCTGCCAGTAGTAGCTGCCGCTGCAAATAGCATCCAGCCGGAAACTGTCAGCGGTCTTTTCGCCGCCCAGGGTGCTCTTGGCCTGGAATACAGGGGTAATAGCCGTGTTGCCGGTGATTTCAATTTCGCCGAAATCTGCAACAGGCTTTGCATCAGTATCGCCTACTTTATATGTAGCACTGACAAATTCATAGCCAGGCTTCGGGTTAAACGAAACAGTAACTTTTGTCCCACTTTTTACGGTTACGGTTCCACCTGCTGTGATAGAGAGCTGATAGTCTTTCCCTCCGTCACTGTATTTTACGGTGATGGTACCATTGGTAAATGCTCCGGCGGTAATGGTATAAGTAGTAGTTGCCGTAGGCGTTCCGGTGGAGTCACCTTCAGCCGCCATCGCCACGGTGCCCAGCACCATGGCCAGCACCAGAATAAATGTCAGGATCTTGCTTATCTTTTTCACAGTCATACTCCTCCTTGGCCGGCGGCCAGTGTGTTATCGGTAAATTGCAGGGTCTCCGGCAGCTCCTCGGCAGGGGCGGCGGGAGGTTCTTGGATCACTTTGGGATTGCGGTGGTCCTCATTGGAAATGATGCGTCCATCCGAGATGGTCACGATGCGGTCGCAGTATTCTGCCAGGCTGCGGTCATGTGTCACCAGTATGATCGTGGTGCCCTTTTCCCGGGCAAACCGCAGGAACATCTCCATGACCTCTTTGGTCGTTTTGGTATCCAGGTTGCCGGTGGGTTCATCGGCAAATACTACCTCAGGATTGGTAACAAAGGCGCGGGCAATGCCCACGCGCTGCTGCTGGCCGCCGCTCATTTCATTGGGACGGTGGTCCATGCGCTCGCCCAGTCCCACCTGCTTTAGCATTTCACGGGCGGCTTCCTCACGCTTTTTGCGGGACACCCGGCGGAACATCAGCGGCATGGCCACATTTTCCACAGCGGTCATCCCCTGAATGAGATTGTAGGACTGGAACACAAATCCGATGTGCTTCTGCCGGAACACCGCCAGCTGCTTTTCGCTCATCTTGGAGATCAGCTCTCCCTTGATTTTTACCGTGCCGCGGGTGGGCTTTTCCAGCCCGGCCAGCTGGTTCAGCAGGGTGGATTTACCGCTGCCGGAGGTACCCAGTATACAGCACACCTGCCCCTGCTCGATGGTCAGGTCGATATTATCCAGAGCGACTACCTTTTCATCGCCGGTCCGGTACACCTTGCGGAGATTTTTGGTCTCCACCATGTATTGCACATTTTTTCCCCCTCTCGCAGAAAAATCATATTTCACTAAAATAAGTGTACAGTTTGATGGATTTTATTGCATCCAAAAACAAAAAATGCAGAAAAACTTTGCAGCAAACTGTACTACTGGAGCTAATACAGTCAGCATACCATTTTGCCCCTATATAGTCAACGCAGTTCACGGTGAATTCATAAAATATTAAAGAACACAAAAAAGCTCCCGCACCTGTTACAGTGCGGGAGCTCCTGGTAAAACTGTTTCCTGCGGCCGTTTGCAGCCGGCGCAGGAGCTTGGGGAATGAGCCGAAGGGAAAAGAATGAGGACAAAACGAAAAAGTATAAAGAAGGATGAAGATAAGGAGGAGAAAGAAAAACCTTCGGCCGGGCTATGCGCCCTTATTTATTCCACACCTTTATCATATCCGTTCAATGTGATGGCTGTGTGAAGAAATCAGGAAAAATCGGAATGATTTTCTTCACTTTCGGCGGTTAAAGCGGCATCGGGCGGCAGCAGTGACAGCCGGAACCAGAAATCGCTGCCCTCGCCCAGGGTGCTGGCTACGCCGTATTCGGCGCCGTGGGCCTCCAGCACGCCCTTTACAATGGAAAGTCCCAGCCCGGCCCCCACGGTGGAGCGGCGGTGGTTTTTATCCACCTTGTAGTAGCGGTCCCACACATAGGGCAGGCTCTCGGCCGGAATGCCTTCGCCGTGGTCGATGACCTCCACCTTCACAGTCCCATTCTCGATGGTCTGGCGCACCAGTACGGCCCGGTCGGCCCCGGCATAGTTGATGGCGTTATTGATGAGATTATACAGCACTTGGGTCATGCGCAGCCGGTCGGCCATCACCATGGCGTCGCCGTCCGCTTCCAGCGTGATGGCGTAGCCGTCATGCAGCACCAGCTTGGCGTACCGCCCCATAATGCCGCGGATCATCTTGGTGAGATTGAGCGGCTCCGGTTCGGGGGTCTGCGCGCCGCTTTGTAGCCGGGAAAGATTCAGCAAATCATTGACCAAATCAGTCAGCCGGCGGGCCTCATCTATGATGATCTGCACATTTTCCGGGGTATTTTCACCCGGCAGATCGCGCATTACCTCGGCATAGCCTGTAATCATGGTCAGCGGGGTGCGCAGGTCGTGGCTCACATTGGCGATGAACTCCTGCCGCAGATGTTCCACCTTGCTCAGCTCCCGGCTGGCATAGTTTAGGGTGTCGGCCAGCTCGGTGACCTCCCGGTAGGTGCCGCCGGTAAACTGCGTGCCGTAATCGCCGGTGGCCAGCTGCTTGGCGCTTTTGGTAATGCGGGTGATGGGACGGGAGATCATGGAGGAAAGCAGCAGCACCAGCAGGATGGAAAACGCCGTCATGATGACCGTGATGATGACCAGCTGGGCCCGCAGTGTTTCCACCGTGGTATTGATGGGCGTGATGGTGGCATCCACCATGACCATGACCGGCTCGGCGCCTTCGTCCTCTCCGCGCGTGGTCAGAATGCCGTACAGCAGCTGCTCGGTGGAGGCGGCCTGGGCGGTTGCTTTGCTCTGCATGGCGGGGGAAAGCTCCAGGAGCTGATAGTTTTCCAGCACGGTGCCGCCGTTTTCCTGCGCCTGCCGGAACAGCAGCGCCGCCTGATCGGTAAGCAGCATGTGCAGGATGCAGGAGGGCTGGTTGCCGGAGGTCAGTACCGGGGTGCCGTCCTCCCGCACGATGTGGACACAGATGAGATCCTGACGGGTCAGGCGGTTCACCTCGGTGTAGAAGTTCTCATCATTGATGCTGGCGGCTACTTCCTCGGCGGTATTTTTGATGGAGCTGGTCTTGATGGATTTGTAGAAGCTCTCCAAAAAGACGATCTGCAAAAGCCACAGCAGCATCAGCAGCAGCGCCACGAACATAGCAAAGCTGCCCACCAGTCTCCAGCGGATGCCCAGGTGGGAAAAACGGCTTTGCTTATGCTGCGGGGCAGGGGAGGACTCAGTTGGCGTCTCCGTCTGCATCGCTTTCCGGCTCTGCCACAGTTTCAAAGCGGTACCCAACTCCTCTTAGCGTGATAATGCACCGGCTGTACCGGCCCAGGCTCTTGCGCAGCAGCTTTACATGGGTATCCAGCGTGCGGTCGTCGCCGTAAAAATCATAGCCCCACACATCGTGGATCAGCCGCTCGCGGGTCAGGGCCACGCCGCGGTTGCGCACCATATAGAAAAACAGGTCGTACTCCTTGGGAGACATCTCTATGCGCTGCTCGTCAATGAAAACTAGCCGCGCGGTAAAATCCACCGTCAGCCCCTCAAAAACAAAACGGTTGTTTTCCTCGCCGCCGCTGCGCTTGATGATGGCGGCCACCCGCATCATCAGCTCCTTGGGGGAAAAGGGCTTGACCACATAGTCATCGATCCCCAGCTCGAAGCCGTGGATGCGGTCATATTCTTCGCCGCGGGCGGAAAGCATGATGATGGGCGTGCGGTTGTATTTGCGGATTTCGCGGCAGGCGGAAAAGCCGTCCAGCTCCGGCATCATCACATCCATGATGATGAGATCGAACGGCTCGGTGCGGCACAGGTCGATGGCCTCCATGCCATTGGCGGCCTCGGTGACCCGGTAGCCCTCGAATACTGCGTATTTTTTAATGATCTCGCGGATCTTGGCTTCGTCATCCACGACCAGGATGTGATACATGGCGGTTACCTCCTTTGGGGGTGCAGGCTGGCATTCGGGCGGCCCCGTGCCTGGCTCCGCCGGGCTGGGGCGCCCCCCTGCGGGGGGCGCCCTTCGGGAGCCTTCGGCTCCCGCGCGGGGCCGCCCAAAAACCAGCTTCCTGCAATGTCCATGGTTATTATAGCATACTCTCCCACGCCGATGCTATAACCTTTACGAAATGTTAATATCTTTCCTCTTGCGTTCGTCCCGTTTTGCGCTAAAATAAGATTAGAAATCCCCGACCGACCGGTCGGTCGGAACATCTATCCCCCGGAAATGGAGAATCCTCTATGCTGTCTCGTCTCAGTGTCAAAAAGCCCATGACCGTATTCGTCTGCGTGGTGCTGGTGCTTATCCTCGGTGTCATGTCCTTCATCAATATGACCACCGACCTCCTGCCGAATATGGATCTGCCCTATGCCATCGCCTATACCACCTACATCGGCGCCAGTCCGGAGCAGGTGGAGCAAAGCGTGACCAAAACGCTGGAAAGCGCCCTGGCTACCACCAGCGGCGTCAAGAATATCACCAGTATCTCGCAGGAAAATGTCAGTATCGTGGTGCTGGAATTTGAGGAAGGCACCGGCATGGATTCCGCCATGATCGAAATGAACGCCAGCCTTGATCAGATCGCCGGCTCCCTGCCCGAGGCCGCCGGCAGCCCGGTGCTCATGAAGATCAATCCCGATATGCTGCCCATCATGGTATTGGCGGTGGATAGCGATAATATGGCCCGAAACGAGCTTTCGGAATTCACCTCCTCCACCGTCATCCCGGCACTGGAGCGGGTGGACGGCGTGGCGTCCGTTTCCGGCAGCGGTCTGGTAGAAAGCCAGATCCGTGTGGAGCTGGATCAGGCCAAAATCGATGAGCTGAATGACAAGGTACTGGCGGCCATTGATAGCTCCCTGGCCGATGCCGAAAAGCAGCTCAAGAATTCTCGCAGGCAGATCAACGACGCCAAAAAGAAGCTGGAGGAGCAAAGCGGCACCGCCTATGCCCAGCTGGTGGCCGCTGCCCAGCAGCTGGCCGATGCCAAGGATCAGGCCTCCCTCGGCTCCACCCTCACCTCGGCGGAGGTCAAGGCCATTCAGGCCGTGCTGGCCCAGTACGATAACATGGTAAATCTGCGCGATAGCTACAATGCCAGTGAAGATTACGCCCGTACCCATCTTTCCGCTGTAAAATATGCCGAGCTGCAATCTCTGCAGCTTACCCGCACCCAGCTGCGCGCCCAGCTGAAAGCCGCCCAAGCCTCGCTGGAGACCGCCGAAGCCGCCCTCAAGGAGATCGGCAGCAGTGAAGCCGCCCTGCAGCAGGATGTGACCAATGCCAAGGATGCGCAGGAAGCCGCACAAACCGCCTACGATGAGGCGCTGGCCGGCGCACCGGAGCGTCTCAAGGACGATCCCGGCTGGCAGGACCTGCTGCGGCAGGAGCAGGAAAAGCAGGCGGAGGTGGACGACCTCCAGGCACAGCTGGAGAAGGAACCCAATAGTACCGAGCTGCAGGCCGAGCTGGATACCGCCAAGGCCGCCCTTGCCGCCATCAAGATGGAGCAAACCGCCTATATCAACCGCAATGACCCGCAAACCGTTGCCGCCGCGGAAAAGCTCTCGGCTGCCGAGGAGGAGGTGACCCGCGCCAACGCCCGGCTGGAGACCTTCCAGCAGGCCACCGAGGCGAAGGCGGAGGCCGAGAAGGCCATCGCCGACGCCACCAAAGCCATCGAGGAAAACACCGCCGCCATCAAACTCGTGCTGGGCGAGGTCGAGGGCAAGAAGTGGATCGAAAGCCACGATAAGGTGCAGGATGACTACGGCACCATTACCGAGCTGAACGCCGCCATCGATGCGCTGGCGCCCCGCATCCCGCAGCTAAAAAAGGAGCTGGAAACCGCTCAGTCCAGCCAAAAGGAGCTGGACGCCGCCCTTTCGCAGCTGGATAAGGCGCAGAGCCAGCTGGAGACCGGCAAGCTGGAGCTTTCTCAGCAGCTCATTCTGGCCACCCTGCAATTACAGCAGGCCGAACAGGCCCTGGATGAAGCCGAGGAGCAGTTCCGCCAGCAGCGGGATGCCGCCTACAAGGCCGCCGGGCTGGACGGCATTCTCACCCAGTCCGCCGTTTCGCAGCTGCTCATGGCGCAGAACTTCTCGATGCCCGCCGGCTATATCCAAAGCGCCGAGGGGCAGAATGCCCTCAAGGTCGGCGATAAATTTACCAGCCTGGAGGAGCTGCAGAACTGGGTGCTCTTCCAATACGATGTCGGCGATGTGGGGGAGATCCGCCTGACCGATATCGCCACTGTCCGCCTGGCGGATAACGCCGAGGAGCTGTACGCCAAAATAAACGGCAATGACGGTGTGCTGCTCACGGTACAAAAGTCCTCCATCGCTTCCACCTCCGGTGCCTGCGATAATCTCTATGCCGCCATGGCCCAGCTGGAGGAAAAATACGATGGCCTGCACCTCACCGCCCTCAGCGATCAGGGCCAGTACATCGATCTGGTCATCAGCTCGGTGCTGGAAAACCTGCTGTTCGGCGCGCTGCTGGCCGTCATTGTCCTCATGCTGTTCCTGCGGGACTTCCGCCCCACTATCATTGTGGCGCTCAGTATCCCCATCAGTCTGCTTTTGGCGGTGGTGCTTATGCACTTCACCGGCGTCACTCTCAATATCATCTCCCTTTCAGGCCTTGCCCTTGGCGTCGGCATGCTGGTGGATAACAGCATCGTTGCCATCGAGAATATCTACCGTCTGCGCCAGCTGGGCTACAATGCCGCCACGGCGGCGGTTCACGGCTGCCGCCAGATTGCCGGGGCTATCACCGCCAGCACCCTTACCACTGTCTGCGTATTTGTGCCCATCCTGTTCACCAGCGGCCTTACCCGGCAGATCTTCGCCGATATGGGCCTGACCATCGCCTATTCACTGGGTGCCAGTCTGCTGGTCGCCCTTACCTTGGTGCCCGCCCTTTCGGGCAAAATATTGACCCGCGATACCGCAGGGGAAAAGCCCAACCGTCTCCTGAACCGCATGATAGCGGGCTACGAAAACCTTCTGCGGAAAGTACTGCGGCACAAGGCTCCCGTTCTGCTGGGCGCGGTGGCACTGCTTATTGCCAGCGCGGTGCTGGCGGTCAGCATGGGCACCGCCTTTATGCCGGAAATGGATAGCCCACAGGTGTCGGTCTCCATCGAGATGCCGGAGGACGCCACCCAAAGCGAAACATGGGCCATGTGCGATACCGTCCTGGAGCGGATCCTTACCGTGGATGGGGTGGATACCGTCGGCGCCATGGAGGGCCAGAGCATGATGAGCATGGGCGGCAGCAGCCTGTCCATCTATGTGCTGCTGGGTGATGACCGCAGCGATTCCAGCCAGGAGATCGCCAAAAAGATCGAGGAAGCCTGCGCCGATCTGGACTGCACCGTTTCCGCCAACGGCTCCACCATGGATATGAGCATGATGACCGGCGGCAGCGGTATTCAGCTGGCCGTCACCGGCGATGATATGGATGCCCTGCGGGCCGCCGCCACCGACCTGGCCCAAACCATTTCCGCCGTGGAAGGGGTCGCTTCGGTCAGTGATGGGCAGGAGGACAGCAGCACCGAGGTGCGCATCACCGTGGATAAAGCCAAAGCCGCCGAGTACAACCTGACGGTCGCACAGGTCTACCAGCAGGTGGCCGCCGCCGTTCTTTCCCAAACCACCGCCACCAATATCACCGTAAACGGCAGTGACCTGCCGGTTGTGGTCGTCCCCGATAGCGCCGGGATCACCACCCGGGAAACGCTGGAGGAGCTCTGCCTGACCGGTACCAAAAACCAGGAAGAATGCGAGGTCCGTCTTTCCGAGATCGCCGCAGTGACCGAGGCCGCGTCCGCTTCCGCCATCCACCGTGAAAATCAGGCCCGTACCGTCACCGTCACCGCCCAGATCGCCGATGGCTACAACATCGGCCTGGTGAGCCGTGAGGTGGAAAAGCTGCTGGCCGATTATGAGATGCCGGAGGGCTGCTCCTATGCCATTGAGGGCGAAAATGAGATGATCCAATCCACCATGAGCGACCTCATCCTGATGATCGCCCTGGCCATCGCCTTCATCTACCTCATCATGGTGGCGCAGTTCCAGTCGCTGCTCTCGCCGTTTATCGTGCTGTTCACCATTCCGTTGGCCTTCACCGGCGGCCTTTTGGCCCTGTGGATCACCGGCAAGGAGCTCTCAGTCATTGCCATGCTGGGCTTCCTTATGCTCGCGGGTGTCGTTGTGAATAACGGCATCGTCTTTGTGGATTACGCCAACGGGCTGCGGCTGGAGGGGATGGAACGCGCCGAAGCGCTGGTACAGACCGGCCGCGACCGCATTCGCCCCATCCTCATGACTGCCATGACCACCATTTTCGGCCTGGCTACCATGGCGCTGGGCCTGGGCGCCGGCGGCGATATGCTGCAGCCCTTGGCCATCGTTACCATCGGCGGCCTGGCCTACGCCACCCTGCTTACCCTGTTCATTGTCCCCGCCATTTACGATATTTTCCTAAAGAAAGACCCCAAGAAAGTTGTCATCGAGGAGGTAGAAGAGGTATGAACTTGCCGGAGAAAAAGGCCGCGGTGTTCCGTGCGGTATTAAAGCTGCTGCGGCAGGGCCGTCCGCTGGGAGATTTGAAGGTTTCTGAGATCGCCGAAGCCGCTGGCATCGGCAAAGGCACTGTGTACGAGTATTTCCCCTCCCGGGAGGAGCTGCTGCGGGATGCCATGCAGTACAGCAGGGCCCAGGGCTTCCAGGAACTGTACGCCGCCATTTCCGACGCCGAGGGCTTTGAAGCCCGCTGGAAGGTCATCGAGATCACCGCCCGCCAGCTGCTGGAGTGCAGCTCCGTTTTCTTTTCACAAGTGCCCTCCATGGGGTTTCCGCAGGCCGCCCTGTATGATATCTGCGGCGGTCCGCAGGAGCGTGCCGATACCCGCCGCATGATCGGGGAGATCATGAACTGCCTGACCACTGCCGCGGTGGAGGAGGGCCTGGCCCCCCGTATGCCGGAGCCGGAATACCTTTCCATGGTCGGAGAGGGCTGTATTTCCGGCTTTCTGCTGCGCTGTGCCCTCTCGGAGGGCCGGCAGGAGGAAATAGCCGCGGCTCTGGCCGATACCTGCAAGCTCTATATTGCCGCCCTGCAGTGATTTTGGTTTCTGCAGGGGGCCGGCTCGGGGCGCAGTCCGACCCATCCTGCGGATGGGTCCAGCGGACAAATGTCCGCTGCGGCGATGCTTTGCATCGCCGGGGCTGCGCCCCGCCCGCCTGCGGCCCGTACCGCCTTAGGCGCCCCACCCGCAAAGAGATTTGCACTCTTTCTCATTTTGCGGTATGATAGGGCCAGAATAAGCATGTGAACCCCAAGCCCCCAAAAAGAGAAGGGAGGACGCCCCCGATGAAACGCTGTCTAATGCTTCTGCTGCCGGTAATTTTGCTGCTGGCGGGCTGCGGCCATGCCCCGCAGGAAAACGAATCGCTGGAATCCATGACCGCACCCATGACGGCGGATCATTCCCAGTGGCAGCAGGAGCCGTATTATATCCTGCAGTTCAATGTCGATTCCGTCATCAGCAATGCCCCCAATGTCACCGCCACCGCTTCCCGGGTCATCATCTCCCAGGGGGGCACCTACCTGCTCAGCGGTACTTTGCAGGATGCCCAGCTCACCGTGGAAATCCCCGCGGGGGAAACGGCCCGGCTGGTGCTGTGCGGGGTGGATATGCACTGTGAACGGGGCCCGGTCATCTACTCCAATGGCGGCGGCACCGTGGTGCTGCTGCTGGAGAACGGCACCGAAAATACCCTCTCCGATGGCAAAAGCTATCTCTATTCCGGCAGCAAGGTGCGGGAAGCCGCCATCAGCGTGGAGGGCGACCTGCTCATCACCGGCGGGGGCAGCCTTTCGGTGGAGGCCATCCACAATGACGCCCTGCGCAGCGAAAGCACCCTGGTCGTTGCGGAGGGCACTTTGGAGATCACCGCCTGGCGGGACGGACTGGTTGCCGGGCAGGAGCTGCAGATCAGCGGCGGACAGCTTTCCATCGCCTGCGGCCGCACCGGCCTTTCGGCCAGTTCCGCCAAATCCGGGCAGGGCAGCGTGACGCTGGCAGGGGGCACAGTGGCCCTCATCTGCGGCGGGGACGGCATCACGGCGGCCGGGAGCCTTTCGGCCACGGCAGGGGAGTACCACATCACCACCGGCGGCGGCAGCGGCAACGCCAGTTATGGCGAAACCGCCGAAAAATGGGGCCTGTGGGGCGGTCTGCCCCAGCAGCAGCCCACCGAAAAACAGCCCATCATCAACCGGGAGCAGATCGTGAGCGATAGCGCGCGGGGCCTTTCCGCCGGCAAATCCCTGGCGCTTTCCGGCGGTACCTTTACGCTGGATTGCAGCGATGCCGCCCTCTATTCCGTGGGAAGCACCAAGCTATCCGGCAGCCGTGTCACCATTTCCGGCGGCGATACTGCCATCACCACCCAGCAGCTCACCCTTTCCGCCGGAGATGTTTCCATTCTCACCGCCCGCCGCGGTGCTGTGGCGGAGGATATGACTCTTTCCGGCGGCAGCCTGTCCATTACCGCCGTGGAGGAGGGCATGACCCTCTCCGGCGGGTATGATAAATCCGAGAGCGACCCCGCCGCTGACCTGCGCAAAATGACCGTGACCGGCGGCAGCCTTTCCATCTGCGCCGGGACCCATGCTTTGGATATCGGCGGATCACTGTTCCAGTCGGGCGGCAGTCTGCTGCTCGGCTCCGGCCGGGAGCAGAACCCCCTGCGGGCTGCCACGGCCCATATTAGCGGTGGCACCCTGCTGGCGGCCGGCCCCCTCCCGGAGGAGCCGCAGCTGTATACCAGCCTGCCCCGCATCAGCGTGGAGCTGTGGCTGACCGGCGGCCGGCCCCTGACCGTCACGGCGGCGGAAGAGAGTACCCCCATGCTCTCCTTCACCCCGGAAACCTCGGTCGGTTATGTTACTCTCATCAGCGATGCCCTGGAGAAAGATACCACCTACTATCTCGTCTCCGGCAGCGCCCGTATCGGCCTTTCCCCGGTCTGAATGGCGTGCCAGACACCACAAGACCTGCAAAACTCCCTCCATAAATTTTAGTACGCAAAACACGGCAAAAATCCCTGCTTCCCGGCAGGGATTTTTGAGATTCTTGTTTAACTGACTAAATTGTCATTTCAATATGCGACAATAATTGTATGAAAACACAACGAAACAAACGGCTATTGGTGTAGAGACGGCATCATTCGCCAAAGACGGTTTCCACCACCCGGCTGCATTCCGGCGGGGAATACCGCCAGCGCCGCAGCACCCCCTCGGTGAGGAAATACTGCACTGGCTGCGGGGCGTAGGGCGCGTCAAAGGCATCCACGATGATGAGCTTGATCTTCATTTTTTCCGGCAGGATGCTTTTAATATACACGCCCGCGTGCTGGCCGGCGCGCACGCCCTCGCAGGGCTCCGCCAGGCCGGCCAGGTTGGGGGTCAGCTCCACAAAGACGCCATAGTCCTCCACGCTGCGGATGATGCCCGCCACTGTTTCTCCCGGCAGGTACAGCTCGGCGTTTTGGGCCCAGGTGCCCAGCAGCTCCTTGTGAGAAAGCTGCACCCGGCCCTCCGGCTCCACCGCCTTTACCACGGCGTAGATGCTCTCTCCCACAGCAAAGCGGTCCCGCGGGTGGCTGATGCGGGAGACCGAGATCTGATCGATGCTGATGAGGGAGGGCAGCCCGCAGCCGATATCCACAAAGCAGCCGAAGCTTTCCAGGTGCGTTACCCGCGCGGGGATGATCTCCCCAGGGGTCAGATGGTCTATGTATTCGGAACGGCAGCGCAGCTGGGCTGCCCGCCGGGATAAAATGGGCCGCGGTGCTCCGGCCTCATCGTGCTCTATCGCCGTGATGAGAAAGCAGACCGACTTATTCACCCGGGAGATGATGGCGATATCCCGCACCGTCTGCTCTTTTATTCCCAGGGCGCCCTCCTCCCGGGGGATGATCCCGCGGCAGCAGCCCATATCCACCACCAGGTTGTGGTCATAATCACACAGCAGCGCCCGTCCCTCCAGGATTTGACCGATGCGCATGGCGCTTTGCAGTGTTTCCTCATTTTGCAGATAATATCGGTTTTCCTCAGTTTCCAGCAGCATGCCCTCCGGCCAGTAATATCCCATGCTTTACCCTCCTGTTTTGCCTATTGCTTTATCTATATTCGGCGGCAGGCGGGACTATACCGGGGGGGAACTTGGGCCGCCCGCGGTGGGGTGGCTTTTCTGAGATGAAAAGTGAGTAAAAGAATTTTTGGATCAAGATTGTAGTCGCCTTAGGCGGCGCGGAGCCTTTTGCAAAGGCATAAACTGCACGCATGTCCCTAAAGCCTCCCTTGTGTAAAGGGAGGTGGTGAGCGGAGCGAACCGGAGGGATTGCCGACACAAACTATGCCCAGCTTTATTTCGCCTTCGGCGGCGCGGAGTTTTACAAAAGGTATTCATTTGTACGCCTACCCGGCGGGGGCCTACTTTTGTTCGTGCAAAAGTAGGCAAAACACGGTCAAGGGGGACAGATTCCCCCTTGGCAACCCCCTTTCTGTCGCTTGCAGTGCTGGATACGAATTTAGATTTTTCTTGAACGAAAAATCCAAATCCGTACTGCGCACAGATACGCTCCAAAAGTAGCCGCAGGCGCATCTGCCCCTTCCCCCTACCCCTCCCCCGTGGCGGGGGAGGGGCCGTCTATCCAAATAGCTGCTTATCCAACCCATAGGCTCGGCAGCGTGATTTCCTGCTATCGGTTTGCAGGTACCCCCACATAAAATGCGCCGCAGGCCCCTTGAAAGCGTATCTGCGGCACCGTACGGGCTGTCACCTTTTGGTGACTCAGCGACGCCGAAGGCGAAAGGAAACTTTGGCATAATTTGTGTCGACAATCCCTCCGTCACGGCTGAGCCGTGCCACCTCCCCTTACACAGGGGAGGCTTTAGGGGGCAGGCGAACAGTTTAGACCTTTGTAAAAGGCTTTCGCCGCCGATAGGCGACCACAATCTTAGCTTGAACACTTTTTGCTTACTTCTCCTCAAGGAAAAGTAAGCCCCTGCCCCCTCATTGCAAAAACTTTTCCCCCGTGGTATAATATAAAATCGACTTAATGGCAAAGGAGGGACTCCCATGGATGTCCGCGTCGGCGATATTCTGCTGATGAAGAAAAAGCACCCCTGCGGCGGGGAGGAATTCACCGTCACCCGCAGCGGCATGGATTTTAAGCTGGTATGCCGCACCTGCGGCCGGGAGATCATGATCCCCCGTGCCAAGGCCGAACGCCACATCAAAAAGATCACCCACCCGGAGGAGCAGTAGCGGTGCCTTATGCCACTAAATTCGCATAAGGAGTTTTTGCCATGCTCGAAGGACTTTTGGCGGCGCACCGCCGCTACGATGAACTTTCCGCCCAGCTTTCCCAGCCCGATGCCGCGTCGGATATCGGCCGCTACCGGGCCTTGATGAAGGAATATAAGGAGCTGGAGCCGCTCTCCCGCCAGTACCTGGCGCTGGCCGCTGCCGAGGAAGCGCTGGCCGAAGCCAAGGAGCTGCTCTATTCCCACGATGCCGAGCTTTCGGCTATGGCCGCCGAGCAAAAAGCGGAAGCTGAGGAGGAGATTACCCGCCTGACCGAGGAGGCCCGGCTGATGCTGCTGCCCCATGACCCGCGGGATGACCGCAGCGTCATTATGGAGCTGCGTGCCGGCACCGGCGGGGAGGAGGCCGCTCTTTTTGCGGCAGACCTGTACCGCATGTACAATCTGTATGCGGCGGCCCGCGGCTGGCAGGTGGAGCTGATGAACGCGGGTGAAACGGAGCTGGGCGGCTACCGGGAGATCATTTTCTCCATCGATGGGGAAAAGGTTTTCTCCCGCTTAAAGTTTGAAAGCGGCATCCACCGAGTGCAGCGGGTGCCCGTCACCGATAGCCAGGGCAAGATACAGACCTCCGCCGTGACCGTAGCGGTGCTGCCGGAGGCCGATGAGGTGGAAATTCACATCGACCCCAAGGACCTCAAAATTGATACCTTCCGTTCCAGCGGCGCAGGCGGCCAGCACATCAATAAAACCGAGTCCGCCATCCGCATCACCCACCTGCCCACCGGGCTGGTGGTGGAATGCCAGGACGAGCGAAGCCAGTATAAAAATAAAGACCGCGCCATGAAGATCCTGCGCAGCCGCCTGCTGGAGCAGGCCGAGCAGGCTCAGAACGATTCCATCGCCGCCGACCGCCGCCGCCAGGTGGGTTCCGGCGACCGCAGCGGGCGCATCCGCACCTATAATTTTCCCCAGAACCGGGTCAGCGATCACCGCATCGAGCTGACGCTGTACCGGCTGGATGCCGTGATGAACGGCGAACTGGACCTGCTCATCGAGCCGCTGCTGGCGCACGAGCAGGCCGAAAAACTGCAGAACAGGGAGTATCCCGAATTATGATGAAAACCGAACTCATCCGAATATATGACCCCGCTGAGGACGCCGAGGGCGTGCTGCGCGCCGGGGATATCCTCGCGCACGGCGGACTGGTCGCCATTCCCACCGAAACGGTGTACGGCCTGGCCGCCAATGCCTATGATGAAGCGGCTGTCAAGGCGGTATACGCCGCCAAGGGCCGCCCCAGCGATAACCCTATGATCGTCCACATCGCGGAGCTTTCCGCCCTGCCGGAGCTGGTGACCGCCATCCCGGAAAACGCCAAAATTCTGGCGGAGGCCTTTTGGCCCGGACCCCTCACCATGGTGCTGCCCCGCTCGTCCAAGATCCCCCTGACCACCACCGGCGGCCTTCAGACCGTCGCTATCCGGATGCCCAGCCACCCGGTGGCCCGTGCCGTTATCCGGGCGGCAGGTGTGCCGTTGGCCGCCCCCAGTGCCAACCGCAGCGGCAGTCCCAGCCCCACCACCTTCCGCCACTGTGTGGATGACCTGTGGGGTCTGGTGGATGCCATTGTGGAAAGCGATGACTGCACCGTTGGCGTGGAATCCACCGTCGTTTCCTTCCTGCCGGACGGGACCCCGCAGATCCTGCGCCCCGGCGCCGTCACCCCGGAGGAGATCCAGCGGCGGTGCGGATGCGTCTCGGTCGCCGAGGCCGTCCTACATATGCTCCCGCAGGATGCCGCGGCCCCCAGCCCCGGCATGAAATATAAACACTACGCCCCTGCCGCCACCCTTACGCTGCTGTGCGGCAGCCGGGAGGATTATGCCGCCCGGGTGAACGAATACTACGAGACCCTGCAGCGGGCAGGGGAGGAGGACGGCTTCTACGCCATGTGCTTCGATGAGGATGTTTCCCTGCTGGAGGCTCCCACCATCAGCTACGGCGTGGCCTACGATTATCCCTCCCAGGCACAGAACCTCTTTGATGTGCTGCGGCAGCTGGATAAGCTGCAGGCCACCGAGGTGTATGTCCACGCCCCGGAGCCGGAGGAAATGGGACTTGCCGTCTATAACCGCCTGCTGCGCGCCGCCGCTTTCCGGGTGGTCCACCTCTAATTATTTGCTTTGCCACGCTGCCGTCGGCGGAGCGCCCTGCGGGCGCCCGTCTTGGCAGCCACCGGCTTCTTCCTACCCCAACCAGAACCGAGGTGATCCCATGCTCCGTATCGGCCTGACCGGCCCCACCGGCAGCGGCAAATCCACCGTTACCGCCCTCATGCGCCGCTGGGGCGGCATCGAGATTTTGGATGCCGATACCATCGCCCACGGGGTGAATAACAGCCCCGCCTGCACCGCGGCCATCGCGGCGGCCTTCCCCGGCACCCGCCTGCCGAATGGCACCATCGACCGCAAGGCACTGGGCGCCATTGTTTTCTCCCGGCCGGAGGAACTGAGCCGGCTGGTCGGCATCACTTTTCCGCTTATCCTGGCGGAGTGCGAAGCCCGCATGGATGCCGCTGAAGCGGCCGGCTGCCGCGCCTGCGTGCTGGACGCCCCCACCCTGTTTGAAAGCGGCGGCGATCAGCTCTGCGATGTTATTGTCAGCGTGGTGACCCCGCGGGAGGAGCGCCTGCGCCGGGTGCTGGAACGGGACGGCATCACCAGGGAAGCCGCCGAAGCCCGTATGAGCAACCAACACGAGGACGAGTATTACACCCGCCGCGCCCACTTTGTCATCACAAATTCGTCGGATCTTGCCCACCTGGAAAAAGAGGTGGAGCGCTGCCGCCGGTTTTTGTGCCTATAAATCCATAAAATTATCAAAAAACCGAAAGGAGTAAAATACCCATGAGTGAAAAAACCAAGGGCGAGCAGCTGCGCGAGGAGCTGCTGATGAACCCCAAGAATCTCACCGAGACCATGTCCGAGGAAGAGCTGAAGGCTGCTTACGATTTTTGCGAGGGCTACAAGACCTTCCTGGATGCCGCCAAGACCGAGCGCGAGGCTGTTACCACTGCCGTAGCCATGCTGGAAAAGGCCGGCTATGTCCCCTTTGACCACGCCAAGCAGTACAAGGCAGGGGATAAGGTCTACCTCAATAACCGCGGCAAGGCCCTCATCGCCGCTACCCTCGGCCGCCGCAGCGTCGCCGAAGGCGTCCGCATCGGTGTGGCTCATATCGACAGCCCCCGTCTGGACCTCAAGCCCCGGCCCCTGTATGAGGAGGGCGAGCAGTGCTTCCTCAAGACCCACTACTACGGCGGCATCAAGAAGTACCAGTGGACCGCCATCCCGCTGGCCCTGCACGGCACCATCATCCGCAAGGACGGCTCCAGCCTGTCCGTAGCCATCGGCGAAGAAGAGGGCGATCCCGTATTCTGCGTCACCGATCTGCTGCCGCATCTCGCCGCCGACCAGATGCGCAAGACCCTGGCCGAAGGCATCGAGGGCGAAAAGCTCAATATCCTCATCGGCAGCGCCGCTCTGCGGGATGACACCGGCTCCGAGAAGGTCAAGGTCGCCATTGCCAAGTTGCTGTTCGAAAAATACGGCATCGTGGAAGAGGACTTCCTCTCCGCCGAGCTGTGCGCCGTTCCCGCCTTCAAGGCCCGCGATCTCGGTCTCGATCGTTCCATGATCGGTGCCTACGGCCATGATGACCGCGTTTGCGCCTATCCCATCCTCATGGCGGAGATCGATGAGAAATCCCCCGAGTATACCTCCGTTACCATTCTGGCGGATAAAGAGGAAACCGGCAGCAACGGCCCCACCGGCATGAACTCCTACTTTCTCAAGGATTTCATTGAGGATCTGGCCGATATGGCCGGCTGCAAGGTGCGCCATGTGGCCGCTAACAGCCACTGCTTCAGCGCCGATGTCAACGCCGCCTTCGATCCCATCTACGGCGAGGTGCATGAGCGCCGCAACGCCAGCTACATCAATTACGGCGTCGTGGTGACCAAGTACACCGGTGCCCGCGGCAAGGCCGGCACCAATGACGCCACCGCTGAGATGATGGGCTTCGCCCGCCGTATTCTGGATGCCGAGCATGTTGGCTGGCAGACCGGCGAGCTGGGCAAGGTAGATCAGGGCGGCGGCGGCACCGTTGCCATGTATGTCTCCCAGCACAATATCGATACCGTCGATCTGGGCGTTCCGGTGCTTTCCATGCACGCCCCGTTCGAGGTCGTCGCCAAGGCCGATGTCTACATGACCTATCGTGCCATGCGTGCCTTCTACAAGTAATTTCCCCTCTGCGTCATCACGCTCCGGGCCTGTCCCATTTATGGGATAGCGTCCGGGGCGTTTCGCCGTCTTTCGGGGCGTTTCTGGTCAAAATTTCCGTCACTAAAATTTCACCATTTTTTTTGGAATTTCTGCTTGACAAGGCCCCGTTTCGGGACTACAATAATATACTGTATCATAATGGCTTTTTATGACTAAACGGTATTGTCAAGTGTGCATAAGTCACGATAATACTCTCGTGATACTGTGCATAATCAACAAATATTTATGCAGTCATTGATGTCCAAGTGATGGCGAAAAAATGATGGAATGGAGTGGAACATCGGATGGTAAACACCAAACCCGTAAAACTGGGCAAAAATATCCGCCAGAGCTTTGCCCACATCGATGAAGTGGCCGAGATGCCGAACCTCATCGAAGTACAGAAAAATTCCTATCAGTGGTTCCTGGATGAGGGTCTTCGGGCCGTATTCAAGGACATCTCCTCGATCACCGACTATCAGGGCAATCTGCAGCTGGATTTCATTGATTTTACGCTGGATGACAAACCCAAGTACCCCCTGCTGGAGTGCAAGGAGCGGGATGTAAACTATGCCGCCCCCCTGCGCGTGCGCGCCAGGCTCATCAACAAAGTCACCGGCGAGATCAAGGAATCCGACATCTACATGGGAGATTTCCCCCTGATGACCGATGCCGGTACCTTCATCATCAATGGTGCCGAGCGTGTCATCGTCTCCCAGCTGGTGCGTTCTCCCGGTGTCTATTATGGCATGCACCACGATCCCGCCGGCAAAAAACTGTTTGATTCCACCGTGATCCCCAACCGCGGCGCCTGGCTGGAGTATGATACCGACTCCGCCGATGTGTTCAGCGTCCGCATCGATAAAAACCGCAAGCTGCCCATCACCACCTTTATCCGGTCGCTGCTGCGCCTGCGGGATGATGTCACCGTCGAGCAGATCAATGCCGATGTGAATAACGCCCTGACCGACCTGCGCGGCACCGATGAGGAGATCTACGAGGTGTTTGGCCGCTATGCCTACCTGGTAAAGACCGCCGAAAGCAAGGATGCCGAAATGCTGGGCGATGAGGCCCTGCTGGAGGTTTACCGCAAGCTGCGTCCCGGCGAGCCCCCCACCATCGAATCGGCCGTGAAGCACCTCGCTCAGCTGCTGTTTGATCCCCGCCGCTATGATCTTTCCCGGGTGGGCCGCTACAAGTACAACAAAAAGCTCTCCCTGGTGCCCCGCATCACCGGCCAGGTGCTTTCCCGCCCCGTGGCCGATCCCCGCACCGGTGAGATCCTCTTTGAGGCCGGCGCCCTGCTGAGCCGCGACGACGCCCGCCTGCTGGAGTCCCACGGCGTTGATACCGTCTGGATCACCACCCAGGGCCTGACCCCCGCCGGCCTGCAGATGGCCGAGGACGATGGGGTGGAGGAGCTGAAGATCTTCTCCAACGGCATGGTGGATATGGCCGACTTTACCGACTACACCGCCGAAGAGCTGAAGGCCATGGGCATCCGGGAAAGAGTGCGCTTTGCCGTCCTTTCCGAGATCCTGGATATGGGCCTTAACCGCGAGGAAATGGCCGAAGAGCTGACCCGCCGCGCCGATGAGCTGGTCCCCAAGAACATCCGCAAATTTGATATTTACGCCTCCATCAACTACATGTGCGGTCTCCGGTACGATCTCGGCACCACCGATGATATCGACCACCTGGGCAACCGCCGCATCCGCAGCGTGGGCGAGCTGCTGCAGAACCAGTTCCGCATCGGTTTTGCCCGCATGGAGCGCGTCATCCGGGAGAGAATGACCACACAGGCCCAGGATATTGAATCCATCACCCTGCAGGCCATCATCAATAGCCGCCCCGTTATGGCAGCAGTCAAGGAATTCTTTGGTTCCTCCCCCTTGAGCCAGTTCATGGACCAGACCAACCCTCTGGCCGAGCTGACCCACAAGCGCCGTCTTTCCGCCCTGGGCCCCGGCGGCCTCAGTCGTGACCGTGCCGGATTTGAGGTCCGCGATGTGCATTACAGCCACTACGGCCGCATGTGCCCCATCGAGACCCCTGAAGGCCCCAACATTGGTCTGATCTCGTACCTTGCCACCTTTGCCCGCATCAATGAGTACGGCTTTGTGGAGGCCCCCTACCGTCCCGTGGATAAGGCTACCGGCAAGGTGCTGGATACCGTCCAGTATATGACCGCCGATGTGGAAGATGAATACATCGTGGCGCAGGCCAATGAGCCGCTGGATGAAAACGGCCATTTTGTCAACGAAAAGGTTTCCGTCCGGTACCGCGACAGCGTCCAGGAGGTCCCCCGCGACAAGGTGGACTACATGGATGTTTCCCCCAAGATGGTGGTTTCCGTTGCCACCGCTATGATCCCCTTCCTGGAGAACGACGATGCCAACCGTGCCCTGATGGGCGCCAACATGCAGCGTCAGGCCGTCCCGCTCATCAAGACCGAGTCCCCCTATGTCGGCACCGGTATGGAGTACAAGGCGGCCCACGACTGCGGCGTAGTAGTGGTTGCCAAGGAAGACGGCCATGTAAGCTATGTCGATGCTGATCGCATCATTGTGACCGATGCGGAAGGCGTGGAGCATGAATATGAGCTGGTAAAGATGCTGCGTTCCAACCAGGGCACCTGCATCAACCAGCGGCCCATTGTGGTAAAGGGCGAGGAAGTGAAGAAGGGCGATGTGCTGGCCGACGGCCCCGCCACCGCCAACGGCGAGGTTTCGCTGGGCAGGAATATGCTCATCGGCTTTATGACCTGGGAGGGCTACAACTACGAGGACGCCGTTCTCATCAACGAAAAGCTGGTGCGGGACGACCTGTTCACCTCCATCCACATCGAGGAATATGAGACCGAAGCCCGTGATACCAAGCTGGGCCCGGAGGAGATCACCCGTGAGATCCCCAATGTCGGCGATGATATGCTGGGCGCTCTGGATGAGCGAGGCATCATCCATGTCGGCGCCGAGGTACACTCCGGCGATATCCTTGTCGGTAAGGTGACCCCCAAGGGCGAGACCGAGCTGAACGCCGAGGAACGCCTGCTGCGCGCCATCTTCGGCGAGAAGGCGAGAGAGGTGCGCGATACCTCGCTGAAGGTGCCGCACGGCGAGTACGGCATCGTGGTGGACATCAAGGTGTTCACCCCAGAAAACAGCGACGAGCTTTCCCCCGGCGTCAATGAGGTGGTAAGAGTTTACATCGCCCAGAAGAGAAAGATCTCCGTCGGCGATAAGATGGCCGGCCGCCACGGCAATAAGGGCGTAGTTTCCCGCATTCTGCCGCCGGAGGATATGCCCTTCCTGGAGGACGGCACCCCGCTGGATATCGTGCTAAACCCCCTGGGCGTTCCTTCCCGTATGAACATCGGCCAGGTGCTGGAGGTGCACCTGGGCATGGCCGCCAGCCGCCTGGGCTGGCATGTGATGACCCCAGTCTTCGACGGCGCCCACGAAGAGGATATCCGGGAGTGCTTCCGGATGGCCGGGCTGCCTGAGGACGGCAAGAGCGTCGTCTATGATGGCCGTACCGGTGAGAAATTTGATAACCGTGTTACCGTCGGCTATATGTACTACCTCAAGCTGCATCACCTGGTTGATGATAAGATCCATGCCCGTTCCGTTGGCCCGTACAGCCTGGTCACCCAGCAGCCCCTGGGTGGTAAGGCGCAGTTCGGCGGCCAGCGCTTTGGCGAGATGGAGGTTTGGGCGCTGGAGGCTTACGGCGCTGCCTACACCCTGCAGGAGATCCTAACCGTGAAATCCGATGATGTGGTGGGCCGTGTGAAGGCGTTTGAGTCCATTGTGAAGGGCCAGAACATTCCGGCGCCCGGCATCCCCGAGGCGTTCCGCGTAATGGTGAAGGAGCTGCAGTCCCTGGGCCTGGATGTCAAGATCCTGGATAAGGACAACGAGGAGATCGACATCAAGCAGACCTACGATGAGGACGAGAACATGCCCATGGCCAGCGACTACTACGATGAAAGCGATGTAGCCGTGGATTCCGAGATCGAGGACAACTACACCATGGAAAACCCCGATGAGGACAGCGATTCCTATGACGATGCCGACTTTGACGGCAGCGAAGATGAGGACGACGACGGATTTGATTTTTAATGATGGAGGGGAAGAACTTTGGATAATAAATCTTTTGAATCGATCAAGATCGGGCTGGCTTCCCCCGATGCCATTCGCTCCTGGAGCTACGGCGAAGTAAAAAAGCCTGAGACCATCAACTACCG
>OMBG01000014.1_pt1 | contig 122693 bp, 134 predicted proteins | sample 1674251 | NCBI WGS metagenome assembly OMBG01 (sample SAMEA103958153, study PRJEB25191) | human gut metagenome | reverse complement strand
TGTGCCAGCGGAACCTTCGCTCCTCATGGCGCAGCAGGCGCGTGATATTCTCCCGGTGGCACCACACCACAAGTGCCGCCACCAGCACAGCCAGCACCGTGTAGAGCACGCTGCGGCCGCAGAAGAAATACGTGGAGACGGGCATGGACAGCGTGGCGCAGAGAGAGCCGAGGGAGACGTATCGCGTCAGCAGCCACAGCACGGCAAACAGCCCCCATGCGATCAGCCCTATGCGCCAGTTCAGCAGCCAGACCAGCGTGCCGCCGGACAGGATGCCCTTGCCGCCCTTGAAGCCGAAGAACACGGGGAACATATGACCCAGCTCGCAGCCCAAGCCTCCCAGCAGAACGCCCAGCGTCCAGTCGCCGAACAGACAGCTGAACAGGGTGCCGCCCAGCAGGCACGCCACCACGGTCTTGCCCATGTCGAAGAGAATGACGCCCAGCGCGTATTTCGCGCCGTAGGTGCGGTAGAAGTTGGTCAGCCCCGCGTTGCCGCTGCCGTGCTGCCGCACGTCGTCGTGGATGATGAAGTGGCTGACCATCACCGAGCCGTTAAGACAGCCCAGAAAATAACTCAGGAGCAGAAGGATCAGCCACGACAGCAAATATACGGACAGAAGCTCTTTCAATTTTCGTCCTCCCCCTTTTGGCGGATAGTCAGCACGATGGGCGTGCCCTCCAAGCCGAACACACTGCGGAGCTGGTTTTCCAGATACCGCTGGTAGGAAAAGTGGAACAGCTTTTTATCGTTGCAGAAGATAACGAAGTGGGGCGGCTTCACGCCCACCTGCGTCATGTAGTAGATCTTCAGACGGCGTCCCTTGTCCGTGGGGGGCTGCACGCGGGTCTGGGCGTCCGCCAGCACGCTGTTCAGCGTGCCGGTGGTGATACGCATTGCCGCCTGATCGTTCACGTAGTTGATCAGCTCAAACAGCCTGCCCACCCGCTGGCCGGTGAGGGCGGAGATGAACAGGATGGGGGCGTAGGGCATATAGCTCAGATCCCGGCGGATGTCCTCCCGCATACGATCCATGGTCTTGCCGTCCTTCTCGATGAGATCCCACTTGTTCACCACGATGATACACGCCTTGCCGGCGTCGTGCGCCAGCCCCGCCACCTTGGTGTCCTGCTCCGTCACGCCCTCCTGGGCGTCGATGAGGATAAGGCACACGTCGCTGCGCTCGATCGCCATGGTGGCGCGGAGGACGCTGTATTTTTCGATATTGTCGTCCACCTTGGACTTTTTCCGTATACCGGCGGTGTCGATGAAATTATACTTGCCGTAGCGGTTCTCGAAGTAGCTGTCGATGGCGTCGCGGGTGGTGCCCGCCACGTTGCTGACGATGACGCGCTCCTCCCCCAAGATGCGGTTGGTGAGACTGGATTTGCCCACGTTGGGCTTGCCGATGATGGCTACCTGCACCACATCGTCGTCGTCCTCGTCCTCCGTCTCCGGCGGGAAATACTTGACGCACTCGTCCAGCAGGTCGCCGGTGCCGTGACCGTGGACGGCGGAGACCGCCACCGGGTCGCCCAGCCCCAGGTTGTAGAACTCGTAGAAGTCCGGGTCAAGGGTGCCGGTGGAGTCCATCTTGTTCACCGCCAGCACGATGGGCTTGCGGCTGCGCTGGAGCATATTGGCGACCTCCTGGTCGGAGGCGGTCAAGCCGGTCTTGATGTCGGTGACGAAAATAATGACGTCGGCGTTGTCAATGGCGATCTGCGCCTGCTCCCGCATGAAGGCGAGGATCTGGCTGTCGGTGTTGGGCTCGATACCGCCGGTGTCCACCAGACGGAATTTGCGCCCCACCCACTCGCTCTCGCCGTAGATACGGTCACGGGTGACGCCGGGGGTGTCCTCCACGATGGACAGCCGCCGCCCGATGATCTTGTTGAACAGCATGGACTTACCCACATTGGGGCGTCCCACAATAGCAATTAAAGGCTTGGACATTCGCTTAACCCTCTCTTTCCAGCATGGCGTCCAGCAGGTCGCCGCCGTCTATCCCCACGATCTGCACCGGGCAGCCCAGCTCTCCGCTGAGACGCTCCACAGTGTAGTCGTCCAAAAATACGTTTTCCCCGTGGCGCAGCATGTGCAGCGGCAGCAGGACGCGCCCTAAAGCCGGTACACGGCGCAGCTGCGCCGACAGATCCTGCCCCGTCAGCAGCCCCGCCACGTCGATGGTGTGACCGAAGAAGTCGTTCTCCACGGCGATGACCTGTCCCCGCAGGGCGGGGAAGTACGCCTGCGCCTGCGCCAGCAGTTCCCGCAGGAACGGGGCGGCGGCGGTGCCGGTGGCGATGGTGAAGGGGGACGGGGCTTCGCTGTGCTCCTCCAGACGCATGGCGGAGAGGAAATCCTGCTCCAGAGAGCGGAGCATCCCCACGCCGTTTTCCAGCTGGCGGTAGCCCTCGTAGTAGTCCTCCTGCGGCAGAGGCAGTCCCGCCCGGAGGTACAGCTCGTCGGCGCAGAAGAAACGCCGTGTGCCGAAGCGGCGGAGGTTCTCCTGCCCGAATTCCTCGGCGATGGCGATGATGTGCCGGGCGCACTCGCTGTCCACAGGGCGGAGCTTCGCCAGACCCTGCCGGTACTTGGTGATGCCCACCGGCACGATGGAGCAGCTGGAAAACTGCCAGTCCGTCAGATCGCGGAGGGTGCGGCGCAGCTGGTCGCCGTCGTTCCAGCCGGGGCAGACCACGATCTGACCGTTCATCACGATGCCCGCTTCACAGAACGCCTTGATGTAGTCCAGCGACCGTCCGGCATTCTTATTGCCCAGCATGGTGCAGTGGAGCTGGGGATCGGTGGTGTGGACGGAGACGTTGATGGGGCAGATGTGCAGGTCGATGATGCGCTGCGCCTCGCGCTCCGTCAGGTTCGTCAGGGTGATGTAGTTGCCCAGCAGGAAGCTGAGCCGCGCATCGTCGTCCTTGAAGTAGAGCGTCTGGCGCATACCCGGCGGCATCTGATCCACGAAGCAGAACACGCAGTGGTTGGCGCAACAGCGCATTTCGTCCATCAGATAGGTGTCGAAGTTCAGCCCCAGATCCTGCCCCTCCGCCTTGTGCAGCGTGACGGTGCGAACGTCGCCCGACGGCGTTTTCAGTTCGATGTGCGACACCGGGTCGTAGCCGTAAAAGCGGTAGTCCAGCACGTCCACGATGGAGTGACCGTTGATGGACAGGAGCTTTTCGCCCACCTGTATGCCGGCGCGTTCCGCCGGTGAATGATGGTCGATGGCGGTGATGATGGTGCTCATAGTGCGTCCTCTCCTGCAAAAAGGGCATACGCCCACATAATAACCATACTATTATAACGGCTTTTCCCGCCGGACGCAAGCACAATATAGTATACCCGCCCTGTGTGCCGTTGTAAAACGACGGATTCCGATGTTTCCCATGACAAAAAGTGGGGGAGTGCCGCAAAAAAGTACGAGGGAAGCGGAGCTTCCCTCGTACAAAGGCACAACAGACTTATTTCGCCGCCACAGACTTGACGACCTTTACCTCGCGGCCGTTATAGGTACCGCACTCCGGGCACATTCTGTGGGGGAGATGCAGCGCGCCGCACTTGGCGCACGCCACCAGCGTGGGAGCTGCCAGCTTCCATACGGAAGAACGTCTCTTATTGCGTCTTTGCTTGGATACTTTTCCCTTAGGGACTGCCATGTTGACACCTCCTTGGTCTTAACTGCCTGAGCAGCAATGTAATACAAAATTCACTCATCCCTCTGCAGCAGCTGCGCCAGCTTCGCCAGACGGGGGTCCACCGCCCTTTGGCAGCGGCAGCTCTCCCGGTTCAGGTTCACACCGCAGCCGGGGCAAAGCCCCTTGCAGTCCTCTGAGCAGAGAAATTTCGTGTCCATATCGAGGATGAAGGCGTCACGCGCCAGCTCCTCCACGTCCACCTCGTCGTTGTCCGCCACGATGATGCCGTCGCTTTCGTCGGATTCGCGCTCCTCCGCCAATACGCAGTCGTAGCGCACCGTCTTGTCCGCGTCGTACTCCTCACCGCAGCGGTCGCAGGTACAGTGCAGCGTGGTGGTCAGCGTCAGACCGCACAGCAGCAGTCCCGCTTTGTTTTCCAACCGGCAGTCCACAACAACCGGGCGGGAGACGGGGCAGGAGCCGCCAAATTCCAAGTCGGACAGATCCATTTCGAAACGGACGTCCTGCCGGGAATCGGGGGTATGCAGCAGCTTGTTTACGTTCAGACGCATAGTACACCTCACAATGGCACGTGTAGTATTATAGCCGAGACGAAATGCCTTGTCAAACATTTTCTTATAAATCTTTTGACTTTTTTCAAAAACACGGTACAATAGGCAGAGAAACAGTCGGGGAGGGTGCCCTTATGCGGGAGTTGACCATCGGAAAGAACGACGCGGGACAGCGGCTGGACAGGTTTCTGTCCAAGGCTCTGCCTCTGCTGCCCAGTGCGCTGGCGCAGAAATACATACGCATCAAGCGGGTGAAGGTCAACGGCGGGCGCGCCCAGCGTGACCAGCGGCTCAACGAGGGCGACGTGCTGCAATTATACATCAACGACGAGTTTTTTGACAAGCCGTCGGAGGAGAATATGTTTCTGACGCTGTTCAAGCCCCGGCTCACGGTGGTGTACGAGGACGAGCACCTGCTGCTGGCGGACAAGCCGCAGGGCATGGTGGTCCATGCCGACGAGACGGAGAAGGTGAACACCCTCATCAACCATATCCAGGCGTATCTGTACCAGAAGCGGGAGTGGAACCCCAAGTGGGAGAACGCCTTCACTCCCGCCCTGTGCAACCGCATCGACCGCAACACCGGCGGCATGGTCATCGCCGCCAAGGACGCCGAGACGCTGCGGGTCATCAACGAGAAGATACGGGACCGGGAGCTGGACAAGCGGTATCTCTGCGTCACCGTGGGACGTCCCAAGCAGAGCAGGGGGCGGGCGGAGTGCTTTCTGCTGAAGGACGAAAAGAAAAAGCAGGTGTCCGTGTACCACAAGCCGATCCCCGGCGGCAAGACCGCCATTACCGATTACGAGGTGCTGGAGACGCGGGGTGAGCTGAGTCTGCTGGAGATCGGTCTGGAGACGGGGCGCACCCACCAGATACGCGCCACCATGGCGGATCTGGGCTGCCCGCTGCTGGGGGACGGCAAGTACGGCAGAGGCGACGTGAACCGCCGGTACGGGGAGACGCGGCAGGCTCTCTATGCCTACAAGCTGACCTTCGACCTGCCCACGGACGCGGGGCATCTGAACTACCTGCGGGGACGGACGTTTACCGTGGAAAATGTGCCGTTTCGCGACAAATATTTCGGCTGAACAGGGTGCAGCGGAGGGCTTTTGCCGTTCGCTGCATTTTTTTCAAAGAAAAAGTGTAAAATCCATTGACTTTTTGGGAAGTGCAATATATATTGTATCTGCCATCTTTCGACGGGAATAGCATCGTGTGAACAGACGCGCTGCCGTCACGACGGGAGGGGGCTATTTTTCTGACGAATGGAGGAGGATAAATGTCCAAAGAGTTGATTCGCCTGCGGGATCTCTGCATGGCGTTTGACGACGAGCTGGTTCTCGATCACATCAATCTTTACATCAACGATTCCGAATTCCTCACGCTGCTTGGCCCCAGTGGGTGCGGCAAGACCACCACACTGCGGATCATCGGAGGGTTCACCACGCCCACAAGCGGCGACGTGACCTTCGACGGCGCGAGGATCAATGATGTCCCGCCCCATAAGCGGCAGATCAACACGGTGTTCCAGAAATACGCGCTGTTTCCGCATCTGGACGTGTTTGAAAACATCGCCTTCGGTCTGCGTATCGCCAAGGTACCGGAGGAGGAGATACGGCAGCGTGTCTCGGAAATGCTGGAGGTCGTCAGCCTGAAGGGCTTTGACCGCCGGCGCACTGACCAGCTTTCCGGCGGTCAGCAGCAGCGCGTGGCCATCGCCCGCGCACTGGTGAACCGCCCGAAGGTGCTGCTGCTGGACGAGCCGCTGGGCGCGCTGGATCTGCGTCTGCGTAAGGATATGCAGAACGAGCTGAAGCGCATCCAGCAGCAAATGGGCATCACGTTTATATATGTTACCCACGATCAGGAGGAGGCTCTGACCATGTCCGACACGGTGGTGGTCATGGACAAGGGACGCATCCAGCAGATCGGCACCCCTGAGGATATTTACAACGAGCCGAAAAACGCCTTCGTGGCGGACTTCATCGGCGAGAGCAATATCCTCAACGGCGTCATGGTGCGGGATAAGGTCGTGAAAATGTACGGCAAGGAGTTCCCCTGCGTGGACGCGGGCTTCGCCGAGAACGAGCCGGTGGACGTGGTCATCCGCCCGGAGGACATCGACATCGTCCCCGTGGAGCAGGGACAGCTTGTGGGCACCGTCACCAACGTGACGTTCAAGGGGATGCAGTACGACATCATCGTGGACTTCCGGGGCTTCAAATGGCTTATCCAGACCACCGATCACTCGCCGGTGGGTGCGCGTATCGGCGTGAAGATCGACCCCGACGGCTTCCACATTATGAAGAAGAGCGAGTATTCCGGACTGTTTGGCGACTATTCCTCCTACTCCGAGGAATACGAGGAGCTGGCGGACGCCGGCGCGGAGGCGGAAGAGGAGGAGAGCGAGGATGAAGAGTAAGCTCTCCCGTTTCGCCGTGCCCTATGTGGTGTGGATGGCCATTTTTGTGGTGGCTCCCATCGTTATCATGGTCATTTACGCCTTTTCCGGGGCGGAGGGCGGCTTCACGCTGGACAACTTCACCCAGATGGGCGGCTACGCCGCCGTGTTCGGCAGGTCGTTCAAGCTGGCTCTTATCGCCACCGCCATCTGTCTTTTGATGGGCTATCCCGTGGCGTACCTTCTCAGCCGGGAGGGGGAGTCCTTCCGCCGCACCGCCATGGTGCTGATCATGCTGCCCATGTGGATGAACTTCCTGCTGCGGACGTATTCGTGGATGACCATTCTGGAAAACAACGGGCTTCTGAACCAGCTGTTTCAGAAGCTGGGCATCATCGCCCTGTACAACCATCTGACGGGCAGCCGGCTGGAATACTTCACCATGATCGACACGCAGGGTGCCGTGGTGCTGGGCATGGTGTATAACTACCTGCCCTTTATGATCCTGCCCATCTACTCCGTGATCTGCAAGCTGGATCACTCTCTGCTGGAGGCGGCGCGGGATCTGGGTGCCAATACGGTGACGGTGTTCCGCAAGGTCATTTTGCCCCTGTCGCTCCCCGGTGTGCTCTCCGGCATCACCATGGTGTTCGTGCCGTCGGTGTCCACCTTCGCCATCAGCCGTATGCTGGGCGGCGGCACGGAGCTGCTGCTGGGTGACCTCATTGAGCGGCAGTTCCTGGGCGGTGCGTACAACCCCCAGCTGGGCGCGGCCATCTCGCTGGTGATGATGCTGGTGGTCGTGGTGTGTATGCTGGTGATGAATCGCTTCGGTGAGGGCGAGGAACAGGCGGTGATGCTATGAGAGGCAGAAAGAGCAACAGCTTCGGCGACCGCCTGCTGATGGCACTGGTGGGGCTGTTCCTGTACGCGCCCATCATCATCCTTATCGTATTTTCCTTCAACGCGGGCAACAGCTCCAGCGTGTGGAAGGGCTTTTCCCTCCACTGGTACGCCGAGCTGCTGAACGACCGGCTCATTATGCACAGCGTGTATACCACGCTGATGGTGTCCCTGCTGGCGACCATCATCGCCACCATCGCCGGCACCTTCGCCGCCATCGGCTTTTTCGGTATGCGCCGCCGCGCCCGCACGGGGCTTCTGGCGGTCAACAACATCCCCATGATGAACGCGGACATCGTCACCGGCGTCAGCCTGTGCCTGCTGTTCGTGGTGTTCTTCAACGGCTGGCACAGCTTCGCCGTGTGGGTCAACGGCTGGCAGTCCCTTGTGGTGCTGCCGGAGCGGCTGACCATGGGCTTCGGCACGCTGCTCATCGCCCACGTGTGCTTCAATATCCCCTACGTCATCCTGTCGGTGGGCCCCAAGCTGCGGCAGATGGACCGCAACCTCATCGACGCGGCGCAGGATCTGGGCTGCACATGGATGCAGGCGTTCTGGAAGGTCATCATTCCGGAGATCAAGCCCGGTATCGTCTCCGGCGCGCTGACGGCGTTTACCATGTCCATTGACGACTTCATCATCAGCTACTTCACGGCGGGCACCTCGTCCTCCACGCTGGCGATGACCATCTACGGCATGACGAAAAAGCGCGTCAGCCCGGAGATCAACGCCGTGTCCACGCTGCTGTTCGTCACGGTCATTATCCTGCTGGCGATCATCAATCTGCGGGAGAATCACCAGCAGAGCTACGCCCGCCGCCACGCGGAGGACACCGCGCCTGCTCCGGCTCCCCGGAAGAGCGCGGGACTGTGGAAGAAGCTCGGCGCCGGTGCCATGGCGTGTGTGCTGCTGGCGACGCTGATCGTCACCGGCATGGCAGCCCGCAGCGAGCGGGTGGTGAACGTCTGCTCCTGGGGCGAGTATATCGACGAGTCCCTTATCACGGAGTTTGAGGAGCAGACCGGTATCCGCGTCAACTACCAGACGGCGGAGAGCAACGAGGCTCTGTACTCCCTCATTAAGATGGGCGGCGCGGACTTCGATGTGATCGTGCCCTCGGACTATATGATCGCACGGCTTATACAGGAGGATATGCTGGCGGAGCTGAACTACGACAACATCCCCAACTTCCAGCTGATGGATCCCCAGTTCACCCACCTGAGCTTCGACCCGGAGAACAAGTACACCGTCCCCTACACGTGGGGCAGCGTGGGCATCATCTATAACACCACCATGGTGGACGAACCGATCACCAGCTGGGGTGCCATGTTCGACGAGAAGTACGCCGGGCAGGTGCTGATGATCAACAACTCCCGGGACGCGCTGATGGCGGCTCTGTGCTATCTGGGCTACGACATCAACACCACCGACGAGGGGAAGCTGACGGAGGCGTTCAACCTGGTGAAGAACGCCAAGAGCAAGGGCGTCTATCAGGCCTTCGTCATGGACGAGATCTTCGGCAAGATGGAGGGCGGCAACGCGGCCATCTCCATGTACTACGCCGGCGACTATCTGACCATGCTGGAGAATAACGAGGATCTTGCCTTTGTCATTCCCGAGGAGGGCAGCAACTGGTTCGTGGACGCCATGTGCGTTCTGAAATCCAGCCAGCATATGTCCGAGGCGGAGGAGTGGATCAACTTCATCGCCTCCACCAACAGCAACCTGGCGAACATGGACTATATCTGGTACGCCTCTCCCAACGCCCAGGCGTTGGCGGAGTACCCCGCCTACTACGAGGAGGAGTACGGAGAGCCGCTGGACGAGGAGGTCTACAACATCATGGCGATCCCTGACGAGGAGCGGGAACGCTGTGAGATCTATGTGAATCTGCCCCAGGAGACGCTGAAATTCTACGATAAGCTGTGGACACAATTAGGAGTATAAAGGAGGCAACACGATGATCGAGATCGGCATGACCTATACCGCTGAAAAGACCGTCACCACGGATATGACCGCCAAGGCAGTGGGCTCCGGCGGGCTGGAGGTGTTCGGTACGCCCTTTATGATGGGCTTGATGGAGTACGCCGCCATGCAGTGCGTGCAGCCGGAGCTGCCGGAGGGCAAGGGCACCGTGGGCGTGGACATCGCGTCCAGCCATCTGGCACCGACGCCGGTGGGGATGAAGGTCTCCGCCACCGCCGAGGTGACAGGAGTCTCCGCCAACGGCAAGATGATCACCTTCAAGGTCACCGCCTCCGACGAGGACGGCTTGATCGGCGAGGGCACCCACACCCGCGCCGTCATCGACAACGCCCGGTTCCTGCAAAAGTGCAACGACAAGCTGAAAAAAGCGTAACACAGAAAGCCGCCCATACGGGCGGCTTTCTGCGTGTACGGGAGAGAGACGGCAGGAAGTGCGGACTGAGGGATTGTCACCACAGAGCAAATCTGCTATAATAAACCGATACTATCACCGGAGGAGGGGGAGAGACTGTGCGCGTGCTGGCGACCATCGGATTCTCTTTCTCCGCCGGTATTCTTCTGTCGGTGCTGCTGCCGTGGGACGGCTGGCAGCTGTACGCCGCCGCAGGTGTGTTTCTGGCGGCAGCGGTGTGGCTTCCGGCGGCGCGGCATTGGAAATGCTATCGCCGTGGGCTGCTCATTCTGCTGCCGCTGGCGGTGTCGCTGGTCTATTTCACCGGCTGCTGCAAGCTGGTGCGCCAGCCGGTGGAGCAGCACTGCGGCGCGGTGTCGGAGTTCACCGCCACCGTGTGCGACTGGCCGGTCGAGACGGAGCGCGGCGGCATGGTCACGGTGCGTCTGGAGGGCTTCCGCAGTGCCAAGGCGGTGCTCTACGGAGAGGAGGAGCTGCTGACGCTGCGCCCCGGCAACACCGTCACCGGCACGGCGCGGTGGCAGTCCGCCGCCCGTATCCACGACAACGACGTGACCCATTTCAATGCGCGGGGCGTGTACGCCCTGCTGTACAGCCGTGAGGCGGTGACTGTCGATGCCGGGACGGAGGACGCCCTGCGCTGGCTGCCCCAGCGGGTGTCCAAGGCGTTCCGGGAGAAGATCGCCGCCACGTGGGACGATCCCCGCGTCAGCGGCTTTCTGACGGCGGAGCTGACCGGCGACAAGTCCGCCATGGACGACGGGGACTATCTCGCCATGCGGGAGACGGGGCTGGCGCACCTGTTCGCCGTCTCCGGGCTGCACTGCGCCTTTTTAGTGACGCTGCTGGCACTGCTGGTCTCCCGGCGGCAGAGGGTGCTGTGCGCCGTGACCGTCCCCGTGCTGCTTTTCTACATGGTCATGGTAGGGCTGTCGCCCTCCGTGGTGCGCGCCTGCATCATGCAGATATTCCTGCTGGCGGCACCGCTTTTCAAGCGGGGCAGCGACCCGCTGACCAGTCTCGCCGCCGCCCTGGCGGTCATCCTGCTGGCGAATCCCTTCGCCGCCGCAAGCATCAGCTTGCAGCTGAGCTTTTCCGCCACCATGGGCATGGTGCTGCTGTCGCCCCGGCTGTACCGGCTGCTTTGCGGCGGGTACAAGGGCAAGAACCGCCGCCTGCGCGGCGCGGTGTGCTTCCTCGCCGCCAATCTGGCGGCGACGCTGGGCGCGGCGGTGTTCACCGTGCCTCTGACGGCGTACTACTTCCGTATCTTCGTGCTGGTCTCGCCGCTGACCAGCCTGCTGGCGGTGCCGGCGGCGGGCTGGAGCTTCATGGCGTCGTTCGTGACGACGGTGCTGGGCTTTTTATATCTGCCGCTGGCGCGGGTGCTGGGCTGGCTGACGTGGCTGCTGGTGCGGTATATCCTCTGGGTGGCGCACGCGGTCATGGGCTGGCGGTACCATGCGGTGTACTTCACCAATCCCTACCTGCTCTACTGGCTGCTGTTTCTCTACACGGCGTTCCTCGGCTGTGCCGTCACGCCGGACGGCAAGCGGAAATACCTGCTGGCGGCGGGGCTGTCGGCGTTGACGCTGACGTGCGCCGTGTGGCTGAACCAGCAGGACTACCGTTACGGCGCACTGTCCGCCATGGTGCTGGACGTGGGACAGGGGGAGAGCGTCATCGTGTGGTCAGGCGGCGACACGGCGTTGGTGGACTGCGGCAGCAGCAACAGCTACAAGGAGCCCGGCGGCCTTGCCGCCGACACGCTGCACAGCATGGGCGTGAAACGCCTTGGTGCCGTGGTGGTGACCCACTACCACGCCGACCACACCAACGGGCTGTACGAGGTGCTGCGCCGCGTCCCGGTGGACACGCTGTACCTGCCGAACATAGAGGACGAGTACGGCGTGCGGGAGCGGCTGGAATCGCTGGCGGCGGAACGGGGGACGGCGGTGCGATACGTCACCGGCGTCACGACGCTGCCGCTGGGCGGCGGCACCGTGACCGTCTACCCGCCGTTGCAGGACGGCGGCGATCTGAACGAGCTGGGGCTGACGGCTCTTGCCACCGCCGGGGACTTCGACCTGCTCATCACCGGCGATATGTCCGGCGGCACGGAGCGGAAGCTGGTGGAGACGTACACCCTTCCGGACGTGGAGGTGCTGGTGGTCAGCCACCACGGCTCCCGCCACAGCTCGGACGAACGGTTTCTGCAAGCCATCACGCCGCAGGCGGCGGTCATCAGCGTGGGAGATAACAGCTACGGTCACCCGTCACAGGAGACGATGCGGCGGCTGCGGGATGTGGGCGCGGAGATCTGGCGCACCGACACACAGGGCACCGTCCGCATCACCGTAAACGGAGGATAACTATGGCAAAGGATAAGAAAGAGAAGCTCCCCGGCTATGAGGAGCTGCACAGTGCCGTGAAAAGCAACACGGTGGGGAACGTGTATATCTTCTTCGGCGAGGAGACGTACCTCATGCAGCAGGCCATCCGGGAATTGCAGGAGCATCTGGTGCCGGCGGGCTTCGAGGAGTTCAACTACCACCGTCTCGCCGGCAAGGGACTGACCGTGCAGGAGATCACCGAGGCGGCGGAGGCGATGCCCATGATGGCGGAGCACACGCTGGTCACGGTGATGGATATGGACATCTTCAAGCTGGACGAGGCGCAGCGCGGTGCGCTGGTCGCGCTGCTGGAGGACTTCCCGGAGTACTGCACGCTGGTGTTCCTCTACCGCCAGATCCCCTACACACGGGACGGCAGGCTGAAAAAGCTCACCGCCGCCGTGGCGCAGTACGTCCAGACCGTGGAATTCACCCAGCAGGGGCAGCAGAAGCTGTACCGCTGGGTGCGTAAGCGGTTTGCCGCCGCCGGAAAGGACATCGACGACGGTGTGACGGATCATCTGCTGTTCACCTGCGGCAGTCTCATGGAGGGGCTTGTGCCGGAGATCGCCAAGATCGCCGCCTATGCCAAGGGGGCGAAGATCACCCGCGCCGACATCGACGCCGTGGCGGATCCCGTGCTGGACGCCCGCATTTTCGATATGACCAACGCCGTCACCGCCAAGGACTACAACAGGGCGGCGGAGGTGCTGGCGGAGCTGCTGCGGCAGCAGGAGGAGCCTATCGCCATTCTGGCTGCGCTGGGGAAGGAGCTGCGGCGGCTGTACACCGCCCGTCTCGCCATCGACAGCGGCAAGGATCGCGTCTGGCTGAAGGATCTGTGGCGCATGAAGAGCGATTACCCCGCCAAGCTGCTGCTGGGCGCGGCGCAGAACGTCCGCCGCAGCTGGTGCCGCGACGCTATCAAGCGTTGCCAGACGCTGGATCGCCGCATGAAAAGCGAGCGCGGCATGGACAGCGAGGGAGAGCTGAAGCTGTTCCTCGTGGAATTGGCAGGTGCGAAATGAAGCCCCGCATCCGCGAGGTCATCGTGGTGGAGGGACGCTACGACAGGAACGCGCTTTTGCAGGCGGTGGACGCCGCCGTGGTGGAGGTGGGCGGCTTCGCTCTGTTCAACGACCGGGAGAAGGCGGCGTATCTCCGCCGTCTGGCGGAGGCGCGGGGCGTGATCCTGCTGACCGACCCGGACGGCGCGGGCTTCGTGCTCCGCAGCCACCTGAAGGGGCTGCTGCCCCCGGACAGAGTAAAGCAGGCGTATGTCCCCGACGTGTACGGCAAGGAGAAGCGCAAGAGAAAGCCGGGGAAGGAGGGCAAGCTGGGCGTGGAGGGTATGACGCCGCAGGTGCTGACGGACGCTCTTCGCCGCGCCGGTGCTACCTTCGAGGGGGAGGACGCACCCCGCCGCTCCGCCGGTATTACGAAGGCGGATCTTCTGGACAAGGGGCTGATCGGCCCCGGCTCCGCCGAAAGGCGGGCGACGCTGCAAAGGGAGCTGGGGCTGCCCGCACGGCTGACCGCCAATGGGCTTCTGGAGGCGTTGGATCTCCTGCTGACCCGGGAGGAATTTGACGCCCTGTGAGTTTTTTGCAGGAGGGAGGGCAAACCTCTTGCAATTCCCCTCATGGGCGGTTATAATTAAAAATTGCTTTTGCACAATATTACGACATACAAGGAGTGTGAGAAAGATCATGGCCGAGGAAATCAAGACCCCCGAAACGGAGGAGTCCGGCAAAAACTTTATTATCAATTTCATCGACGAGGACATCGCAGAGGGTGGTCAGTTTCAGGGAATGACCGTCCACACCCGTTTCCCGCCGGAGCCTAACGGCTATCTGCACATTGGGCACTGCAAGGCACTGACCATCGACTTCGGCACCGCCGAGCGGTACAACGGACTTTGCAACCTGCGTATGGACGACACCAACCCCACCAAGGAGGACGAGGAGTTCGTAGAGGCCATCAAGCAGGACATCCACTGGCTGGGCTTCGACTGGGGCGACCGCTTCTTCTACGGCTCCGACTATTTTGAGGAGGATTACCGCCAGGCGGTGCTGCTCATCAAGAAGGGGCTGGCATACGTCTGCCAGCTGACGCCGGAGGAGTTCAAGGCGAACCGCGGCGACATCGGCATCCCCGCCGTGTCCCCCTACCGCGACCGCCCCATGGAGGAGAGCCTCGACCTGTTCGCCCGTATGCGGGCAGGGGAGTTCCCCAACGGCGCTATGACGCTGCGCGCCAAGATCGACCTTGCCAGCGGCAATTTCAATATGCGCGACCCGGTGATCTACCGTATCAACCACATGAGCCACCACCGGCAGGGCAACAAGTGGTGCATCTATCCCATGTACGACTTTGCCCATCCCATTCAGGACGCGCTGGAGGGCATCACCCACAGCCTGTGCTCTCTGGAGTTTGAGGCGCACCGCCCTCTGTACAACTGGGTCATTGACCACTGCGAGCTGCCCGCCCGTCCCCGCCAGATCGAGTTCGCCCGTCTGGGCATCGACCACACGGTCATGTCCAAGCGGAAGCTCCGCAGGCTGGTGGAGGAGCACTATGTCTCCGGCTGGGACGATCCCCGTATGCCCACGCTGTGCGGCCTGCGCCGCCGGGGCTATACCGCCGCCGCCATCCGCAGCTTCTGCGAGCGTATCGGCGTGGCGAAGTCCCCCAACGTCATCGAGTACGGCTTTCTGGAGCACTGTCTGCGGGAGGATCTGAACGCCAATGCCGAGCGCACCATGGCGGTGCTGCACCCCGTGAAGCTGACGGTCACCAACTACCCCGAGGGCAAGAGCGAGACATTCACCGTGGAGAATAACCCCACCGACCCGGCGCAGGGTACCCATGACATCACCTTCTCCCGCCACCTGTGGATCGAGGAGGACGACTTCATGGAGGTGCCCGTGCCCAAGTATAAGCGTCTGACCCCCGGCGGCTTCGAGTGCCGGCTGAAGGGCGCATATCTGGTGAAGTGCACCGGCTGCGTCAAGGACGAGAGCGGCAGAGTGACGGAGGTTCTCTGTGAGTACGACCCCCAGTCCAGCGGCGGCGACCCCGCCGACGGGCGGAAGGTCAAGGGTGCCACGCTCCACTGGGTGGACGCCGCCAACTGCATCGACGCGGAGGTGCGGCTGTACGACAACCTGTTTGCCGACGAGCAGCCCGACGGCCCCGACAAGGACTTTTTGGACTGCCTGAACCCGGAGAGCCTGACGGTGCTCACCGGCTGCAAGGTGGAGCCGGAGATGCGTAAGGTGGCGGCGGAGTTCGACAGGAGGGACGACCGCACCGCCGTCAACGCCCCCACGTTCCAGTTCATGCGTATGGGCTACTTCTGCCTGGACAACCGCGACAGCTCCGCGGAGCATCTGGTGTTCAACCGCAGCGTGTCCCTGAAGGACAGCTTCAAGAAATAAACGGAAAAGCAGCGTCTCCGGCTACGCCGGAGACGCTGTTTTTCATCCGAACCACCCTTTTTTCCGCCGGGGTGGCGGCTCCCTCCGCACGGGCTTATCCACCAGAATAATGTCGTCCCCGAATTTCTGCACACACTCCCACGGGATGTAGTAATCCTCGCCCCGCCCGAACAGACCGAAGAACCGGCAGGGGCCGAACACGATCAACGCCTTCACCGCCCCCTCCGGAATGGTCAGCTCCACATCGCCTACGCAGCCCAGCCGGGAACCGTCGCACAGGTTGATGACCTCCTTGCGCCGCAGCTGCGTGAATCTGCACAGCATACGCCTCACCTCTCACTATACGGTATGATGGGCGCAGCCCGTCCCATACCGTCGAATTTCAGAGCTTTGCGCCGCCGGGAATAACCCGCGCACCGGCGGGAAATACTGCCTCTATCAAGGAAAAGGCAGGTGGCGGTATGCGGAGCAGAGTGGAGATCAGCGGTATCAATACGGCGCGGCTGCCTGTGCTGAAAAACGACGAAATGACGGTGCTCCTCCGCCGCGCCAAGGCCGGCGACACGGCGGCGCGGGAAAAGCTGATCTGCGGCAATCTGCGTCTGGTGCTGTCGGTGCTCCAGCGATTCGCCGGACGGGGCGAAAGCCCTGACGATCTGTTTCAGGTGGGCTGCATCGGGCTGATGAAGGCGATCGACAATTTCGACGTAAACCAGCCCGTGCGCTTCTCCACCTACGGCGTGCCGATGGTGTTGTGAAGATGAAAAAACTCTGAGGCTGGTATTCCGAGGAGCGTGTTTTCGTGAAAACCAAACTCTACCTCCTACAAAACGAAGCATTTGACGTAATTCTTGATTATTTCAAGAACAATTCTAACTCATGTTCTATGAGCGACGACCTCTGCCTTGCTTTGAAAAAATTGGAGGAAATCAAGCAAAATAACCAGTCCCTTACGTGGAAGCAGCTCGGTATAATTGCTTCTGTTGAGAGCTACCTCGCAAACAGTGAGGGTAAACCTCTAACGAGACAAAGTTTCCTTGAAAACCATTCACTTCCATCTGCGGACGTTTTTAAGAACTCGTTTGGTAAGACATCTTTCAAATGGCTATTGGAAAGATATCCTTGTCATACAAAAAAATCTTCCACAGATTTAATTTATGGTGGAAAGGCGTATGATGATGTGGATGAAGTAAAGGATGCTTTTATAAAAGAGTATTACAGAATAAGGCCTGCAACGCAGCACGAGTTCAACTCAAAGAAAAGTAAAACTATCCCATACTGGGAGTCCTTAGCCGCACGATTTGGCGTTGCGTCATGGATAGCCCTTATCGACCTCTTGGAGCTGCCGAGGTACAACAAGCGTGGTGACAATCCGCTGAGAGTTATAGAAACTAATTTGTGCATAACGGACGATAGGGTGTCCTTCGCAGGGAGGAAAAGACCTCATGTGTTTAGACGAACATTTTGGACAAAAGAGCTTATTCGTCAGCGTGTCGAAGGGTTCATTATTCAAAATGGACGCACCCCAAGCAGGGAAGACCTCCTTGGCATCCCTGAGTTGCCTTCGCCGGAGACATTCAATAATGTGGTGAAGATGAATTGGCGACTTTGGATTAAAGAAACATTTCCTGACTGTGTTCCCGATAACTGGCGGTATGACCTGTTATCCAGCAAGAAAATAGACAAAAAGAAGTGGCTGGAACTATTCAAAAAGGAATACAAGAGAATTAAGCCGGCAACGGGCAATCAATACAATCAGCAACGCACTCAAGGAACGCCAACATGGAACACAATCGCAAAACTCATAGGAGAAAGCGAACACAAGTGGAGCAACATGAAAAAGGTTGCAGGGGTAGAGGATGTTCCCATTTCCACCAATAAGCCGTCCACGTAAAAAAAGACCACCGTAAGGTGGTCTTTTTTTGTATTTTGTGGTTCTAAATTGACTCGTTCTCCGTCTCATCCAAACGTTTGATGCGTTGAAAGCCATTTGCAGAGACCTTCTTTCGACTGCCATCTGCTCTATGGAAAAAATCGCCGATAATAATGCCTTCTTCAACGTATCGTTTTGAACTCGGATGGTTTCGAGTTCCGCCCCACACCAAGAAAGAACAAAGCCATCTTTCAGGAACGGTTCTGTGGTTCTTCGCCTGAGACTGTTCCTTCCTGCATCTTTCAACGTCTTCATTGATTCTCTTGTCTGTAAGAGAAGCAAGATAATCAGTATCTAAAGAGTAGAAGTCGGTTCCGTTGAAATACTTGCTCGTATGGTGCCATGACGCATACTGCAGAACCTTTGTCCGCAAGAAAGAAAGCGGGGCTTGCTTGAGCTTTTCAATGTTGCATTGAAGAGACAGCGTTCCGTTCAAAACCTCGGCCTCGATTGCGTTCAGTATGGCTGCTTTGGTCCACTTGGAGCGCGGTTTTTCGCCAGATTCATAAGCATCCACAGCGTTGTTGCTCATCGAGTAGCCGAAATACCCGGCCATTACACATTTCCTCCGTCATCGGGGATACCCTGCAGAAGCAGGTTCTCGTCGATATATGTAGCTGTTTCATCTGCGCGATGCAGAAGAAAAGCCAGAGGATAGCGCGTAAAGGCCGCTGAGGTATTCTTATCTGTGGAATACTCTCCCATGTGGAAACGGATTGCAAAAGCCTCCGGCATCGTCAGGCGAATATAGCGTTCTGCAAGAAACACAGATTTATCGCCGTGGCTGCCGAACGGGAGCTTCTCGTCATAGGAAATCCAAGGCACCTTCTTCCACTGTCCGGTTTTGGGGTCCTTCACATTTCTGCTGTCCCATTTATAGAAATCGGCCTTGCAGATATCGTGAAGAAGTGCGGAGATGGCAATGCTATCATTGACCATCTTCCTCTCCCCCTCGGAAAGCGTCTTTCCATTCCTCTCAATTTCCGTGAAGTATGTGTCGTTCAGACGCATAAATACGTTGACTGAGTGGTCCAGAAGCCCGCCGCAGTAGCTTGAGTGATACTTAGCACTTGCGGGCGCCGTGAAGAAATCAGTCTTCTCCAGCAGCCACAGCACAAGGTCTCTGATGCCTTTGCGTCCCGTACTGACAAGTGCGCCAATGAACGCGATGGCCTTAGACTCATACTCCTTATCGGGAGTTGTGCCGGAAGGGTCCTCTACCGTAGGGCGGTAGTCCCCGCCGTGCGCCGTGTACTTTGCGAGCGCCTGAGCTGCTGCCCATTTAATGAAGTCTTCCAATCTGTCGGGGTCGCCATTGTTAGACTGCTCGACAGTGCGGGAGAAGGCGTCATAGTCATCGAGGGCAGCTTGGCAGACGTCATCGTGACAAGCTCCCTTTTCAAACTGTCCGGAAATAGCTATCAACGCATCTTCAGCACGCTCGTGCAGCTTTTGAATCCTCTCGAATTCAGGGGGGTAGTTGTAACCCATAGTTATTCTCCTTTCTTGATGAAGTCCTCAGCCCTGATAGTACCGGAAGTCCATGCGCTTGTCGGGAAGCTGATTTCGGGGACTCTCTCCAGCATAGCATCCCTCAAAGCGTCTCTATAACGCTCGAAATGCCGTTTCTGGAAGCCGAGAAGTCTTTCGTCATACTTTACTTCCTTCTGAAGAAGTTCAACGGCAAGAGAGTTCTCGTTGTCCTCGACCGCGATGGCGAAAAGCTCGTTTTCCATAATCACCCGCTGTGTTCTGGAAACCCACTTTTCGCCCAACACAGGCGTCATGCTGCGGAAGCGGTGTCCCAGTGTATCAACGATACACTCCAACACATCGGCCTCCTCGTTCATAGAGCCCTCCTCATCGAATAGCCACCGGCAGGTGTCCAGTTCAAAGTAGGGGATGTCGTTCAGCAGACGAACTTCCGGTTCCTCTTTATAGGGCTCATCCTCTCGATAGACATGAAGGAAGCTGTTGGAAATGTAGTAGACGGCCTCGTAAGGTCCATGAACAGAAACATTACCTTTGCCCATGATTCGTTTCTCCTTTCTTTTTTTGCGACCTTTCAGGTGCGGCTGACGGTGTGGAGCTTCTGCTCCAGCAGCTCTGCCTTCTCACGGGTCGCTCCACAGGTACACATCTGCGGACAAACAAGAGGGTCGTAGTAGTCCTCGTTCTTCTCAGGGAAGAATGGCTTTCCGCCCTCATTTACACGCACCACATTAGGGCGCGGGCAGTTGTGACAGGGGTTATACATCTGTAGGTTCTCCTTTCAAATGAGCGTTTTGTGGCGTCCTGTTTCTTTGCGAAAGCGCAGAATACTGAAGTATGCGTCAGCAGGGTGCTGTGGCAAATCAGCAACTGCCTTAAACACCTCATCAATGCAATGTACGGCGAGTTCACGCTCACGAAGCAGGGAAGAAAGCATCTCCGCTGCGGCCAGCAGTTCAGTGCTGCCGGAGGCAGCACCGGACCGCTGAAGGCGGACGACCATTGATTTTACTTCTTCGCTTGGAATGTAGGTCTTTTCCATGTCGTCCTCCACCGCAATTACGGTCTCCACGGTGAATTGTGGAGTTCTTCATTGATTTGCTTTATTGTTTTTTCCTGCCACCGGTTGACGTGCTTCGTCCTTGTGAGATTAAGCTCACCAACCTTGTGAAGAGTGATACCAACTGAGCCAAAGTGCAGCCACGTACCCTCGGAAACGGATACTGTGCAGCCTTTTTTCGCACCCTTCAGCCGCTTCTTCGCCGACGTGACCATTGCTTGCGTGACAATGCTCTTAGGACGTCCGGCCATCATACATACCTCGGACGGTACTCGCAGAGTCCCTGTTCAGGGTCCCATTTACTCGGAGGAAGTTCCTCATAGCAAATACCTGTCTTCTTGCTGGTAATCTTGATAGGATAGGGGAGAGATGCGTTATCCTCGTCATAGCACGCAATGTCAATGCCGATGTTGCGGATTTCCGTTCTGTAGGGCGCGAACTTATCGCCAAGCTCCTTCTTGAGATGTGCAATGAGCGCATCATGGAGGTCTTCGAAGGGAATCGACAGGTCGGCGACGACAGGATACCATGGGAAATCCTTCAGCCGATAGGTCGTTCTTACCAAAGCACCATCTTTCGTCCAGCAGTGGACGTGGGGAAGCAGGTGGTCAGGGCTTTCGGCGATAAACTCACGGTTCCAATCTACGACCAAGTCGTAGACATCCTTGCCGTCGAAGATACCGTAGGTTTCATAGCATGGTTCGCAGCGGTTGGCACGGAGGTTTTTGGTGTTGTTCGTGTCGGCAAACAGCCAAGAGAAACTACCCATGCCTCACACCCCCTCCATCTCGATACATGGCGTCGGGTATTCCACCATCACGCCACAGTTTGGGCAAAGAGAGGGCATTTCGCCGGCATCGTTACACACCAGCTCCTCTCCGCAGATACAGCAACGGAAAACGCCATCGTCGCTGAGGTCAGCGACGGAAGGCCACTTGAAGAAAAACGTCTTCAGTGCCTCCATCAGCTCTTCGAAGGTCAGTTCAATGTTATCTACCAGATAGACCTTGCCGTCGGGCGTGCCGATGGTGACACCGTGGACATACTCTCCGTTCTCAGGGCACATCCTGCAGTCGGAGAACCAGTCCTTATAGAGTGCCTTGGCGTCCGCCGTGACAGTGGCGTAGGAGTTGTCCATGCGCTCAAAAGTGAAGCGCACGTCAACACATTCAGCGGGCCAGTCACGTTTAACTGTATCAAGCGCAAATTTCAGGTCCATACCTTAAAACTCCTTTCCTTCAAACGGCGAATGTGTCGAGAACGCTTTTGTTCAAGCTAACCTTGACAAGATGCGCTCGCAGTGCCTCCTTAATGCGCGGCCACTCACGCAGCAGCGTCATACCCGCTTCAACGTAGGTATCGAAAGAGGAGCCGCTGTCGTTGTCCTTTTTGACAATGGCGAGCCCAAGGTATCCGGTTCGACCACTGACGGATTTATCCGTGACCGTGATATGGTATTTGTTCTCAATCCCATTTTTATCACCGTAGTACATCTTCTCTTCGCCGAAATCTACCGTCACGCTTGTGCCGCACATATGGGGGCAAATCTCAGACACGATGTAGTCTTCGATTTTTTGAAGATTACTTCTCAGTTTCTGATGTTCTTCACTTGTAAGTCTCATATCCATTTCTCCTTTCTTAAAAAAGCATTTAGGCGAAAAGTGGGGTCTCGATACGATTCGAGACCCCACCCTTCTCTTGCCTTACAGAAATTTTGCGGGGAAATCAGATGGCTTAGAACGGCAGGTCGCTGTCATCCACATCGTTCAGCTCATAGAAGCCGTTGGGAGCGGGCTGGCCGTAGGTCATGTTCGGCTGACCCTGCTGCTGAGGCATGGGGGCGGGCTGACCCTGCTGAGGCATAGCCTGCTGGGGAGGATAGCCGCCCTGAGGAGCCTGCTGCGGCGCGGACTGCGGATACGCAGGGGCACCATTGGCAGCGGGGGCGCCGAAGGAAGACTGGTAGCCCTGAGGAGCCTGCTGCTGGGCATTGGGGTCCATGCAGGAGCCGCTCCGGTTGCGGATGAAGTGGAAGTCGCTGACAGAGATGCTCAGGCTTCTGCCGGGAGTACCATCCTTGCGCGTATACTGCTGAATCTTCGCGGAACCGGACAGCCACAGCACAGGATTGGCGTAGTTGCCGTTTTCCGCCGTCACCATACGCATGAACCGCTCGGCGGTCTTCTCCCACATGGTGCAGTTGGCCCACACGACGTTCTTCTCGTTCTCCACGAGAGTCCCCTCGCCAAACGCATAGTCCAGATTGCTCTTCCTGTTCTGGATGGGGATGGAGAAGTTGACGTAGGCCTTGCCCTCCGCCGTGTGCTTCAGACCGGAGCAGCGAGTGACAGCACCCTCAATATCGGTATAGATATAAGGCTCGCCGTTGCTGTTCACGGCACTGATGAAGTGGGCGGTCGTGTAGAACTTCCGGCCCTGCTGCTGACCGTTCTGCGGTGCAGCCGGCTGCTGAGGCGCAGGAGCGGGCTGACCCTGCTGCTGGGGATAGACTCCCTGCTGGGGATAACCCTGCATCTGCTGCTGAGGGTAGCCATAGGCGGGCTGACCCTGAGGCGCACCGTACTGGGGCTGTGCCGGAGGGTACTGGCCCTGCGCCTGAGGATACCCATACTGAGGAGCCTGCTGCATACCACCGTTGTTGTTCTGATAAGACATAATTTTCTCCTTTCTTCCGCACGAAGGCGGACCAAATCCCAAAAATGTTTTGTTTTTTGTGAGGTTGGGATTTGGTTATTGATGTAGTTTTTTATATTAAAAAAGACAGCTATCCTTCAAAAAGGATAACTGTCTTTGATAAATGATGGTGTCTTGAAACGGAGATAAATCTCCTTATAAAAATATCTTCGTAATTATACTACTATACTACCACGTTTCATTATTTTGTCAACAGGACGAGGCGAGAAAAAATGAGGATTTTCCCTGTGGTTATTGCACGTGTGAAATTCTTTTGATATACTTTATGGTACAATAGAGAGGGGGCTTTTGTATGGGCCATTATGAGCGTATTTCGGTTGGCGATAGGATAAAAGAACTCGCCACCAACGAGGTTGTGATTCGGATGTCCTTTGATTCCTCGATAGGATGGAAGCTCGTTGTCGGCTTCCCTGAAATAAGAAAGGAAGAAAACGACGCCTTTATTTACGGAGATTTACTGGCGGCTTTCACCGTGGTCATGGATACACCATTCTTCTTGTTCTCCTTCGGAGGCGGTCCGTGGATGGATACACCATTTGAACCGCGTATTGACGCCTCGCTGCCCTCCTTTGATATACAACTCGATGACGGTGACGGACTTGGCCTTCTCGTCATGTCTGTGGACACGAAGTATGGTGAGGTAAAGGGCTTCAGGCAGGTGGGGCTTGGGCATGGACTTAGCATGAAGGTGCTCTCCGTTATGCGAGAGCTTCAGCAGCGTCCGCCCATAACACAGGAGGAACACAGGAGGAACATCGAGCGGGCTTATCGTACATACGGGCTGCCGGAAGATATGCTTCGCACGGTGAAACCCGATGAGGTGTTTGCCATCATTAACACCTAAATAATTGTAAATGAGAAAAAGCAGGGTGCTATGCACCCTGCTTTTTGTTTGTGTCGGCGTCAGACTCGTGCAACTCAGTGTAGAGCCAGTCGCCAAGCAGCGTATAACGCTTGTCGGTTTTGTTGTTCAGGATAGCCTTTTTTAAGGCTTCGGCTTTTCCGACCATGATAACACAGTCCTTTGCGCGGGTAATGCCAGTATATACCAGATTCCGACGCAGCATGGCTTTGTGTTCGGGAGATACGACCATGATAACGATGGAATATTCACTTCCTTGGCTCTTGTGTACTGTAGTACAGTAGGCCAAGTCAATGTTTTCCATCTGCTCTGCATCGTAACGGAGCTGATGTCCGTCGTCGTTAAACTCAATCGTCACGACGTCTACCTTTTTTGTCGGGTCGTCCTTGGCGGATTCAAAGGAGATGGAGTGAATCACGCCGATGTCGCCATTCTTGGCAAAATCGGTGTTTTTCGTCTGCATCACTCTGTCGCCCTCACGGAACAACTTGTTATTGAAGATTGCAAAGTTCTTTGTAGGACTTTGGGGGTTGATACGTTCCTGCAGCAGCTTGTTGAATCGGTTTACATTCAATGCACTCTTGTGCCGATAGGGGCAAAGAAGGGCTACATTGGAAGCACCTTTTGACAGAATAGCCCGCTGGTAGAGTTCGCATACAGCGTTCTCAATAACGGCGGGGTCTCCGGTGTTATCTTCCATGAACATAAACTGTTTTCTCGCAAAATGCAGGTTCACATCCCCCATTTGCATCTTCTGTGCGTTCTCCACGATGGGGTTTCCTTTGGCCTGACGATAGATAACGTCCAGCTTTGTGATAGGCACCACGCCGCTGCGAATCATTTCGTACAGGACATTACCGGCGCCGACGGAGGGCAACTGCTCAGGGTCTCCAACAAAGACAACCTGTGTTCTGCCCGGAATCTTCTGCAGCAGGTTATATGCCACAAAAGAATCCATCATGGAACACTCGTCAATGATAAAGATGTTCCCAAACAGTGGTCCGTCACAATCTGTGCCGCCCACACAGTCATCACCACGCAAACCAATAGCAGAGTGAATGGTAGATGCCTCTACGCCGGTCTGCTCCGTCATACGGCGTGCAGCGCGGCCTGTGGGTGCCAGCAGACAGGGGAGGGAGTTATCCTCTCCGTAAATAGCCTTATGCACATACAAAACGGCTTTTGTGACAGTCGTTTTGCCTGTACCCGGTCCACCGGTAATGATGCTCACAGGGTTCTGGAAACAGCTTATCACGGCCTCTTTCTGCTTTTCAGCGAGGGTGATGTCGTTGTCCTCCTGATACTCCTTCAGTGCCCTGTTGATGCGCTCCGTGGAGATGGGCTTATGACTCCGCATGAGCCGTTTGATGTGGCGGCTGATGCCGTATTCCTGCTCAAAGCGGCTGGCGGAGTAGAGCATGGGTCCGGCCATGCGAATGTCCCTGCGCTGGCATCCACTGTTGATGGCCTTTTTACAGACCTCCTCAGTGATGCCTTTGCTTCGAACATTTTTATTGGCCACCCTTGCCATCAAGGAAGGCAATTCAGACACGGGGACACACATATGACCGGCGGAAGCCGCCAAGTCCAAAGTGTATCGCAGTGCCTCCCGTAGACGAGCCGGATTGTCGATAGCGACGCCCTGTTCCAGAGCGAAGCTGTCTACCATATCGAAGGAAAACCCCTTTACCTCGCAGACACGGTAAGTGTCGTGCTTCAGGATTTCCACCACATCCTCGTCTGGGAATGCCTTGAGTAGTGTTTGTACCTTCCGAAGAGAGAGGTTCGCATTGCGAAGAAGCCTTGTGACTTCGCGCTCTTTCTTCGTCTCGCTCAGAGCCACCTTCAGTCTGTTGACCATCTTCTTGGATACAGTGCGCCGTCCATACTTTACACCAATCAGCCGTTCAGGTTGGGTGTCCAGTATATCCCACGTCATATCCCCGAAGGTCTTCCATACTGCCTCGGAAGCAGCGGGACCGAACCCGCAGCGCAGGCTCGATAGGTACGATATTGTGGCGTCCTTGGTTTTCTTGAACTGATACTCAAAGGATTCGACCTTGAAGGATGAGCCGTACTTACTTCCTACAGACCAGTATCCGGTCATTGTAATGACCGTGTTCCGGTTTACGTTACGGTCCTCCGCATAGGGCAGACCATCGCCGGTGGCGACAAAGGTAACGTCTGTTTGTGTGTTCTGGCACTTAATGACCTTCCAGCCATCCTTTTCGTACAGTCGATAGATAGGAACGCAGGTGATTGTTTCAAGATTCTTGCTCATCACGCACGCGCTCCCTTCAGGGGAGGCGGCGAATGGGATTATAGTTGCCATGTCGCCGGCCTCCTTTATAATTTATTTCTTTTGAAAAAACTACTTTACCTGAATGGGATTATGCGGGCTTCATCTTGCTCTTCTTAATGCTGAACGTCCGCGTTTTACACGGGATGTCCACGATACAGTCGCGGAACTTTTCCGCCAAATCGGGGTTTGTTCCGTAGAGCGTGTCAATGAGCAAATCCAGAACATCACGCTTAATCTCCGTGCCCTTACGAGGAATGTTCTTGACCTCGTATGTCTCGTCGTTGATGGTGATGAGTCCTGTATCCATGTCGGGACCCAGTGCCTCAATAAGAGGCAAGGACGCAGACTTTCGCTTTTCGTCAAGAGCCTTTTTCTGCTTATCCAGCAGGGAAGACTGCTCAGACAGCTCCAGCCATTCAGAGACCTTACCGGCGAGGTCATCGGGAAGCGTGCGCGTAACGGTGGTCTTTCCAGCAGTGGAAGCCAGCCCGGAGGCCAGTCCGTTGAGCACCTGAATTTCCTTCTCCATGTCGCCGGTATACTGGGGAACGCTGTTGTTCTCAACGTAAGTTTCCCACCAGTCTGCCTCGGCCTCAAGCTGGTCGTGCTCTGCTTCCGCATCACGGGGCATAAACCGCCGCTTGAACTCAGACAGGTCATAGGAGGAGCCCATATACAGGTCTCCAGCCTCGTAATCGTGCGTCAGAATGGCGCCGATAAACGTACCCTTGATGCGCTCGTCGTTCAAAACAGCGGGATACTGCCGCATCTGGGGGATATACTGGGGCGGGACTTTGTTGTTGACCCACGCCGCGAAGTTCTGCTCCTTGGTCGTTTTCGCTTCGAAGACGAACAACTCGTTGTTCAGCTCCACGATGGCGTCAATGTTCGCCGTAACACAAGGAAACTCCTTACTGCGGAACATTCTGTATTCGGGGATGCGCTTGGCGCCGGTAAGCGCACAAAACGTATTCACGACCACATCTTCCAAGAAGTGACCACGAACAAACACGGAGCTGTTGCTATCCTCCCGTTTCAGGTTGGGATTTCCAACCTTGTCGTGGTACAACTCCGTCTGCGTGCGATAGTGGGACGAGCCCATAATCACAGCCGCATCAGAACCGCCAATGCCGAGATGACGGATAGCCTCCCATTCATGGGTGGAAACAAAGCGGCAGTCAACGACGGTCTCCGCGTTGGGCCACTCCATACGGGGCTGGGGCAGAGGCTTCGTTTTGCCGTAGAGATTGCTCTCGAAGAGAACGGCATCGCGCAGCTCCTCCGGCGTCAAAGCGTCAAAGTCGCCATTCTCTGCCTGCATCCTCTTGAACACATCCGCTGCGGTTTCCGCGAACGACTCAACCGGCAACAGAGCAGCGACGCAGAGGTCCTTCGCCGCCTCCAATACCTCCATGCGCTGCCGGATGGCAGCCATGGTGTTGATGAACGGGATTGCAGCACGCGGGTCCATCCACATGGGAACCGCCGTGGGGAGATTGCACTCAAAATACATTTTTCGTTTTCTCCTTTCTATGTGTGAAGGTAGGGTGCGGCTAACGCCGCACCGCACCCTCCATATACGCTTCAATGCTCCACTTGTTCTTAAACCGCTTATTTACGGTACTGATGGGGTCGGTGCTCATAAAATCATCGCGGAGGCGACGGATTTGTGCCGCTTTGGTGCCTGCACAGTATTCCATGGAGCCCGTGCGAATCATCTTTGTGATATGACGCTTCATGCCGTTGGGAGTGAAGGAAACCATTGTGGGACGTTTACTGTCCTTATGAAACAGTAAATATACGACTTTCACTGGCCATCACCGTCCTCATCGTCCTCGTCGGCGTCATAGACGTCGTCGGAAAAGACCAGCGTGGTATTGAAGTCAACGACTTCAGACACGCCATACGTGAAGCTCATCAGCTCGAAGCCGTGCCTCGTGCAGATTTCGTCGGGGACGTTGAGGAAGTCGCCGTAGTTGAATTCTCCACAGTTGTGCTCGTACATATCCAAGCCGTCCTTCGTGTGGCAGAATTCGACAGCGGCGTCACGAATGGCCCTTTCGAGGTCGAAATCCTCGTAGGGGATGGAAAACACCATTGTGGTGATATCCACATTCAGCCCATCTCGGTCCACCGCGTTGATGACCTTCGTGACTCTCGTAATCATATCCGCGTAGTATCCATCACCATTTTCGTCGTAGACAACATACAGCTCCTCGCCATTGTCAGTATCGTCGCAGAGATGTGCGTCACCATCTACATCAACAGTGAAAGACATCTCGCGCTTATCGGGAAGACGGTGGCAAACCTTGTCACCGCCCCTCAGCTCGCGGAACGGAACGTAAAGCATAACACCATCGCGCTCGACGCGGACGGGGGTGTCCCCGTTCCCGAAAGTTTCAAAAACTGAAGCCATATTCATTTTTCTCCTTTCTTTACTTGGTGGTGGGCACAGGCTTAAAATCCACGGGCTTAAACAGCCTTGCAACCTCGTCAATCTCATCAGGGAGCCTTTTGGTGACGCGATTCAGTCCGTTATAAGCACCGAGGGAACCCTCAGGATAGGTGGTATCCACCTCGCCAGTCTCATAGCGAAGATACGTCGCAATGAGTCCGTCCTCAATGGAATCGAACTCCGGCTCGACCATGAGTGTCTCCGCTTCAGAGAAATCGTACAATCGGCAACTCTCGTCGTCGAAGGGACTATGAAGGGTGATATACACTTTAGCACCGAGCCCGCAAGGGCCGATGATATAAGGCTTTTTGCCCTTCATAGTGGCGATGCTTTCCACCATGGGAACGACAACCTCATCATACCAGAACGGCATTTTGATGTTGTCTGCTTCCTTTTTTCTGCCCTCAGCGAGAAACCGCTTACGTTCGGCATCAGCCGCCGCGTACTTCTCGTCAAAAGCAGCGGTATATTCGCTCACTTTCATGTGTTTCTCCTTTCTTATGCAATACAGACAGCACGGTCATCCCAGTATTCGTCCGCACCGATTTTACGTCCGTCGCCGCCAAAGAAAGCGACCCGCTGAGGCTCTGCCTCGTTGACGTAATCGAAACTGAGGCCTACTTCCGCACAAGCACGGAGAGCATCCTCAAGATGCTCCCCATGCCGGCAGGTCCACAGGATAAGGACGGTGCCCTTAGCCTGCTCTGCCTTGGCGCGGTTGATGACGTCCCACTTCGGCTCGACGATGTGAGGGAAGTCCGTGACGAACAACGTACCATCAAAATCGACGGCGATGCAGCGGGGGTAGGGTGGAGTGGCTGCTGCCTGAGCCTCATTGCTTGTGGTCAGGTCAAACGCCATATGCTACCTCCTCCGTTGCTGCCGCAGCGTTCCATGGTGCCTCTCGTGCAGGGGCGGGTAATCTTACCGTCGGGCCATCGAACGGTGGCGCAGCGGCTTATACGCCCACAGGCGGCACAGTATCGAGTACCGATACGGGACACGATACCCTGCTGCTTATCGTCTCTGCTCAGGAGGAAATCGCCGACCTCGATGTCGGGCATGGTCTTGATGTCACTCATCGCTTGATTCCTCCTCGTTCTCGTCGAAAATCTTGTCATATGCCGCGCTGACGCAGCAGGTGACACAGTCGTCGTCCGTGCAGTTTTCCTCGTTAATCTGCTGGCGGCAGAACTTGGAAAAAAGACACTTGAAGGAGGAAACCTCCTGAGAGGAAAAGTCGTTGTTGGCATAAATGCTCATTTCTTTTTCTCCTTTCTTTACGATGCCTGCTGGAAGGTGTAGCTCTGACGCCCCCATTCGACGGTGCCGCCAACGTCGTACTTTGCCCATTCCTTATCCATGTGAAGGATTTTCGCCACCTGCTCCTCCAGATTCGTGATGGTCGTCTGGGAAGCACCGGCTTCCTTGGCGTAGAAGGGGATGTCCGACATGGACAGATATACGTCGTGCATGGGGACAAAGGGCATACCCGCAGTCAGTCTGGCAAGGTCCTTTCTGGCCTCGTCAGCATACTTTTTAGGCAGCCCCAGCTTGTTTGCAAGGCCGATAAGCACATTTTCAGGGTGCTCGACCTGCACGCTGGTCAACTTGTCCAGCGCCTCGGTCATGTCGATGAACTGTGCATACAGACCGTCCAACGCCTCCTCGAAGGCGGGAACTCCGTCCTTGCCGTTGCTGCTTCTGGTATGCTTGACAGCAATACCGTCAGTGAAGCGAACACAGTTGCCGGCTGGCTTCTGGAAATAGGGTACTGCCGTGGCGCAGCTATTGCCGGTATCAGAGGAAAAGAACTTGACGACCGGCATCATGTTCATAGAATGAACTGATGTAATGCCGTGTGCGTCCAGTGCATCCTCATAGATAGTCAGCATTTCATCCTGCTTGTCAGGCAGCGCCCACATACATACCGTGGCGCTGTGGCTGTTCTCTCCGCCGAGGAATTCCACCTTACCGAACCTGTCGTTCAGCTTCCGGATGGTTGCTGTCAGAAGCTCGGAGATGGGCATAACGCGGTAGCCGCCGCCGTTATCGGAATGCAGGGCCGCGATGCGTCCATAACGCTCCAGAAGAAGTGTCAGGCTCTTATCCGGCGTCGCACGAAGCCCGTTGTTCAGCACCTCTGCGGAGCAGTAGGGCGTCATACGGGAGAATGCGGAGCCGAACAGCTTCGCGGTGTTATGCAGGGAACCGATGGCGGTGTCGCGCAGTACCCATGCGTTGGGCTCGTTGGTCACAATGAAGTGGGAACCCATGCTGGGGTCAGCGGCTTCCATCGCCGCATCCAGCGTCACCTTGCGGGTCAGCATGGGGTCGTCAGCGATTTTCTGCACCACAATGGGAACCTCAATGGGCTCCAGCGGAACTACGTGGATGCTCTTGGATGGAACACCGGGCAGCCAGCGGCTGTTCTGCTCCATCTCCTGAACTTCCTGCAGAAGCTCGCTCTCCACACTCGTGACAAAGCGGTAGTTGTCCTGCTCTCTGTTGATAGCTCTTTCCATGATTTTTTTCTCCTTTCTTGAGCCGCCTTCCGTCTCAAAACGGTCAGGAAACTTATGCTCACACGAAATTTAAGAGGTAATATATATGAAAAAGACAGTTACTCCACATGAAGGAATAACTGTCTTTTATAAATGATGTGACTTGAAAAACGGAGATAAATCTCCTTATAAAAATATCTTCGTAATTATACTACTATACTACCACGTTTCATTATTTTGTCAATTCCTTTTGCGCGAAAGGCTATCCAAAGTTTTGTGTGGGATTTTTCTTTTCAACCCTTATTTCGACTGAGCGACTTCTCCCAACTTTTCTGTGGGATTTGCAGACTTTCCCACATAAAACTTTAGAGGATGCACGGGTAGCTGTAAAAGTTTTTGTGGGCAGGTAAAGATTTCCCACAAAAAAAGAGGAGCCGTGGGCTCCTCTTTTGGTTCAAATGACACTTCCGTCGGAAGTGATGATGCAAAAGCAGCCATCCTTACTATAGCTGCCGCAATACTCGTTGCCGGCCTCATCAATCCAAACGGGATATTTTCGATTATCGTCCATACCGTAATGGACATCTGGCATTCTTCTCAGCTTGCCAACGACAGTGAAACCAACGCTTTTCGCGTATTCTCGCACATTCACAGTCCACCCCTCCTTAAAGCTATTATAGACTATGGTCCCTTTGAGCGCAAGGTTGTTTTACCTTGACCACGCCGCTTTTCCAGCACACTTATTTTTCGAAAAGCAGGAGGAGCTTCCGCCCCTCCTGTTTGTGTTGAAAAATTAGTCTCGAAGGAAGTATGTGTTTCGGTCTGCCTCCTGCGAGGAAGGCTCTTCGCCTCGCACATAGACGGGGTAAATCCTCCACCCGTTGTCCGCATAGGCATCGGGAACGATGACGCGCTCGGCGTCGAGGACTTCCACTTCCGCTGCGTCCAAGGTTTCGCAGGGGGTGATAGAGACAACTTCATGCTTGAGCAGGTCAACGACACACTCAGAGGAGCATTCGGTGCGCCCACCATCCCAAATAGACACATATCGCGCATCCACAAAATTGTCATTAGATGCTGCGAACCGGTCCATATTGCTATCAATGAACTTCTGGGCGAAGAATGCGAGGCACGCGGCGTACTGTGCGGCCTTCATGCATCCGCTCATGCTGTCATCCATCGTTCTGACGGAATAGATTTCCATACGCTCCCGCGTACCGGCCTTCTGAGACGGCATCCATCGCCCATCCAAAATGATGTCAGCGTAGTACCCTTCATTACTGCCATGAACGCAGTCAACATGGATGTCGAAGTTGGAATAGACCAACTCTTCATCCGCTGCAGTGGTACGGATGCTGGAAGCATTCCGCTCAAACTGATTCAGCAGATTGAGAACCTCATCATCAGCTCGCGCAACGCTCTTCATCATCTCCTTAGCACCGAAGACGATTTCCTTGACGGTCAGGGGCTTGTGTTCGTTCTTTTTTCTCATGTTTTTCTCCTTTCTTGGTAAACAGGGCAGGGGAGAGGGCTGGAAACCAGCCCTCAACTCCATATCATATCGCACTTGTTGTCGGCACAATCCTGCAGGATGGCTTTGAAATCTCGGAACTTGGCGCAATCCGGACGGCCAATGTAGCCGTACAGAACGTTGTCGTCGTAATCTCCGATGATTTTCAGTAGCTCCTTGCAGGCACCATAACGGATAAGGCCCTCACAGTCCGGCTGAAGCAGGAAGTCTACGACCTTGAAGCTGACTTTTTTCTCGGCAAGGAGCCGTTCGGTCTCAGCATCAAAGGCATTGTAGGCCTGCCTGCGTTCCTCATCGCTCATGGAAAAAGCCTTCCGGAAGATGTCCTCCAGCTTGCGGTAGTGGGACGCCCAAGGGTCGCCAACGAGGTCTGAGACCTTGTTGCGGAGATTGAAAAAACCTCCGCCGCCAAGGTCGATAGACCGACCGGTCTTTCGGCAGCTTATCGTGACACCCATAGCTCAGTCCTCCTTCTCAGGCGCCGTCTCCAGCGCCAGCTTCGAGGGGCGCTTCTCCCAGTAGGCGGAACGCTCCGCAACAGCCATGTCGATGAGCCAGAACTCGTTCGGCTTCTCGGCATACGGCGTAGTGAAGCCCTCGTCCAGCATGATGTCGATGGACCACGGGCCGCTGAGACCCTGCACATTCTTCATATGCTCGGCCACCAGTGCTTCCACCTCGCCGCGATACTTCTCGAACTTCTCCTGCATCTCATCCCTCATCGCATCGAACACAATTCGGTCGGTGCGGTCATAAAGGTGGGGATAGAGGTAGTCGTAGTCCCAGTAGTTCGCAGTGAAGATGACCTCGCGGGTGTCGAAGTCGTAGAACACGCGGAACTCAGTGCGGAAGGGAAGTCCGCCGTAGATACACGGAACCATTTTGCTCATATGTAGAATCCTGTCGCGGAACACGAACTCCGTGTCGCCGTAGGGACCCCACATCTTATTCTCATACTCACTGTACTGAATGCCGATGATGGCATCGGTCAGTGCGTTGGGAGTAGGTGCCGGCATACAGGTACGCGCATCGAACTTGTTGGAGTACAGGCTGTTCTTAACGAACAGCAGATGTCCCTTCAGCGGAGAGGCGTTGAGAGTGGGGATGACAACATCATCGACCCACTTCTTGATGGCGGGATAGTCTTCCGGACGCTCCATATAGAAGTGTCTGTAGAAAGTCTTCTGACCTTCCTCATCCAGTTCTTCCGGCACCTTGATGATAACAGTCTCCGGCACGCGAATGCCACAGTCTTTTACCAGCGGCCACCAGAATGAGAAGGCGTCCTGCTCCTCACGTTGGCTTAAAGCGCAGCTCTCATAGCCGTTTTCGGCGTATTTATCGAGCTTTTTTGTGCTGAACAGCTTTTCTGCCATATTCGTTTTCTCCTTTCTGCATTTTACGCCACGTAAGCACTCACATCAACGCCGATGAGCCGACCAACTGCCAGAGCTGCGTCTTTGAAAGTATGATAATCTTCGGATGTATCATACTCCGTGGCGGAAGTTACGAAAACCACTTCGGCTAAACTCGCATTGAAATCGGGGCTGTTGATGACCTCCACGTCCCAGTCGTACAACTCGCACAGCAAGTCGCGCTCGCGCCCGTCCACGTCGTTGTCAAGATAGACGAAACCGTGGGCGACGCGGTACAGGCTGGCGCCGTATTGGTTTACCTGTGCCAGCTCAAAGACGTTGTGGCCGTGTTCCGGCGCCTCGCGGCGGAACTGAACGCAATCGGGGTTCGTACAGACCCAGTTCTTCTTGACGGACACCATTACTCGTCACCGCCTTTCTCAACGCTGCGAACGTGATAGTCCTGCATGACCTCCACCAGTTCTTGCAGCTTCGTCTTGATGGCCTCACGAGCATCATCGGGCAAACCACGGAAATTCTCGGTCTCCTTGACGTCGCTCAGGAGAGCGTCCACGCGATTCCCGAAAGTCTCGATGGGGTTGTAGGGAACCAGCAGGATACCTTCAGCGATGGAAATGATTTCAAAGGGGGAGCCCTCCTCATACCCCATGCGCTTGCGAATCTCGCGGGGGACGACGATGCGGCCAAGGTCATCGAAGCGCCGGACGGAACCGGTGCGGGTGGCCTTCTGTGCCTGAATTTTGATGCGATTTTCTTTCATATGAATTCTCCTTTCTTTTCAAGGGTATTTCAGATTTGATGTGTTTTCCCACAAAACTTCGTTTTCAGGTGGGGATGAACACCATGCCTGCGTTCTGTGAGAGAAGCACACATCTCTTCGGCGTAGCTTTGTGTCCTTTCGTGGATTTGTAGAACTGACCGACAATCGAACTCTGCATAACACCCACAATTCCATCGAAATCCATCACCGCACCCGGCATGATACGAGACATATCCTTGTACTGGGGCGGGTGCGGCTTCACGGTGAGCTGTGATACCGCAACATCGCTATATGCCTCACGGAACTCCTGCAGGCTGTCGGACTTTTGCTCGAAAGCCTTGTGCCGGTTTGCTGCAACGACCTTGCCGTGCAGAAGGTACTTCCGGTCAACCATTTGACGAATACAGGCCTGCCGGTCGTGCCGACGGAACTGCTTCAGTTCAAAGGGTTCGACAGGTGCGGATACTTTATTATCGGTGTCCAAGATGGAACAAGCGATACAATAGGCATCCGTGTAATGCTCCTTCGGCACGTTCTTGGCGATGCGGAACCCCTTGATGGAACGTCCATCTATTGCATAGACATCGTAGAGCGTCTCGCTTCCGAGGTACTCCATGAGGAACGGGATAATCTGGTTGAGGACACTCAAGGCATGGTACTTTTTATTCATACCTTCCTTACGAGTGACCAGTTTATCCGCCCACGCCTTGTCCTTGTGGACAAGGTCGTGATGCTTCGCACAAAGCCCACACCGGTTTGCCAACGTCTCGCTCCCACCTTTATGGCGGGGGATGACATGGTGGTAATGGTCGATAGGCTTCTTGCAGAACAGGCAATGCCCATCCTGCTGTGCGTACACCGCATCCTCCACGGAACCCAGCCCGTACAGCGGACCCTGCTGGTATTCCCACCTATGGATATTGGGATTATCCATTGCCATAAATGCGAAGCGGTTCAGTTCCACCACCACTTTTGTAATAGGCAAAAACTTTGCTACTTTCGCAATCAGGTTGATGTGGGTCTGCAGCAGATGGTTTGCTGTGGGTGTCAACCATCCCGCAGGGCGGCTGCGGTTATTGAACCGCGCCGCCTTGTTGCGGATGTAGTGACACACGACAGGCTTCTCATAACCGGGGAGCAATCTCTCAACGGAGCCCTCGGCGATGGTAGTTCCGGTAGCCCTCGCACGACGCTGGCGCTTGCGGCGCCGGTCCAACGTGCGATGCTGCCTACGGAAACCGGCACGCTTCTTCATCAAAAGAGGAATGTCCTTGTTGCGCGTCTCCAGATGTGCGGAGAACACGCACTGGCCGTCCTCCTTGACGACAGCAACGCCGATGTTCGTCCTGCCGGGGTCGATGCCAAGAATCAGGTCTTGGGTAATATCAGGGGTATCATAGTTCAACTGGATGGTAAACGGGGTGGTGCTGACAACTCGTGCTTTATTCTCCTTCAGGAGAAGGCGCACATAACAATAGCGAGTTGTCGGCATCAAAGGTTTACCGTCTTTGTTTTGCACATAGACCATCGCCATGTGCGCTCATCTCCTTTCAGTAGTGTCTCACCTCCGGAGGAGGCGGTAGTGTCTCCCTTGCCTCGGCGTATGCTTGGCAGTGCTGCGAGCTGGGAAAACCCGCAGGTGCATCCACTCCCTCTACCTGAGGTGCTTACATACGTCGTTTTGGCTGTGGCTATTAGACTTTTTGGTGGTTTCCCACATCAAATCTTAAATAGCCCTCCAACTGCCATCAGGCTTTTTGACAAAGGCCTATTACCGTTCGGTTCCCACTCATTTCATGTTCTCCTTTCACTTTTCGACAAAATTTGCCTTGAGCCAGTCCAGCATACAGGAGATGTCACAGCAGGCATCCAACACATCACTGTCATCACAGACAAACGAATCGAGAGACTTACCGGACGGGTCTTTCACGAAGACCTCAATCCAGTTGTTATTCCCAAATTCGATGTCACCGTCTTCTACAGCCTGATAAAGTTCTTTATCGCTCTCAAAGGCGGTTCGCAGTGATGCATCAGAGTTGTGGCTCATAGCACCGTCATTGTTCTTATCGACGTAATCCACCTCAACTCCCTTGTACTCGCCGCTGACACGGACATCGCCCATTGCAGCAACAGAGACAACATAGCCCTTGTATCTCAGGCCGCCAATATAGCCTCCGTACCACGTGCAATCGAGGTGGTCATCATCAATGAAAGCCTCAGGTTTGGTCAGTAGCGTAACGCCGAGGCGTTTTGCTTCAGCTTCCATCTTCTTGAACTTTTGCTCAATGACAGTCCTTTTTGCGCTCATTGATTCTTCTCCTTTCACTTTTCAGCTTCTGCGTCGTCCTCGGACTCGTGGTAACGCTCCACGACATACTCCTTGGTGTAGTCTTCGTTCTCCGCCTCAGTCCACACACGCACGGTCATGGAGTCCTTAGCGACAAAATCAGCATCGCTGCTCTTATCCTCGTTACGCTCGTAGGTCTGACCGATATAGGCCAAATCCTGTGTGTTGGACCCATCCTTATCCTGCACGCTTACAAACACCTCCGTGTGGAGTCCCTTTTCGCAGGGGTCAATCGCTTCCACAGAGATAGTCCCGTTGCCGACATCGGCAATAAGGCTTACCGCAGTGCGATGGTTGGATTCCACGCGGATAGGGTCGTAGATGGCAGTGCCATCTGCGATAGCCTGCTCAATCATCTGGATACCAGCCACCCAACTCAGGTAGCGGCAGCCAAACGTCTTACCGGCATCCATGATATCCGCGATGACTTCGGAATCGCTGAACATCCCTTCCATCATGTCATAGTTGGACATGATGTAGTTGCGCCACTCATCGCAGAAACGATAGCTTTCCGTCTCTTTCAGCAGGTCCTTGAAGTCGTCCTTATGGTCCTTAGACACGTACTCGCGGTAGTGCTTGATTTCTTCCTTGGCTTCCACCGAGGAGAACTCATACACATCGCTTTCCCTGAATGCGCCCAGCTTCTCCTCAAGATACTCAAGGGAGATGGGCTTGAACTTATTGGGCCGGCCACATCCCACCGGTGCGTTCTTGTAGGGCTTCTCAGTGGTCCACGTTTGCCACGTGCAGTTGAAGATGGCGTCGCCGAGGTCGCCGGTGATGAAGACGTGGTTCTTGTAGAACGTATACTGGACAGCATAGGCGTTTGTGTTATCTCGCTTCCAGTCCACAACGACGATGTCTCCACGGTTGTGAATGTGGGCGCGGTGCTTGGCGAACTGCGTGTCCTTGATGCGCTGCATACGCTCCTGTACCTTCTGATAATCCATTTGTTTCTCCTTTCTCCCAGCCTGTGATAAGGGCTTACGGGAACAAAAATGTAGTAAATATATAAAAAGACAGCCGTTCCCAAGCGAGAACAACTGTCTTGAATATTTAATGTGACTGAAAACGGAGACAAAGCTCCTTATAAAAATATCTTCGTAATTATACTACTATACTACCACATTCAAATATTTTGTCAATCGTTTCCTTCAAGCTGTTGTGCATTCATCTCGACTTTGAAAAACCAATTATCATCGCGCTATTTTCAAAAAAAAAGAAAAGCCCCCGAAGGAGCTTTTCTTAGTGTGAAAATCAGTGTTTTTCCGAGAGAAAAATCTCAGGGGAGTTGTTCGTCCGCGAAATTGGCAAACGCGCCCGCAGCCTCTTTCGGAGCAACGCCATTGACGTCGATGGAAACACCGGTTCCGGAGTGACGCGCAATAGCATGGATACGCAGGTCCTCAATGAGATTGGTCAGCGCCAAATTCAGAAGCACGTTCCAATAGCTGTTCATGTTCATGGAAGCAAAACGCCTGAAGTCTCTGTCATGGATGATTTCAGGGATGGCTTCGACGAGGCAGTGCAGGTTCCTCAGCCGCGAAGAGACACGGTTGAAATCCGCAACGTCCATGGCAAACAGGTCGCCCTCGTAACCGAGAGCCTTCGCCAGACCGTCAGAGACCTCGTAGTGCTTCTCCACGTGGATGAGGTTGTCCTCGTCGTCATCCTCACCGGCACTGTCCTCCATGCCTAAATCGGTGAAGAAAGCAACGATTCCCTCAGGAGTCCACGAGTGTGTCGCATCCTCCCGCAGCGCGTTGAATGCCCGAACAGCCAGATTGTTGTTGCCTTCACACACGGCGAGAATTTCGTTCCATGTGTACGAGGCAAACGGCGCCACTCTGCAATCCTTGCCGGTGATGTAGCAAACCAAATCAGGGAAGGTCGCAGCATTGTAGACATTGATGTAGCCATTCAGCCACTTTCCGTCCTTGCCAAACGGCTTGCCGTCCTTTATGCTGCAGATGCCCATGACCAGCAGGAGGTGAAGCTCAAGCATAGACAAAGGAATGAGCTTTTCCTTGGTCTGATGCAGCCGTTCACGGATATAGAGCTCCGCCAGTTCCGTGGCAGTCACATTCACAACAGAGCCCTTCTCGGCCTCGGCAAAGAAAACGTCGCTCGCCTCGGAAGTAGGCAGCACGTAGCAGCGTTCCTTTACATAGGTCTGAAAAACGTTATCGTATATTCTGATGCCCCTCTTATTTTTTACATCGCCCTCCGGGACGAATCGGCATGATATATGCCTGAAAACATCACTCTGCATAATGTCTTCGTATGCCTTTGCAGAGTCGATGAGGTCGCCATCAACTACGATACGGTGGTTGTTTTCCATCTTTTCCAGCTCCTTCTCAGAAAACCCGAATAAAGAGTTGTAGCAAAAATGATTCATTCTTTTTTCTCCTTTCATTTTCAGCGGAACACGCCGACCTTCAGAGCTTCAATGGGCAGAGAAAACTCAGGCCCAGTCTCACCGTTGGAATCTGTGGCATACAGCCACGCCACCGCAACGCCGTTTTCATCGACGCCGGTGCGTACCACAGTGACGACCTCGCCATCACAGCAGCAAAGCATACCTTCGCTGTTGAATAGCTCATAGTAAGTCGGTTCGCTGCCGTCAGGGAAGGTCTCAACTTCCAGCTTATTGGGCGCTACGCTCATATTGCAGTCATTGATGACCTTCAACGAGATACCGATGCGCTCGCCGGCTTCGAGGTTGTACTCTCCGCAGGAAGTGGATTCATCGGAAAAGGAAAACAGCTTTGTTTTCCCGTTCGTCCGGAAGCTCTTCTCGGCTTCATCCACCTTCTTGCGAATGGCGTTGAACATGGCGTTGACCTGTTCCTCAGTGTAGTACCCGCTATAACGGGTAGACAGGCACTCCAGCATATCCAGACCGTCCAGAATACGTCCGACACGCTTTTCAGCGGTCCTGATGAACATATTCTGTTTACTCATGGCGATTTCGTCGGCGGAACGAGTTGCTTTACGTCCCATATCTTTCTCTCCTTTCACCAGTTGTCGCCCGTGCGTTCCCGCAGGATGACGAGCTTTGTGTTCACAACCTTACAGTCGCAATAGACTTTGAGCCTTTCCCCAAGCAGGCCCTTTAGCTCCGGTGTTGCCTGAAGAAGTGTCGGCTGGATGCAGCCGCACTCGCTCATTGCCAGAAACGGAGCATCGGGAGGGAAGATTGGCCGCTGGATTTTGACTTTGTATACGCGGTCATCAGCCTTCTTACTCATGGACGACCTCCACTTCCGGCGCATCGAAACGACTGTCTTTATACAGTGTGATGTCGTTTTTGACCAGCCGAATCGACGTGACCAGTGAGGTGAGCTCATGCGCCCCTGCCCACTTCTTCTCGAAATCCATCAGCGTATAATCGCCATTTACATTCGAGAAGGGAATGGACAGAATTTCATTTCCCGCATCGTAAGAAACGGCGGGTACGGTGGCAGCCAGAGCGTCCCAATCCTCACGCAGCATACGCTGGACGTTCTCGCAGACGGAGTTGAAGAAGTTTGTACCGCAAGAGCCACGGGTTGTGAAATCGAAATACAGATAGCTTACAAAGCCATCCATCGTATTCAGCCGCACTTCTGTCGTGAATCGCTGCTCGGCATTGCCGGCCCCGATGACAGGAGTCTCACAGCGAGGCAGCCAGCATCGTGCCTCAGGGTTTTTGTAGATGATATAGAAGCACTCAATATCACCATACGACCCGTCAGGCAGGGAAGACACGCAGTTCTTCGTCGCCAGATATTTCGCACACGGTGCAAACAGCAACGCATGGAAAATCTGTTTTTCCTCAGAAACACCCTTGTCGCACTGCAGCGCTGAAACCAGCTCGCCGGTCTCGACGATGCGGTAGCCCGCCATGAGTCCCATAGTGGGCAGGCAGTCCATCACATACTCGCGGTCGTCGATGCGAGAACTATGCAGTGCAAACGACGGAGTTCCCGGCGCAGCCTCATGGATGCGAGGGTCGAGGAACTCCGCGATTTCACGATGCAAAATAGGCATCTCGATAGTCCTTATCATAGTTTTTTTCTCCTTTCGCCCCCTGCGTCCCCTCAAAAAGAGAGAACGCAGGGGCTTGTGTGTTATTCGTAAAATTCTGCCTCCCGCACGGGCGGCCACACATAGTTGAGTGGATACATTCCATGGTACTTGTGCGAAAACGCTCGCTTTGCGGCATCCGCACTCTTGTACCCGTACCCCTGTGCATCATCGTAAATGATGCCGATGTTCTCAGCATCCACTACGATATAACGATACAGTGCCGCACCATCATAGCGATGCGGGTAAAGTCTCGCAGAGACGACACAGGGTTTCGGGCCTACCACCGCGATGGGCAGCAACGTGACAGTGCCATAAATGGCGTTCTTGAGATACCGCTTTTCAGGGAATCTCAGAAGGCTCATGCTTCATCACCGCCACTGACCGCCTCGTAGCAGAGACGCGCCTGCAGGATGTTCAGCACTTCCTCGACGGCGTTCTGCCACGTGGAGTTCACGTCATTGTTGCAGTCGGCATCGTGCTCAAACTGAGCAACGATATCGTTCAGCACATAGTTCGGAGACTCCTCATCGACCAGAGATATCGGCTCAGTGTCACCGAACTTTTCCTTGAAGCTCTCCAGCTTCTCGGCGTCGTCCTCGTTATCAGGGTCGAAGTCGCTGACATCGAAGCCCAGATACGTGCAGAGCTGTCCTTCCGCATCCATCAGCCGGTAGTATCGCTCCTGTTCACGGTATGCAGTCTCCAGCTCGCTGCAGGACAACTCGATTTCGACGGTGATGGTGTTTTTGGTGTCGGGAATCTGAATGTTACGGGTAATAGTCATTTTTTCTCCTTTCTGTTTTCAGAGCTGCCGGTTACACCAGCAGCGACAAACCAATGCGAACGGTCTTCAGTGGAAACTGCTCCGTGTCGAGACGGAAGGAGGTTCCACAATCGAAGCAACACACCTCCGGACCGTACACATTGTCGTGTTTCGGACCGAATTTCACGCTCCCGCAAATGGGACAGGCCGCGCAGAGAAGTGTAGGGCTCTTCACCTGCACGTCCATCTTGCTCGCGCCTGATGTGGCATCCGTCCACCCCGCTAAATAAGCGGGAGAGACGCCCAGAACGGCAGCAAAACGCTCCAGAGTGTTGAGAGGGATATTTTCTACTCTGCCCGCCTCGTACTTGTAGACGGTTTGAGAGGTGACATCGCAGCTCTTAGCCAGCTCTACCTGCGAAATACCAAGTGCTTTGCGAGCGTTTCGGATTCGGTTACTCACAACGTTGCCCATCATGCTGAAACACCTCCGTCCAACGGTTGCCAGCAGACGGCCATTTTGAATAAGGAAATGAACGGTTCTTCCAGTCCACTTGCTTCAGCAAAAGACCTTGCTTTCTCCTCACTCTTGAACGCAATGAAATCCTGAAAACCTCCATTGAAGCGGATACAGCAGCTCCCGATAGGGGGAGAGGCAAAGAGGTCAATGCCGAGCGTCTCATCCTGCTGATAAAGCAAGGAAACATAGGTCTCAAACACACCTTTTACCGGCCTCAAGGCATCGAGGTCATCCATATTGGAGCCATTGGCTTTAATGAGTTCAGTAATCTTCGCAATATCTGTTTTCTTGAATACCTCGCGAATACGAGGGTCAAGGCAAAAATAAGTAACACGAAGAATTTCGCTCTCCAGATTCTGAATCAGTTCTTCAAGCGGGGTAGACTGATTGCGAGCGAGGTAAGCCTCTCTTTCCGCGTGCTCCAGCCATATGCCAATGCCCTTAATGTTCGCCTCCGCAGCGGAAGCGAGTTTTTTGAAAGGTATTTTGACAGTCTTGGTTGCAACAAGAAAGCAAAAGGCAAGATAGTAGCCGACCTCACTCAGCGTTTCGATGACCGCCTTAAAGTTTTTTGTCATGTCTTTCCTCCTTTCTGAGAAAGAACGTGGAGGCTCAGACGCGGTCGTGTACGCAATCGCCATTCCCATCCATCACAGCTTCGTGCTGGAGGAAGGTGTCGTGGTACAGAGCCTTGCCGAACGCCTTGCAGACGGGGCATTCCCAGCTCACCTCCGTACCATCGTTGTAGTCGATGTCACGGTCGCCCTGATATTCGACCTCGGCGCCACACACGGGGCAGACGTCCTCCTCATCGCCGTTAGGGTGAAGGAACGGGATGCGCTGACCCATCGGGTCTTCGAACGGCTTTACGATGCGCTGCACAAAGGCGAGCAGCACGTCAATATCAGCCTTTGCCATCAGGAGCATGACCTCTGCGGCGGATTCTTTCACATCCGGTGGGAATACCCCCGTAATGGTCTCCACCAGTGCAGCAGGATGCTCCATGGCGCGAATCAACTCACGACCCGTCGTAAGAAGCTGGTACAGAGCCAAGACGCATACTGTGTGTCCATACTCGCTGTACGCTTTGTCCAGAGCCTCATATGGCGTGGACTCAGCAACACCGTGATAGATAAACAAATGCGCGAGTTCTGCATCGTACTTTTTGTTTTCCATGATTTCTCCTTTCTCCCAGCCTGTGTTAAGGTCTTACGGGAACAAAAATGTAGTAAATATATAAAAAGACAGTTGTTCTCAAAAGAGAGCAACTGTCTTGAATATGATGATGTGACTGAAAACGGAGATAAATCTCCTTATAAAAATATCTTCGTAATTATACTACTATACTACCACGTTTCAGTATTTTGTCAATAATTCTGTGAGTAAAAAGAGAGGGCTACCATAAAGGTAGCCCTCAGCCGTTGTAAAAATCTCCTTTCAGGGGCGAATTGCATCAACGCAGCCATTTGTCTCCTTGCTTAAAGTAGACAACGTTTCGTTACAAGACATATCTGCACCCTCTAAAATCAATCGCAAGAACTCGCTGAGTTCTTCTGATTGGTGTTTAATAGATTGGTACAATACTGTTCTTTTCGCACCTTCCCCTGTCACTTTGCACTTTGCTTGCACTTTCACCAAAGCGATAACTCGCTCAAACACCTCATCAAGATTCTCTCTCGTAAGTGCTTTATAGATGTTATCCTTTTGGGAATCTTCAAGCGGTTCCACAGCATTTCGACAGGACTCATATATGACTTTTGCCAGTTTTCTGGGGCTTGCACCAGACAGCTCATCAGCCCGCGCAAGAGCATCATTACTGAGCCCAAGCAAATAATCTGAAGAAATACAGTAGATTTCTGAGATTCGCTTGAGATATTCCCCGCTGGGAACAACTTTCCCTTGACGCCACTTCGCAATTATCGCCGCCGAAACATTGAGCTTTGTGGTTGCCGTTGCTGATGTATCACCGTTGGCAGCCATCAACGCACGGAAACGTTTACCGAAAACCTTAGCCGTCTCTTTTTCAAAGTTTTCCATCTGCACCTCCATCAAAACGGCAAATCAACAGCATCTGTCAGAGATACAGATACGGACTCAGTAGCGGGCTTCTGCTGCATCGCCTTCAGAATAGCGTTCTGTTGCTGCAACAACGCATTCTGTTGGGAAATGAGAGAATTCTGTTTTGCCATAAGCTGTAGCGCTGAGTTGTAGAAGGCTCGTGCGGGAACAGCCGGATATGCCGCCTCATCGGGGATGTCTTTTATCTGCTGGGTCTCAGATTGACCCAGCAGATAATCAACAGAGACATTGTAAACATCCGCAATTTTAGCGAAGTAATCAATGCTCGGCACGATACGCCCACGCAGCCACGTTGAGACAGCTTCCGGAGCGACACCGATAATCCTTGCAGCTTCCGTCACGGAGTCGCCGTTGTCTTCCATCAAAGACGTAAAACGTTCGACAAAAGACTTTTTGAGCTTTTCCAAAAAGGCATCCATTGTGGGCACCTCCCTTACAGGCAGACAGTTTCCGCTGAGACCCGAATGACACGCAGAGTGCAAAGGTCCATATCTGGATAGAAGTCCATCACCGTTTTCCGCAACTCATCGAGAGTCTTGAAATCCCTGTCAATGAGCAGAACAGGACCGCTGGTATCGTACCAGTTATCCTCGTTTTCCTCGGAATAGATATCTTCATCTTCGTCGATGGTGCCGCAGTAAATCTGAGCGTCTCTGACGTAGGGGTCGTCCGTGAAGACCATATACCGTCCAGCCTCAGAATCCTTGCCCTCGACGCTGGCCGTGCAACCCGCATCGCACTTGCTGCAGAAATCGTCGCAGCCATCCTCGTGGATACGCGGCGCGGCGCCGGTAATGAACGGAGCGCGGCAAATACCGGAAGCATCCGCAAAGGCGCACAACTCAGAGTCGCACTCGCAGCACAACTCGTTCCGATAGGCCAGAGTAGCGATGGTAGCGGTGTTGTCCTCACCACGACCGTAAAGCAGCGCAGCGACGCCTTTGGAATAGCGTTCGTCGAACCAGTGCCAGATGTCCTCGCGAGGAGTTCCGGCGGGGAAGTGGAGGAATGCCCCCTCCATCTTTTCGGTGTCCGGATTCATCGGGACATCGGCGAACTCATCCCACAGCTTTTTCAGCTCAACGTCTCTCTGCTTCAGCGGCATGAACTTCACCGTCTCCATCTGTCCCTCCAGCGAAGCGACACGCTTGTTCAGCTTATCATACTTCACGGCATGAGCACAGGTGACGTCAGGAACATCCCTATTGTAGCAGACATCGGAGCAAAAACCGGATGCGGGGCAAGCCCTACAACGAGTCTTGTTTGTCTTTTTCTTGGAATCCATGATTATTTTCTCCTTTCTTTTTTTCAGAGCATTTACGCAAGGTCAGAGTAGTCGTCCGCGCTCTTCACCACACGAACCGACTGCACCGTGTTCGTGGGGAAATTGTTTTCAGCACAGAAATCGTTGAAAAGCTGCGCCAGCTCTTCAAGACCGGCGGAAGTGTCCACGCGGTATACGTCGAATTCCGTCTCATCGTCTTTTCCATCGGCGTCGATGAAGCCAATGGTAACAGACTGCCACTGTCTCATCTTGCTAACGCATCTCTCTTTACCGTTTTTTTCAACAAACTCCTTCAGGGTCATTTCTGTTTCTCCTTTCTTTCAACGGTCAACGAATCATCTCAAACATCTCATCGGGAGAGATATCAAGAAGCTCGGCGCCGACGGACAAAAGCAAATTTCTGACATCCTCATCTTCGGTTTGGAGGTAAGCCGACTGTACCGCGTTGGCGACGTCCTCAGGAAAAATCACTGTGTTCACTGAAGACACCTCCTTACGCCTGCCGGCTTACGATGCTCCGCTCTTTCTCAGTAAGCAGCGCATCATCATCGCTCTCACAATGGCCGGCGTTCCAGCTCACGCTGGTAGCCTCGGTATGCAGGACATTCTCGATGAGGGTGACTGCTTTGTCAGCGAAGTTCTCCAAATCTGCATTGGAGAACGCGAACGGCACCAGCTTCTCAATGATGACATCGAAGGAACCATCATCATAGGTGTGCGTGCCGGCGCCGCTGCCGAAGTTCGCTTTCAGCGCCGTGCGTACCTCAATCATATCGGCGGGACGGGGGAAAGCAGCTCTCAGCCAAAAACGCATCTTGTTCTGGCCGGAAGCCTTGTCGTAGTAGACATAGCACTGGCACTTATCGCCGCAGATATCCCGCACGCGGATGTCGGCATTTTCGTCAGAGGACGTGTTTTTGGAGGTGGAATCGGTGCTTTTCAGCTCCACGAATGTGGCATCACTCTCCATGTGCTCACTCAGCCACTCGTCGATGTTATCGACCTCGCCGGAGGGAACCTCGACGATATAGGCAGGACCCACATTGGGGTAGACCTTGAAGCGAATGGCGTCCACGTTGCGCCCACCAACGTTGCTGATGTATTGGAACTGATAGCCGATTTCGGGTGAGGGGGAAGCCTCAGGTGCGGAGTTGGAATCCTTCTGTTCAACACAGGTCCAGTTCTCCAGATGCTCTCTCGCCCACTTGTCGATACTGCCAATTTCATCAGAAGGAACCTCAACGATATAGGCCGGTCCGACATCGGGATAGACCTTAATGCGGACAACTGCCACATTGCGCCCACCAACAGGGGCTTTCTTGGACTTCGGTTTGCCGTCGGGCGTGCCGAACTGTTCCTCGAACATGGAAATATAGTTGCTGATATGTTGGAACTGATAGCCGATTTCGGGGGTGTAGTTTGCGGTGAAGCAGTAGAGCGCGTGACCGATACCCTCGCGGGAAATCCACCACGAAATCTTCTTGTTTGCCCCGTTACGTACCGGCGTGAAGTTGTAGAGCCCATACACAAATGGGATGCCGACACGAACGGCGCCACTCTGCACCTGCCTGTTGGACGAAAGCTCATCCCACGCACCGCTTGCGTTTACGAAGCGCCCCACAAGGACGTCCGCACTGCACACGGCATCAGAATCAGCTTCGCAGGGCTCAACACCAACCAGCTTCGCATAGTTTACCTTGCGAAGCCCTACAGCAGCCGGCACAAATACACCGTCGCGGTTGGTGGCTGCCATCATAACAGCAAAACCACAATCGGTAATTTCACCGGTGACGGCAACCTTATCGTGGACAGTCTCCATGTTCTCGCCAGCGTACTCGAAAACAACATTAGTTTTCATGTTTTCTCCTTTCTCCCCGCCTGTGATAAGGACTTATGGGAACAAAAATGTAGTAAATATATAAAAAGACAGTCGTTCCCAAGCGAGAACAACTGCCTTGAATATTTGATGTGACTTTGAATCGGAGATAAATCTCCTTATAAAAAAATCTTCGTAATTATACTACTATACTACCACGTTTCTGCATTTTGTCAACAATTTTGAACAAAAAGAAAAAGCTCCCTTCGGGGAGCTTTTTCACACATCTGTTAAAAGATTGCAGCGACCAAATCACGAGCAGAAGCTAAAATATCTTCCGGAACATGGTCAACAACTTTGTGCGGTCTTGCGTCGATATCCACGACTCGTACGTGTTCGCACAGAATGGAACCTTGTGTCGTTGTTCTCTCGTCGAGAAGAATGTGCATAGGAAAACGCTTAACTGTGCTTGTAATGGGGCATACAGCCACAAGGTGCGTCAACCGATTATACGAGTCATTGCTCACGACAAGAGCGGGCCTATATCCAGCCTGCTCATGCCCAACAACAGGGTTGAAGTTGAGCAAAATAATGTCGCCTTGCCTTACCATACTTCCCGTCCTTGTGGGGAACCCCAGTCGATTTCGGTCGGCTTATAGTCCCCATCATACCCTTCAAAGAGCTCATCAATCGTTTTAAGTTTATTTGCCTTTTTGATAATGAGCTTATCACCATCGGCTAAAACTTCAAGGGCTTCGTCTTCACTCCATCCCATTGTTTCCAAAACGTATTTTGGAAGCCTTATACCTTGGCTATTGCCCCACTTCTTTAGGGTAGTTTTCATACGGCTCACAAACCTCCTCATTCGGGATATACCGAGTATATCCCGAATCGAAGAAGTTGTCAAGGCATCCTGAGTGATGGATGCGGTTCTCATTTGTCCCGCACCTCCCCGTCAAAAAGCTGCTCCCGCAGCTCCTTCACGGTTTCCTTAATGGATTCCTGTGCCAGCACGTCGGTGCGAGCGATGGCGTTGATATAGTCGATGACCACGTCGCCCTTCTTGGTGAGGAAGACGCGGGCAATGACCTCGCCCTCGGCATTGTCGTCGGACGTGCGCCAAGCATCGACAGACACAGCAGCAACCACATCACCGCAACCAACGGGAGAGTCTTCACGGAAATCGTGACGGATTTCCGCCCAATAACTCTCCTTTTCGGTGCTGTTCGCTGTCTCATCCTTGACTTCGACCTCATAAGCGCCTGCATTCTTTTTCATAGTTTTTCTCCTTTCATTTTTTTGAATTTTTTTTACTCGCGGATGTCATCAATATGCAGCACAACACCAACGCTGCACACATAGCCCTCATCGTCGAGAATGTCGAACTTGCGATGAGGGAGGTTGCAGATAACAGACCACGGGCAGACAGAGTCCGCAGAGGAATCATCGCACCAGCGAAACTCGATGTCTGGCTCGCCTGCGGTTGTCTCATAGAAGCCCTGACCCTTACTCGCAGTCAGCTTGACACCATCGTAAGCACCGATTTCCTGCGTCATGGCGCCCTCAACTTCCACGAGGTCGTCCGATGCGGCATAGACAACGACGAGACCCTTAACGGCTTTCAGGGCTGCCGGAAAAACACTCCGCTCGCTCCGGTTGTTCAGCTCAACCGCCCAGCGTTCCAGAAACTCGCTGTGGTCTCTTTGGGGCACGTTCGCCTGTTTCTCCTGAGACGCCGCCTTTTCAGCCATCAGCTCCTTCAGCTTCGGGCAATGGGCAGCAGGAACAGCGGTACAGAACCCACCTACGGCTGTGCAGTTGAAGTTATCCCTGTGGATGTGCTCACAGTTGACGCAGTTCGGGCGATAAGTGGACTTGAGAACATCCAACTCGTGCCGAAGCGCGTAGATGGTTTCGCCTGTCTCTCGCATCTTATCGCTGATGGCTCCGACCAGTTCAGGTACAGAGGCGTCTGGGGCGGGTCCGAACCTCTCGCCCAGAATGCGGCGGAGGGTCTCGTTCTCCTGCCTGAGCGTCAGCAGCTCTTCAGGGTCAAGGAAAGTGTCCTCGAAAGCCGCCAGCCGGTCTTTCAGCCGGTTGCGGCAATAGAGAGTAGAGCACATCTCTTTTGCCTCGTTGGATTCGCTCGTGCGCTCAGACTTGCACCGATTGCAGTCTACGCAAGCCTGCCCATCAGGAAGGCGGATGGTGAGTCGCTCCATAATTAAGCTCCTTTCTCGCCAGCACCAGCGGATTCCACAGTGGCGTCCTTGTTGTTGTCCACAATAAACGCCGTCATAAACTCGATATTGAGGTCTGTGAACGGCGGCATCTTATTGAGTGTTTCGGACAATGCACGCTCACCGCGCAGCATCTCCAGAAACTCCTTTGCAGGAATGACCTCCGTATGGCGTTCCCTTTTGGGATACACGACAGGGGTGGACACGGCCACAACGCCCTCACTGCGGCAGTAGGACACATAGCAGCGGCGGTCGAAGTCTTCAAATTCCTGCGCCAGCATGACGCGGAACGCGACAGGATTACCGTCCTCGGTCAGTCGAGTCCTATCAGAGAATATACGCTGATAGGCTTCCAGCCGCGTGTCGAACTTCTCAGGGCGATATGTGCAGCCACGCATGGACTCCATGCGCTCGACAAACTGGTCGTGATGATACGGCCAAGAACCTTCGCCCTTCGCAGCCAGCTTAAAGTGCGTTTGGTCGATGAACCGGCAGGTGTAGACCTTGGGTTCAGCACGGTGGCCATCGGAAATCAAAAGTTTTCCGCCGTTGGGAAGTGTGAATACGGGATTAGAGTGCCGGTCTCGGAAAACAATAGTCTTGTCGTAACCCACGACCAGACTGTTTGGCACAATGTAGTACCTCCCAACAGGTCTGTCAGCTTTGAACGTCATAGTGTTTTACTCCTTTCTTCTTCTTTTTAGAGGGGGCAGGAAGCCCCGCCCCCTCAGTTTCTCAGTAGCTAATGCACTCGTCCATCACGTCCGCTACGGCCTTGATGTCCTCAAATGTGACATTCTCCGTCACGGGGATGGCGACGTACAGCTCCCACTGGCAGAACGGGGTATCCGTGTCCTTGGGGAACAGTACGTCTGCGTACAGTCCCTTCAGCTTCTCGTCCGCGTTCAGCTTCTCGGCCAGCTTGCGGCCAGATTCCATCAGCGCCTTGCGGATGCTGACGTTCCGTTTTCCGTCCTTTTTGGACATCTCCTCACCGGCCTCTGCGATAATCAGCAAACACGGCTGGCCGTTCACAGTGGCGATGTAGGTGGGGAAGTTCAGGCTGTCGGTCCAGCAGGTGAAATAACCCCAGCGCAGCAGGGGCGGCACCTTCGTGTACCAGTCCATGTCTTCCACAGGAGGCTGATATTCGCCTTTCAGGAAGGCTTCGTACTTTGCCTTATCGTATTCGGCGAGCTTGGTGTCGAAGCCGGAGGGGTACAGTCCGGGCACGCCACGATAATCGGGAACGTTGATGCTGCACAGGGAAGCGGTGTCGTACCGCCCATCCCAGTCCTTAGGGGGTTTCTTGTCGGGGGTGTTAAACTCCCACACGAATACCTCCCCGCAGCCGTTGCAGAAAAACTGAGTTTCGTTGATGCTGATGATTTTGAACATATCTTTTTCTCCTTTCAATTTTTACCCTTATAAATCAATGAACGGTCCTTCGACCCGACATTGGCTCCATCTGAGGTTGCGCGGCTCGTTGTGACGCATGGCATCGAGGTAGCTTTGCGCCTGTGCCCTATCGTTGAACACGAGGGGATGCACCCCATCATGGTTCAGCTTCGACCAATAGTAGGCATAGCCGGATGCTTTGGGGTCAGCACAAAGCGTATAGCCATCGCTATCGCGGATAACAAACTTCCATGTAAGCACTCGTCCCATGCCCATAGCAGCCTCTCAATCCGCCGCAGACTCGCCGTAGACCATCACATCGTGGTCGGCGTAGATAGCCTGCAGCTCGTCCTTGGTGATACTCAGGCTGCTGAACAGCCAGTCATCGGCATCCTTCCAGTCAGAGAACTTGGGAGCGATTTCCTTGCGGAACAACTCCAGCGTCTCAAACAGGAGAGCCTTGGCACGAGGGGAGAGGTCTTCATCAGGGTTGGAAGAATCCAGCTTGATGTCGTTCTCATCATTAAGTTCAACATCATCTGCGGAAGTCTCGTAGTCCTTCCAGAGATGGGCATTGTCCTCGAACCGCTTGACGATTTCGGCGATGGCGATGTCGGTCGTCGGCTTATGCGTGGTCTCCTCAAAGTAGCAAAACTCAAAGAAGGGATGGTCGGCCTCCGTCTCACTGCCGAAACGCTCGTCGTTCAGACCGAGAGGGCCGGGGATGAAGTATTCGCCGTCATCGAGACTGGCGATAATACGCATCTTTTCCTCCTCCGACATCTGGCCGGCGAAAACGACCTCATGCCGGACCTTGTAGTTGTCCGCGTCACGATAGAGGTATGCGAGACGTGTGTTGGTGATACTCATTGTTTTCTCCTTTCTCCCTGCCTGTGATAAGGTCTTACGGGAACAAAAATGTAGTAAATATATAAAAAGACAGTCGCTCCCAAAGGGAAGCAACTGTCTTGAATATGATGATGTGACTAAAAACGGAGACAAATCTCCTTATAAAAATATCTTCGTAATTATACTATCATACTACCATATTTCCTCATAATGTCAACTGCTTCTGCGCGAAAGAAACGCTCCCCAGTCGGGGAGCGTTTCAGAAAGAATTTATCTCCTTTCAAGATTCATTCAAACCTCTTTTGCGTCGAGCAGCGTGTCGATGTCGAAATCCATGACAATGTACTTGTCAGGATTTGCAACGACCTCTTCGTACTCCTCACGGCTCTGGAAACTGTCGATAGTTTCCTTTTCTGCCTCGCTCAGTGCATCATACGGCTTGGTTCCGTAATCTGTAGGCAGCCAGCCGCGATTCATTCCGACGAAGATGTTGAGCCGGTCGATGAGCCGCTTGGCAGAGCTCTTGAACTTCAACTTCATTGTTCCGTTCTTGTAGAAGGAACCAGTGAAGAATGTGAAGGTAATGCTTTTGCCAAGGCTCTTTCCGCAAATGGCGTTGTCCGTCACGGCACTCATCGGGTCGATAGCCTTGGATGCTTCTTTTCCTCCGTTGAGCAGGTAAAGAGCGCACTCGATGTCATGCACTATGTGTGCGGCCTTTTCCTTATTGAAGCTGTCACAGTAGGAATCGAAGGTGTGGGCAAACACAGAGAGTTTCGGGAAAACTATACGGTATCCGCAGTTCTGCTTCCCGTCAAAAGGACGATACAGATGGACGTTTTCGCACGAATATCCTCTGTACTGACTCGCCCGCCCTCCGAGAGTGTCGAAAAGTCTCAACAGGGAAGTGGCGCAGCTTTCACGCAGTTCCCGCCGAATATCCTCCATTACAGCCCTCACAGTGTAGTCGTTGAGGTCGTAATCCTTCAATTCAGCACGACGACGCTTGTAGTCTTCTTCCATGTTGGCAGGCATCAGACCGATGTTCGCGGCTTTGTGGATGAAAGTGTCCCAGTACCTTGAGCGAACGCCTTCCAAGCACGCCATTCGAAGTTCAACGCCGGAGTCCCTCCAAGGATGGTCGTCCACGGCCAGTTTGACATAGGGCTGGTCGTAACACTCAGAGCCGCTCATTATAAAGGGCTTGACCTCTTCGTAGGAGCCAATGAAAGAGTTACAAATACGAGCCTTGAGCTCAAACTCCTCAATGATGTCCTGCGGAAACTTCTTCCGCCAGTCGGGTAGGAACGGCTTGCCCGTCTCATAGTCCTTCAGGTCGCAGATGCTCTCGCTCAGAATATCCGCCTCGTTCCGACTGTCTCTGCGCGTAGGCTTAATGCTGGCGTAAATGATAGCCCACTCAGGAGCCGTCCGCTTCGCCCTATCGCGCTTAAACGCCTTCTCCACGAGAAAGACAGAAGAGTCCGTCTTTTGCTTCTTCAGTATGAAGGACAGGCTTGCATCTACAGCCAGTGTAGAGTAGGGAACAATGGCAAGAAGCTGACCACCGTATTTCTGCAGCATGGTTACAGCCTTACCAACCCAGCGGGCAGCGAAAGAGGGGGAGACAGACGATGTGTGGGCGAACATGATGAGGGGATAGGGTTTCAGTGTGTTGAACTTTGCAAAGTCGTCGTAGACGACACGGATGCCTTCTTCCTTCAGCGTTTCCGCCACACAAACATCTTCTACCACGGTATCCAAATACTTTTCACCGTAATATGCGGTTTCGTGCTGCCAAACCTTGTTCTTGTTTCTGTACCAGCCGGCATAGCGACGGAAGCACTCGTGAAGCTGCAGCTCACTCATGTCCCCGCAAATGGGGTTCAGAATGTCGCCATCGCGCACGGCAGACCAGTCCACCATGCGGAGTGCCTTACCGCAGACGTAAGGGGTGAGAGTTTCAGGTGCGGTGGCGTACCGCTGTCTGACCTTGGGCGCGTACTTCTCGTAAGTGCCCACGCCGTCGCGTTCGAACCAAGCTCTGAACTTCTCCTTCGCCCCTGCGATGGTAGAAGATTGGCTGCCATAGATGCACTCGCCGCGAGTCCAATAATCAGTGCCGCAATGGGCGAACCGATATGCCATATAGTTCTTGGTGTCATCGCGGAAGTTATCTTTGTTCTCAAGGATGTACCCCACATTCATACCCTTGTAGTAGATGTCCGTTACGGTATCTTTGTATCCGGAATTCTTTCCGGGGGCTAAAAAGGACAGATGAATTCTACTCATTATTTTCTCCTTTCTCCCAGCCTTTAAGGTCTTATGGGAACAAAATGGTGACATTGAAAGTTACCTTTAATGCCGTTTTCGGTCTTCCGCAATCGCAGAAAGTGTCTCATCAATCGGTAGCCGAATTACTTTCCCTGACAGTGGTCCGTCTTCGTCCACGCAGCGAACTACAATAGGATAGGTGCGTGCGTTGGGCTGGATGCCGATGATAATGTAATCATGGTCATCCAAAGAAAAAACTTCCCGGTACGCAATGTCGATACCTCTCCCTGTAAGCCAGTATTGGATGCGGGGCTTATTTCGGTAGAAAGTAGCTTCCTCGTCTCGTTCCTTTTCCAAAGCCAGCGCATCCTTGTCTTCATACTCTTGCTCATAGAGGATTTCGGACATCTTCTCACGGAGAATACGAACTTCCTTGTGGTCAGACCCGTTTCCGATGCGCCGCCCGACGACATATTTCTCCGGGCGGTATTTATCGGCGGCGGCAAGTTCGTATTCGTACCGTCCCATTTTGAACACGATACCGAAATCACTCGGCTTCAACTTGCGCTTAGTTGGAACATTCTGCTGCAGGTCAGCGAGGCAAGCACAGAAGGCATCCCATTCGAATTTCTCGGTGGGAATACTTTCGTCATCGTAGTGGGATGTACGGTAAAACCGACACTCGAACTCATCTGCCAGCCCCACCGTCTTGCCAGCAAATCCACTCGCTTGGGGGAGTTGCCTTTCAGTAACACGGGCCGTGTCTCTCGGCAAAACGACAGACCTCGTACCAAACTGTGATGCAACGTGCTGAATACATGGGAGCACATCACGGAGAATAAGCTCGCGGCACACCTGTGAGCAGTAGGATTTATCCAGTACAACACGGATTAAGACGACAACAGCGTTGCTGCCGACCTTCTTAATGCGGGCACTGTCTTGACGCTTAACATTGAAGCGGCCTGTGCCAAAGGGGTCTTTACAACAGTATTCCTTGTCCTTCAGCGCTTCCTCCATGGAGTCCAGCAGCATATCACGAATCTGTTTGTCCATACCTTTTTCAAAAGGGATGGTCAGGTTGTCGTCGCTCCAGTTTCCGGACTTGGTGATGAGGGTTTGTTTATCCATGTTTTTCTCCTTTCTTCTTTTGTTCGGGTTCAGTCGGCGATGAACGCTGCTCTGTCCAAACCGCACAGGGCAGGGCAGGGGGAGAGGCAAAGCCTCCCCCGCTGCTTGATACTTCAGCCCGTTTCCCGCGCCTGTGCAACGTAGTCCAGAAGCTCCCAGCCAAAGGGAAAGACGTGTCCGCAATCGGGGCTTCCATCTTCAATACAAACAGCAGAAAATTTCCGCGTTCGTCCGTTGGGATAAATGGCCGTAAGCATAAAGCTCTTTCCGCTGACATCGAAAATCTCTTTGTACGAGAGGGTTTTAATGCCTGCAGCGGCCAGTTCATTGTCAACGAGAGGTACATTCTTGAGGAATGCCTCCTCTTCATCTTTTGCTGTTTCCACGGCGATGGTTTCTTCGTCCTTTCCTTCCTGTTCAAAGAGGGCCTTTTCTACATCCACCCGAAACAGGCTTTCCTCCTCGCCGGCTTTTTCGCCGGTCTCGCGTCTCACCAAAACGCGGGTGAATGGAGTTTCAGCGTCTACGCCAATAATGCGGACTGTTGCGTCGCTTCCCGTGCCCAGTGGGTACTGGAACGCCTTACCGAAATCCTCTGCGAGAAGGTCTCGCTTTGGCTTCTCACCCTGCTTGCGGACGGCGGCACAAAGTTCATCCTGCCGCTGCAAACTCACACAACGGCAGTACGAATCCCAGATGATTTTATCGTTGGGAACCATACTGCTGTTCGCATAGACCGAGTGGAAGAACCTCACAGAGAACCAGTATGGTTGAGGTTCACTTTGGTTTCCGCTTTGAGCCGAGATGCCAAAGATGCTTCCGTCTGACGTACGAATACTGTTCGGCTTCACTGTGTAGCGAGCAGACCAGCGAGACGCAACACTCGACACGACCGGTTCAAATTCGGACATGATATAGTCTCGAAAAAGACCGCTCAGGCGCAGGTTTTGCCCTCGTTTCTCGTTCAGCAGCAGGCCCACCACAAACTCTGTAAAGTACGGACTTGCGACTTCGTTAGGAACCAGCTTGCAAAAACGTGAAGGAGGTGTACCACAGCGCCTTACGCCGAAAGGGTCGCCATCACAAAAATAGTCGTCAGAGAACTTCTTTGTAATGGAATCAATGAGGTCGTCGTGCAAATTTTCTGCTACGGAATCGTGGGCACAGTAAGTGTCGTTTTTCAGAAAAGGACTCTGCATTGCTGTATCCAGCTTTTGACTGAATGCGCTCATATAACAAAATCGTCTCCTTTCCCCCTGCCTCAGATAAGGACTTATGGGAATAAAAATGTAGTATATATAAAAAGACAGTCGCTCCCCCAAAAAAAGGAAACAACTGTCTTGAATATGATGATGTGACTTTGAAGCGGAGATAAATCTCCTTATAGAAATATCTTCGTAATTATACCACTATACTACCACATTCGTGTATTTTGTCAATGCCTTTGAAGAAAAGAAGAAAAGCGCCCGTAGGGGCGCTTTTCGGTCGTAAGGTCTCTCCTTTCAGGCGATGGATATTTAAGATTTGATGTGTTTTCCCACAAAACTTTGTTTTCAGGCGGGAATGAAAACTATGCCTGTGTTCTGTGCAAGAAGCACACATCGCTTCGTTAAAACCCTTGCTCCTTTCGCTGATTTATAATAGTCCGGCTTACCGTTATGGAAGCCATCCGAACCTTGAAATACCCCAACAGTTCCACCAAAATCCATCACCGCACCCTGCATGATTCGAGTCATGTCCTTATACTGGGGCGAGTGCGGCTTTACGGCAAGCTGCGATACCGCAGTATCGCCGTAAGACTCACGGAACTCCTGCAGGCTATCAGACTTTTGCTCAATAGCCTTGTGCCGGTTCGTTGCTACCTGTTTTCCGTTGAGATAGTATTTCCTATCAACACGTTGCTGGTGACAGGACTGCCGGTCGTGCCGGCGGAACTGCTTCAGCTCAAAGGGTTCGACAGGTGTGGAAACCTCAATATCGGTATCCAAGATGGAACACGCGATACAGTAAGCGTCCGTATAATGTTCCTTCGGCACGTTCTTGGCGACGCGGAAGCCCTTTGTAGAGCGTCCGTCCGTGGCGTAGACATCGTAGCGAGTTTCGCTTCCAAGGTACTCCATGAGGTGTGGGATAATCTGATTCAGAACACTCAAGGCGTGGTACTTTTTGTTCACACCTTCCTTGCGCGTCACCAGCTTATCCGCCCACACCTTGTCCGTATGTACGAGGGCGTGGTGCTCACGGCACAAGCCACACCGATTTGCCAGTGTCTCGCTCCCACCCTTGTGGCGTGGGACGACATGATGGTAATGGTCGATGGGCTTCTTGCAGAACAGACAACGTCCGTCCTGCTGTGCGTACACCGCATCCTCCACGGAACCCAGTCCGTACAACGGGCCCTGCTGGTATTCCCACCGACGGATATTGGGATTATCCATCGCCATGAAAGCAAAGCGGTTTAGTTCCACCACCACTTTTGTAATGGGCAAGAACTTTGCTACTTTCGCAATCAGGTTGATGTGGGTCTGCAGCAGGTGATTTGCTGTAGGTGTCAACCAACCCGCAGGGCGGCTGCGGTTATTGAACCGAGCCTCCTTGTTGCGGATGTAGTGACACACAACGGGCTTCTCGTAGCCGGGGAGTAGTCTCTCAATGGTCTCGCCCTCCACGGTAGTACCAGCGACCTTCGCACGCCGCTGGCGCTTCCTGCGCCGGTCCAACGTGCGATGCTGCTTACGGAAACCGGCACGCTTCTGCATCAGGAGAGGTACGTCCTTATTGCGTGTCTCCAAATGTGCGGAGAACACGCACTGGCCGTCCTCCTTGACAACAGCGACACCGATATTCGTCCTGCCGGGGTCGATGCCAAGAATCAGGTCTTGGGTAATGTCAGGGGTATCATAGTTCAACTGGATGGTAAACGGGGTGGTGCTGACAACTCGTGCTTTATTCTCCTTCAGGAGAAGGCGCACATAACAATAGCGAGTTGTCGGCATCAAAGGTTTACCGTCTTTGTTTTGCACATAGACCATTGCCATGTGCGCTCATCTCCTTTCGTAGTAGTGTCTCACCTCCAGAGGAGGCGGTAATGTCTCCCTTACCTCGGCGTATGCTTGGCAGTGCTGCGAGCTGGGAAAACCCGCAGGTGCATCCGTCGCCTCTACCTGAGGGGCTTACATACGTCGCTGTGGCTGTGGCTATTAGACTTTTTGTGGGTTTCCCACATCAAATCTTAAATAGCCTCAGGCGGTAAATCTGTGTGCGCTGATAATGCGGAGCAGCTCCCAGCCAAAGGCCTTTTTGTGAGCCTTTTCCTTCCCCTCATCATCGTCAAGACAAATGGCCGTGAAGACGTGCTTTCGTGCCTTGGGGTGGATGGCGGTGATGACATAGCTGCAGCCGCAGAAGTCGAACATCTCACGGTAGACGATGTCGATGCCTTCCTCGTCGAGTCGGCGTTGGATGACCTGCTTGTTCTTGTAGAACATAGCCTCCTCTTCCTTGCCTGACTCAATATGCTGGTCAGCAGCCATGCTGTCCTCAATATCACGCAGAATCTCTTCCACGCGGTTGAAAGGCCATTCAACGGTCTTGCCGGGTTCCTTGCCGTCCATCTGGCGGAGGGATACTCCGGTGGAGAGGCTATTTTTGTCGATACCCTTGATGCAGTATGTCGTTTCAATATAAGAGAACAACCTGCCGTAATCGGAATACTTCAGTTTATAGACCGGCTGCATGATAGCTTTATCCGCTTTATGAAGCCTGAAGTGTTCCTCTCTCTGCCGGCAGAATGCATCCCAGATGATTTTGGAATCAGGAATATCCTTGTCGGCATAGTAGGATGTCCGATAGAAGGCAAAGGAAAACTTTGCAACATAGGTTTTCTCGACTCGCGGCAATGAATCAGGCTTCGCATTTGAGTAGGCGTTTTTCGACATACTGGGCCAACTCGTCTGAATACGTGGCACAGTGCCCAGCACCTGTTTCGGTGCAAACACACGCGCACTGTGCTTCGCCGCAGCCTGCTTCGCAGCAGCCATGACATCATCATACATATCCGTCCAGCAGAACGTCATCCCCCGCTTATTATCTGCAAAGAGCATATTGTTGAGGCAGATTGCAAGCGATACATGGGTGATATTTGCAGCTTCACCGGAAACATAGCAGATGTTGATGCGACGGTTGCCGCAGCGGACCTCGCCAAAGGGGTCCTTACAGCAGTAGTCTTTGTCCTTCAGCGCATCATAGACGTAGTTGCACAGTGCCGTGCAGAGGGATGAACCCTCTGCACGTTCTATGCCGTCTGCTGTGTCAATGGTTTTCAAATCCATAGCGTTCTCCTTTCTTGATTTTTAAGCCCACTGTCTGCGGTCGGCGATAACTCGTTTAATTACCTCTTGATACGTGAGCTTGAGCTTTTCACCGACAGCTTTTTCTTCTTCGTCCTCAACGCAAGTAGCGGTGAAGATGTAAGATTGACTTTGCGCGTCCGGTGTAATTGCAGTTAATGCATAGGTGCGCTTGGCGTACTGGAACATTTCACGATACATAAGGGACACTCCATCACGAGCGAGGGCGGCTTTGATACAATCCCTGCCTTCGTAAAAGTCTACTTCTTCCTCCTTTGCCTCCTTCAGCTTTCGTGCGGGGATATCGGCGTCATCATCAAAAAGAGGTCGCCGAAGATTTGCCAACGGAACAACTATGATGCCTTCGTCTCCCGTACTTCCCGCAGGCTGCAGTTGCACGTCCAAATAACTGAACTCGTCCGCAAAGCCAACAATACGATACATGGAACCCTCATAGAGAAACTCACGCTCATAATCGGTTGCTTTTAGCGGATAGAAAGGCATATGAGGAGGGCCGCTGGTGCGTCCTTTTTCATCTTCAATATCCTCTTGCAATCGCAGGCATCGGGCATCCCAGACGATTTTCTCATCAGGTACGTTGGGGTTGTTGTGGTACGGCGTCCGGATGAACTCGATACCGAACACCGCAAACCTGAATCTCCGTCCAGCACCATTGCGCTTTGTTCCGAATGACGGCTTTTGCACGAAAATCCGCGCCTTATACGTGTCCGCCACATACCACAAAGCCGCCTTAATATCATCACGCATCTCAGCAACACATGACTCAACGTACTTTGGATTGTCTGCGTCTACGATGAGGTTGAGTGTGACTTCTGTGATATTAGCTTTTTCGTACGAAACTTTGCACGGACGGGGAAGGTCGGGGTCATTTCCGTAGCGTTCTTTTCCGAAGGGGTCTTTACAGCAATAGGCCTGACCCTTCACATTGAACTCAATAACCTGCTTGATAAACTCGCAAAGTCCGTCTTTGCTGCTGATTGTACCCGCACCAACGGTGGTATCGAGAGTGTGCAGGTTCATGTTGTTTCTCCTTTCTTCAGAGTTTTCCTCCATCGCGTTCGGCGCGAATTGCTTCAATGACGTCCCCGAACGAGAAGAACAGAACATCATCAAAGGTTTCGCCGGATTCATCCACACAGACAGCACCGAAGATGTCTTTGGCCTTGGTAGGTATGATGCCGACCAGTGCGTAGGTCAAGCCATCAAGCTCAAACATCTCACGATACATCACGTCCACGCCAACACGGTCCAGTAGAGCTTGGATGTGCTTCTTATTTTCATAAAAAGCAGTTTCCGCATCCCTTGAAACACTGACATTCTGCATTTCTGCAAGGTACAGGGCGTGTTCAACGAGGGACAAAGCTACCTCCATGGTATCGCCTTTATCTTGACCGTCTACACCTTGTACGAGTACCTCGTCCATACTGTTTTCGCCCATTCCGATGATGCGATACGAGGAGCCTCCGAGAAGGAACACTCGCCCGAAATCGGAATTTTGAATGGTGTAATCAGTTTTCTGGCCGGCAGCAAATCGCGTATCCCGAATCTTACCGCAGCGTTTACACCAAATATCTCTGTTGGCATCCCAGATGATTTTCTCATCAGGAATGCCGGCATCCTTGGCGTAGGGCGTTGATATGATGTAGACGTATAATGCGGCTGATTGGAATAAGGCGCCTGAACGAGTACCCATTGCCGCAGAGCAAAACGGCTGCTTCTTGATGATAGCTCGTGCCGAGTGCTTGTTTGCAATAGGTTTTATTGCAGCACTTACGTCCCTCAGAATGGCCGCAGCCACGTCACGAGGCAGCGGGTTTATTCCGTAGCCGCCATCCAACGCAATGTTGATGACCAACTTTAAGATGTTGTACTCCTTACCGAAGACATAACACATATTCCCAGCATCAGCGCCGTAGCGTTTCTTACCGAACGGGTCTCGTCCGCAATAGGTCTCGTTCCGAAGGGCATATTCAAGCCGGCTTCTGATGTCCGTCTCCAGCAAATCGGTGTCAATTTGCTCGGCACCGTATGCGGTATCCAAAGCATCTAAATCCATGGTATTCTCCTTTCTTTTGTCTTCGGGCAGCTCAGGCGGCGACGCACGCTGCACCGCTGCCCGAACCGCGCAGAGCAGGGGAGAGGCGAACCTCTCCCGTGCCTGAATCAATCAGGGTCCCTGCATTCCGCCATGCGCTCGATGAGGTCCCACCCGAAAAGAACACGGTGTCCATATTCGGGGGAGTCTGCATCACAGCAGACAGCACCGAAGATGTTTGTCCGTGCATTCGGAAAGATTTCGGTAAGCACAAAACTCGTACCGAGCGTATCGAAAATCTCTCTGTAGGTTACATCGAGCTCTTTCCACGCTTCAATCATTTCAGTCCAAGACGACATACTCGTCTGCCATGAGTGGACCATGCGTTTTGTGAGACTTATTTTGTTCTTGTAAAACAAAGCCTCCTCATCTTTAGCCTTCAGCACCGTCAGCACTGTTTTGTCTTCGAAGTCATCTTCGTAAAGTGCAAGTTCAATGTCCTTAGCCCTCACATCTACCTTTTTGCCAGCGTTTTTCCCCTTGACGTATTCGAGTACGACGGAGGAATTGGGCTTCTCATGGTTGATGCTGAGAATACGGACAATGGGGCTGCGAGGTTTCCCCGGCTTGAGGGGAAACTCACGACCGAAGTCTGCTGCACAAAGCTCGTGTTTCGGAAGAACCTCTTTGCTTACTCTTCGGTCAACCATTGCCTTTCGACAGTAGGCGACCCAAAAGATTTTCTCGTCTGGAATCTCCGGATTGTCGAAATACGTCGAGTGGGCGAAGGTGAAATCAAAGTGAAAGAGGGGAAATGCAGCTCCATTAAGGGAGAACCGTCGTTTCTCTCTGCCTTTCACAAAGCAACGTGCTGACCACTGTTCAGCGGCTACCTTTACGGCCCGTTCCAACTTTTCCTGCAGTTCGTCTATAAACGTCGGCTGCGGGGCCCCCATCTGTGATAGCTTTTCGAGAAGCAAGGATAGCTTTTCGAGAAGCAAGATGTTCACAGAATAGTGTGTGAGATAGAAGCATTCATCGTCATCGGAGACTTTGATGTCTGCCAGCGCATCAGGGAAATCGCTTCCGTAGGACATATAAGTCTCTGATGTCCGACAGAATGTAGTTGGGTCAATACCCAAACGCTTCACACCAAAGGGGTCTCCCTCACAGTCAGGTTCATTGCTGAGCGCCTTTTGGACGACATCAATGATTGTGTCACGGATATTCTCCATGATGATAGCATTGGCGTGATACTTTTCGTGCTTGAGGATAGGTCTTGGAACCATCGTGTCAATGGCACGTAAATCCATGTTTTTTCTCCTTTCTCCCTGCCTTTGATAAGGACTCATGGGAATATAAATGTAGTAAATATATAAAAAGACAGCCGTTCCCAAGCGAGAACAACTGCCTTGAATATGATGATGTGACTGAAAACGGAGATAAATCTCCTTATAAAAATATCTTCGTAATTATACTAATATATTACCATGTTTCGGTATTTTGTCAACGGCTTTCCCCATCTCCATGCGGGTATTTGCAAAAGAAAAAGCTCCCACAAGGGAGCTTTTTCATGGTTAATTATTTAGAGGTTCTCGTCCAGCACACCGTCGTATCTCAAATGATGGGAAATATCGCGGGTGATATGGTTGAGTTCCTCATTCAGTAGGCGCCATATCCGGTGTTTGAAGCCACGGGCAGCAGCCCAGCTCAAAAGTCCTGCTACAGAGAACAGGAGGCACCGAACCACGAGGCTGCCGCCGGACATGGAATTGTCCATGCTCGCAGCACCGATGGTGCCAAAAATTGCGATGATGCACACAATCAGCAAAGAGATGCTGATAACGTACAAGGCCTTAAACTTTTTGTTTTCAGTAATTCTGCGATTCATTTTATTCTTCTCCTTTCAAACGTTTCGGGTATTTTCTCAGGGCAGAGAAACGAGCTCCTGTTCCTTAGGGGCGAGTAACCTATCAAACGAGGTATCGTCGATGCCAAAGGACCACCCAGAAGACGAAATGCTGTCGCTTTCAAGACCCAATGCGTCTTCAATGACATTGAGGAAATCATCCATCTTGTCTTCCAGTTCGTCGTACTCCGTTTCGATGGAAAGCATTGTAGCTACGAAGATACTCGCGCTCTTGTCGGGATAAACACTCGCGAAAAGGCGAATGTCGTCACGCAACATGAACACCGACTTTTCGCAGAACGCTGGCGTTTCCGTGTCTTCTGTCGGAGCATCGTAGACGCTGAAATTGTGGTTTTCTGCCAGCTCTTCAATGGGCTTTGGCAGCTCGTAATAGTTTCCGTTCGCTACAAAGCGGCACATTCCAGAGAAAGTGGCACAATCCCACGTCTCATCGTTTGCGAGCTTCTTGATATACTCCATAATTCTTTTCTCCTTTCATTTTTCAACTTTTCTCATTTGCGGTTGAGTTTGATAGCTTCAATGACAGCGTTATAAGAAAGCCTACATCTCTTGCCGGCATATTCACCGGTTTCATCAATGCACTCGGCGAGGAACGGATACTTACGCGCTTTTTTGATGACGCCTACAAGTTGGAACTCGTGGGGTTGTGTTTTAATTCGAATTGAAAACACTTCACGGTAGACAACATCTATTCCGCTGGCTACGAGCTTCTGCTGGATAAAGCGTTTGTTCCGATAGAACTCGGATTCCTCCGCATGGCTCTTTTCAATGGCCAACTCGGATTTGTCCTCGTACTCCATCTCATAGAGCGCTCGTTCCAGCTCCTGTCGCTTAATTCGTCCGCTGAATTTCAGAGCGCGATAGCCGCTTGTTCGCAGGACGTCGATGTAATTCTCTCCGTCCGTAGCATTCTGGCTTACAGAGGGGCCGAGAATTTTGTAGGCGTATTTCCCATACGGGAATTCCTTACCCCAATCGTCGGGCCGCAGCTCGCGCTTCTCAGGCTTCTTGGACGACCTTGCTCTGGCTCGACAGAAGGCGTCCCACATGATTTTCTCGGTGGGCTCCGGCGAATTGTAGTAGGGCGTCTTGAAAAAGCAAACCTCAAACGGGAAGACAGGAATGGAGCAGACTTGGTTTGCGTTGGTCGTTGCGTGCAACACCCTGTCCACGGTGGACCATGAAGTGTTGCAGGCAACGAAGGAACGGGACTCGTACCGCTTGGCAACATCCTCCGCAATACGTTCCAAATCCGCTTTTGCCTCATCACGCTCGGCGTTCGTACGGTATATCGAATCGCGGTTTGCGACGATACGGACCGACACGCACGTAATGGTCTCCGTCTGACGAACATAGCCAAGAGAACTTCTGGAGACGTTGAACCGCTTCAAACCGAGAGGGTCTTCCTCACAGTAAGGATGAATCCCTTCGCTCAGAACGCTCTGGATTTCATCCAGCAGGTCTGTCAGCAGATGCTCCTTATTTGTCGGAGTTGCATTGGCAGATGTGTCGTAGAAATAAGGCGCAGCCATCACGACACCTCCGAAAGAGCGTGCATTTCATCGAAGAACTCGTCCATATGGAAGACATCGCCAATGGTGTGCTGGCTCTGGTGAGCATAGGAGCAGTCACAGGTATCCAGAAGGTTGCCATCCACCGTAAGGCAGATGTTTCCCTCATATACTTTCACGCTGCCATCCGGCCACTTCTCGACCGCAATACGCTCATTGCCCAGCTCACGCTTCGGATAATCTGTCTCAAACAGGTCTTCTGCACGCCCCTCGTTGATGAGGTTGACTCTGTCCCAATCAGTGCGCTTGTCCTCTTCACGGAAGTAGGAGAGACCCTTCAGCAGCATGATATTCTCGTTGGGAATATCCTCATGGAATTGGTCGTCGGAAAGAGCAAGACCGCAGATTTCTATGTCCTCCTGCTTGGCGCAGTAGCTATACCACCGCAGGGAAGCAACAGCCAACTCTTCTACGTTCTCCTTACCGTTTGTGACGATATAGAAGCCATTCACAGAGATGTCATACTTCAGGCACAGCTCACGGAACTGGTCGATGGCGCGGCAGTTGAGAGACGGTTCGCCTCCGGTAAATGTCACGACACCGATGCCGTCCACATGGCGCAGCAATGCGTCCATGACCTCGTAGGAGATGTCCTTGTTCTCCGCCTCGCCTCGCAGACAGTGAGCGCAGTGCATATTGCACCGACGGGTGACTTCAACCGCAAGTGAGTCGAAAAAGACTTTGTTCATAGTGCTGTTCTCCTTTCAATGTATTCATAAAGCAAAAAAAGGAGAGAGCCATTACAGACTCTCTCCTTTCAAAATAGGGGTTAATCGGCCTGACAATCGCAGGAAATGAGCTGACCGCCGCATTTCGGGCAGCGCTCGCAATCACAGCCGGGGTGATGATAACCACCGACCATGGCTCCGCAATCGCCGCAGCGGAAGTTCGGGTTGTTCAACTCTTCACAGCCATAGTAGAAGTCGCCCGGTGCGCCGACCTTAATGGGGTCAGCACGGGAGCCATCTACGAAGCGAATGGTGATTTTGCGACAGCCTTTGGCCTTCAGCATTTCACGACCGCAAAAAGCGCATTTCGCCACGGCTTACCCCACCTCCTTTTTCGGAACATCTACCTCCACGACAACGATTTTCCACGAGTAGGATACGCCGTTATGGAGAGCCCAAGCCTCCAAGCCGCCGATGTCGTAGTTCGTTGTGAGAGGCTCGTCAGGGAGCTTCTCCCAGCCGAATACCATCCGCAGCTCCTCGTCCATGACGTTTTGAGCCGCAAGGTAGTTGTCGAACTTCTCAACAACGATTTTGGAGCGGTACGCTCCGGTATGAGTAGTGCCGTCGGTATGGAGCGGGCAGGTGGAATGAATCAGGATGGCAGGGAAGGCCTTTTCCTTGGGGTTGGCCTGCTCCTCGGCAGCCTTATTCTGAACCTCCAGCGCAGCAGCCACGCGCTCAACGTTCTTTACGAGGGAAGGGAAATCGCTCATAAAGAACTTGCGGCCCATGATAGTCTCATGCAATTCAGACATTTTGAAATCTCCTTTCTTTTCTTACGGAACCAGACGAATATAGCTGGTGATGTCCTTGGCAGGGATACCGGATGGACACTCGGACTTGGGAATGAGAATATAGCCTCCGTGGGAGCTATGTTCCACGGAGTCTACACACTCCCTATATCGGCCCTTGTAGCGGAATTTGACCGCATAGACATAGCCTAAGGTCTCCGTGTCCACGACGTAGTCCAGCACCTTCTGAATCAGCCTTGCGTCGTTGCGGACAGCATAGACGCCAGCACCGTCGTCCTCGCCTACGGCCATATCGCCGAAGGCAGAGGGACGGATACCAGTTTCCAGAATGGAGCCAAGTCTATCCTCTGTGGTCACATGGACGAGTTCGACCTCGTCACAATGCATCACGTATTTCACTTAGCTTCCTCCTCACAGCCGCCGCAAAAGAAGTCCTCATCCACGAAGCTGATGCCTTCGAAAGCGTGGAACACGATTTCGTTGGGAATCTGGTCGTAGAAAGCGATGCTGGCGACAGAGTCGCGCTCCTCATCAGAGAGGCGCTGGAACTCATCGCACTCGCTGTCGTAGAACAGCTTCTGCTTCAGCACGGACAGCATATCCGGCGTGAGCTGATAGACGCTGCGGTAGCCTTCTCCGCCTCGCAGAGAGTTGGCGACCTCCACCAACGGGCAGTGGTTACAGAGCATCCGATTGGCGCCTTCGTTCTTGTCCATCTGCCCGCAGGCGCGGCCATAGTAGCCGCAAATCTCCGGCGTCCGGTCTGAGGACTTAGTGTTCATGGAACATTTCTCATATTCCTTCTGCACCGCATTGGTGATGATGGGGAATACACGGCAACCATTCTCAGACATTTTCGTGTCTCCTTTCAATTTTAGGTTTAGTAGCTTTTTACGCACTCCGACAAGCTGATGATAGCTTTCCGAAGCTCGTCCGTCCCCGGAACAGACCAGAGGCAGACGGCATAATAGACATTTTCCATGTCGTTGAGAGCTGCCTTCAGTTCGTTGGGCTCGCCGGATACCATGGCAGCGCGATAGTGAGCCATGGCGTTCTCGATGAGTTTCTGCCTTTCGACATTACTCATGGGCAGCCTCCTTAGTCCCATCGTTCAGCTCGGCGGGGAGGAAGTCCATGCAGCAGCTTTCGCCGTACACAGCGTCCTCCGTGTTGCGGTTGGGCAGCCGGTGAATCAGCCTCGGCAGCATACACTTGCAGTTGCCGTCGTGGTACACACAGCCGGCAGCGCCGCAGATTACAGGCTCAGTGATGACGGACTCCTGTGTGGGAATGACAACGGGTACGACGCTCTTCGCCTCGCACTCCAGCCACTCCTCGTAGCAGGGCCACATCTCACCGCCGAAGCCACTGTCCTTCTCCCACACGTCCAGAAGCTCCTGCATACTGCCGGCATCACCGCAGTCCTCAGAATACGCATCCAGCTCGCAGAGAAGCTCCTGCAGCGTGTGCTTGTGGTCCAGCATCCACTGGAGCTTGAAGCACTCGTAGGCACGGAAAGACTCCGGCGAATGAGGCTTCACAGGCTTGGAAGCAGGAACGGCAGGGGAGAGGGACTCGCCCGCAGTCCGCAGGGCTTCGTCCAGCTTCGCCTGAGCGTTACTCAGCAAAGCCTGATTCTCGACGTCGAGAACCCCGTTTTCCAGCTCATCCGTGATGATGTGGTGCAGAGCGCCGACTTCAGCAGCAGACATGATAGCAACGACGTACTTACTCATTGCCCGTCACCTCCTCAGCCACGTAGCCGTACTCGAAGTCGCGGCTCTTCTGCCGGAGCTCGTTGTAGAGGCAGGAAGGCATAGGGGGCATACCCTTGAAGAAGGTAACGCCAGTCTGCCAGTCGTCCTGTGCAGCACACTCCTCAGCCTTCTCCTTGCTGGCAAAGGTGTTGTAGCCGCCCAGCTCAATTCCGACACAGCCCTCAACAGGCTTCACGAAATCGCTGCTGCCCTTGACAGGAATGTTGGCGTACCCATCGCCAGACCACATGACGCGATGCTCGACAAAGCTCTCCGTGAACAGCACGGAAGTGACCTTGACGGGATACACGGCAATGGTGGATGCGCGGTAGAACTTGCCACGGGTGTTTCTGCGGACCTCATTCCAAATGGCATAGACGGTGTCGCCAATGCCGACAGGAACTCCATCCGCAGTCAGAGGGATAGGCAGTCTGTTTTCGATACTCATGCTTTTTCTCCTTTCTTCCCAGCCTGTTATAAGGACTTATGGGAACACAAATGTATGTAAATATATAAAAAAAGACAGCCATCCCAGAGTTGGGATAACTGTCTTGATTCTTTATGGTGACTTGAAAACAGAGATAAATCTCCTTATAAAAATATCTTCGTAATTATACTACTATACTACCACGTTTCAGTTTTTTGTCAACGACTTTTGCATACTATTATGGAAGCTCTCCTGTGTGTTCGCAGAAAAAAAGCAAAGAGGTAGGCACATGAGCCCACCTCTTTACTTAAAATCTTTGCTTTTACAGAGAGGTCTCGGCTTTGAAGAACCGAGTTCTCGCACTACTCCAAAAACAAATTCGGAGAATTAAAGTGCCTCAAGGACACAGACATTATCAAGGTTGATTACTTCATACGGTGTGTGCTTGGCATCGTCAGACACACAGAGCTTCAGTTGCTCTTCCACGTAGGCAAGGTGTTCACCGTCTTCATCAAACGAGAAGCTCTCGTCTTCCTTAGCTCGCTCCAAATAAGACTCACGCATGGCAGCCCAGTTCGCCTCAATGTCCTCGGCACACGCAGTAAGGTGCCTATCGGCATTTTTCACTAAAAGGGCGCCAACAATACCGCCAGCCTTATTTTTCACGATGACCGTTCCCGGCCCAAACTCGTCCCCATCATTACACAGAGCCTTTTCGATGGTTTTGTGAGCGTTCTCGATGCTCTTGATTGCCACCCAATCCTCCAGAGGCGTAGCACCAGAAAGAGCCTCGTTCATGCCGCATCTTGAGCAGATATAAACTTCATGGTATCTGCTTAGACTGTTTTCGTTGATATCCGCCCGCATCTCGTTGCCGCAGCAGGGACACTGCATCTGCATACCCTTTACTTGAAGGGCATAAATATTGCTCAGTATTTGCTTCATATCTTCTCTGTTCATTTGTTTTTCCCTCCTTTTTTTGTAAAACCTCTCACACACGACCTGTGTGCGTTTGTGTGCGTTCCGTGTGCGTTTTCCGTGCGTTGTTTTCATTACCCGCCGAAGAAGAACCGCCACATTGGGTCTACGTTTTCCATATCCGGCTTAGTTGCATCTGCAAACACTTCAGAATAGTGCGCGATATGCTCATCCGACAGGGAAACGAAATCTTCGCCCTGTGCGCCGACCACGAAGAATGGTCCGTAGATTACATCGCCCGGAAGTTTTCGGTTTGGCTGCATTCCATTGTACTTTCCTTCCTCGTTGCAACAAAGGATAACTCCCGGCTCTAAGCAAACTGCCTCTATGCTGCCCTGTACCTCATCCTGCAGGGCTCGCAACCCTGATTCGATTTCTTTTACAAAGGGAGCCTTTTCCGGCTCAATCTTTAGAATTCTCATAGGCGCCTAATCCCCCAGAATCTCCCACTTAAACTCTTCAAACTCTTCTTCGGTGGGGTCGAAGAAATCGCCGGTCATGTCCTCATACCGCTCCAGTGCTGCCCAGACAGCGTCGTCCTTCGTTTCAACCCCATCGAATTTGGAATGAAAGATGAGGTTTGCCAGTGCCGCAATCTTCTTTTTTGGACCGAAGTATTTTCCAGAGTCGATTACTTCATCATATAATTCGCGGTAAGTCATAGTTGAAATCCCTTCGTATCTGCAATTTGCAGCGGCTCGCGCCACATCATCCGGCGCCCCGCTTGTCCGTCCGTTTGTTTTGCTTTTCCGCCCGCCGTGAGAACATAAAAGTGTTGAGACATATCCTGCTCGCTATGGGCGCTTACAGTGTAGAACACATTAAAGAAGACCTTTTCAAAGCCTGCGTCCGTGTATTCCGCATCGTCCAGAACGGCCACCGCGTAGAAGAACATAACCAGCTTCTTAATGATGGTGTAGCGGTTATCATCTCCCTCATAGTCCATCCCCATGTAATAGCAATCATCGTGTCCCGGAACATAGTATCCTGAGAAATCGCCGGCGTGGAGCCGGAGGCGATACACAACGCAGACATAGTCATCTATGGGGATTTCTTGCAGTTGGAGACAAAACAATGTTCGTGTTGGGTCGTTGAACGTGACACGCACGCCACATGGCGGGAAGGAAGTCTTTCGCGCTGTGGCCAGCTTCTTATCCAAAGCGTCTATGTCTAAATTCAACGTGAGCTCTGCGAGGTCGCCACCGTCGTTGTACGCCATTCTGCTGGGAAACAGCCCACAAGTGCTTTCGTTGATGTAGGGGAGAAGGGCGCACCGCAGATTTGTAAAGACTCTCTTTTTTCTCAGCAGCGCGTTTACTGCGCCGGGTACATCGGAACACTCCGTATGGATAATGCCCTGTTTTACAAACGGAGTCAGGTCCGGCGTGTCAGAGTCTACAGATAAGACAACAGACTCCCATTCTGCAACAGAGAAATACGCAAAAGGGTTATCTGCTGTTATAGGTTTTCCGTCTGTGGATGCGCCAATAACGACCTGCCCATCGTCAGAAATATCATCGCGGAGATAGTCCAGTGTATGAAGAACGAGGCCTGCATACACAGCAATAACCTCTGCCTTAACAGCGTCCGTTTTTTCGATTCGCCGCAGTTCCTGCAGCTTGCTCGCCAACTGGAGCAGCGCGTCTATGCAACCATCCTCGGTGCGTATCCGCTCCGCCATCTTCTCACAGTAAGAGTGAAGTTTCCGCGCAAAGAAATCCGGAGTGTCCTTTGCCAATACCACAAGTGCGTCAAAGTCGTTCAACAGGTATTCCATCTCGCTGTTATCGCACGTGAGATATGTACGAATAGATGCATTTCTGACAGCACTATATTCCAACCGGTCCAAAGTTTCTAACACCAATAAATTCGTCGATGCTAAAACTCCGCACAGCTCTACCGGGTTTCCGCGCAGCATAGAATCTAACAATTCAATGATGCTCTTCTTCTCAGTCTCTTTCATTTTTTTTCGTTCCCCTCTCTCTAATTGCAAAGTATAACATACCGCACATATGTACGCAAGCAGACACGAAAAATTTCCCTGCAAAGGTGCTTGTTATAAGCACCGTGTTGTGTTATAGTGAGTATAGAGGAGCGTCGTTGTTGTGTTTAGGCTGCTCTCTCTCCTTTCTTGAGTAGGGTTGGAACCATCCGATTTTATGCCCGTTTTGGCGCCGCGTAAAGCGAAGGAACGGCAATGCTTTGCCGTCCTCCCTTTGCGACACCTAAAGAGCGGGAAATCGCGGCTGTCTATGCCGCGTAGTTCACTGATTGTCCTTGGAATGCTTGCGGGGCTCCAAGGCGAAAACCGAAACCGTTCCCTTGTGGAGCGTGTTTCGGTTTTCTTTTTTTTGGTGGTTCCAAGCTCGCCCCTCCGTGATGATATTCAGGCGCACACGGTCCCACACTGCTGCGCGAGTCCATTCCTCCCGCCTGAAGCCCGTCGCCGCGCTCCAGTGCCCAAACAGCCCGCTCTTGCACAGACCCAAGCCCCGATTTAGCCGTATTGGAAAAAAACAACACATCGTCTCTCGCTATTTTGCGTTCACAAAGCAAAACACTCTTTGCAAAACCAATATATTGTGTTATGATTTTACAAAAGAGGGGAGAGATGGCATATGTGGTATTTAATTAACCCTAAGACCGGGTTTGTGAGGGTCGGTGCGACAAAAACCGAATTAAGCGTTTGGTGGAACGACTGCCATCGTGCATATAAAGTGAGTGGGAAGTGGGTTTACGCCGTCCGCCACTCCGGTGGAAACACAAGCTATCTCTACCATGATAGGCAACAGGCTTTAGACGATGGGCTTGGTTTTGCCATCCAGCTCTCTGAATCTGGTGGTGAGCGCTGCGATATGAAGGCGTGTACTTACAACAAATATGGTTTTTGCAGCAAGAACCCGCCCGTGAAAGAGGATGCCGAATGCCATGAAATATCTCCAATATGAAAACAAGAAGGCCACCCATGGCGGGTGTCCTTCTTGTTGTTAAGTACGATTAAATGATGAATTTTCCAAAAGATTCTGGGCAAGCATATGCTTAATAGACTCAGGGAACACTTTCGTTCCATCCTGAAATGTCACAGTATCATATTTACTTACTGCCGCGTCTTTGGAAAGAATAAAATCGACAAATTCTGCGTCGCGGCTGTTTTCAATAGCCTTATCCTTGACACGCAGAGTCCTCGGAACATAGCGGTCTTTAACGAGATTCCCATTTTTATCTGCAAACGCCTCTAAGCCAATGGTAAAATCGAGATTGGTTACGCCAATTTTGTATGTCAGTGTTAATGTCTGAAAGTCTTTTACAACGCATACAAGACTATTGGTAAGGGAGGGAAGCATAAGTAGGCAGAGTAATTTGTTTTTTGCACTGGTGAAAGAGTGCTGACTGTCAAAATAAAACTGTGTCGTTGTCAATTTAGAAGACCTTGCCATGTTATAAAAAGACTGTGCGTTCAAAATAGAGTTGACACCAGTTAAGTGCATGAATCGGTCTGTCTTAAAAACGACTTCAAAAAACTCGTTACCAAACACATATAAGAACATCTTGCCAGCAAGTCCGTTACTATATACATTAGAGGCCGTAATAATCTGGTTTCTTACAAGCGCTTTTTTGTTCGCTTTGTTTGCCATAAACCTTCTCCATTCGACATTTACGTCTAAAAAATAGGGAGGAGTGGGTTTCACTCCTCCCTTACTTTTTGGTTGAGAGTTTTCTGCTGGTTGTCAGCCGTGACATTCCTCAGCGGAACATCTATTGGCGCAAGTAATTTAAGTCCCTTGCGTGGACTACAACCGTTGCTGCTCGTTGCCAGCCACGACATCCAGTTAAGATGCCAACAGTTATGGGTGTTTACCCTGTCCCATATCCAGCACAACTTTTTGCAGTGCTCTCACACTGAGAAGCATTACTACTTCCATACATAGTATATGCTTTTTTTCTGAAAATGTCAATCACTTTTCAAACTGTTTCAAAACTTAATTAAATCTGTTATCGCAATGAATTACTACATAACACTTACTCACTCAATTTCACTCTGCCTCCCGTTGAGTCTCCTTTCATACCCAAACAATAAAGTCTGTAATAGCCTACATCAGCCTGTTGCGCCCCAATACTCGTTGGTAATCCGAACCCAGTCGTCATACTTACCCGTAAGCTGCGGCGCCGCCGTGAACGTATTACTGACCGCATGAAGCCTTGCGGCACCGGAGCGAATGAGCATGAAGTCATATAGCGCCATAGTGATGGCAAATGCCTCATACGCCCTATTTCCGCCCGTGACCGCATATTCCTGCAGCGCCGTGTCCCGCACATAGGGTTTCTCAATGAGCGCTGTGGGAACCTCACCGTTCTCACGCTCCAGAAACACCGGAATCTTTACGCCAGCATTTCCCATCCCAACGGGATATGCGTGGAAGATGTCGCCGCAAAAGTCCGCCGTGATGATGTTGAAGGGTGCCTTCTCCAGCTCCACAGCATTGAGGTAGATACGCGCCACAGGCATCATCTCCAACAGCAAAGCATACGGCTCAGAGATACCTTGCTTCTTATCCCTCCTCGCAGCAAAGAAACCACGGACGGGCTGTGTCACGACCATCTCCCGCGTACAAAAGGCGCCGTTTGCTACCATGGAAACCTCATCCATTGTGGGATTCACCCAAAAACGGCCCACAAGCGTCATCTTCGGATGTTCAAAGACATCGAACCGCATATCACCGTCCTCAGTCAAATAAGGAATCATTCGCACGCTCACAGGGCACCTCCGTTTTCGGTGGAATCGGTAATCCTCATAAAAGCACCTGAGAGGCTCTCTGCGGCGTTTTTCGGCAGGGTGGTATCGCTACCCTTGGACGCGGGTTCGCGTACAGCTTCGCAAGTTCCTGCTTCGCTGCTGTATAGTTCTTTTGCGTTTATGGTGTTTGTTTTTGCTGTGCCATTGACAAGGGTCTGTGCCATATGTGCTCGTGCCTCCGAGGTTTACTTCGTTACGAAAATATCGACGTCGGTGATTTTGCTTTCCTGCGCGGGAGGGTCGGTTGTTTTTTCACCCGGTTCGAAGAACAAAAGCCGATACATCCCGGTATAGTTTCCTTCACTCAGCTTTGTCGCGGTGGTTTCCATCTTCATCGTGGTTAAATCTTGTCCAGCGATGATAAGGTCAGATGTGGCGATTTTTACACTCTCTTCACCGGACAGGACATACAGCTCCAGAATTACGTCATGGCTGCACGTGCTGGGGTTTTTGAAATACATGGTGATTTTCCCTGTGGACAACTCAATTTTTGCATTATCCGTATAAATAAGCGAGATTTCCTCGCTTCGTTCCGGCTCCTCTTGGGAGCGCTCATCCTCCACAACTGTTACGTTGGAGGGTTCATCAGGCGCGGGGACATTCGGCTTCGTGTCCTCAGGTGCCCTCATCGTATATACCAGTGCCCCAATAACGACAAGCAGCGCCAGACACAGAAGGATGACAGGCAGCAGCCGACGTTTCAAGATGACGACATACTTATTGGCACCAAGGCAGGCGTATCCGTCGTTCTTATACAGCAAGTGATGATAGCTTTTCTGGACGACGGCATCGAAGGAGGTTTCTCCTTCGCCGACTGTAACGGTAAATTCTTGGTTTCTGTTCCGTTCATTATCCGCCTTATCCAGTGCTGTGTATCCTACGACGGAATATGTATCCGCCGCATTAGGTGGATACATCTTATCCAGCTTTTCCTTGGAAAAATATGCCACTTCTGCTCCGAGCTTCTTGATGCGCTTGTCGCACGCCGCGTCATTCAAAATCACATACTTCATCTTCACAGTTTCCTCCTCACAAAGTGAAATCGAGAGTCATAACCGATGGTGAGAAGATAACGAATGCTTCGCCACCATACTCTGATGTGACCAGTGCGGCAGCAACTGCGGACACATTATCCGGACTGATTCCGCTGCGCTTTCCGCTTCTGGTTTCGGACACAGCGCTTTCCCACGAGCGTTGCAAATGGCCGGCAAACGTCCGCATAAGAGTTTCTCCAGATAGGTTTGTCGGCAAATTGGTGAAGCTGACTGTTACGCAAACAGGGAGGGGGCGGCTTTCGTCTTTGCGGGGTCTTTTATCGGATAGGTGTGGATTGAATATGATTGTTACGTTGCGCTGATTTTCCATTTTTTCGTCCTTTCATTTTCCAGAATTTCCCACCCTTTATAAACAAGTCGAGAAGGCTCGGTGACTTGTCGCCGAGTAGCTTACCGCCGCAGAAAAAGTGTGCAATGATTGCACAATATCTTCTCCATCTCTACAATGGTAACATAGAGTCCAACGGTATACAACCCCGTTATTTCGGGGTGGTGTATACCGCTCCTCAAATTCAACGTGCGGCATCTTGTGGTATACAACCCTGTTATTTCTGGGTGGTGTATACCCCAGCCGACTGCCATCTTTGCGAGGGGTGATGGTATACAACCCTGTTATTTCTGGGTGGTGTATACCGCTGCCATTGCCAAGGCAGCCGTCGCAGTCGGTATACAACCCTGTTATTTCTGGGTGGTGTATACCTGACATCAATCTCTTTTCTGGTTGGAACAGGGTATACAACCCTGTTATTTCTGGGTGGTGTATACCCGGCACAGGTATTCAGTTCCCCAAAGCGCTGGTCGTCGCCTCTCACGTGACTACCAGCAAACAGAGTATTCCTGCTTCCACGACGACCATGCATCTCCACAGGCGTTAATTCCGGTTATACCGTCCGTACTCAATTTTTTCAGAGCACCAGCCGCATCTGGACATCGCTAATGCGGCGCCGTGCAAGCTCGGCATACTCCTCGTTAAGTTCGATTCCGATGAACTCACGTCCATATCGGTGAGCTACAATGCCCGTCGTTCCACTCCCTGCGAACGGGTCGAGAACTACATCACCAGCTTTTGTCCCTGCAAGGATACAAGGCTCAATGAGTTTCTCAGGGAATGTCGCAAAATGAGCTTCTTTTGTTCCCTGCGTGGCAACGGACCAGACATCACGGAGGTTTCTTTTGCCGGTTTTGTTCTCGACGTTTCCGTGTGTCTCCCGTTCCACCACAGCACTGTTGTCAAAACTGCGGTTATTAGTATAGGCACCGCCGCCACGGAATGATTTCGCATTGCCTTTACGCCGTCTTGTATTAGGACGAAGCGTGCCTCCGCTTCCCGCTACCTCGGCGTTATTGTAACCAACGGCATCTTCCATAACGGCTTCGTAGTCGTAGTAGTAAGTCCGTGACTTACTGAGTAGGAATATGTATTCATGGCAGCGTGTGGGGCGGTCTTTCACGCTTTCTGGTATGGGATTCGTCTTTTTCCACAGGATATCGCTTCTCAGATACCAACCATCCGCTCTCAGCGCAAAGGCGAGCATCCAAGGGATACCCAGCAAGTCCTTAGGCTTGGCGTCCTCGCTGGTGACGGTCTTTTTCAGGCGCCCCATGACAGCACCCGTGTTGGTGCTCTGCTTCGAGTTCTTCCCGCCGGCATCCGAATGACGCCCGTCCGTGTTGCGACCCTTTCCGCTTCCGGCATAGCTGTCGGCAATGTTGACCCACAGCGTGCCATCCGGCTTCAGGACTCGCTTCACCTCATGGAAAACCTCTATCAGCTTCGCAATAAACTCCTCCGGCGTGTCTTCCAGCCCTATTTGTCCGTCAACTCCGTAGTCTCGGAGCTGGAAATAAGGCGGAGACGTGACGCAGCACTGCACGCTCTCGCTATTCAGTTGTCTCAGGACTGCAAGCGCGTCACCGCTGTATATCAAAAGACCCGCCTCCCCGATTGTAATTTGCGAATGAAATTCCAAGTATAAACCCTGTTATTTCCGGGTGGTATATACCTCGCAAAACGGCATCCGTCCGAGTTTGCTCAGGTATACAACCCTGTTATTTCCGGGTGGTGTATACCAAGCACGAAAGCAAATTCGGCGTTTAGCTTGGGGTATACAACCCTGTAATTTCTGGGTGGTGTATACCTTTGGGTGACACTTCAGTTAATACAAAAGTGGTATACAACCCTGTAATTTCTGGGTGGTGTATACCCGGAATAGGTATTCAGTTCCCCAAAGTGCTGGTCGTCACCTCTCACGTAAAAACCAGCTAACAGAGTATTCCTGCTTCCACGACGACCATGCATCTCCACAGGCGTTAATTCCGGTTATACCGTCCGTACTCGTTTTTATTTCCTTGGCAATGTGTGCAATCATTGCACACTTTATTTGCTCGCCATAGGGCTTTAGGCAGGATTCTGCTCGGAGGCCATGCGCTGACCTTCGGACAGCACGACCTGTGCCAGCGCCTCGTCATGCTTTGCTTCCGGCGCTTTCCGTGCCGGCGCCACCTCCGACGAACTACCAGCTTGGAGGCGAGGTAGAGCCATCGCTCCCGTGCCTGAAAGTGTTACTGCATTTCCGCCCCACACTTGGGGCAGAAATCATGGGGTTCATTGTGGTCGATGTACGATTCCTTGCCGCAATGGGTACACCGCGCCTCGTAGTCGTTGACAAATTCCCAGTGTCCAACAGGAGGCATATAAGAGGGGCGGCTCGTCCGGTCATCGTCGGATGCTTCTGCCACTACCGGAGTAGCTGTACCCACGACGATAAGACTCCTGCTCGTGCCCTTGAGATGGGTAATACGCCCATCCTCCTCCAGCCTTTTCAGGTGCAATGCCACGCTGGAGGTGGAATTTAAGCCAACGCCAGATGCGATATCTCTGACAGACGGAGATACATGATGTTCGCTTATGAACTCACAGATGTAGTTGTAGACCTTCTCGCGGGTGGGAATGCTGCTGACGTTGGCTTTTGTTTCCATTAGTGCGTCCTCCTTTTGAGGTTTGGTTCTTGAAAAAAAGAATGTATAAAAATAAATGGGGTTATGCGGTTCTCCGCCGCTGCTCACGCTCACGCTCCATCAGGTCTACCTTTACCGTTGCGCGAAGCTGAATAACGAGCGTTTTGGGGTCGTATGCGGTCAGCTCCATATACCAACTGGAGTAGAAGAACCTCTCTGCGTCCTGCTTCTTTTTCAGAGCGGAGAGATAGCCTGTGTCCAACGGGTCCTTCCTCACCATCGCCCTGAGAGCGGCCATATAGTCAGCAGCCGCCTGTTTAACGATGGCATTTGCCAGTTCCACGTAGACATCATCAATTACGCGGTAGCTCCACGGCGTTGTGTCATAGTTGCGCGGGAGCGAGTCAATTGGTCTGGGGCTGTATGGTCTCATACCTCACCACCGCCTTCCAAGCCGTCACTTTCGGCAGGGTCCTCAGGCGGCACAGCATCATAGGGGTCGGGAGCATCGCCGTAGGACTCTGCATCCTGCGCGTATGCGGGACCTAAGACCACGAGGTCGGACGTATCCACAAAGACACAGTGCTCCACACCGAGGGAGTTCAGCAGCGCGGACACGTCCTGCAATACACTGTAATGAGTCCCCGTGTTCCGGCAGGCATCCGCCTTACCCTGCCACGTAGGGGTATAGTGCCGTACCAGCTCGCGGACAAGCACGGTCTTTTCCTCCGAGACCACCACGCCGCCGCCATCATCAATGGAGATGACGTGGACCAGATTATTTGTTGTGTTCATAATCTTTTTCTCCTTTCTGTGTTTTGACTTTTATATATCTATTAAAATTGCCAATTCTATTGGCAATGAAAAACGCGACGCGAAAGGGGAATTAGTCGAGGAAATCACGGCGGAACGCTCCAAAGCGGAAACTGTACTTTTTCTTAAAGTCCCAATTCAGCTTTCGGCACGCTTTGCGGTCAATGCTGCCATCTTCCACGCATTCTGCATTAGGCAGCATGGACATCACCGACCACTTCAAGGACGATACCTCTTCCGGCGTAGCGAACCCGACCGTGATGGTGCGTCCATCGAAGAGTACCAGCTCGAAGGCCGTAATGGGGCGATACATTTTAAGCTGCCCATCAGAGACCTTCATAGGCTTCAAGTTAAGGTATCGAACAAAGCGCGAGGGAATACAGACAGGACGGCAGGCAGCGTTATTTTCCGACAAGGATAGCTCACTTTTTGTGAAGAAACAAACCCACGTGGCATTGCTTTCGCTCGCCCAGTTTTCAGAAGAGGAAACCAGCACGCCGAACTCGCCACCCAACATATCGCGGAATTCTACCGGCTCGGAGAACACCTCTGTACGAAGAGTCTTCTTCAGCGTGGAGTAAGACATCCAGCCACGGACGACCTTCATGCTGTTGTAAAAATACGGACAGAATCGCCGAAGTACACCCAGTACGCAGATAGACGCCAACAGGACACAGGCCCAGCCAAAAATGGAAAGTCCTTTCCCAACCTCCCCTGCGAAAAGGCTGCCGTACAGGTCGAGGATATCGTCCAAGCTCATGGCAGACAAGTCTGCTATATTTCCGCCGCCGAACCCTACATAGAGAACAACGGCGGCAAGAGCTAACGCAATGGCTGCTGTCACCACCAGCAGAATCAAAGACGCGACTTTTGCGCCGGTCCATTCCTTTAAGTTCATTAGCCAGTTGGCTGTGGAGACCCGTGTCTTTAGCCACGGGAGGAAACAGCCGTCCTCCTTTCAATGGATAATCAGCTTCCAAAAGAACCCAACAGGGAAAGAATAAGATACAGCATTCCGGAGGCAGCCAGCAGCATGGCGGGGAGAGCGACAAGGCTCAACACCATAGGGCCGTAGTCCTCTCGGCTTTGCTCCACCTCAATGTCGTCCGTAGGGATGCCCGTCAGTTCGCCGACCTTACCCATGAGCTTCCCCGTGGCCTTGTACCGGCTGTGTCTGTCCACCGGTGCAAAGATGGATAAAACGATAACGCAGAGAAGGCAAAGCAGGAAGAACACGGCACCGAAGGCTTTCACCAGCGACAGGACGCAAACAGCTACATCAGTAATCACAACTCTCATTCCTCTCGTCATCATCGTATTCATCGTTATCATATTCATCCTCAAAGTCGTCGATGAGGCTTTCAAAGCCACGCCGTGTTCCGTTGAGTTGCCTGTCCAGCCTGTCTGCGCGTCCTTTGGCGATGACCGCCACCACCAATGCGAGCAGTGCGACGACCGCCAGCAGGATAACCATGAACCAAAGGTACTTGATGGTGGCCTGCAGCGCAATGTAGTCCGCACCGGTCAACGCATCTGTGGTCGCCTCTGCAACATCAGCAGCCAGTTTGTTATAGCCGATGTAGACCGGCTTAGTCTCAGTAGAAAGCAGCTCAATCATGTGTTTCGTCCCGGATATTCAACCTTTTGTGTGTTCCTTGTGCATAGCATGAAAGAATATACCATTCGCATTGGCGATTCTCAGGTACACACGCGAGGCCGATTCCTGTTTCGCAGACCGCGCCTCTCACCGTGAGGTTCGAGGGCTTACCAGTCTCCACAGGCGTAACTTTCGGCTCATCCTGCCGTAGTAGGGTTTGCCGGTTACGCTGCGGTGCAGGTATCCTTTGCCTTTCTTAAAATATTGATTGCCGCGTTGATGTCGCGGTCATGGTGTGCGCCGCACTGGGGACAAGTCCAATCCCGGACCTTTTCATCTTTCACAGCGGCGTTCTTGTAGCCACAAGAGCTACAGGTCTGGCTGCTGGGATAGAACCGGTCAATTTGGAGGAACGTGCGTCCCGCCCACAGTGACTTGTACTCCAGCATCCGGAAAAACTCAGCCCAAGAGACATCAGCCACAGCCTTTGCCTTCTTGTGGTTCTTGACCATCCCTTTGATGTTGAGGTCTTCCACTGCGATGACTTGGTTCTCGTCAACGAGCTTCCGACTCAGCTTATGGGTATAGTCTCGACGCTGGTTTACAATACGTTCGTGGATGGCGGCTACCTTACACCGCTGCTTCTCATAGTTGGAAGAACTCTTCCGCATACGGGACAGCTTACGCTGCTCACGAGCCAGCCGCTTCTCACTATGGATTAAACAGTGAGGGTTTTCGTAGGTGTTGCCATCACTGTCGGCGGCAAATACATGAAGCCCCACGTCGATACCGACCTCCGTGTTCAGCACCGGCAGCGGTTCAACTTCCTCTTTACAAAGAACGGACGCCCAATACTTACCGGAGGCACTGCGGGACACCGTGACATTTACCGGAACCCCGGTAACGGCACGTTTATCCTTACCGCGCTTTACCTTCCCAATGGAGGGAATCTGGACAAACTTCTCGGTCACAATGACCGAGCCATCTGTGGTAAAGCTCTGCTTAGGATTCTTCCGTCCCTTAAACCTCGGATATCCCACCTTGCCTTTGCCTTTTTTGCAACGACGGAAGAAGCCGTCGTAGGCGTCGCAGAGGTGCTGTACCGTAAAATCCAAGGCGTGCCGGTTACAGCTACCCAGCCAAGGCAGATAGGCCTTCATCTCCGTCAGGAGCTTCTTCATACCGTAGTACGAGAGACTCTCACCACGGCGCTGGTAGGACTTGGACTTCCGCTCAAGGAAATGGTTCCATACGAACCGGCAGCACCGGAAGGTGTTCTCAATCTCCGCTACCTGAGCTTCTGTGGGTTTGATGCACAGCTTGTAAGCCCTGTAGATTTCCAACGCTCACACTCCTTCTGTAGAATTATTCATTCTCCTTACATAGACCCCACACTAAAGCTGGAATAGTCTTTCATCCCCCTTATTGTTTTTGTATGCTTCGGCATAGTCCTGTCTCATCTCCGTAATAACGCGGTCAAGGTTCGTCCCCTTTATGTAGCTATACGGAGTATCGCAGTTCCTAAGGGCGTTGATAACACCCCAGTAGATAGGGTGGCTGGTATGGGCGGTGTAGATGTAACACATCTTCTGCTTGCTGTACTGTCTCAATCGCTCAGGCACGTTTTCTTTTGTGATATATGACCAGTCGGGGTATACCTCGCGGAGCTTCTTGAGGAAGTTTGGATGCCCGCCAACAAACATGATGCCGGTGTCAGGCAGTTCGGGCAGTTCCTCCGGCTCGTTGACATCCGCATCGTCAACCACATAGGAATCCAGCAGGTCATCCTCTGTATCTGTGTCAGGCAGGGGAGAGGTCTCTTCAAGGCCCAGCGCGGCCACACGCGCCAGCTCCTCGCCCATTGCGCCGTTTTCCTTCCGGAGCTGGTAGCACTCCTTCTCCAGCGCCTTGTTCTCGCGCCTGAGTGCCGACAGCTCTTTTACCAGCCGTTCGCCTTCGCTCGACAGGAACTCTATCGTGGCTTTTCCAGCCTCGAACTCCTTACGCTGTTCAGCGTAGAAGTCGTTTATCTCCTCGGTGAGCTTTTCGCAGGTCTTCTGTGTGAGCTGACGGCATTCATCCTTTGTGAACAGGTGCTGTTTACGACAAAGGCTGTGCATCGCATCATCGAAACGCATCTCTGCCACCGCCTGCGCGATGGCGTCGTCCATAAGCATATAGAGCTCGGCCATGTGGTCAATGCAGAATGGGATGATGGACCGGTCTTGCTCACGCAATAGCTTGCGGTCCTTGAGGATGAGTAGCTTGTCAAAAGCCGTGTACCACATCTCATCCGTGATAGTCAGTTCTCTATTGTCGCCCAGCAGCATAATGGTGCTCCATGTGGATGCCGCATCAATGGCATATTCCGAGCCGCGAGAGAACGATTCTCTGAACTCGGCTATAGACTTTTCATGGCAATATCCCTTCTGCCGAAGTCTTTTCAGTGTGTGGGAATAACGCTTCACTATCTCTTTCTGTGCAAGACGACTGCCCAGCATGGAGTCGAGCATTTCGGCGAAATAGGCGTCGTCGCCATCGTCGTCTATGAGGTCGTAAGCCAAACCGTCTTGGTCTGTATACTGCATTGTCGCGCCATCATCATCCGGACCAAACCTCGAATACACTCTGTTGTGAATGTAGCTGTAGCCGGACAGATAACGTAGACCGTCTCTTGTTTCTTTCTTTTCCATGACTTTACCCCTTTCAAATTAGAGCATTTTCCAGCTTAGTGTGCGCCGCGTTGCGTCTCTGGGTGCTGTATACCTTTCGATACTCTTGACCTTGGTATAGAACCCTGTTATTTCAGGGTGGTGTATACCACAGGGCGCGTGTTCATTGCCCTGAACTGAGGTATAGAACCCTGTTGTTTCGGGGTGGTGTATACCATTCATCACGCAGGCGGCAACACACTTCCCGGTATACAACCCTGTTATTTCCGGGTGCTGTTATACCCTGCACAGGTATTCAGTTCTCCCAAAGTGCTGGTCGTCGCCTCTGACACAACAAACCAGCCAACAGAGTATTCCTGCTTCCGCGACGACCAAGCATCTCCACAGGCGTTAATTCCGGTTATACCATCCGTACTTGTTTTTTTTGGCGGAGAGAGTGGGAGTCGAACCCACGGATGCTTTCACATCGCCGGTTTTCAAGGCCGGTGCTTTTGACCACTCAGCCATCTCTCCGTTTTTTTAGCGAAAGCCGCCGCAACGCTCGTCTTTCCTTTGTGGGGTAAACGCTCATGTTGCGGCGGCCTTGGTGCCCTTCGATTTAATTGCTGAACTACGCTGGCTTACCGCTTCTTCTGCTTCACAGTGAGGGCGATGTAAAAGCCGATACCCAGAGCCACTACGCATCCGCCCACGATGTAGTAGTACACGGGGGTGTTGGAGCCGGACTCCGGCTCAGTGGCGTTCTGCGCTCCATCTTCGGGAGCATCAGCATCGGTGTCATCGGTCGTATCCGTGCCCAGTTCTGTGTTTCCATCAGTGGACTGTGCGTTGTCAGACTCTGAGGTCTGATTCTCGCCGTCAGCAGTGGCATCCGCAGTAACGTTATCTCCGCCGGAGGTTGCTTCGGGCAGTCCGGCATTTTCCATGCCTTCCTGCTGTTCAACAACAGCGGGGTCGGAAGTGGCAGCGTCGTCCGCGCTGGGCGCGGCAAAGGCCATGGTGGGGACCGCAAGCAGGGCGGCCAGCATACAGCCAACGACAATATGCTTAAACTGGATTCTCTTCATGTTCTTCTCCTTTCTTCCAAGAGTGTGAACAAGGGCATCACAAGCACACCACCTTACCGTCCACGGCTCACGAGAGCCATAAGATGGAGCCTTATCATGTCCTTTTTCAACCTGCGGTCCTTTGTTGAGGGGTGGACTCCGGTGGCGTGGTTTTCACCATTCGCACGAGCAAGGGGGGAGCGCCCGTAAGTGCGGAGAGACATCTCTGCAGCACCACCGGAGCCAAAATGAAAGGACGGCCTGCGGCTGCCTTAGAGGACTGGCGAAGGGGATACACGAAACCTTTCGCCGTAGACCGCAGGCTGAAGAAAGACACGATATTGGATTTTTGAGGAGGTGGGCGCAGAGGCCGAAGGCTGATGGATTGAGGTGAAACAATCAGCACGTTGACATTCGGCGGAACAAAAGCAAAGGAGGGGTGAAGTGGCAAAAGAAAGTGGGTCTCATCACTAAAATGGCCCCTGCGCCTTATGCTTACAACTATACCACGATAATAAAAAATGTCAAGAGTACGAATGAAAAAAATAGCACAAACATTCGTGTTCTCGTCTTATTTTTTGGAAATATCAAATGCGTCATAAATAGCGCGTGTTTTCTGGAACAAAAAAGTTGGCAATATTGCATATTAACGCAGGCTTAACCGCGTGTGACCCGCTGCCGACATAAATGACATAAGCCTTTTCTCCAGCGCAGATATCCTCAATGGTCGAGGCCGTGCCGTAGACTGCATAGGGAATTGCCTCATCTGTGTCCGCTCTCAGGGTTATGCGAAAGCGGTCGTTCTCAAGGTCTTCTACTTCCGTGACGTTGAGCTTGTCTACTTTCACCCTGCCTGTCATTATTTCGCGGTATCTGGCTCCGGTTTTGAGTGCGGCGCCGAGGCAGAAGGGTACAATAAAGGCGATGACGAGCCCAACAGACACAACGCCCACTGTTTCCATGTGCATGGTGTCAAACAACTCTTTTCCTTTGCTGTAGCAGTACAGCAGTGTCAGCCCGCTAAGGCAGAGGAGTAGGGCAATACAACTCAGGAACAGATGGAGTTGGAGGTTCTCTCTCTTGGCAAGGTACTTTCTGGTGATTTCTATTCTCTCTTCCATGTTTTTCTCCTCTCTTCTGGACGGCGGTGGAGGGGTTGATTTTAACTTGCCGGCAACTTGCTGATGGCTTGATTTTGGCTGGGGGATTGCTGCTATTGGCGGAGTTCCAACTTGCTGGTAACTTGCTGAAGTGGCGGGTTCAGGCACATGGGTTGCTTCCTCTGCTGGCTGACGGTCCACCCCACGGAGACGAGGGGTGTTCCGTGCGCCTGAGTGCCCTGTTGAATGCGAGAGTAGGCAGGGCCGGAACAACTCCCGGTCCTGCCTATTCTTTTTTTTACCGGCGGAAGCCACCATTGTTAGGTGTACCAATCATAACATACCCCGCTGCGAGCCAAGCATCTCAGTCGTTCTTACCCTTGCGTTTGCGATTCAGGAAAGAGACACCACCCAAAGCTACTACACTGGAAATGCTGGAGATAGTGTAGAGGGCAATACCCGTATCGGCAGTGGTGGGGCTTTCAACCTTGCTGGTGGGCTGTGCCGGCTCGGTGTAATGGCGGCGCGGCGTATAATGCCAAGTGCCGGTTACAACAACGTCCTTATCGGCAATAGCGGCCTCGGTAATATCCCAGCCGTCGAAGGTCCAGCGACCCACAGATTTGGTTTCCAATTCAGGCGTTTTTACAGTAGACCCATTTTCAAGGCCCTTCACTGCTGCCGGCAGCAGCTTCAGAATGTCCTCAGGCAGCTCCTTCTCGTTCTTATCCACGAACACATAGGTGACAGAATAGTCGTCCTGTTTATATTCCCATGTGGCATTGAACTGTGCGCCGCTGTTCGTCACGATGGCTGCGTTCTGGTCCCAGCCGGTCAGAGTCCATGTGCCGATTTTCAGCCCGTTCTTATATTCGTCGAAGGTGGTGGGGATGGTGTCCAGAATGCCGGCATTATCACCCACATTCTTTTCCACGGAGGTCATAAGCGCCTGCAGCTCCAGAGGCAGTTCTCTGTCGCTGGTGCCGCTATTGAACTTATAGTTCACGGTTGCGACCTCAGGACGGAAAACCCACTGTCCCACAAAAATGACTTCCTCGTTGGGCACGATGGCGGAATCCTTATCCCACCCGGTCATGGTCCATGTACCGAGCTTCAGACCGGCACCATTTTTCTCCTCATAGGTATTTCCAAGAACGTCCGGTGCTTTCACGTCGGAGCCAACGTTGTAGATGGCATCGCTGGCAGCTTTCAGTTCTGTCGGCAGGTCCCGTCCCTCTGTCGCACTCTCGTACCGATAGCGGACGGTGGATGTGGCAGGGACGAACTCCCATGTTGCGGTGAATGTCACGCCTTCATTGGGAACAATGGCGAAATACTTATCCCATCCGGTCAGTGTCCAAGTGCCAAGCGTCAGGCTCTCGTACTCTTCGTCATGCACTGTCTCAGGCACGCGGGGTGTAACATCCTCGCCCACGCAGTATGTGCAGTCGGCAGGCGGCTGCAGGCTGGCAGGCAGCACGCGGTCTTCCGTTCCGCTGACATATGCATAGGACACCATCGCCGTATAGGGCTTGAAGGTCCATGTGCCGACAAAATACTGTCCATCGCCGGTAACGGTCACGGAGTCCTTATCCCAGCCGGCCAGCGTCCATTCACCCAGTTCCATGGACTTGCGGTGCTCCACCACAGTTGTACCCACGCTCATGGGAGGATTGACAGTCTCGCCGATGCTCAATCCGGTCTGGTCTGACGGCAGCGCATTACGCACTTCATCCGGCAGCTCGCGGCCATCTGTCCCGCTGACAAACGTTGCCTTCACCACATAGTCGTTGATGGTCACGTCCACTGGATACCCTGTAGAGACATTTCCAGCAGCGTCCTTAGCGAACACGAAGTATGTACCGGCCTGCGTAACAAACATCGCTTCATCTTTGTGCTTCCACGTCAGGGAGGATGCATCATTGACTTTGCTTACAGCCAACTCTGCGACACCGGAACCCTCGCCCAGTGTAGCGTGTTCGTCGTGATACGTGGCTGTCAACTTTGCCCGATGTCCGGTTCCGTCCAAAGCGGAAATCACATTGGTGACGGTAGGCGGCGTGTTATCGAGACGATTTACCTTCAGCGCACCGGTTCCCACATTGCCCAGAGCATCTCTCATGTAGAAGGTATGAGTCTGCTCTGTGTAGACGTCGCCGGTAAACACATAGTTACGCGAATAATTCTTCTCGCCAATGTCAGTGCCCAGCCGGTAGTCTGTATCTCCGTCGAAGGAGATTTCTACATTGCCGACACCTTCATCCAGTGCCCTTGCTGCGTATGCCTTATTTTTTGCCCAGTCCGCAGTCAGGTCAGAGGTGGATTTCAGGATGGGGCCGGTCATATCAGTGGGCTGGATAACGCAGTCAACGGAGCCGTACCCGCCAAGATAGTTCTTGCAGCGCACGGTGTAGGTTTGCGCGGTGGATAGATTGACGTTGGGGGAGATGACGGAAGTATACTCCCATGCGCCGCCAGAAGGTGCTGCAGCAGTCCAGTCTGTGACCTGTGTTCCGTTCTGGTCGAACAGAGCAACCTCCGCGCTGCCGGCACGCTTGCTGTACCATGTGGACTTAATGGTCACATTCTGTGCATAGCCGCCCACCTGCTTATCGTAGGTCACGACCGGCGTACCCACCGGCGTACAGATGCCACCGGACATGGTAAATGTGCGGAGCAAGAAAAGAGTCGGTGTTACACCCCAGCCGACGGACGGAGTCCACTTTGCTGCCTCTGCTTTTCCTGCAGCAGTTGCGTTGGCTGTACTGGACCCGAAGGTATAATACAAAGCGAACGTCGCTTGGCTTATACCTGCGGTTGCCACCGTTGAGTTCTTGTAGGACAGAGTAATGCGGTAATCGCGATAGGTGTTGCCGGATGCGTCTACACCGGACCCGATTTGTTGCGGCGCCCCGATGTCAAAGGTATCTGAAACATCCGAGGGATAGTATACCCAGCCGAAGCCTGTCGTGCCAGTCATAAGGCTCATCCTGTCCGCGCTTCCGTAGATGCGGAACTCGATGTAGTCTGAATCCTTACTGACAAGGTCCATGGTGCTTTTTTCCAGCCACATTGTGTTCAGGAAGGGCCTGTGGTCGCCGCAGATGGAACAGGACGAAACGCCTGTGTCCCATGCAGGCTCAACTGTGTGATGGGAAAGGTCGATGTCCAACCCGCAAATTTCACAGGTTGCCCTGCCGTACTTCGTGTGGTCCTCCATCTCATTGACCGGAACGCCGTTGATAACGTGAAAGCCGGCATCTGTCCAGTTCGAGCAGACAGAACAAACTTTGAAGTGTCTGGAGTTGCCGGACTCACGCCAAACATCTTCGGATACGTGCTCAAGCCGTCCGCTCTTCCGGTATCCGCATCCATCCGCACAATACCAGTAGCCGACCGGCTTCAGGACGTTACAGTTGGGTTCGGCACCAAAGTATTTGATGTCGTGTTTCTTATAATCCACACGCCCGTTCTCATGTGCTCGTCCGTTCCACGTCCCTGTGCCGGTATGTGTATCACAGATGAGGAAATGTCCCTCATCGTCATAGCTGCTATGCAGTACGCAGGCGGAACTATCCTGCCCGCCGCCACCTCCAGCAACTGTGAGGTCAATCACTGTTGCCCCTTCTGGTGCGGCATACGCCGTTACTGCCGAACTCGTCACGAGCATGGCAGCCAGTATGAAGGTCGCCAAAATTCGGCGACATACTGTTCCTTTTGTTTTCAAGAAAACTCGCCTCCTTCTCCTTGTTTTTTTTGACTTTTGCAGTGCATCTACTTTGACACTACCACAATTCGTTATTTTGTCAATCGCTTGCCGGTGAGCAAAATACTGCACGCAGAGCTCCAAAAAAGCGTGCAATGATTGCACATTTTCCTGACGCGCAGGCAGGGCGTGCTTCAAGTAGGGGAGGGGGCGTCCGGCAGGGGTTCCGGAATCGCCCCCATTCTCAACGCCGAATGCCATTACTTGCCAGCGGCGCTTTTTGCCGCAGTTACCTTGCCACGTGCCTTGGCGCGTTCCCATTCCTCGCGGGTATAGAGGCCGAACGCGATATCCGTTCCGGCGGGGTAGCGGACCTCCACGGCTTCCACTGTATCTCCGCCCTCATCCAAAATCTCCGTCACGAATTCTTCGGGAGTGAAAACAACATAGAGAATATCTCCGTTTTTGGTGAAGAGGTCAGGCATAAACAAATCGCGCTCATCGCAAATCTCACTCAGCATGGTGAACAGGCCCTTGTTTTTCGTGTACGTATCGGGGAAGACAGCTACGCCGTCTGCATCTTCGTCATATATGCTGACCGGCGTGCCATCGTCGTCATCGCGTAAAATGACCCGCTTCTCTCCGTTCTCCCCGCGTTCCACACATAGCGTGCAGGGGATGGCGATGAATTCGTCGGTATCGGTGAGCTCCTCGGTCAGCGCGTCTTCGGCATCGTCTTCTTCTGCACTCTGACATTCGTCCTCCTCAGTTTCCGTATCTTCAGTGTCGGACTTAAATACATCGTCGAAGAAAACGTTCAGAAAAGAGTCGAGGTCGTGGAAAATCCCGTCGCCCTCCTCACAGTAGGTATCCGCCACGGGTACGCCGCCGATATGCTCATAGCCAAGGATGCCACGACTATCCAAGTCGTTGATATCGGCCATGTAAACGATATGGTAGTAGTCATCCTCTTTCGCGCCGGACTTGCTCGCTTCCTGAAGCAGCACGCCAACGGGAATGCAGAGCCAGCGATAAAAGCGGTCCAGTCCGTAGATGACCAGTGCATCGTCCACCTCATACACAATGGCGTCCTTGTCCTCCTTGTAAACATGACCTGACACAATGCGGTAGGGGACGTAGTTACCGAGGTTCAGGGGCATGGCGGGGTCCAGAGACTCTCGCGTGATAATATTGTCAGCGACATCCATGATAGAAAAGAACTGCCGGCGTCTATCCTTCGCCTTCTGCGGCAACTCGAACGTAACCACGTTGCCGACCTGCTTCTTCTGCCGAGGTCCATCCGCGTCCGGCAGGTGGAACTCTATGCGGCGTTCACCTTCCTCGGTTCCGTCGTCCTCCACCCACAGATACATCTGCGCGGAAAACGCTCCATTCAGCGTCAGCGGTCTCGCACACTGCGTATTGATGATGTTGTCGTCCCCGGACACATCCGGCAGAACAACGCGCTTGATGTCTTTATCCTTCAGTCCTTTTCTTGTCATGCTTCTTCACCATTTCCTCTCTGGGTCTGATATATCGCCGTCTCTTGGCCACCCTTAATGTGATTTGCTCACAAGTACATTTTCAAAAATACGTCGTAACGCAGAATGAGCTGTGTGCTATCCTGCCACTTTACACGACCTTCAAGCTCTAAATACTCATCGCCGTCCTCCGGCGAGAAGAACGCAGGGCAAATATCTCTCATATGAATTGCCTCACTGATGTAACCCGACACGTCTTTCGACTCTTGCTCGTTCTGCGTTTCGATGATAACGATGCGGTTTGTGCCTTTTTCCCTGAAGCAGTAGAGCGTGCGTCCATTCGAGAGATACTCTTCTATGTAACAATGGGGATTTGCGAAAATGAACTCCTCCTGCACACGCCACCACCTCCTGTATTGGAGTTGTTTTCTCTTTTACTCGGACTCTCTACGTTCCATGATGGCGTCCGCAGCAAAGCGCGAGTAGTTTTTGTATGAGCTGAGGCTCACAATATCCACATCGGGATGCTCTGCCAACCAGCGGTTGATGGCCTCCGACAGCTCGTGAGCGCAGCTTACAGAAAAGTGCTGTACGAATCGTTTACTGGCCATTGTTATCCTCCTCCATGTCCTTGCTCTTCACAGAGCGCTTACTCTTACTACGCGGGGCGTCCTGCTCCGCCGCATCATGCTCGTCCGGCTTCCCGTCAGGAGCTTCGCCGCAGGTGGAGGGTGCCGCAGGGTCCGCATCCTCGCAATCCTCGCAGGCACCCTTCTCGTCCGGCACATCCGTGTTTCCGTCGGTTGCATCCTTCACGACGATTTCGATGCGCGACACGCCCTTCCTCTTGCCGCAGCCATCATATCCTTCGCCGCTGAAATCAGGAGTCCAGCGTTCAGGGACATAGTCTGCGCTCTCCTTCAGTGCCAGAATCAATTTGCCAACGCATAACGCCGCGCCAGCCACCAGAGCAATCTTGAAAATCTTTTTCATTTGAAAATCCTCCTCCATTTTTATGGTTCTATCAGAAATCGGCTGCGCCGAGTTCTTACTGTTTTAGGGCTTCGAGTGTGTCCATGTCCTCATAGGCTCTCGGTATTTTCATTGAGCTGATGTTTTCGCTGAACAACATCGTTTCGTTCCAGCTCACAACCGCTTTGCGAATATCTCCCTCAATGATGAGATAACGTCTGGTCATCCTTGTACTTGTGAGCTTGCGGACTTCGTAGATGTTGTACTCCTCAGAACGACCGGCAGCCGTATATTCAGCCTGTACCACGCGGTCAAAGCAGATGCGACCATCACGCTCTTTCAACTCACTCCAGCGAAGCAGCCGGCTGTATCCAACTTTCACGATGGTGACAATAGGGAATCCCACAAACGAAATGCACAGCAGCCACACCACAAATGTTGGGACTGTGATATGTAGGTCAGTCATGGCGCCCAGCGCCACAGCAATACACATCAGAACGAAGCCGATGAGGAATATGTACTGCAGGGCTGTGAAAGGGAAGGCCCAGTGATTATCAAAGACCTTGCGGTCAAAATCATAGTCTCTCATGTCACACCATCCTTTGGCTGGATACCGAACTCTTCTTTCAGGATGCGGTCCAGCTCCTTGGTTCCGACGGCTGACATATACTGATGCGGCGTACGCACGGTAGAGACCTTGATAGCGCTCTCGTTGATGCGCCGAAGCAAACGTCCATAGAGGTCGTCGGCCTGATGCTCAAAAACTCGGACTTCACTCTTGCCGAGCCACTTCTGCCATTTGCCACATTCGGCGCAGTACAAGCCGGTCTGTGTACCATTTGCTTTCGTGAAGAATTTTGTGCTGCCGCACTTGCAAACCATATCCATATTGAGAAGCCCTCACTTTCTGAATTGAGATTTGTTTTCCACGCGATGTGGAGACAGGGATTGTCGAAGAATGTCGTGAGTTGATGGAGAATTGCACCTAAGTTTCATACGCCTTAATTTGCTACCAGCGTTGCAGTCCAAGCGTTGCAGCCATTGCTCATCAGCAGAGATGCTCACCATCGACATCGTCTTCGTTCCGGCTCGCACATCCGAGATGGAGTATTGCGTTTTTTCCCAGCGCAGAAAGGCAGAGAACCGAAGCCACTGTGGAGAATCGAACCACCAGAGCCACGGCCACGCGGGATGCGTCCATGTGTTGAGCGGGTCGCCACCGCCGTGAGCCCATCTCACTCCGCGCCTGAATGAAATTACTTCACGGGAGGCACGACAGAGTTCTCAGACTTTCCGTTATCTGCGGGTGTCGCAGAGGACAGCCGATACAGTGCGAGGTCTCCGTGGGTGTATTCCCTCACGATTTCACCATCGTGTAGCAGCAGTACAGACCCAGATACAATTCCGCCACCGTATGTTCTGCCGATACGCATAAATGCCATGGTATCCTCAAAGGTATCCTCGTTCCTTGTTACTAAGACAAGATGTGCTTTTTCGCTGGAGGGAGTAAACATGGTGAAACGAAGAAAATCCCCATTCTCAATTCTGACTTTTCCCCGGCAGTAAATAAAGTTCCACGTCTCATGGCGGTCAGTGGGGTTGACGATGCTCAAATCTGCGCCGCCTTCGGGATGCGAAAGATAGTAGGGGAAAGACGGGTTGCGCTTTTTAATGGTCTCAGGGACCACTTCCATAATTGAGAATTTCTTACACAAAGCACTTATGAATTCTGCGTTGACTGTTCTCTGCTGCTGTTCGTTCAAAAATTCTCTTACCTTTGTCGTGCGTTCAACATAGCCCCAGTAATCAATGTCCTCGCCCAGTTTCTTGATGTGGTATTCCCACTCAGCTTTGGGGTGTACTTTGTTTACACGAAGAAATCGTGACAGCGCGGACGGGTCAGCTCCAAGTCTTCTGGCTACTTCAGCCTGCGACACCAAAGGGTGTTCCTCCATATACAGGCGAATTACATCTCTCGCAACCTCTCCATCCAGCGTCGCAGCCCTTTCCTTACTCATTTTTTCCATCTCCTTACTTCGTAATGGCAGCCAACTGCCATCTTCCCGCTTCGCGGTCTTTCCTTGTTCAGAATCCACGGCGACGAGTTTTTTGTTCGCCCTGCTGCACCTTTCCATCTATCCGCTTATTGCAAAACCAAGTATCTGCATTCGTCAAACAGTTGGTCATAGTACGCAGTCTGCCATTGATGACAGATAATTCCAATTTTCATATCCGGCTTTCGGCTTTGATAAATTTTCATTTCCTGTACCACACGGATGTCTAAATCCGCTCCGTACGCATACCAGCGGTCTTCCCCGTCAATGAGAGGGAACACAGAGTTTTTATTTCGAAAAAGCCCTGCGCTTTCCACAGCGGATTCAATCACTTCGTTGCGCTTCGCATCCAAATCATCATGTGCAATTCTCCTCAACTGTACGAGTCCGATATGGTTTGTCGGGACAATCCACAGATGGTCCATTTGTCTTCCGAGTTTTCCAGCTCCATCTGTCCCTCGCACTCTTTGTGCGTCAAAGAATAAGTCCTTGAATTCTTTTACATTCGGAATGAGGATGATTCCGTTTGCTCCACGGAGCGAGGAGCCGAGAGTGCCGCAGACAGAATTCATTGTCTGTAGTTCTCTGTGTACGCGGTCATCGCGCCACGTCATTCCCTCATTCATTGGAACATATACCAGTGCGCGGGTATGAGCACCGAGAAGAATCCCAGTATATCTATCTGACATCACATCAGAGGGAACATCGTCGTCCTCATCCGCAAAAAACTTTTTCACCGCCACGCTATCCAAATACTGCGCTTCGCCAACACATTCCTCTCCCCAATTATTTCTTAGATACCCATACCACGTGTTCTTCTCGATGTCTTTTCCCTCAACTGGTACGGGAGCAACGGGACCAACAACTTCATTCATCATTACAGTTGCCAGTGCCATCTTCATCAGCCGATTTCTTCTTTCCGGCTTTATGACCGCTCCTCCTGTCAGCGGAAAGCGAGTAGCACACTCGACCTCAAAGTCGGATAGCCAAGGATAAAACTCAAGATAGTCGGTCAAGAGTTTTTCCACACCCTTCTTCGTGATAACATAATATTTTCGTATCAGCTTGCGCCCGCGCTTTTTAACTGTAAATGTTCTCATTCGTACAAGACCTTCTTCTTCAAACTTACTGAGAACACGACTCACATTGGCACTGGACGAACTCAAACAATTCAGTGCGCTCCTTGGAGTTGACAGTCCGAGTGAAACATCATATAGAATTTTCGCCCGAAATATAGGCTGAGACATTTGGGTTGTCACCTCCTGCTGCTTTTTCCTTGGAACAGACCGAGCGTAAGTAACGCGCCCAGCTTCGCTGTTGCCATCTACCCGCGCTTCGCACGGAATATAAATGTTTTACTCATCATCGGTGGAATCTCATCTGCTTTCTCTTTCATTTTCCGTCAAACCCATTCACCAAAGACGTTTTTTGGGCGTTGGTTTTAACTCCATCGCAAAAGGATAGTCAACATTCCCGCCCAGAAGAAAGACGGTGGAGTGGTTCTGCGATGAACTACAAGTGGCTCTTCATTTGCCCGCTGCGAGGATTTGATTTTCCTGTGGAATATCGGAGAGTAAATCAGGAAGTTATTAACTGACCAAAGAGCCCGACTTTTTATGTCTAAGGAAGAGGGGCATGGTCTCACGTTTTTTCTTTTTTTTATGAGCCGGAGGCATCGTTGTCCACTCTTTTTCTTTCCCATTCTTTTCTTTGCCTTTCGCATTTTCTTCTCATGCTTTTTTGCGATGTTTTTTTCTTGTTATCCCTGTCCAAATTCGTTTTCAGTCCAACGGTTCAGACATTGGTTTGGCGCGTCCTTCTATCGAGCCTCTTACCGGAACGGAGAGAGTAGATGCCTTTTTGCGTTTTCTCTGCTCAGACCTATTTTTCAGTCCGACCGAGAAGGCATTAGTTTGGTGCGTCCTCCTATTGTGGTGCTTACCAGAACGAATGCCCCGCGCCGTCATTTATACGCTCAAGTGTACCGGTTCTGTGTGACAATTTCCGGTGTGCTGTTTTTATGCTTTTTGGGAATAGAAACTTTCCGTGGTAATCTTTGGCGGGTAAAGTTTCTCCTGTTCCAACCCCGCACAACCCTTGTGTTTTCAACACTTTTTCGTCTATGCGGACGAACAACTTTACCTACTCCGTTTTAGAGGGGGTGTTTTTGTATGTGCAGAGCCTCTTTCGGAATGGGGAAAGTATCTCTGCTTCGCTCAGGTAGTGTTTCCGCTCAGGCACTACCGCGATGTAGGTTCCTTCGGGCAGTTCGTCAGCCGGTACGATGGTCGTTGCGTAGACGAAATCGGTGGACAAGCCCTTGTCTCCGCCATGCGTAAACATACAAATCGAGTCAGTTACTGACTTACAATCATGGTTGTCACTGTCGCAAATATTGCTCTCTTTATCGTTGTAGACGAAGAGATAATTGACCGTTTTTTTGCTCAAAAGCGGGAGCTGTTCCGCAATGGCTGCGAGTGTGTCGCGGACGGCAAATTTAAGGAATTCCGTATAGATAAATGCGGGGCTTCCATACCGCAAACGCGAACTTCTTTTGACCCAAATTGAAGGAATCATAGGGGTCTTCACATAGATGGAACCGCCAGCAGTAAACGCATAAAACTCACCGTTTCCTGCATGAATCTCGTCGTAGTTTTTTGCCGCATCCTTGTTTCCGGGATAGATGCTGCCGAGCGCGTTTGAGGTCAGATAGAAGCAGTTAAGTGCCGCGAAAGCTGTGTAAATTCTTCTGCAATAAGACGCTCGAACTTCGCTGAAATTGCTTTGAATAAGGTCTTGCAAAACCTCATCTTCTGCCCAGCGACTGTAGCGGTGTTCTTCTAAATCCTCGATGTGTCCGAGCGCATTTTCACAGATTCCTTGCAGTGATTTCAGTTTCGCACAGGCTTCCCGCAGGTCATTTTTGAAGTCCTCGATGGCGTAAAATGCGTCACACATAAGCTGCTCCTTACGCGCTCACAGTGTCACGAAGAGAGGTGTAATGCGGCACGTGTTCGCTGTCATAAATACAGTAGGTGTCGAAGCCGTATTCCTTCAAATGGAATTCTTCTGCCTCTTTCGGACTGCGGATAATTGCAACGTGGTTGATTTCGTCTGCAGCCCCATCGACGAAGCTGATGTTGCGCTCCCTCATAGCGAGCTGCGCGTCCACGCGCCCTTTTACGTAGGTAACATCGAATGCTTTTCCCTCATTCGTGATGAAGAAAAACTGCGCGGGATATGTTGCCACTGACACTTCTCGGATGTTGTCACTGCCGATAGCAACGAGGACCCAAAAAGCGTAGAGCCTGCGCTTCAAGGCATCCTTGCTTTCGCCGTATGCACCCCTCCAATACAAGGTGTCGGACAGCTCATCGTAGTAGATAAGACTCTCCCTTGCGAGCTTCTTGACGTAAAAACGGACGTTATCTTCCGTATCCTTGTCGCCGAAAAAGCGCACCGCCTGCTCCTGTGTCATTGCTCCACAGATATTGAAAATCAGCGAAAGATTGTCGTAGAGATGAATGTACTTCATGTCGTTATTTCCTTTCTCAGAGAGGTGTAGGGGAGGGTCAAACCCTCGACCTATCCCTGCCTCTGTGAATTTTTCTCTTGGATGCGAAGCAGGTCCTGCTCGTCTGTGCTGAGGAGGTCATGCTCCGTTTCCGAGGCCACAATATGAATTGCCACATGGTTGGCATTCGCCATCAGAAGCCCATCGCCGCGCTCGAAACGCTTGACCTGTTTGCACTCGCTTTCGGTGAGGTGCATGGTCTCCCGCGCCAGTTCGATTTCCTCCGGTTCGACCTTCATCAAAACCTTGAACTTTGCGGTGTTGGTGATTTCTTTTCCGTAATCGGAGGCGAAGAAGTCGTTTGAGTTCTGCGACAATGCGATAAAGATTGCGTTCATACCACGCGCTGTACGGAAGCCTTCAACAACAAATTCTGCCGCCTGTTGTGATGCTGTGCGACCCAACAGCCGCCACGCCTCATCCAGCATAACTGCCTTGCGTTCCGTGCGGTCTTCCTTTACTCGGTCCATAACAAAGTCGAAAGCGATGAACATTCCGAGAGGCAGCATTTCCTTCGTCAAGTTGGACACGTCGATAACGATAAACTTGTTCGTCAGCTCCACATTCGTGGGCTGGTTGAAGGACGATGCGGAACCAATGACAAAGCGGCTCAGGCAGTCGCGCAGACGCTTCGCTGCCGGTGCGCCAAGCTCTTCGTAGAGGTCGCCCAGCACGGGCATCTTACGGTAGTGTCCGGGGTGCTGCGGGTCCCAAAGTGAGTCGTTATCGGTGGTGATTCCGAAGTGCTTGTAGGTGCGGATGAGTGCCTCGTCCAGCAGGTGCCGTTCCTCATGCGTGATATCCTGAAGGATGATGGAAACGAAGGCGTGGAGCGTCTGGATTTTCTTCGACAGGGTGGAGGTCTGAGACCGATGCTGCCCGCGAATTTGGTCCTCCGACTCCGTGTTTCTCATGCGGATTTCCATGATGTTGATATTCTGCGGTGAACCCGGCTCGATGCGGATGAACTGTCCTCCGATAGCATCACAGGCTCGCTCAAATTCATAGCCCTTGTACGGGGCGATGGTGAAGGTCTGCGTGTTTTGGTAGCGCAGGCGGAGAGCCATCGTCATTGCGGCAAAGGTCTTACCTGCGCCTGAGGTCCCGACCCAGACCATGTTTCCATTCACATAGATGTTTCTGTCGAAGGGATTGATGAAGACCAACGAGCGGTTGCTGGAGTTCTCTCCCAGCATGATACCGCCTTTGTCGTAAAGCTCGAAAGAGCAGAAGGGATAGCCGGCTGCAAGGTCAGAGGCGAGGACATTTCTGCGGGTCTTTTTATACAGGTCATCCGGCAGTTTACAGACCGGCAGGGTCGCAAGTAGACCGTCAATCTGATGGAACTTATACTGCTTAATGACCATGTCATTTTGGACACAGAGTGCTCGGATTTCCTTCCATTTCCACTGGAGTTCCTTCTCATCTGCCGCCGTAATCGTCAGCAGAGTAGACAGCCAACAGAAATCATCTCCGCTTGCAAGTCCCTGCTTGAGATAGCGACCTGCGTTGCTGGCTTCTGCCATTCCTTCGTATCCAATATCCGTATCTCTTGCAGCATAAAGTCGTCCGTCATTGACACGGAGGAAGTTCTGCAGATAGCGGGACATCGCCTCCGTATTTTCCTTCTTGATGAAGATATCAAGGTCAACGCCGGCGAACAGATTGATGAGTAACTGCATCCAGCCGCTATACGCTCTTGTGGGATATGCCTCAGATGGAAGGTAGCAGAACATATAGTAAAGACCGTCAATTCTGATACAAGTAGGGGAAATGCCGGGGTCGATATATTCGGGGGCGATAAGGTCGTTGACGGGGATAACAAGAGAGTCTTCCCCTGTGTCAGATGTGTCGCTAAAGTAGGTGTCTGCGTAATTGGCAAGCACGTCCGTTTTTCTCTTTTGGAGTACCGTCGTCTCGCTTTTGCTGCGGGCAAAAATGAGATAGAGCACAGATTGCACCCACTCATCGGAGTCGTTGCTTATCAGCGTGTTTCCACAAGCAGAAAGACTTCTTGCAATGTTATCCGCCTGCTGCATGAGGGACCAGCGAATCTGGTCGAAAGACGGATTTTTCTTTGCGCCGGCATCCGGCTCGTAGGAAAAGATAACGAAGAAACGGCGGGCGATACCCTGTGTCGCTCCTGCCATTTCGATAAGCTGAACCTGCTCATACTGGAGCTGCCGGCACTTTGCGTTGGTCTCTTTTCGCTGGTCGCTTTCCAATTTCCGCAGATATTCCTCCACGTCTGCCCGCTTGGAGACGATTTTGATTTGGGTGTTGTTCGGAAAGTTTTTCAATGCAGCGCCGTAGCAGTCAGTGACACTTTCTTGGTCCGAGGCGGAGAGCAGCGAAAAGTTGATAGAGGAGAATTCAAGGATTTTCACATAGCGTCCGTCGCGGGTGATGACGATACCGCCCTTCACATCGGACACGGGTGAAAACGCCTGCGTGCTGACAATCTGCGCGAGCTTTTTAGCCATTCTGGTTCTCCTCCTTCCTTATAGAGTTGGGGTTCTTTTTCTTCTTCCGCCGCCGCTTTTTCTTTGCGGGAGCGGTGGATGGCACGCCTTGCCCACCAGCCTCGCCCTGTGCGCTCCCGTGCGTCTCCGAGGGGACACAGGGCACACGTCGTCGAAAGTCACGCCAGACGCGCTCTGAGGGGGTTCTGCGGTGGGCTCTTCGTCTTCGTATTCATCCTCATCGGCAGGTGAGACCCAGTCAAAGGAGACATCTATGCCGTTGTCTTTGTGGTCTTCTTCAGAGGAATCTTCTTTCTTCTCAAAAATGATATTGCCCTCTAATACGACAAGGGGCATATTCTCATTTTTTACTTCCATGCCGGCGGCTTCCTCCTCGTCCGCCCAACCAATATCCGCATATTCGGAAGAATCGTCATCATTATTTCCGCCGTCAATAGAGCCGACAATGATGCCTTCGTGGGAGTCCTGCTTATACATATCGTCGAGATACTCTTTATCGGCGAAGGTGAAGTTTACGCCCTCTTCATAAACTGTGGTCGGCTTGCTCATCAGCTTACGCTTCATGCTTTCCGTCACATCATCAATGGTCTTGCGGTTTGCTTCGCGCTCAATGAAGATGTCTCCTTGTGCGCGAGTTGTGGCCCGTGCGTTTGCGTTGTAAAGCATGACTTTGCGGCTGCCAAGCCACTTGAAAAAGCCGGTTATTGCAACGGTGATAGGCTCGCCGCCTATGCCGATAGTTCCGAGGAGAAACGGACCCATGCAAACGAGGAGGGTCACTGTAATACGGAGTGGCATATCGGGAAGATTGCCAAAGGGTTTCAATGTAATGAGAAATGTGAGAGCAGCGAGGGCAAGTCCCTCAACAAAGAAGCGCATCTTAAAAAGTCCCCGAAGTGCTCTACTCTCGCCTTGATAATTAACGGGGATATAGTAAATTGTTCTACGTTCACTCATAATTTTTACAACGGGGGTATGCGCTGTTTCTTGCTACGACGCATACCCCCGCACAGCTCCTTTCCGCAATTTCAGTTGGTGCATTTACGGTTGATGCACAGGCCGAGATTACGTCTTACATGAGACCCTTACACAGCGCAAAGGCGAAGCCGTTCTCGTGATAGCCGATAATCTGTACCAGCAGCGTGTCGCCCGGAACCATCCGTTTACGAATCAGCGTGGGGCTGAAGCGGGTGATGACAATGGGCAGATTGAAGCTGTCACTGTAGGCGTAAATGGTTGCCTTGGACTTATCGGTCTTGTTGGGGAAAATGCGGGTCAGCGTGGCGATGGTCGTTGTCCCCGGCTCGGTGGGAGGGCCGAAATCAATGATGTTTTGCAGTTCCGCATAGGCGCCGCTCAGGTGGAGGTCATGCAGCCCATCTTCGCGCTTAATGACCTTCATAACCTTCACATCCAGCTTGTCGCCGACGCTGTAGTAGGGGCGTCCTGTCAGCCGGTCCGTATCATCCATCGTCCGCATATAGCGGTTGGAAACATCACGCTTGTTCATCCGCACATCGACGCCACCAAGGTTGACCAGTACGCCCTGCTGACTGACAGAGAGGATGGTCGCCGAAGTAACCATGTTCTCCACGATGTAGGGCGGCTCACTATCGAAAGTGCGGTGGTCCTGTTTTGCAAGGGCCTGACGGCGTGAAGCAATGACACCATAGGTGACATTTCCGTTGTCATCCTTCCGCGTATCAAGGTCGGTAATGACGAAGGAGATGGGCGCACCCATGTGCTTTGCCAGCATCTGCTCCTGTCTCCGCTCCAGCGTTCCCTTACCGCCGTCGTCGGGCTTGATGGGGTCTTCGCGGTAGAACTCATTAAACGGGATGAGGGCCTGAAAGTCCGTGTTCTCGCAGCTTGCAACGGCGAAAACAACAGAGTCACCGTTACGCAGTGCGCGGCTCTGTGTGGCAATTACCACTCCGTTCAGAGCGCGGCCCAGCTTGTAGGCGGCGTTCACGGACATCCAATCCGTCATCTTCTTTGCGCGAATTTCCTGTTCCCGCTCGCGCTCTGCGCTGCGCTGACGGGCATCACGCAATGCAGCGGCGCGACTGCCGGTGCCGGTGATGACTTCGTCGATTTTTGCGTCGGAGCTGGTTCTGCGGTGGGACTTGCGGTTTGCGGAATAAATCGCCTTGGACTCGGTATTTTCCACCTTCTCATTGACGGCAGCCGCATCTTCAGGCTTTTTCTTCGTAGCCATTTTTCTGTTCTCCTTTCATCAGAATTCAGAGGGAGATACCGCTCCAAAACATTCTTTTTTTCTGTTGTGAAGGGTATCTACCTGCCTCTAAATTCTATACTACTATATTTGTTGATATTGTCAATTAGCTGAGGCGAACAAGATTTCCATAGGTGAAGTATCTATGGAAGCCTTATAGTTCTCAGTTTTTTGAGGGAGGCATAACAGTCGATTTTTTCTTGCTGTTGTCCTTTCCCTTGGAAAGAGCTTCCAGAGACGGGTTTCCATTCTGCTGGAAAGGTTTCTCCGGCGGCATTTGCTTCTTTTGCTGCTGCTGATGAGCTGGCTGCTCAGGGGTCTTTTTTTCTTGTGCTGATTTTCCGCCATCCTGATATCCGGCAAAACCAACGCTCTTATTGTTGGAGGCTTTTTCCCTCTGAGAGCTGCGTCCTGTGCTCTGCTGTAAGACCTCTTCCCGCGAGTTATCGCGTGGCGCATTTCCCAGCTTAATCTCGCTTCTTGGAGCACCCTGCTCATAGGCACGCGCTGCGCCGTCCTTTGCCTTTTCGGGTCTTTTCTCCCTCTGTGTTATGCGGTGTTCTTCGCGAGGGGACAGGTTCGGTTCTTGAGATTTGCGCGGCTTTTGCTGGTTTCGCTCAGGCGTGAGCGGCTCGTTTTCTTTTTCTACGGGCTTCGGTTCCTCGGTCGGGAGATGCTCCGTTCCGATGGGCTCGCAGACCTCTGAGGAGGGAGGAGCGACCTCCCACTCAATGACATCCGCTGCAGGTTCTGGCGGAGAAACGAACTCGCCGTCCAGCTCAATGCCGGCATCCGCTGCCTGATGTTCCCACGACGCAAAACCGCTTCCATGTGGGACGCGCTCATCGGGCCACCAGTCCTGTTCCTCATAGCTCATGGACCGCCGCTGCCGCTTGATGCGGCGAGAACGTTTATCAGATTTTGACTTTTTCGCCGTCTTATCCTTGAGCTGCTCCAAGCGAAACTTGAGCTCTTCAAAGAGGAAACCTGCCTTTGTACGGATAAGTGTCCATGCCTCAGCAATCTTTTTGCCGGTGCTATTTTCGTTCTCCTCATCGTCAAAGTCGCTCCACGCAGAACCGAATTTTCCTGAGTAAGAACGGTCAATATCCTTGAAGGGGTGCTCCCGCTCATAGGCGGCAAGCTGCATTTTTTCTTCAATGCGCTCCCGTTTGCGCTGTTCTGTTTCCTCAATAGGTGTCTTGTCGCGGATGTACCATTTCGCCATGTACTTAGCGTCCGGATGGAGCTTATGAGGGTGCTTGAGGGCGTGAACGGGGTTGTGTCCTCGGAAAATAATGATACACTCGTCGCGGCCAACCTTGAACAGTTCGTCATAGCTCATAAGTGAGCGGCGACCTTCACCGGAAGACCATCTGTTCATTGCTGACATGATTTTCGATGCGCTCTCGTGCTGCTGCGTTTCGACCTGCACTGTTGTGTCGCCGATACGCTTTGAAATCATGTCTGCTGTCTGCGAATCGTTGATACCAAGGGAGAGGAATGTATCGCAGTTGGCCATGATTGTTTCCCAACGGTCTCCGTAGTTCTGATAAAGCTGCCCCACATTCTGCCATATCATAGCCACGGCCATATCACGCTTTCGGATGGTAGCCAGCTTTCTATCAAAGTCGGGAATGATACCGATGGATGCACACTCGTCCATAAGGAAATTGACGGGCACAGGCAGCTTGCCATCGTCCTGACTATCTGCGAAGTCCACCAGATTGATGAACAGCATGGAAAAGAACAGGGCGACGACAAACTTGAACGTATCGTGACTATCAGGAAACTGACAGAAATACGCGCAGGGTCTCTGACCAGGCAGCGTGAGGTCAATGTCGTCTGTTGTCAGGAGTCGGCATACCTGCTCACTTTGCAGAAGATTCAAGCCGATAGTGAGGTTCGTAACGAGGTTGCCCCACAGGTTTGCAGAGGCCGATTTTGCCGCCTGATAGGGGCGCAGACAGGCCTTTTCGTCGGCGGGAATCTTATTGTCGTCGAACATCGCATCAAGGAATTCCGCAGCATCGTCGTGCATGAGGTAGTTGTATACGGTGCTTATGTTTTTATCTTCTTCCGGCACATCCTTACAGATAAGACAGCGAAGAATAAGAGCGGTCAGCAGAGATTTAGGTCCGTCCTTGTAAATACTCTGCGTTTTTGCATCCATGATGTTTGAGATTACGATGTGAGAAAACATCTGAGCCGTCGTTTCAATCATTTTCCCGCTGCGGACAGACTTCAAGCAATCCCATCCATCAGAAAGGCTCAAATCCTTGAGGTTAAGAATGCGAACACAATATCCGGCATTCATAAATGATGTCGCCATGTCGCGGGTAAGTCCACCATCAGGGTCCGTGACGATGATAGACTCTTTTCGGCGTATAGACTGGAGACAGTAGTCTTTTGCAAATGTGTAGGTTTTACCAGAACCAGAAGCACCGACGCACATGATGTGGTGGTTCGTTCTGGAATCGTCGTGCCGTAAATTGATAAGATGTTTTCCCGCAGGGTCCAGCATTCCGAGAATCGTACCGAAGGATTTCTGTGGCGACTGAATAACGGCCATATCCTCATATTCTTCCGGCTCCTCAAAGTGTGAGTCACCGTATACCTGCCGCTCCGTGGAATTGCTGAACTTACGTCCCAGCGGGTCTGCGCCATCGTCTTTTCCCCAAACATTCAGGAAAACGAACGCGGTAACAATAGCAAAGACCAGAAAGATTACAAGGAAGATGCCGAAAGGGAAGCCCTTTTCTGCCATGCTTTTAATGATGCCAACAGGGGAGAAGGAGGCGCCGTTTTTACTGTAAAGCGTGTTCAAAAAACCGGCAAAGTACAGGGAAACAATAGCTTCTCCAATTCCGATACGAAGGAGCCATTTTTTAAGTTCCTTCTTTTTCTTGAATTTCACTTTTAGCTCATCTCCTTACCCCTTGTTCTCGTAGCGAGGCCAGTACACATCTCGCGCAAGTTTTGCCCTTTGGATGGCCTTGCCCGGTGAGGATTTCACGCTGTCAAAGTAGTATGCGAATGTAGAAGCCGCATTGTATGCACCGTTTCTGTCGTTCGATACACTTCGGATACCGTTCCAGATATGTGAGTTGTTTGTCTGGAGGTCATAGGCGAGATACTTGATTTGCGCTGTGGCTGTATCAAAAGCAAAGCCGTTTTCCATACACCACGAGTTAAAAGCATCCAGTCGGCTGCCGGACCACTGGAACAGTCCGTATGCGCCTGTTTCGTGGTTTTCCTTTGTGGCATCTCCACCGGACTCCTCAACCATGCTTGCCAATACGCCACACAAACCGGCGTCACTCAAGCCCAGTGTGCCCTTGATGTATGTCGTGAGGTCGCTTCCATCCTCCATAGAAGAGAGAGGATAATTCACGTGGTAAATCAGCGCGTTTGCCGCAGGGCCATAGCTGTTAAGTCGGTTTATGTCGTAGCGGACCTTTGCGACGCCCTCGCCCGGAACCTGTCCCCAACCCGTAGTGTTGCCTTCTACGGTTGTGATGCTTTCACTATCAACCGCGACCACCAAGCCAACATGGGTCGAACCACTTGCTGTTCCGTTTCTCGAATAGAGCATAATGTCTCCCGGAACAGGGGTGTACGCTGTTCCCCCAAAGGGTGTTGTTGTCTTGATACGAAAACTCTTGTACCCCATGTCAGCCATTCCGCGCCCTAAGACTCCGGTGTTGGCTGTGTGGGGAAATACATCTGAGCACCCCGCCTGATAAGCGCACCACATAATGAAAATAACGCACCAGTCAGCCCGTTCATCTCTTCCGTAAAACCATCTGTTGTATTTGACGCGGTTCGACTTGGGAGGCTGCTCTACGGAATCTGTTCGGCCTACTTCTCCAAGTGCGACCGCGACAATTCCCTGTCCACCCGAACCGTAAACCATTGTGCCGCTGTTTATACTGTCGAGGGGAATGTTGTGTTTTTCCAAAAACGCTATCGTTTTTTCCTTGTTTCCTTCAAGAATGATTTTGTTGTCTTTGTCGAACTCCGGTTCGCTCATCAGGAAGTCATCTGTACCCTTGAAGCAGTCTGCAAGGTATTCCCTCTGTCCACCGATTTGGCGCTTATACTCCTTCCCGTTGTCGGTCCAGTTCTTCGCCAACATCTTGTCCTTGTCCCAACCATAGGCGTTGATATACTCATCAAGTAATTCTGCATTGTCTGCTGTATAGCAATTCTTGATAAGTTCGTCAGCAAATGCCGTGGCAACTGTTCCGGCAATGATAGACAGCGCGAGCATGAAACACATCAGAGATTTCAAAAGAGTCTTTTTCATGTTTTCCTCCTCTCTCAAAAATTACCAGAAGATGTTGCCCATGGCGGACTCACCACTTGTCTTCCCATCCCCCTCCAAGTCTCCGCCCCAGAACCCAATAATGTTACTCAGTTCTGTGATATTCCTTACGCGAATTTGGATAGGCACGGTAACTTTTGCAGTAATGATTTCCTCTGTGATGTCTTCGCCGGTTTCTTCATCGTGCCCTACAACAATGATATCCTTTCCGTACTCTGCGGGAATGGTGGAGAAGTCGGGTGTGTCGATAACCAGCATAAGGTCAATAAGCGCACAGCTATAGTCTTTGAGTGCGGTTGTGACCTTGCCTTCATTGTTTCTCTCAAAAGATGCCTGTTCCGTCAGGTACTGAGGAACAAATGTCCCTTGCCATGCCTTGAGCCGCCCCTTGATGCCGCTCTTGCCGAGGTCGAAGGTGATATCATCCGTGTTGGCACTGTCGTAGAAGCCCAACCACCGCATAAAGCCGGAGACCTTGAGAGGCTCATTGTCCCCCGTCTTCGTAGTGGAATAAACACTCAGAAGTTGGAGGGCGTTATAGTATGACATTGGCTCTACCTGCAGGGCGACGGTCGTACCGTCCCAGCGGTCATAGGTGCCTGCGTAGGCCGAGGAGAAATACTGGTCGATTGCTCCGTTCATGCCCCTAATCAATTCCTCCAACTGCTCGGCTCTTACTTTGATTTTGTTGCTGCAGGCGAGGATGCAGTTGAGTGAGGTGTCCCTGAGGTCCTCTTGGTTCTCCATAACACCGACTTCCTGCTGTCCATCATTCGAGATTACATCTGAGCTGTCTGCTTGTGATGTAATAGACGTCCAAATACCACTCGCAGCTTCTTTCAGCGCAGCGCGGAGAGGTCCAAGGGTTACGTAGTAGAAAAATGAATTCCACTGAATGTCTCCACCGCCTGCGTAGATATACTCCTCCTCGCGCTCTTGCACGGCGGCAAAAAATGAGGATGTTGCTTCATAAATAGAGGCAGGAAAAGCGTAGGTCAAGATGAGGATGACAGCCAGCATCGCTACGATAAGCCTGCCTGCTGTGCGGAAGAGTTCCGGCGCAGCTTTTGCGCCCTCCACAACGGCGCCCGCAGCATTTCCGCTGGCGGCATTGGCGGCGATTTTGCTGACGGCCTTTGCGCTCTTTACCGCGTCTGAGGCTACCTGAGTGGTTTCGCGGCCAACCTCTCCGAGATTAGATTCGCCGTTTTTTGTTGCCATATAAATCACGCTCCTTCCACTTTAGTGTTAAGACAAACGACCCGCGAAGCGAGGCTTTCTTGGCCTGCACCTCGCGGGTCAGATTTAGAGGTTGTTACTTATCCCGTTCGGGGTCCCATTTCTTTTTCTGGCGGTCTCGCTTTTCTTGCTGTGTCTCGCCAAGGATGGGTTCTTCCTCTACGGTGACTCTGTCATTGGACGGACCTTCAGAGGTAGTGCCGCTGGTACTATTACTGGAGGGTTCATCGAAATCGCCAGCATCATCGTCGTCCACAAGAGGTCCGTAGGTGGCGACATTTTCAGGAGAGTCCTGAATGGATACGCTGTGGTCATCGCGCTCAATGCGAGAAACGGTCTCTTTGCTGACCTCACGCACATCGTCTGCGGAAACCTCGCGGGCGAAGAAGCGTGCGCCGTCGTCGGTCTGAATTTCCTGCATAGCTGCACGCTGGTTATCGTCTGCGTGGAAGTATCCGGTTTCGTCCATAACCTCATATCCGCGTTCAACACCACCGGCATCGGTATGCACCGCATAGATGTGGCGTGCGCCGCTGTCATCGCCGTCAGTAACCGCCGTGACATGGCTGAACTTGCCGTCCTCATGTCCGAGAGCAGGCCCGAAGGCTTTCTGCATCAGCTCGCCACCAACCTCGTCGTTACCGGCAAGGTTGTAATTGGGGTGTGCCAGAATGCCAGCCGCCATGGAGGGAGAACTTTCGTGTGCCGTTTCGCGCATGGCGTCTGTCGCATCGCGGTAGACTGCCTGCATCGCGTGGTTTGCCTGCTGTGCTCCCTGCGTAACAGGCAGGCTGTAGTTCTTCGCCATAAAGTCCTTTACGGAAGCATCGGGGCCGGTAACAGAGGCCATAGGCGTCTTGAGGGAGCCGGTCATGTTACGAGGATTATCGCCGTTCGGAGTGTTGTAGCTCAGGCCGGCACGCATAGCAGTATCATTCAGACCAGCAGTGCCCTCAGGCGTGACGTTGAAGCGTCCAGAGCCCTCGTTACGCAGGTTCTGCTGCGCGAAAGCAGCGGGTGCGCGGTGTGCCTCCTGTGCCATTTTCTGGAACGCGGGGGTAAACCGTTCGTTCTGGTCTTTGGGTGCCGGATACCGCTGTGTACGGTCGCGAGTTGCGTTTCTCACGCCGGCAGCGTTCTGCGTGGCCTTGCGTTCCGCCTGTTCACGCTGCTGCGCCGCACTTCTGATTTCCTGATTTCGTGCAGCGGCACTGGTAGTAAATCCGGCGGCAGCGGCCTTCATAGAGTCGGACATAGTTGCGCCGCCTTTTCGGGCGCGATTGAACTGGGAGACAGCACCACTGATGCCGCCCCACTTACCTTCCTTGCCGTAGTTCTCGCCAAGGATGGCCTTGGAGTTGTTGCCCTTACCACCGCTCCACGCGGTAGATGCGGATTTCGCAATTCCGGCAATGGCAGCACCGGTGCCGATGGCCTCATCCAGCAGATTGCCGCCGGTGGTAACGACGTTCAAACCAAGCTGGGCAAGGTATGTATCCAGCCGCTGTGCAATGTGGCAAGCTGCAAGCACAAGGAAGCATTGAGATATTGAAGTCATCCCCTTGAATCCGGAAAGAATGAGCTTCAGAGACCAAACAGACAGACACATCAAGATAAGCTGGCCAATAAACATACTGAACCATCTTTTGAAGATGTGGATTGTTTGGTCAGATGCAATCGTTGCGTATGCGAGAGGGGCAAAGGCATAAACGGTAATGCCCACCATTAAATACCGTTCAAACATCTCCACATAGAGCTTGAACAGGGCCACTGTAATTGCTACAGTAAGAATAAAAATGGCGGCTGTCTTTATAAGTCCGATGACTTCAGGAAAGATACCAGTGTCGAGAACTTTATCCCATTCGATTTGAGCTCCTTCAAGTTCAAGACCCCAGAATGCCTCGTAAGGGTTCTTTATAAAGTCAACCAACATCATGGCGATGTAGTTGCCGAAATAAATCATACCGATAGAGACGCCTGTCATCACCAGTACGCGGACAGGGCTTGTTCTCGATTCGCCTGCGGATAGGAATACGCTGTAGATGGAAAAGGCCGCAATAATAATGGCAAAAGCCAGCGCCATTGACTGAAAAACACTATAACCCGTTGCCAAGAACGGAATTTTTTTTGTCATCTCCGCCATACTCAAAGGCATCAATTCTTTCCCCCACCATGAAATAACGGCGTCGAGGAGTCTTGCCAAAATGTTGTTGAGTGTCGCAAGGATAAGTTCAATCATACTTCAGCCCACCTCCTTTATTGTCCCGGATTTTTGGGGTCCCATGCGAGAGAACGAAACAAATCGTTGAAAAGAGTTGCAACCAGCGGCAACATACAGAACGCTGCATATGCAACCACAACAATCAGCACGGCTCGTTTGGATGCGATGTAGATACGGGTGTTTTGCGGGTCATGTGATAAAACGCGCAGGGCTGCAAAGCAGATAGACAGGGTTGCAACTGGTGTTACTGTTTTGAACAAGACGTCGTAAATAGGTCCGAACGAGTTTGCGATTCCACTGTAATCTGGACCGTCAGCATACGCTGGCGTAACAAGCAGAAAAAACAGAAAACACAGAAGAACACTGACAACAACTGCGCGAATTGACTTGTCCTGTTGAACAGGAAAGCTATTCTCGTGCATAAGAATTCCTCCTCGTTAAATTGAAAAAGAAAAGCGAGGACACCGATTGGGGTGCCCTCGCTTTTGTCACGCTCTCCTTGCGCCGGTGGTGCGCTTCAGCGGGGAGCGCCTCATGTTGAGTTTTACAGCAGGAATTATCCGAAGACACTTCCTGTATTGCTGCTGGAGAACCAGCCGCCGACCTGCTCGATAATCAGGGGTGCCAGCCAAATAACAGCGACAACGATGACAATGAGGAAGACCTTCTTCTTCATCGCCTCGATGTCTCTTGCATCACCAATCAGAGCCTTCAGTGCAGTTGCGCTGAGGACGATGGCGGCAATGGGGGCAACGATTGCGGTAATGATGGTATAGATGGCCTTGGTGCCGGTCTTAACGCCGGTCACAATAGCATCGGAGGGGTCAGCAAAAGCCGTCACAGTCATCAGAACCACCATCAGTGCTACAATGAACACACAGGTCGCAATACGCACCCACTTCTTGTTACCTGTTTCTGCCGGCAGAGTCAGATACTTTTCCATGTACGTACACGCTCCTTTCAAAAAGAGAGGGAATCTCTAAGCATCATGCCTTTGGTAGACATTGGCGAAGAGGGGAAAACAACGACCACCGTTCTTCATTTTCCCTACTCTAATTCGATACTACCAAATTCAAGAATATTGTCAATCACTTGAATCTGACAAATTTTCCGTGATGCTTATACCAACACTCTCTGTAAAGCAAAAGTGCTTGTATAAGCCTCACGGTGCGGGGGAAGCAGGGGAGGGGAGCTTACGCTCCCTTCTCCGCCTGCGTGCCCATCTTGGCTTTTCTCTTTCTCTCGCCCAAAAGATGGTCGTCAATCCCCTTTTCGGCATCGTCCCAGTATGCTTTCTTCGCTTTCCCGTTAGGGAGGATGCTAACGCTGTGCCGAATGCCTTTTTTGTGCAAAGCCAGAGCCATTGCCCCAATTCGCTTAAAGACATTCTGCTCAGGAGGAAGACCCAGCCCATGCTGCTCGCAAAGAGCCGCCAATTCCTGTTCCTTCTCCGCTGCATATTCAGCATCCCAACAAAGCATCTCCATGCGGATGCCGTGTTTTTGTGCCAACTGCTTGAGCGCACTGCACGCCATAATAACGCCCGGATTTGTGAGTTTATCCATGTCCAGTGCGTTTGTTACGCGGGTAATGCCGCGCTCTTTGAGTGAGGGAAATACCACCTCATCAAGCATCTTGGTGTTTGTAACTCCTTGAATGGCAATGAACGCCGCGTTCTTGTCCTCCAGAAGTGCCAGCGCAACATCTGCCTTTAGCGGTCCTTCCGTCAGGTAGACGGTGCTGCCCTTTGTCAGCGGTGCATTCCCAAGGGGGAAGTGTGCCCTGCTGATGCCTGTCGTAACGCCACATGGAAGTCTGTTTGCGGATACAGTCAGGTAACGGGGGTTCGTGTCCCCGTCACGCCGCACCTGAATGCCAACAACCTGTCCACCACTATTTCTGGTAGGAATAAGCATCCCTTCAGGGAGGTTCAGTATCCAAGTGTTCTGCACCTTGTAGAACCCCGGTACGCCTTGCAGCTCGCACCCTCGCTTCAAAAGGGCAGATGCGATAACCATTCCGGCAATTACGGAAGCGGATGTCTTCTGCTTCATGCGGCTATAGGAGAACAACTCTCCCTTGATTGCATTGAACCGCTTGCTGGCGTTCTTTGCGCTTACCGCCATCTGCTCGGACACTTTTACCGTAAAACTGGCATATCCATTTCTCTGGATATCTGCATCGGTCAAGCCGCGCTTCTTCAAATTGGCGCGGTGTTCCTTTGTCAGTTTCAGCCACGGAAGAGACAGCAACGTGCTATACGTCCTGTCCAGCACGCTGCTGGGTGCTACGGGAATTTCCCTGTGCTGATACCTCTGCTTCTCAGTTTCCGTCGGAACACTTCCGTTGACACAGCGAGCCGTCATCTCTTTGATGAGTTCATGCGTCTTCTCGTCGTTCAGCGACTCTACCGAGATGCCTTGCGTCGCTCTTGCATAGAGACTCAATGGAGTCCCCTTCGCGCCGCAGTGAAAGCACTTATACCCGCCCTTCTCAATGTTGCATCCGAGCCGGAACTTAGTGTCTCCACAAAAGGGACAGCAGAAGTTCCGCCAGTTTCCGCCGCTCTTTTTCTCTTCACGGAAACCGAGGGCTCGTGCAACGTCAAGGGACGTAATGCGGACGTCGTTCGAGAAGCCCATTGTTCTTTGCTCCTTTCTTTTTTAAGTGTGGGCGGAAAAGTGTGCAATGGTTGCACACTTTTCGCACCCAGCAGCAGAGGTTTAGGGAATCATCTGCAGTTTCCGTGCGCTATCCTCCAAGACCAGCTTGGCGGCAACAATCAGGTTGGGATTGTTGACAGACTTGCACTTCTCGGCATACCACTTGACCGTGTCGATGTCCAGCTCGCCCATCGTCTTACCCTTCATTCTTCCGGAGGGGATAACGAACGCCTTTGCCTGCTCCAGCGTCATCCCTGCTACACCGATAGGCTGCTGCACCGGAGCCTGCTGCTGACGAGCAGCCATAGGCGGCTGCTGGGGGTATGTCATGGCGGGCTGCTGCGGCGCAGACTGAGGCATCTGCATCTGCTGCTGTCCGAAGGGGAAGGACGAAGCAGGCGGAGCCTGAGTGGGAGTCGGATTGGGCGCGGGTGCAGAGTTTCCGGCATACGGCATCGGGTTGACGGGGGGCATCACAGGATTCTGGACGACCTGCCCGTTGTTCACGACCATCTGCGGATACTGGAACGGAATTCCGCCATCACAGGGATAGTTGTTTCCGTCCTCCGCAGGATTGCCACCCTCCATCGTGGGAGGCGTGCCGAAGCCAGCATTGGCAAGGGCGCGACCCTTTGCGCGGGTAGCTGCGGTCTGAATGGCGTTGTTGATGGACTCGTAATCGCCGGCGGTAATGGCACAGCCGGCGGAAGAGCGTCCTACCATCGTCCCATTGATGAAAACGGATGCGGTAGCCTGCATCAGTGCCAGCTCAGGGATGTACTTTACATCACCGTCATCCACAAAACCGGTGAAACCCTTTTCAGCGCAGTACGTGGCAAACCAGATAAGCCGATGCGGGACCTGCAGATAAGCGGAGTGCTTATCGTTGTCATAGGTGACGTCGATAAGGTCCTGCATGGGGTCATAGCTGCATTTCCGAGCATTGATAAAAACCTCGTTGTTGTTCATGTTCTTTTCTCCTTTCTCTTGTAAGCGGGTCAGCAGCGGTTCTCGTTCTTCTGCCGGCGGTAATCCTCGCGTGCCTGTTCGCGCTGAACAAGGCCGTTGGAAACAAGGGACACGCCGGTTGCGATTTCCCAGACCTCAACAAACCGCGTCACACGGCGGCAACAGCGGAACATATCGTCGTCGGAAATCTGAATGAAGCACTCCTGCTTATTCCGCATGGAACCGGCATCATAGGCCGTAGTGCCGTTACCTTGTCCACTGGGTCGTGCCTCGAAATTGGTGATTTTCAGCGTCCACGGAAGACGCCGCTTCTCACCCTTCACATATCCCTGCCGCGTGATAGTCAGCAGAGACACAGGTACAAACCCATCGCGGGTACGCGCTCTGGTGTTGACACGGGTCTGCGTGTGCTGGAAGTCCCTCGTAAAAGGAACGGGGGACAGTTCAGCGGCCTGCTGGTTGTTCGCAGTACAGGATTCCATGGAAACACGAGCCTGACCGAAGGAACCGGCCAGCTCTCCGTAATACGGAGGCGACATCGGTGCGATACGCCCATTGACAGTAGAGCCAAAGGCATTTTCCAGCTTCTGCACCAGCGCGTAGAATGCGCCGAACACGGCGCCCTGCTCACGGAACCGTCCGGACATCTTTGCCCATATCCCATCTTTCGGAGAAATACCGTACTGCCCCATATTGGCCAGTGCGACATCTGCCAAAACGGGAAAGAGGTCTGGGCTTGCGTTTGCTGAAACACTCACGCTTTTACCGTTTCCGGTGCCGCCGCTGTAATCGCAGATGACGACCTTGATGCCGGAACGAGCGGCGTGCTTTGCGCCACCTGCGCCATGCAGCATGGCGTAATCAACCGCGTTGGCGGGAACCAGCGCATTGCGGAAATCCAAAATGCGCTTACTGGCGTCCGCACGAACAATGATGTCGTTCGGCCCTTGCCGCTGTGCCGGAGCCGCCATCGGGTACTGCTGTTGCTGCGCCGGGTACGCAGGCTGGGGCGGAGCCTGCTGGTACATCTGCTGCTGCGGATACTGCTGGGGCTGCTGAGGATAGTAGCCATTGTTCATAGGTTTTTCTCCTTTCGCGTGCTGCCGTAATGGACTTACGCACTTTTCAAAAATTTAGCATGGGACTTTATATCCAAAAAGAGACCGCTATCAAAAAAGATAACAGTCTCTTGAATACAGGTTATGTGTCTTGAAATTGGAGCTTATGCTCCGTTGTAACAATATCTTCGTAATTATACTTCTATACTACCACGTTTTGTTCCAATGTCAACAGCTACAACGTCGAAAAAAATGTGCGGGCTCCGGAAGACTTCTGCTCTTACGTTTTTTTTCAGGCACGGGAGCGTGGCTCCCGCAGCGTGGAGGGGGAGCGTTCCGGTCGAACGGAAGCCCCTGCTTTTCATCCCCTGCCTGAGAGAATAATCCTTGTGCGGGAATGCTGAAACACGCGAAAAGGAAGTGCTTTTATTTTAGATAATGTAAATATATATAGAGGGGGACGGCTTTTGAAAATCGCGCAAACCGTTGTGCCGCAAGGATTACGGCGTTTCTCAAAAATTTTTAACATGAGTGAATTTTTCACAGTCTTAAATCGTTTCGCCGTATGTTAAACGATAACCCTGCTTTCTCTCCTCCGGCTGTCTTCTTTTATCCTGCGTTGCTGCGTCACACCAATGTGAAATTGAACAACACATTTTTCTTTTATCATGCACAGAATTGACAAAATCAAGAAACATTGTATATATTGACTTGACATTATTTTATAATCGTGTTAGTATACGACTGTGATTACGAAACGGGGAGGACTGGATGCATGGCTAATGATAAATTGGACTATGTAGAAACAGGTGAAAGGCAATCCGTTGACTGTTCGCCAGCCCACGTGGAGGCGCCGGTTTATTATGCGTGGACGCAGATAAACGCGGAGAAGAGCGCGGAACTCTCCGCGTTGGCACGGAACTCTCCCAGTGCGTTTGTTACGTATCTGGCGTTGAGGGCGAATGCCGGCGGAGAAAACGCCTGCATCTGTTCGGCGAGGGTGCTCGCTGATTGCCTGAGCCTGACAACGAGGACGATTTACAGTTGTATTGCCGAGCTGCGTAACGGAGGCTGGCTCATTACGCTCCGCTCCGGTTATGGGACGATTTATGTCCTGAACGGTGATGTGACATGGCATTCTTGGGGCAACGGGAAATACTACTGTCAGCTTAAAGCAAATGTTGTTATTTCCCTCGACGAGCAATCAAAGGAAATGCAGGCGGCGGTGTTGCAGGAATTCTTCCAAGATGGGAAGCCTGAAGAAGTGGTTGTCAGCAACCGTGCTCACTGCCCGTTTATGCGGTTCATCCAGATGAACGACAATTATATCGGGAATCTGTGTGGACTGACGATGGAGTGCCCAACAGCATCTGCTGTTTTGTTGTATCTTGTGGAGCATATGGACAAGCATAATTCTATTACGTGTTCCTATTCCGAGATAGAAGAAAACACGGGTATCTGCTACCGTATGTTGTGCGAGGGCATGAGCGTGCTCAAGAGGTATGGGTACGTCGTAACGCTGAAAAGAGGAGGCCGAGGCGGTGCTGGTACATATGCAGTCAACCATCGCATCTTCTGGAGCGGGACATACTCGGCGCTGAAACGAAGTGCATTTCCGCCGAGCATAGGAATATCTGGGCCTCGTGTCGATGTCATGTTCGGGGGGCTCCCTCTGAAGAAACAAAAAATCCCTTCTGCCGTTTGGAAAAATCAGGTGTTGAAACAGGCAGCAAGAGAACAGACTCAAAAGACCTCTTGAGGAGTGATGAAAATGTGTGAAAAAACGGAAACTGTGTACTCCCTCAACAACTACTATCTTGAACAAATCGCTGCGCTGACGCTCCAGTCGAAAGGAGCGATGGCAGTTGTAATGCATCTCGCCAGACAAATGAACGAGGAGAACATTGTCTACTGTCATCGTGATGAGCTTTGTGACGCGACGGGTGGAAAGCTACGCAGTGTTACTGCGTGGATTACGTCCTTGCAGAAGTACGGGTTTATCTATGTGGTGCGGAAGGATAAGGACGGATGGGAATTTGCTGTAAACCCTGCATTGATTGTGAAGGGCACACCCGACAAAAATCGCGCCTATCCGATGTGGCCGAAGGATTTGTTCATCACCGGACCTGTAATGGATTCCCACGATAAGTGGGTGGAAAATAAAATGGCACCCGAAAACCCTGTGGAGCCGGTTGTGGTTTAGTCCACTGCTGGAAACGTATAAAAGTTCACACAAAAAAGAAAGGAGTGAAACTATGACGGTAGTTTTTGCGCGAGATGAACACACAGGCATACTTTGCGGTGTTGAGGATGGTGAACTCTTCCTCTGCAATTACCGTGGAGGGTACACGATGCCGGACACACCGGCAAACCGAAATCAGCTTATGCGTGATTTTTTCTATTACAAGCAGGTGGGCTTCTGGGGTTAAAGTGTGCAATGGTTGCACGATTTAAGGCAAGCCAAAAAAAAGACGAAACAAAGTGTGCAATGGTTGCACACTTTGGGGAACAAACTGAAAGTGAAAGGACAAGAAAATATGAAAAATACTAAGACTCTTAACCGTATTATCACTGCGGTTTTGCTTATCTGTGTGATGTTGAGCGGTGTGGGCGTTACGGCTTATGCCACATCCGATACCGACGTGGTCGTTGTAGAGGATGGAGATGTTGGAGCTGCGCCTGCAAAGGTTCCCTATGTCGTGTCCCACGAGTATTACTGCGATGGTGAACAGGAGTATGCCTCCTCGGAGACATACGCGGGTGATGCGGGGTCTGTCATTACCGCAGAGAGCTTGTTCAAGAAGGTATATGCAGGTGGGGCAGAGTATACTTTCTCTTCCGCTTCTCAGGACTCTCTTGTTTTAATCGAGGGGGAGGATAACGAAATTGTCCTGCGCTACGACCGGTCTTCTTCTGAAGGCGTAAGAACGAAGTATATTGTCACTCATCGCTATTATACCAACGGCGAGCTGTGGGGGAGTCGCAGTGAGGCAGTCAGCGCAAATGTTGGAGATACTGTCGCTGCTTCTGATATGAAGAAGTCCTTTACGTTCGGTGAGAACACATACACGTTCACCTCTGCAAGCTGTGACAGTTTCATTGTCTCTGGGGAAGGGAAAGATGAAATTGTGCTGCGTTATGACCGGAAGGAAGAGAATTTCGTTGCAAAGGTTCCTTATGTCATTCGGCACGAATACTACACCAATGGCAAGCTCGACTGTGTCATTCCTGTAGAAATGGATGGTGCCGACGGTGATGTGGTGGCGGCTGATGATGTCATTAAAATGCCCGTACAGAATCAGAAGACATATACCTTCACATCTGCAGCCCCTGCTTCTGTTGAGTTGGTGGTCGGCGGCGAAAATGCGATTGTCATGCGCTATGACCGCACAGCCGCGAGTAATTCTGTGGTTGAAACAGGCGCCAAAAAAATTCAGTACCTTGTTCGGCATGAATACTACTGCGATGGTGTCTTGGAGTCCGAGGTTTCTGTAAAGCTGGACGGGGCTAAGGGAACCGTGATTAACGCAACCGACATTTATCAGATGCCCTTCTGCAACAAAAAGGTTTACACTTCGATGACCATGGAGCCGAAGTCCCGTGTGCTGGCGGTAGGGGAGGATAATACTATCACCGTACGCTACAGCAGAGAGAAAGGTAATGACTCTGGCCCTGAGTATGTCGTTGTGCAGGAGTATTACGACGGTGGAAAGATGGCGGGCAGCCGAAGAGATGTTGTAAATGCTGACATCAGCGTTATTGCTGAGTCTGTGTGCGCCTTTAAGTGCGCCGCATTTAACGCGGAAATGTATTCCTTTGATGCCGCTAATTCTAAGATTGCTGCGGTTGCCGATGGCGGGAAAAACAAGATTGTCTTGCGCTATAATCGCATCACTGGAGATATGAGTGTGAGCGGGGGCAACGCTAAAAAGGTTTCTTCTGTCGGCGACGCTACTCACCCCGTGTCTGCACTGAGCCCGGACGCAAAGCCTGAGGCGGATGTTTCTGAGGCGGCCTCCAGCGTTGCGCCGGTTTCTCCTCAGACTGGCTACCACACATCTCCGTGGGTCCTTGTACTTGCTGTGGCTGCTGTTCCGGTCATGTGTCTCTTGGTGGCCCTTGCTGCGAAGGCATCTTTCCGGCTTCGCTATTATGGGAAGGCGGGGAAGAAGTAAGAAAAAATGTGTGCAATCGTTGCACGCAATAAGAAATGAGTACGGACGGTATAGCCGGAATTAACGCCTGTGGAGATGCTTGGCCGTCGCGGAAGCAGGAAAACTCTGTTGGCTGGTTTGTTATGTGAGAGGTGGCGACCAGCACTTTTGGGACTGAATACCTGTGCTGGGTATATACCACCCAGAAATAACAGGGTTGTATACCTCAAAACCGCAGCCCCGAACCTCATTTGAAGGTATATACCACCCAGAAATAACAGGGTTGTATACCAAGTACCTCAGCGATGTTTCTAAAGAGAGGGGTATATACCACCCAGAAATAACAGGGTTGTGTACCAAAACCCTTGCTCTCAAGTTTTGAATAAATGGTATATACCACCCAGAAATAACAGGGTTGTATACCCAATCGAGCATTGTGTTGGTGTATAAGCGCATGAAACAACAGGGTTTAACAGTCCATATGTATAATTATCAGGAAAAGAAAGGACGGATGAATAATGAGAATCGTAGCAGTTTGCAACCAAAAGGGAGGAGTGGGCAAAACCACAACAGCAGTAAACTTGGGCGCGGCTCTGGCTCGGCTGGGACAGAAGGTGCTGCTGGCAGACATTGACCCGCAGCGAAACCTATCTGATACGCTGGGTTTTGTTCAGGACAATACGCCCACAACGACAAATGAGCTTATCTATTTCACGGCATACAATATGCCCATTGACCTGCGGGCTTTTATCCGGCGCAACGAGACGGAGCAGGTTGATTTCATTCCCGCCTCTCCTGCGCTTTCCTCTGCTCCCACTATCTTGGCAAATGTGGCAGACGGGAACCGCGTGCTGGCAAATGCTCTTGCTGCGGTAGCTGACCAATGTGATTACGATGTCTGCATCATCGACTGCAAGGGGAGTCTTGACCTGCTGACCTCCAATGCGCTGACTGCTGCGGACAGCATCATCATTCCTGTTGAGGCAGAGGAGTACGCAGTCAACGGTTTGGCGGACCTTCTGAGCACTATCGGCAGCATTCAAAGCTCGCTTAACCCGAAGCTGACTATCGACGGTGTTCTTATCAACCGTGCGGATACGCGCAGGAATAACGTCAAGACAACGCGGGACGACTTGGCGGAAGCGTTGGGAGGAGATGTCGTTCTGGAAACGATGATTCCCTATCTCAAGGAGGTATCTGATGCGCCTACCGAGCATCGCACCTGTGTTGCCAAGAAGGGAAGCCGTGTTGGTGAACTTTATATGAACGTTGCGAAGGAGGTAATTGCGAAATGGCAAACTCGCTGAAAGACAAGCTGGCTGCAAATGCGGCCATTAAGGGGAATGGATTGGATGCTTTGCTCGGCAAGAACCCGATGGATGCCATGCGGGTAGATGACCGTCGTGTGCAGGACATCGCACTGAGCAAGCTGCACCCTTTTAATGGACACACTTTCCGCGTGGTGAAGAACAGTGACTATGACTCCATGGTGGATAGCGTTCGGAACAGTGGGGTCTCTGTCCCTCTCATTGTTCGCCCTCATCCTGCTTTGGCTGGTGACTTTGAAATCATCGCTGGACATCGTAGGTTCAGTGCAGCGAGTGATGTTGGGCTGAAGGAAGTGCCTTGCCTCGTTACGAACATTGACAACATGACTGCCAGCAAAATCATGGTGGAAACCAATATCCAGCGCCCTGAGTGGCTGCCGTCTGAAAAGGCAAAGTCCTTTAAGCTGTGGACGGACACCGTGAGGCAGGAACAGAATATTAAGGCGGGACGCCGCAGTACGGAGGAAAATGATGCCTCTGTGCAGGGCCGTACCAGTGCTGTGGCGTGTAAGAGGTTCGGTATCTCTGCGCGTATGCTGGATATGTATATCAAGCTGAACGATTGCACCGAAGATGTTTTGTCTCTCTGTGATGCGGGACGAATGACTGTGACGGCTGCCTACCAGCTCTCGTTCCTGTCCGTCGAGCAGCAGAATGAGGTGGCGGGGCAGATGGCTTCCGAGCCTGAGCGCACGCTGAACGAGGATGCCGCCAAAAGCATCCGCTACGCCTATGAGGGACGACCTTTGGAGACTTCCGCAGAAGCTGACGAAGGAGCGCGTCAGGCACCGGCTCCCGTGCCTGAGGAGATTCGTGACTTTGAACTGTCTGTCGGTGGATACCCCGAAGGATGTGAGCCCTCCGGCGGTGTGTCGCACGATGCCTCGACGGACACGGATACCGCTGTGGGGGATGCAGCTATCTCCGCCATGACTGCCCCTGAGGAAAGCAACGACACCGTTGGTGTTGGTGCGGGAGGAGAATGCAAACCGGCTATTGCGAAGCCGCAGGAGCGGCTCTCATGGACGACTATCGACGGAAAAGCCAAAACATCGCCAAGAGAGGGCATTCGCGTTACCTTCGTGTTTGATGAAACAGAAGTCTTTGGCGGCGATGATGATGAGATTCGTCAGCGTATCAACGAAGTCATCCGCTCCGGAAATAAGGAGTTGCTGACCGCGTTGGCTGACACGCTGCATGATGCACTCCTCGCATAAGAACCCCTACTTCATTCCAAATAAAGAAAAGTGTGCAACGATTGCACACTTTTCTTTTTTTGGTTTGCAAGAAAACTGAGAGACCGGTGTGAGTAGCGAAAATTTGTCCTCTCAAGGTAATTGACAATATTCTTAAATGTTGTAGTGTAGAAGTAAAGGTGTTCGCTATGCTTTTCTCTGTTTTTTTCTAAGGCGTTATAGATGGCTGTTTGAGACGGCGTAGCGAAAAAAATCTGCGAGAGGAGTTGAAAGAATGAGTACAAATCGTTGCAAAAAGGTCCGCAGCATTATTGCAATGCTGTTGGCGGTTGTAATGATGACCGGTATGCTCCCTACGTCTGCATTTGCTGCAGGGGAGGAGATTACTGGTGCGGACGACATCGGCAATGAGATAATTGCTGATGACGGTATGGTGGAAGGGGGTGATGGTGAATCGGCAGAAGATACAGTATCTATCGGAGGGCCTGACGAAAAAGGCGAAGGAAACACGGAAGATGCTGTCGGAAGTGGCGAAGAATCCTCTCAAGATGGCAACGACGGTACAGCGGATGATAGTAAGTCTCCCGATGAGGTGAAGGACAATAGTTCTCAAGACTCGGAATCCTCATTGGAAGTATCTATTCCTGATGGCGAGAGTTTTGATGATGAAGAAGGTCTTTCGGACCCCTATGCCGGTGAAGATACTCCCGTGAGCGTTACGCCTTTGTATGGCTCGCCGCAAAACTCTTCTGGTCCGAGGAGGGCTCCCGCTCGCGCATCGGGAACCATTACGACCGGCCTCGATATGGGTTATAACAGGAAGTGGATGGCTGAGTTTGCCCCCTATTCCAGTGCTGTTGAGAAATTCTTCAACGGCCAGCCAGCTTACTGTATTGAGCCTCACAAGGGTGCCCCCGGCGCGG